>Ga0335085_10016984_pt1 | contig 10497 bp, 4 predicted proteins | sample Lox_Sample_45_FD_206712 | JGI IMG/M metagenome (GOLD analysis project Ga0335085, IMG submission 206712) | Soil microbial communities from Loxahatchee National Wildlife Refuge, Florida, United States - Lox_Sample_4.5 | ecosystem: Environmental > Terrestrial > Soil > Wetlands | place: USA: Florida...
CCGGGTCGCCGTGGCGAGCAGGTAGCCGCCGTTGGCGTTGCCCGCGATCTCCCAGCCAGGGACGATAGCGGCCTCCCACTCCCCGGCCGCGGCGGGCTTGACCGCCGTCGCGGCGGCGAACGGACCGGTCAGGGAGCACCTCGCTCGGGCAGGAAGTGCGGCCATGGTATCAATGGTCTCGCGTATCAGGGATCGCGGCCGGCCGCTCTGCTTAAATGCCCAGGCCTAGCAGCATTATCGGGAGGGAACATGCCGAACGGGTTGGTGTACCCCATTATCTACGTGCGAGGATTCGCTGGCGGAACGTCCGGGATCGACACCGCCACCGATGACCCGTTCTACGGATTCAACGACGGTGCCACGCACGTACGCGTGAACGGGGACGGCAACCCGCAATTCTACCAGTTCGAAGGGCCGCTGGTCCGGCTCATGGAGGACGAGGACTACCGCGTCCCCGTGCACGGCAACCAGCACGCGTACCTGAACCAGTCCGCCGGCGGCTCGCAGCCTAGGACCTCGGTGTGGATCTACCGCTTCTACGACCCGGACGCCGACACGTTCGGCGCGGCCGCCGTTCCCTACGACCTGCCCACCGCGGCCAGGAACCTGCTCGCCTTCGTCCAGCTCGTCCTGGCCAAGACCGATTTCACGGACCCGGACGGGAATCCGGGGGATAAGAAGGTGTGGCTGGTCGCGCACTCGATGGGCGGCCTGATCTGCCGCAGCATGATCCAGAAAATGTGCCCGGACGGCGGCATCGCGCCCGGCGACCTCGTGGACAAGCTCTTCACGTACGCTACCCCGCACAACGGCATCGATTTCGGGATCTTCGGGCTGAACATCGGCGTGCCGCAGATCGCCCCGTTCGACGCGCAGATCTTCAACCGCAAGGTCATGTACCAGTACCTGACCCCCGCGGCCGGGCTCAGGCAGGCCCCCGACATGCCGGACGGCTGGGACGCCCACGTGATCACCGGCCTGGATCCCTCCCGGGTGTTCTGCCTGATCGGCACCAACGCCACCGACTACGGGGCGGTCTCGAAGGCGGTCGGGCCCAAGAGCGACGGGCTGGTGCAGATCGACAACGCCTACGTCAAGGGCGCCAACCGGACGTTCGTGCACCGGTCTCATTCCGGCCGCTACGGCGAGGTGAACTCCGAGGAGGGCTACCAGAACCTGCGCCGCTTCCTGTTCGGCACCCGCAAGGCCACCGTCAGGCTGGTCAACGCGACCCTGCCCGCGGCCACGTCCGCCGGCGTGCTCGACGTCTGGCAGGCCGAGGTGGCCGTCAGCATCCGCGGGCTGCCGGTGCTGATGGACGACCAGACGGCCGCCCACTACTGCCCGGTCGAGCTCGGCAAGGTGGCCGGCGCCAGCCTGCCCGGCGGCGCCCCGGCCCCCGACGACGACGCGGTGACCCCGGGGACCGGACCGGCCGTCAGCCCCGGCGGCCCGCCGCTGACCACGGTCTTCCTGCTCGACCCGGCGCGGGCCAGGCAGCAGCAGCGGGAAAACCTCCAGCCGGGGGCGTTCTCGCCGCGCTGCCGCTACTCGCTACAGGTCAAGGTGATCCACCTGCAGGAGCAGCACGGCCTGTTCACCTGGCAGAACCATCTGGAGGGGGCACCGGAGTGGGCGGACACCCTGATCGTCGACATCGGCCCGGACGATGACGACGGGACCGAGCGCGTGTGGGCCGCCTGGGAGGTCGACATCAGCAAGGTCACCTCGGTTCCCGACCCGATCGTGCGCGACCCGCTGGCCCCGAACCCGCCCGGCAGCCTGTCCTTCACCATCCCCCTGCCGTCGGCCGGGCAGCAACTGCTCGGCGCCCACGCCGCCATCGCCCTGAACGTGGAGCTCCTCAGCTCATAAGCCAGCCGAGGCGCCCGGCCCTCCCGGCTCGCGGCCGAGGTCGATGCGGATGGTCAGCGGGGCCGAGGCCATCATCCGGCCGATAGCCGCGTCCCACTGGTACGGCAGCGACCGTGACCGCGCGGCGGGATCGTCGCCGGGCAGCACGACCGCCGTCCCGCTGCGCCACGTGCCGCCCGCCTTGACCCGCACCGTGGGCTCGGCCTGGAGGTTCCGGACGTAGTCGGCCTGCGTCCCGTGCGCCGCGACCAGCCAGAAGGTATCGCCGTTTAGGCCGTTGCCGACCGGCGTCTGCCGCGCCCGCCCGGTCCGGCGGCCGGTCGTCTCCAGCAGGGCGAACGCCCGGGGCGCGACGCCGGCCCGCAGTGCGAGCCGGATCAGCCGGTTGCTCGCCCGCTCCAGCGTCGTGATCACCCGGTACTTCCGTGACCGCACACCTCCGTTCTACCGCCACCGCGCACCGCCGTGAATGTGGGTCTGGTCACGCGCAGATCCTCAGCAGCGCGCCGGAAGACATCCCCAGCCGCTTTGTCGGCAGTTTCCGGTGCTTATGACCCCGGAAACTGCCGACAAAGGCCGGGTGACACCTCTCAGCTGGCGGCGTCGTCGACGGCGAGCTGGATCGGTTCGGCGCGGCCCGGGCGGAACAGCAGGCCGCGGCCGAGCGGGCCTGGCCCGGCGTTGCGCGGCAGCCTGACGCCGAACAAGTCGCCGTCGTCCGGGGTGTCCACCGCCACCAGGACGCCGCACCTGGATTTGCGGGCGGTGGCGATGAAGCCCGAGTAGCAGCTGCTCAGGTCCCGGGTGTTGCCCGCCAGGACCAGGCCGTGGTCGGCGTCGCGGCCGGCGACGATGATCCGCTCGAGGATCTCGGAGTTGGGCGCGTTGTACAGCATCTCGGCGTCGTCGACGAGGACCACGTACCGGTCCAGCGGGTTGAGCGTCGCCCGCAGGTAGTCGACGTCGATCTCGGCCCCGAGCACGGCGAGCACTCCGGGCGTGCCCTCCAGGGAGCGCAGCGGGGAACGCCGCGGCGCGATCACCAGGACCGGTGTCTGCTGGGCGAGCAGCGACCGTGCCATCGTGACGAGCGTGGTTGACCGCCCGCTCCGCGGCGGCCCGGCCACCACGATGCCGGGCCCTTCCTCGGCCACGTCGAGGCCTTGCGGCGACAGTTCGTCCCCGCCGGCCCCGGCCATCGCCCACAGCCGCGACGGCGGGACGAAGTCCGGGTCGAGCCGGTAGGTCTCGGCCACGGTGATCCGCGCCGGGAGCGCGTCGACCCGCAGCGGGCGGTGCTCCCGCGGCAGCCGTCCATACCGTTCTCGCGCCTGGGCGGCGATCTGCCGCAGCGCGCCCACCTGCGCGAGCCCGGTCGGATCGGGGTCGAGCAGCGCGACCTGGGCCTCCAGCGGGTTCGGCTTGGCCGCGAACATGAGCCGCCCGTCGGGCTGGTGCGCGGGCAGCGCGCGCTCCTTGATCTCGGCGAACGAGCTGTCGCTGCGGTCGGTCAGCCGGAAGATCATCCGGTGGCCGAACACGGTCCCGATCTGCCCGAGCATCGCCGACCTGTCGGTGGTCACGACGGCGCGCAACCCGACCGCGCTGCCCTCGCGGAGCACCTGGAGCAAGGTGTCGACCAGCCGGCCCATGTCGTACTCGCCGAAGGCGGCGTAATACCCCTCCCACCAGTCGAGCAGCAGGAGCATCCAGGGCAGCCTCGCCTCGCCCGAGGTCGCGGCCCGCTGCTCAGCGAGCCCGGCGAACCCCTGCGCGGCGAGCAGTTGCTGCCGCCGCGCGATCTCGTTGCGCAGCTTGCTGAGCAGCCGCTCCACCCGGTCGACCTGCTCCCGCGCTACCACGGCGCCGCAGTGCGGGAGCTCGCTGACCGGCAGCAGCGCGCCGGCCGCGCCGTCGATCCCGTAGATGTGCACGTCGGCGGGCGAGACGCGGGCGGCCACCGCGCCGGCCAGCGTGCGCAGCAGGCTGGACCGGCCGGTACGCGCCGCGCCGGCCACCACCGTGTGCCCGGCGGATGGGAAGTCCAGGGCGAGCGGCGCCCGGGCCTGCCGGTGCGGCAGGTCGGTGAGCCCGTAGGGGATCGGCGGGATGTCGGCGTGCCCGGAGGCGGGCACCGCCGGCGCCACGGCGGGCAGCTCGCCCAGCGTGACCAGCTCAGGCAGCGGCTCCAGCCACGGCCGGCGCTGCTGGCCCAGGCCGGCCTTGACATTGGCGGCGGCGATCGCGTCGACGAGCACCGACAGGTCGGTCTCCATCGTCTCGGTGTCGGAGCCGGTCGCCTTCGGGGCGGGCAACGCCCGGCCGAGGCTGCGCCAGGGGACCGGCACGACCTGGGCGCTGGCCGTGACCGGGCCGCTGCCGGGACGGCGCCCGCCGATGCGGGCCGACTGCACCGCGACCAGGTTCGACGCGCCCGATCGCACGTAGCAGCGGCCGGGCGTGGACTTGGCGATGCGCGCGGAGTCGGGCGCGTCGATGACGTCGGCCGACTCATCGGTGCTGGTGACCCGCAGCGCGATCCGCAGGTTGGTGTTGGCCCTGATATCCGCGCTGACCACGCCGGCCGGGCGCTGCGTGGCCAGGATCAGGTGCACGCCGAGCGAGCGCCCGCGGCGGGCGATGTCGATCAGCCCGTCGACGAAGTCGGGCAGCTCCGCGACCATGGCCGCGAACTCGTCGATGATCAGCACCAGCCGCGGCATCGGCTCCAGGTTCATCTCGGGCCGCAGCCGCTTGGTGTCCCAGTAGTCCTCGATGTCCTTGGCCCCGGAGTGCAGCAGCATCTCCTCGCGCCGCTTGAGCTCGGCGCCGAGCGAGTCGAGGGCCCGCACGGTCAGGTGGCCGTCGAGGTCGCTGACCATGCCGACGGTATGCGGCAGGCGGGCGCAGTCCTTGAACGCGCTCCCGCCCTTGTAGTCGATGAGCACGAACGTCATCGCGTCCGGCCGGTTGGCCACGCACAGTACCGCGATGATCGTCTGCAGCAGCTCGGACTTGCCGGCGCCGGTGGTGCCCGCCACCAGGCCGTGCGGTCCGTCCGCCGATAGGTCCAGGATGAACGGGCCGTCGGCGCTGACGCCGATCGGGATCTTGGTCGTCCGGCCGCGCTTGCGCCAGGCCATCAGCACCAGCTCGGGGGACGGGTCCGGCATGTGAATCAGGTCGAGCAGGCGAGCCGAATCCGGGATCGCGGAGTCGGAGTCGTCCCGGCTGACGTCGCGGACCGGTGCGAGGGCCCGGGCCACCCGGTCGGCCCAGCCCACCGAGACCTGGTCGGCGAGCATGGCCGGACCGCCCTGGCCGAACGGGCCGCCGTGCCCCCGGATCAGGAACGGTCGCACCGGCGACGGCGCGGCGCCGTGCGACGCCACCGTCCACCCGCCGGGCCCGACCCGCACGCCATGGTGGTTGCCGTTCCCCTGGCCGGGGATGTCCCAGGACAGCACCGCGGCGCATTCCTCCGGTAGCACGCGCGCCGACTCGTCGATGCAGACCGCGTAGACGCCGGTCCTCCTGGCGTTGGCGAGCAGCTGCGGCATGCCCTGGATCCGCCGCAGCTGCCGCGCGCCGTCGAGCACGACCATGATCTTCGGTCCCAGGTCGCTGCTCGCCACCGGCTCGGCCGAGGCCCCGGCGCCGGCGCCGCCGAAGCCGCCGCCTCCGTCCTGCCCCGGGGGGACCTTCGCCAGCCGCGCGGAGACCTCGGCGACCAGTTCCGTCACCCGCTTCGCGGCCGAGTCCATGTCGGCGCCGACGAGCGCGACGCAGTCCTCGCCGCCGCGCGGCGCGCAGTGCGGCAGCCAGCGCACCCAGTTCCAGTGCAAGCCCACCGCGGGATCGGCGGCCAGCACCACGATGGACAGGTCGCGCGGGCTGTGCAGGACCGCGGCCTGGGCGACCATCCAGCGGGCCAGCGCCCGCGACGCGTCCACCGGACCGGCCAGCCCGACCACGCCGAGCTTGGCGAGCGACATCGACACCGGCACGCAGAACGAGGTCGGCACGGCGGGCGGCTTGGCGTCCTTGGCCCCGGGAACCAGCTGGATCATGGCCGGCCCGTCGAACATGCCGACCCGTATCCGCAGCGTGTCGGGATCGTCGGCGCGGCGCTCCCACAGCCGCCGCCGGGGCCCGGTGGCGGTGAGCAGGACCTGCGCCGGGTCCATGGCGTCCTCACGGCGCTTCTTCTCGTCGGCCGCCCTGGCCTGCTCCAGCTTGGTCTCCGCCTCGGCCAGCTGGGCGGTGTACGCGTGCATCTTGCGCCGGTGCGACCCGCCGCGCTGCTTGGCGGCAGTCAGCCAGTTGCCCGCCACCATGAGCGGCGCCATCAGCATGAACAGCGCGTACAGCCACTGCTTGGAGATGTACACCATGACGCCGCCCATGGCCATCGGGATGAGGGCGGCCAGCAGCATGGTGGCGCCGTTGCCGTGCCCCTTCTTCGGCTCGGCCGGGATCTGGATCTTCACCGGCTGCATGTCCGGCCGGAACCTCGGCGGCCGGTGGTAGGCCAGGCCGCTGCCGGCCGGCGAGAGGTGGGCGTCAGGGGCTTCGGGCCGCATCAGCTGGAGCACCGCGGTGGAGATGCGCAGCACGCCGCCGAACGGCCAGGCGCACGCCTCGCTGACCTGCTTTCCGTCCAGCGTCAGCCCCGGCCCGGCCGGGTCAAGCGACGGCACGTTCAGGCCCCACGCCACGGTGACCGTGGCCGCGTGCGCGGGCACCCCGGGCGACGCCAGCCGCACCTGGCAGCCGGGCCCGGAGCCGATCGTGGTGACCCCGGGCCCGAGCCGGTGCACCGTGCCGGCGTCGGGGCCGCCGATGACCCGCAACTCGGCCACGCCGCCGGGCTCGGCCAGCGAGGTCGCGGCCGAGGCGCCTTCCAGGGTGGTGACCACGGCCCCGTCCCGCAGCGCGCGGGCGGCCGGGGTGTCCGGGGCGACCTGCTGTCCGTCGGCCCACAGCACGGGCCCGCGCGGGGCCAGCCTGGCGCCTGCCGCCGCGGCCCGCGGGTGCATGATGACCGAGGCCAGATGCTCCTTAGGCACGAACGCGTCGGCGAGCGCCTCGGCCACCTGCCCGGCGGTCGCACCGTCGTCGCCGCTGACGATCACGTCCGCGGGCCCCCGCGGGGTCAGAGCGGTCAGCGCGATCCGCATCCGGCCCTCCTGCTATCCCACTCGCCTCCGGGCGCCCGCAGATCCCGTCTTCCCTCGTCGTTCGTCGCTACGCTCCTCACTCCTCAGTCCAGACGGGATTGCGCCCTTCGGCTCGCGGGAGGCTCTGTTGTCCCGCTCGCCTCCGGACGCCCGCAGTCGGTGTCTTCCCTCGTCGTTCCTCCCTCGTTCCTCAGTCGTCGCTCCTCAGTCCAGACACCGACGCGCCCTTCGGCTCGCGGGAGGCACGTCGGCGGGCGGCTTTCTGAGTCCCAGCCGCCGCACCGGTCCCAGCAACCCGGCCGGTCACCTGACCTAGTCCCCGGCAACGACATGAATGCCACATTCATGTCGTGATAGCAACAAGAATGTGGCATTCATGTCGCTACGTCCCGCCGGGGAGCGGCCCTAGCCGCGGTACCCCGGGTCCCGGGCGTCACCTGCAGCCCGGGCGTCCCGCCCTCACGCCAGAGCGCCGCACCCGCGTGACCCTGATGCCGCGACCGGGGCACATCCCGCACCTCCGCTGTTTGAAGATCCTTAGCCGCAGGCGAAGGTGCCGCTGAAGCCGGGTGAGGGACCGCGCCGACGAGGGCGCGGTCGCGGCATCCCCCGGCACGTTCCGCCGCAAGTGCCGCTATGTTATCCAATTTCACCATCCGCCTCCGGAGATATGGGCCGTCTGGGACTATGGACACGGGTGATCTTGCTGCGGACTGTGTGTGTCCGTTGTTCTTGTGTGATGGGCGGTTCGTCTGATTTGCCTGTTACTCCCTGTTGTCGCACGTGTTAGTACAGGTCATCAGTGATTACGGTTTTTTAATATGTGGGGTCAGGCGCGGTGTTGTCACGATATGTTCGGCCGGACGGTTGGGGGCGACATAGCAGCGACATAGCGGGCTCGTTCACCGAGGTGACACGGGTGCGCGCAGCACGGGAGACCGCGATTTCATGGTGAGCGACAGGGGCACGCTACCGCGCGGGGCGGTGGCCGATCAGCAGGCTTCGTGGGCGGAACCGACCGCTCCCGGCGGGCGCCGGATGCCGAGCGCGCCGCGCGAGCGCAAGCCGGCCCTAGCCGCGGTGGCTATCCTCCTGGTGGCCCTGGGTGCTGCCTCCGCCGGATACCTGGTCCTCAACGCGGGGCACCGGGTGGGCGCCGTGGAGATCACCCAGGACGTGGGCCAGGGCCAGCAGATCCCGGCGTCGGCGATCAAGGAAGTCCAGATCAACGCCGACACCGACGTGCACTACGTGGCCTGGCAGTACGCGAGCCGGGTGACCGGCGTCTTCGCGAGGGTCCAGATCCCGGCCGGGACCTTGCTCACGTCGAATATGACCGCGTCCACCAGCAACCTGACCGCGGGCAAGGTGGAGGTCGGGCTGTCCCTCAAGCCCGGCCAGGCCCCTACGAACCTGCTGATCGGCCAGACGGTGCGGGCCTTCCCCGTCGGCACCGGCAGCGGCTGCGGCGGCGGGGCCAACGGCACTGGTGGCGCCGGCACCGGCGCTGCCGCCACCCCGGGCGAGCCGATCACCACCGGCACGATCGTCAGCGTGTCCGGAAGTACCGCGACGAACGGGAGTACCGCCGCGATCACGCTCGCCGTCCCCGAGACCGATGCGGGCGTCCTGGCCTGCTACGCCTCGGCCCAGGACGTGGCTATCGCGCTGACCCCCGGGTCAGGGTGAGCATGGCGCTGATCGCTATCGCGTCCGACAAGGGAGCGCCAGGTGTCACGACGGCGGCACTGGCGCTCGCCGCTGTGTGGCCTCGGCCGGTCCTGCTCGCCGAGTGCGACCAGGCCGGCGGGGATATCGTCTACCGGTTCCCCGCGGCCGGCGGCGGGCACCTCGACCCCCGGCGGGGAGTGCTCAGCCTGGCCGTCGTCGCCCGGCGCGGCATGCAGCCGCAGCAGGTCTGGGAGCACGTGCAGAAGCTGCACGGCGGGCTCGACGTGCTGGCCGGCGTGACCAACGCCGAGCAAGGCGCCGGCCTGAGCCTGCTCTGGGGCCCGATCGGCAAGGCGCTCGCCGCGCTGCCGCAGGCGGACGTGATCGCCGACTGCGGGCGGCTCGGCGCGGACGGCCCCCTCTACGACCTGCTCGTCGAGGCGACCACGGTCGTGCTGGTGAGCAAGGTGCAGGTAGCCGACGTGATCAGGCTGCGCGACCGGGCGGCCGCGTTCGCGGCGGCGGCCCAGACCCGGGGCAGGCGGGGCTTCGGGGTAGGCGTCGTGGTCATCGCCGAGTACAAGAAGTTCCGCGCCGCCCTCGGTGAGGTTCAGCACGTGCTCGGCCAGGCGAACGCCCCGGCCACCGTCCTTGGCGGCATCGCCCACGACACCAAGGGCGCCGACCTGCTCAGCGGTGAGTGGGGCGGCAGCCTGGACCGCACCATGCTGATCAAGACCGCCCGTGAGGTGGCCGCGCAGCTCGTGCACAGCCTGCCGCCGATCGGCGACCAGGCCGAGGCGTCCCCCGGCTACCCGGCCGGAGCCTATGCGGGCCCGCCGCCCCCCGCCGCGCACGCGGCCCAGCAGGCACCAGGCGCTCAGGCCGCCCAGCAGGCACCAGGCGGACACGCGGCCCAGCAGATCCTCGGCGTCCCGCAGTCGGCCGCCGCCTACGCGGCCGCGCCAGTGCCGCCACCCGCCGGGCGGCGGCACGCCGCCCCGGCCGCGGACGCCTCGCCCGCGGCCGCGTTCTCCGCCCCGCCGCCCGCGGCGGCCTCCTATAACGGCCAGCCGCTCAGCGGCCCCCAGATGAACACATCCCAGCTCAGCGGGCCCCCGCCGCCCCGTCCGGCCGGCCCGTGGCAGATCGGCCAGGAGCGTGGCCGCCAGGAGCCGGCCTGGCCAGAACCAGGTCGGCAAGAGCCAGTCCGCCAGGACCCGGCCTGGCCAGAGCAAGGCCGCCAAGAACTAGGTCGCCTAGAGACAGGCCGCCAAGAGCCGGCCTGGTCAGAGCCAGGCCGCCAGGAGTTCGGCCGTCCGCAGCCGGTCCCCGCGGCGGCGCCGGACCTGGCCGCGGTCACCCTCTCCGCGCCGCCCCTGTCGGCGCCGCCCGTCCCCGCGCCGCCCGTCCCCGCGCCGCCCGTATCGGGGCCCGCGACCTCAGGCCCCGTCGCCTCCGGGCCCACGATCTCCGCCGACGCGCCGCGCACCACGTTCAGCCGCGTCCTTGGCGGCCGGGGCGGCCGCCACCAGGCCGACCCAGCCCAGTCCCGCCACCAGGCCGACCCGGCCCAGGCCGACCCGGCCCAGGCCGGCCATGCCCAGGCCGGCCATGCCCAGGCCGGCCATGCCCAGGCCGGCGGCAGCCCGGACCAGTCCGAGGGCGCGGCCAGCCAGGCAAGCGTCAGCCAGGCAGGCGTCAGCCAGGCAGGCCCGCACGGCACCGAGCGCTCCGCCGCCTATACAGCCACCCAGGGCGGGCCCGCCCA
>Ga0335085_10016985_pt1 | contig 10497 bp, 9 predicted proteins | sample Lox_Sample_45_FD_206712 | JGI IMG/M metagenome (GOLD analysis project Ga0335085, IMG submission 206712) | Soil microbial communities from Loxahatchee National Wildlife Refuge, Florida, United States - Lox_Sample_4.5 | ecosystem: Environmental > Terrestrial > Soil > Wetlands | place: USA: Florida...
AGAAGCGTTCTCCTTTGCAGGAGCGACCGCGGTGGCGGCGCTTCCTGGCGTGGAGATGATTGCCAACGCCGTTGTAGTAACTTTGGCTGCCGGTGCGTCCGCGACGGGCTGTTGCGGATCGACGGCAGACGCAGCTTGCGCCGGCAAAGGCTCCGGCATCGATTCAATCAAGGCGGCTTCGGCAGGGCCTAATGCAGGAAAATTCTCCGCCTGCGGTTCCAGGGCGCCTGTCACCGCTCCAACCGAAAATTCAGCGTTAACCGGCAGTGCTGGGGCTGGCGGCTCCGGCGTCGGCGAAATGTCTGCTGCCGGCTCGGTTGACTTCGCCGGCTCCGCAGCGAGAGGCGCCGGTGACGAAGAGGCCGCGGCAGCGGCTGCCGCTTTGGCTGCTTGCGCCTGGCGCAACAAGCCTTTCGCGGTCCGCAGGGTTCCTTTGGATTGCTCCGCATTGATGGGCTTGGTCAATATGAGGTTTGCCCCAATGCGAAAAGCTTTGGCGATGGCTCCTTGCCCCTGCACCAGCGCTACCGCTAAAGAGTCGCTGTTGGAGTTGGAGTTGCGAGCGCTCTTGAATAACAGAGCGGCATTCTGCTCGTCCTCGCAATCCACTACCAGAGCATCGAAGTGCCCATTGGTTATTTGCTTAACGGCGGCAAACGGCTCGGTGCAGGCCTCGACGTGGAAGTCCAGCTCGCTGAGAATCTGGCTGAGCACGCGAGAAGCTTTTTCGTCCGCAGAAAAGAGTAACGCCTGATAACGCATACCAAAGTCATCGTAGGTAACCTGCTTCGCTCCAGCAAGTTACCGAGGTACCGAAAAGGCCGGTCAGGCCAATCCTTTGAGTTTGTGGGTAAATGCCCTTGAACCGATGGGTACAATGCCGCCATGCGCCTTCCCCTCTGGCTGAAAATCGCGTGGACCGCCTGGGTGATTGCGTGGGCGCCTGTTTATTGGCGGCAATATGGCGCGCAGAATTTCCTTTATTTCTGCGATTTGGGCAATTTTTTTGTGCTGGCGGCGCTGTGGCTGGAGAGCAGCCTGATTTTTTCCGCACAGGCGGCGGGTTTGCTGGTGTTTCAGACGCTGCTTTGCGTGGATCTTTTTGGAGCAGTCTTGAGCGGCCGGCACTGGATCGGCGGCAGCGAATATATGTTCGATCCGCATCTTGCCCTCTGGATTCGCCTGCTCAGCCTCTTTCATGTGGTCATGCCGCCGCTGCTGCTGTGGGCGATCTGGCGGCTGGGCTACGATCGGCGAGGATGGAAATATCAGACAGTGCTGACCTGGATGGTCGTGCCGATTAATTATTTCTGGCGTCCCCAGTTTGACGTGAACTTCGCGCGGGGATTATTTCTGCGTCAACAGCATTCGATCCCGGGCTGGCTCTATCTCGCAAGTTATCTAATTATTGTTCCGCTCTTCTTGTACTGGCCCACGCATCGCGCGCTGCAGTGGTGGTCGGAGAGTCAACGGCATGTGAGTTATTCCGCCGGGCCGTAACCTGGCCGGTTCAGGCGCGTCGAACTTATTGCTTGACATTTCGCCTTCCATTCGCCAACAATTCAACTATGGCAATCACACGGCGGCAGCGGCAGATCTATGACTTCATCTCCGACTTCGTGCAAAAGAACGGCTTTTCGCCGTCGTACGAAGAAATCAAGCAGGGTATGGGGTTGAATTCTTTGGCTACTGTGCACAAGCACATCACCAACCTGGAAAAGAAAGCGCTGCTTACCCGCGACTACAATCGCAGCCGCTCGATTGACCTGTTGCCTCCCAAGGGCCGGCTCAAGCAGGCCATGTCTGTCAATACGACTATAGTTCTACCGCTGCTGGGGCGCATCGCCGCCGGGCAGCCAATTGAGGCGGTGGAGAACCCGCAGACTATTTCGCTCGCCGACTTCGTGCGCTCGAAAGAAGTATTCGTGCTGGAAGTGCGCGGCGAGTCCATGCAGGATGAGCACATTCTGGACGGCGATTACGTGCTGGTGGAGAAGTCCAAGACCGCCCACAACGGAGACATCGTGGTGGCGCTGGTTGATGGCACGGACGCCACGCTTAAGCGCTTCTACCGGGAAGGCGACAGGATTCGGTTGCAGCCTTCCAATGCCGCAATGAAGCCGATTATTGTAGCGGCGGCCGCGGTACAGATTCAGGGAAGAGTGATCGGCGTGCTGAGGAAATACTAAGCCTGCACGCGGGCTCTGGAAAAAAGAAAGACGCCCAACTTGCGGGGCGTCTGCGCGAAATCCTGGAATCGGCTTTTACCCGACGTGCTTTTGCAGTGCCTGCTGGATAGCGTCTTTCGGGCGATATCCGACTAGCTGCTCCACCACCTGCCCGCCTTTGAACACTAACAACGTCGGAATGCCGGTTACTTTGTAGCGCATGGGGGTGGCATTGTTGCGGTCCACATCCATTTTGCCGACTTTGATCTTGCCCTGAAATTCCTGCGCCAGCTCCTCGACGATGGGGGCGATCGCGCGGCACGGACCGCACCAAGCCGCCCAAAAATCCACCAGCACCGGCTGGTCCGACTTCAAAACATCCTGGTCAAAGTTGGAATCAGTGACCTCAAAAATTCCATTGCCTGCCATCTTTCCTCCCCTGAAATGACCCACAAAAGCCCCGCCGCACCATTGGCGCGGGGACTACGATTTCAATATCCTAGCACTTCTGTTGGATGCAGCGCAGTGCGAGAAGTCGCAAGACCAAGGTTTGGCACCGAGCTCCGACTGGTTGACCAGGAGTTCCGAGCGCCGTGGAAAGATTGGCGGCCAATGGGCCTGCCTCAGTGCCTACAAAAAAAAAGCGTCCCGAACAATGAAGTTCAGGACGCCTCGGCAGCCCTCCCCCAGAACTGCCAAACCACGCATCGGATATTAGGGGCGTGCGTGTTCACTGTAAATGTCACTTAGGTAATAGCTTTTGTGCGCTTGGGTAATACTTACCGGGAGAGAAGACGATTATAGGCAAGGATGCGCACCTCCGCTTGTAAATATCAGGAAACACGCGAGAGGACGACAATCGGAGGCCGATCAAAGCTCAGGTTCTGGGCTTAGATTCTGGCGCAGGCCGGCGCTTTTTGCACAGCATTGCCTATATTGGCCGAAGGCAGGCGATGGCCAGACCGATTTGGGGCTCTCTTCTCAATTCAGAACGGGGGTTGCGCGGCTGAATGTTCGTCGGGTGCCCAATAGGCCTGTTCCCGGAGGTGCTCTTTAGCAAGGCCCACGTGTTTGAGAATAGCTTTAACGTTCTCAACCATTCGGGGATGGCCGGATAGATACGCGGTTGTGTTACTTCCAGTCAGGTTCCACCGATCTGCGTATTTGCGAAGCAAATCATCGACGCGACCTTTTTCGCCCGGCCATTGAGTGTCTTCCCAGGGGCGGGTGACGGTGGGCACATATTTGAACCACGGAGTCTCTCGCGCTACGCGCAGCAGTTCCTGATGATAGCCAAACTCCCAGGAGTGGCTGGCTCCGTTCAGCAAATGCAGTGTGTGCTGGCCTCGAAATTTTAAGTCCTTCCACTCCCGGTAGAGCGTCCGCGCGAAACTAACGAACGGGGCTACGCCGGTCCCAGTAGAAATCAGCAAATGATTTTGGCGGCCACTCGCCGTATTCAGCGTGAAGTGTCCCTCGGGGATTTTACGCGTGAGAATTTCATCGCCGGGGTGCAATTTATGGAGCAGCGGCATTAGCTCTCCGCCCGGAACCAATTCGAAGAAGAATTCAATTTCCCGTTCGTAGGGGGAGGAAACAATGGAGTATGGCCGCTCGTGTCGCCGGTTCAGGCCCTGCACGCCGAGCGTCGCGCGCTGCCCGGGTAAGAATTTGAATTCACCCGGGACCTGAACTCGCACCATCCACAAGTCAGGAGCAAAGTCTTCCCGGCGGGAGATTCTGGTGCGGTAAAACTCGTCGTCGGCAATGTTCATTTCAGCTTGATCTCCGGGAAGCCAACAAAGTGTTTTAGTCTACAGCAGGCAAGGGTTGCGTGGTTCGCAGTTCATTTGGTGAGAGTGCTTGCGGGAACACTGGCGGAGGAAGGGCTCTCTTGGCTCAGGCTGTGCACTTCGTCCAACAGTCGCGCCCAGGCTTTTTTGTCGCTCTTGGTGGCGATGGGCGCATTCACGTCACTGTAAAAATGCAGCACATCGGCGCGCATCGCCGGGGGAACTGAACCGAATCCCCGCTTCGAAAGGTCGTCGACCAGTTTGGCGTAGGTTTTGTCGGCTAGAGGGTATTCTCCGGCGCGGGTGGGGCGCCCGGTGTCAAAATCCAGATTGGCCAGATGCAGATCGTGACGGCTCTCCTCCTGCAGCAGGCGAGAGTACTCTTCGACCGTCAGATCGACACTGCGGATGTACATGTCTTCCGTTTTCTTGGTGGGAATTTTGAAATTCACCGCGCTGAACGGCCCCACCTTGGGAATAATCTTGAGAAAGAAAGCCAGGATCCGGGTCCCGATCCCCGGCCGGCGGTAGACCGTGCCCCACTCGTGCCGGTACTGAGTGCGCGATAAGTAGTAAAGGAATTTCTTCTTGTTGAAATTCGGGGTTTCTTTCACGATCTCATCGTGCCGCGAAAGCAGCGCCACCCGGGTCATTTCAGGAATAATCTTGCTGACACCGCGGCGGTAGCTTCCTATTGCCAGATCCACATTGAAGAGGTCCTCCAGTTTCAAGCCATAAGTCTCGAGGAAAGCGCGCTCCAAAAGCGGCTTGGCTACTTCGAAACCGATGAAGTCATGGTAACTGTCCGAGGTGTAGCGGTTGCGGGCGACCTGCACCATGTCGAAGCCGAATTCGGTGCGGATGTGGTCCTTGGGATTATCGGCGTAGGTGACTTCGTCTCCGTACTTGGCGCGCAGCTTGGGAAACTCGATTGCCATGATGCGATTGATGAAGGGGTGGCCGCTGTTATCGGAGGCGTAGTGGGCCAGCGCGCCCAGGGCAAATGCGTAGTCGTTGACGTTGGAGGAATCCCGCAGCAGGGCCGCCACGAAGTCGCCGCTACGGACGTAGTGCACTAAGTCGCTGAAATATTTGCTGCCGAAAGGATAGTAGCCCATGTCCTGCATGACGGATCCGCCGTAAGCGTAGGCGTGCGCCTTTCGCAGGTCGTCCGGCGTGGAGGCGGGAAAGCGCTTGAGGAGTAGCGGCCGAATCTGATCTTTCCACAGCAGATCCACGATTTGCTCGTGGGTGAGAACGGAATAGGCAGAAACACCGGCTGAACTTAGCAACAGGCATATCAGCAAAGCCGCGCCGCGCAGAGTGTTTAGAGGCATTCGCATGCGATCAGGCGGCAGGACGTCGCCGCAAACTGCTCACCTACTCAGAAGCAACACCACAAAACTGTCCGGCATAATGGCCGGCCGCGGATGCGGCTGGTCCGCGGTCGCCGCCGGTGCCGGGCCAAACTTCGCCGTCACCGTAAAGACATCATGGGTCTTTGGGTCGAGTTCCATGGTGCGCGCGCCTTGCTGGGTAGGAACATTTTCCACCACATGGAACTGGTCCGGCGAATCCTCGTGGATGACGGTCAACACGCCCTCGCCGCACGAGGCAAAAGCGAAGCCGGTTCCGGGATCGAAGCGGGTAGCGTCCACTCCGCGTCCAATGGGCTCGGTCGCAACCACCTTGCCGGTATCCGCATTCACGATCGCCATGGTTTTGTTTTCGCAACCGGCAAACAGGCGACGGTGTTTGCGGTCGATCGCCAGTCCCGATGGAGATTCGCATCCGGGGCTCAGCGGCCAGGTTGCCTTCACTTGCAGCTTGGCCGGATCAATCGCCGTTAACTCGCTCTTGTCCTCGATATTCACGAACAGTTCGCCTCGCGCATCGCTGACTGCGAACTCAGGTTTGCCCTCGAGTTGGATGGTGCCGAGGACATTTCCGTTGGCGGCGTCGATGGCGGTCGAGTCGTGGCTCCTCCCATTGAAAGTAAACACTCGTTTGCTGGCCGGATCATAAAGGATAGCGTCCGGATTCTCTCCGGCTTTGACTTTGGTGATTGGTTTCAGAGTCTTCAGATCGAAAATCGTGACCGTGCCCTCGCGGCCGTCGCTGATAAATCCCCGGTTCAGTTCGGGCGCGAGTGCAATTCCGTGCACACCAGGCGTATCGGGGATGTCGCCCACCGGTTTTCCAGAGTCGGCATCAATCACGAAGACGTGGGTAGCGCGCGAGAGGAACAATCGCCGTGAGGCGCTGTCGATCGTCAGATAGTCCCAGCCACCTTCTCCACCCAGTTTATAGGTTTTGGCGATGTGGTAGCCGGAATCGGCGCCCAGCGCTGAAAGAGAGAGCAAAAGAGCAAGCGCGTACGCGCACCCACGGCAATATCTCATGGCCATCCTCCATTTGCGGCATAGGAGGCAAGATACGCCTGCGCGAATGGGATTACAAAAGGGAGCCGCACTAGACTGTGATGGATGAAAGTCAAAATGCCCGCCCAAGCAAAAGCTTGAGCGGGCAACCCTCGAGAGCAGAATTGCGTGTGGTTCCGGGTACCACCCGCCCGGCCCGACTTGAAGCCGGGCCCTCCCGATGCTCGCTACTCTGACATCTTCGCCACGTGCAGATCGAAGCCGGTCCTCGGCAAGAGGGAAGTCAGCTCGAAGGCCTTGAATCCGTCGCCCGTGATCTCGGTGTGACGGTAAAGGCCGGGTTCGCTTTCGACGGTTTCGCGGCGTCCTTCCATTTGCTGCAGAAATTCCTGCGCCGATTTGACTCCGACTTCGCGGGAGCCAGTCCTGGTCACGATGGCCTCGGCCGCATAGGACCGCACCAGTTTGGGCCAATATTTCTCCAATAGATTTGTGCTGGCAAACATGTCTGCCCAGATGATTTCGCCGTTCACCGCAACCACCACGCCTACGGCATTTCGGTCGCGCAATTCGCGAATCACGCTCTGGTAGTTGCGCTGGATCGGCTCGGCGACCGAGTCCACTTGCTCTTTGACCGCAGCGTTGTCCATGACGCGGGCGTACGAAGTGGTGGCCTGCACGCTGGCGGCTGCCGGAGAAGCCTCCAGATTGGCGGCGATTTCGGTCTGTTGCCTTCTGACCTGCTCCCAAACCTGTTGCTGGTCTTTGGCTCCCATGGCTTTGGCCCGGACGGCGGGTTGCGCCATGGCAAAGCCCATGGAACCAAACTTCGCAGAGGTCGCTGTCCAGCGTCCCGGTTCGACGCAAAAGACGTTCAGGTCAATGGGATCGCTTTCCGCAGGCACGATGCGGTCTTTGGCGATAACTCGATCCTGCTTGCCGCCGGTGACAATTTCGCCGGCCAGCAACATCAGCGGCTGTTTGGAATTGTTGACCAGCACCAACCGATTGACCTGCGCGCCGTCGCGCCGAACCGGAGCTTCCCGCCTCCGCAGCAGGCCCTGCACATTGCCGGACTCGGTGACCACCACTTCGCCGGAGCGTACGCCCTCATCGAGTGTGAGGAATTCGTGGGTGTCATGGGAGACGGCAGCCACCACCGGAAAAACCGTCAGGTTTCCGTGGCGGATGGGATCGAGAATCTTGTAGCTGTTGGTGGAAGGCATTTCTCCCGCCCGGGCTGCGGTCCGGGGAAGCCAGGACATTGCAGCGAACACGGCCAGCACTACCAAGGGTAGCCACAACTTGAAAGTCATATCTCCTCCTCAGCGATTTGGGACACTACGCCAGGCGCGCGCATGACTCGCGTCAAAGTACGCCGACATGGCGTGTCGTCATTGGCCTGTCGTGATTGGCCTGTCGTCATTGGCCTGTCGTGATTGGCCTGTCAGGGAGAGAACGCACAATCTGCGTTTCTTGCAGGCAAAAAATTGATACGATCCGGGGTATCGGTTTCGGCATGACTGCGCCGAGTGTCCAACCCGTGGTGGAGATCTCCGCAGGACTGGAGGCCCTGGTTGCCAGCCTTTATCGGAAGAGCGGCGGGGAGGCGTTTGCCCTCAGTTACCAACAGTTTGCCGGCATCCTGAAGGAAATTGCCGGCAAGTATGCGACGGCGGGCGCCACGTCGGGTGAACTGCATGAGCTATTCAGCAGCTTGCGGGTGGAAGAACTGGCACTGGCGCGGGCTTGCGCCTTCGGCAATGAAAAGGCCTGGGACGTTTTCCTGACCCGCTTCCGGGTCAAGCTCTACGACATGGCCGAACGCATCACGCGTGATTATGCCGGCGCCCGCGAACTGGCCGATTCTTTGTATGCCGATCTCTACGGCACCGAAAGCCGCGACGGGCAGCGCAACTGCAAGCTGGCGTCTTACACCGGACGCGGATCGCTCGAGGGCTGGCTGCGCACGGTGATGGCGCAGGAGTACATCAACCGCTACCGCCACCAAAAACGATTGGTGAGTCTGGAGGAAAAAGAAGAAGACGGCAGCCAGTTCGCCGCGGCCGATCCGGAGCCGGCCTCGGAGGTCGATTCCCGGGTGCAAAGCGCGACCGATGCGGCGTTGACCGCGCTTGCTGCGGAGGAGCGTTTTCTGCTCGCGTCCTACTATCTGGATGGCCGCACGCTGGCGGAAATCGCTCGTCAGTTGCACGTGCACGAGTCCACCATCAGCCGAAAATTGGACAAGCTTGCCAAATCCCTCCGCAAGGATATTGTGGCGCGGCTGACCAAGCAGGGAATGAGCCGCCGCCAAGCCGAAGAAAGCATGGAGATTGACGTACGCGACCTGCAGGTAAATATTCGCCAACATCTGACGCAAAAAAGCGATCATCCAACGTTCTCTAAAGAGGAGGTCAAGCCGCAAGCCGAAGACGGCATCGGCTAGCAGGAGCCGGAAGTAGCAAAGCGTATGGAGCAGCTTCCCAAAATCGTGCGCGAGCGCTTGCAGGTGACTCCCAAGCCGGAGGTGCACCCGGATGCCGATCTACTCACCGCGTTTGCCGAAAACTCGCTGCCGGAGCGGGAGCGCACACCTGTGCTGGAGCACTTGTCGCAGTGCGGCGACTGCCGTGAGATGGTCGCATTGGCGGCGCCGGAAGTTGTGCTTGAGCAGGTAGCCGCGGTGGCGGCTATGCCTGCATCTCCCTCCCGGACTCGTCCGACCTGGTCCAGCCGGCTGATCCTTGGCTGGGGGACTTTGGCTGCCTGCATAGCGATCGGCGTGCTGTTGCTGAGGTATCAGACACACGAAAGGAACCTCCCACAGCTCGCCTCGAGAGAAGCGGCTCCGGCGAATGTTGCGCCAATGTCAAATGAGGCTGCCTCCATAGATGCAAAAAAGCGGCCGGGCTCCGAGCCTTCAGCGTCCCCCGGATTAACAGCCAAACTGGAATCGCCACTTCCGCCGCAGGCTCGGCTGAAATCCCGGGACAAGCGGGAGTCTGTCGCGAAGGCCGTCAGTCCCATGGTGGCTGGGCGGCTGGATGAGAAGCAAGGCGGGGCGGGGGCGGTATCGGGAGAGGCCGGGGCTTTGGCTTTGCGCCCGGCTCCTGCAATCCCACAGCAGGAACAGGTGACCGTCTCCGGGGGAGCCGACCAGGTGGCCATGGCAGACAAACCGCAAGAAGAGGCTAAGGCTACGGCTCAGTCTTCCTCTGCCACTCAGACGCGGGCAGCAGCGCCACCGCCCGCTGCCTCCTCACAGGCCGAAAACAATAATGCCCCCGCTCCGCCCCCTCCGCCGGCGTCATCGGTGCAATCGAAGAGTAGCGTTAACTCGATAGCCGCATTCGCTCGCAAGAAGGATGCCTTCGAAACTGCCCAAGCCGCGGCCCTGCAGAAAGAAACGGCGGCCCGCATGAATGCCAACTATGTCCCGACGCGCTGGAGTATTTCGGCGGATGGGTCCACGTTGCTACGATCGAACGACGAAGGCCGGACGTGGAATCCGGTCAATGTGGCCAGCAACGTAGTCTTTCGCGCGGTTAGCTCTTTCGGAACGGAGGTCTGGGCAGGGGGTAAGAACGGAGCGCTCTACCATTCCGCCGATCATGGCCAGCACTGGGTGAAGGTCAAGCCGTCGGCGAACGGTGCGGAACTGACGGATGATATTGTGAGCGTCGAGTTTACGGATTCCCAGCATGGAAAGCTGACCACCGCCGACGGAAAAATCTGGATCACCAGCGATGGCGGCAACACCTGGCAAGTGCAGTAGGGGAAGACCCCAGGCGATTTCAGCAATTCGCAAAATCCAGATAGACTGAAAGCGGTCCTCCCCATTCTTTGGAACCACTCACCCATTTTCTGACCGGCGCCTGCATGTCACGCGCCGGATTCAACCGCAAGACGGCGCTGGCCACGGCGACTATGACCCTGGCGGCCGAAGCGCCGGACGCCGATATGCTCGGCTATTTCAAGAATCCGGTCTTTGGTTTTGCCCACCATCGCGGGTTCACCCATTCTTTACTCGGCGGCGTGCTGGTGGCAGGGGTAGTGGTAGGGGTTATCTATCTGATATGGCGGGTGCGTGGGCGAAAGACAAAAGATCCCAACCTGCCTCCGCGCTGGGGATGGTTATTCCTGTTTGCCTAT
>Ga0335085_10016988_pt1 | contig 10496 bp, 12 predicted proteins | sample Lox_Sample_45_FD_206712 | JGI IMG/M metagenome (GOLD analysis project Ga0335085, IMG submission 206712) | Soil microbial communities from Loxahatchee National Wildlife Refuge, Florida, United States - Lox_Sample_4.5 | ecosystem: Environmental > Terrestrial > Soil > Wetlands | place: USA...
AGGCAACGGAATGGGGGCGCGAGGACCACGTCGAGGACATGCTGGGCGAGGACTTCGAGCTCGAGTTCGTCGACGGGACGCTCTGGATCGACGCCGGCTCCGGCGAGGAGCTCTGGGATCTCTTCTCGCGCACCTCGCCGCCGGTCGTCGCGCTGCTCCAGAAGCTCGACGCCGAGCGCGGCGAGGCGTTCCACCAGGCGTTCGTCGAGCTCTACGAGAGCTACCGCGAGGGCGACCGCATCCGGGCGCCGCGGCGGTACCTGCTCACGCTGGGCACCCGCCGCTGACGCAGCTCCTGGCAGCAGCGGTGGGCGGCAAGGGTCTCGTCGACCCGTCGCAGCCGGTGTTCCATCCCGACGACGAGGCCCTGCTCCGCGGTGCGGCCGCCTTCGAGACCGTCCGCATCCGGCGCGGCGGGCCGGTGCTCCTGCGCCGCCACGTCGATCGGCTCCGCGGCTCGTGCCTGGCGCTGCGCCTGCCGTCGCCGGACGGCGTGGAGGAGCTCGCGCTCGAGGCCGCTGCCGCCGCGGGCGCCGACGAGGGGGCGCTGCGGCTCTTCCGGACGGGAATGACACTGCTCGCCACCGTGCAGCCGCTGCCGCCGGGGCTCGAGGAGCTGCGCCGGCGCGGCATCGCCGTCGTCACCGTCCGCACGACGAGCGCCGGCCTCCTCACCGGCGTCAAGGCCACGAGCTACGCCACCGCGCTGGCGGCGATCGCCGAGGCCGAGCGCAGCGGCGCCGACGACGCGGTCTATCTCGGCGAGGGCGAGACAGTGCTGGAGGCGACGATGTCCAATGTCTGGTGGCGCCTCGGCGACGTCCTCGTGACGCCTGCGCTCTCGACCGGCGTGCTGCCGGGTGTCACGCGCGGCGCCGTGGCCTCCCTCGCCCGCAGCGCCGGCTACCGCGTGCGAGAGGGCTCCTTCACGCTTCCGAACCTCCTGCGCTCCGACGAGGCGTTCACGAGCTCGGCGGTGCGCGAGATCATGCCGATCGTCGCCGTCGACGGGCGCGAGCTGCCGCACGGCGAGGCCGCGCCGCGCCTGCAGGCCCTGCTGGAGGGGCTGAGCGGCGAGTACCCTGAAAGCGATGTCTGAGAAGCTGCGGCTCGGCGGGATGGCTCTCGGCAACGGCGTGCTCGTCCACGGCCCGACCGCCTGGGCGTGCGCGGTCCGCACCGAGGACGGGGAGGTCAAGATCGCCGCCGAGCGCAAGCGGCTCGTCGGCTCGCGCGTGACGGTGCCGCTCCTCCGCGGCCCGGCGCGGCTCGCGGAGGCCTTCGCGGTGCTGCCACGGATGAAGCGCGCCCTGCCGGAGGCGAAGCTGCCGTTCGAGGGCCCCGGCGTGCTGTTCTCAATGGCGGGGACGGCGGCGGCCGTCCAGCTCCTCCGGCGCTCGCGGCTGAACGAGGCGGCGCAGGAGCTGATCGGCGGCCTGCTCGCGGCCGCGCCCGCGGTGCTCTCCGTCCGCAGCGGCTCCCTCGCCGCCTACCACGGCGCCGAGCACATCGCGATCGGGAGCTACGAGCAGGACGCGCCGACGCAGAAAGAGCACGAGCGCTGCGGCTCGCACCTCGTCGGGCCCCTCCTCCTCACGGCGGCCGCCGCGAACATGCTCGCCTCCCGGGCGCCGCGCGAGGCGCGCCCGGCGGCGCGGCTCGCCGCGTCCCTCGGGGCCGTCGCGGCGTCGACCGAGATCTTCGGCTGGATGCAGCGGCACCCCGGCACCCGTCTCGCGCGCGCCCTCGCGCTGCCGGGTCACGAGCTCCAGCACCGCCTGTCGACGGCCGAGCCGACCGAGGACCAGCTCGAGGTCGCCCGCGCCGCGCTCGCCGCGTGCCTCGAGCTCGAAGAGAGCTAACCCGGCTTTAGGCGTACGGCCGCCGTGCCGATGACGGGTGCATGGAGCTCCTGGCCGGGGTGGGTTCGAGCGCGCAGAGCTTTGCGATCACCTGGCTCCCCGTGGCCTTCTTCGGGCTCATGTGCTTCGTCGCGTATCTCCTGTGGCGCACGACGAAGCTCATGCCCCGTGTGAAGCCGCTCGAGATCTCGCCCGGGTCCGCCGCGGCGGTCACGTGGGACGAGGTTGCCGGGCTCGACGAGGCGAAGGAGGAGCTGCAGGAGGTCGTGGACTTCCTGCGCGACCCGCGCCGCTTCGAGGCGCTCGGGGCGCGCGTCCCGAAGGGGATCCTCTTCCACGGCCCGCCCGGGACCGGGAAGACGCTCGCCGCGAAGGCGATCGCGAGCGAGTCGGGCGCCCGCTTCTACGCCCAGAGCGCCTCTGCGTTCGTCGAGATGTTCGCCGGGCTCGGCGCCGCCCGGATCCGGAAGCTCTTCGAGGAGGCGCGGAAGAACGCCCCGTCGATCGTCTTCATCGACGAGCTCGACGCCGTCGGCAGCGCCCGCGTCGGGCACTCCTTCAACCGCGAGCAGGACCAGACGCTGAACCAGCTCCTGGTCGAGCTCGACGGGTTCGGCCCGCGCGACCAGGTGGTCGTGATGGGCGCCTCGAACCGTTTGCAGGACCTCGACCCGGCGCTCCTGCGGCCGGGCCGGTTCGACCGCCAGATCCTGATCCAGCCGCCCGACCTGAAGGGACGCGGGGACATCCTCGCCGTGCACACGCGGGGCAAGCCGCTCGCCGCGGAGATCGACCTCGACGCGGTCGCGCGCCAGACGGCCGGCCTGACCGGCGCAGACCTCGCGAACATCTGCAACGAGGCGGCGATCGCCGCAGGCCGGCGGGGCTCGCTCGTCATCCAGCAGACCGACTTCGACCACGCCTTGGACCGGGTGATCGCCGGGCTCCAGCAGCGGCGGCTGATCACGCAGAAGGAGAAGCGGATCCTCGCCTACCACGAGGGTGGGCACGCGCTGATGTCGCACCTGATGCGCGAGATCTCCGTGGTGCAGAAGGCGACGATCGTCGCGCGCGGCTCCGCGCTCGGCTACACGCTGAACCTGCCCGAGGAGGAGCGCTACCTCCACACGAAGGAGGAGCTGATCGACTGGATGGTCGTCACGCTCGCCGGCCGTGCCGCCGAGCAGGTGGTGTTCGGCCGCGTCACGAACGGCGCCGCCAACGACCTCGAACGGGTGACGGAGCTCGCCCGCGCGATGGTCTTCGAGTACGGCATGGGCGAGACGGCTGCCGCGCGGACGATGCGGGCCGACAACTACGCCCTCTCGGAGGAGACGAAGCGCCTGCGCGACGCCGAGCAGACGCGGCTCACGGATCTCGCCTACAGCGAGGCGCTGCGCCTGATCGCGAAGCACCGGAAGCTCCTCGACAGGATCGCGAACGCGCTCCTCGACAAGGAGACCCTCGGCCGCGACGAACTGCTCGAGCTCTTCGGCGACGTGGAGCCGGAGTCACGAGCGTCGGAGTGGGTCGGCGTGCCGCAGGTGGTCGCGGCGAGCGTCGACCCGCAGGCGCTCTAGCCGTTGAGCTTGCGGAAGTCGAGCGACTTGGCAGGCGCCTTGACGCTCACGTGCGGGTTCCAGGCGAACGTGAGCTGGCCGCTCGAGCCCTTGCCCTTCAGCAGGAGCGGATAGGCGGGTCCGGAGGTCGCGACGTACAGCCTGCCGCCGTCGGACCTGTCGGTGATCTCGACAGCGGAGTGACCGTTCACCGTCGTCGTCGACCCCTTCACGAGGGCGCCGTGCGACGAGAGGATCCCGTCCACGAGCTTCGTGATGTCGGTGAGGCTCGCCAGGTCGGCGAAGTCGCTGGACGTGGTCGAGACCCTCATCCACTTCCCGGCCATGAGCGAGGCGAGGCCGCTGGACTTCGCAAAGTGGAGCCAGGTCTTCTGGTCGGCCTTGAGGTAGAAGGCGGGCCCGACGCGGATGATGTCGAAGACGAGAGCGCCCTCGGAGAAGCGCCCGGCGCCGCCGACGCCCTCGAGGAGGTTCAGGTCGAGCGAGATCCTGCTACCGCCCGAGGTGGCGGCCCCGTACACGTGCAGGCTCTTCGCGCCCGTGGTGTCCTGCTCGACCTTCGTGAGGATCTGGGCCGGCGTCATCGAGGCGACACCGTTGTCGGCCCGTGCCGCACCCGCGGCGAGCGGCAGCGCGAGCGCGCCGGCCAGGAGCCAGCAGGCGACGGCGAGCCGCATCAGTGGTAGGCGATCGACTTCGCCGGCTTCGCCAGCGCGACCGGCTTGTTCCAGTCGCCGAAGTTGATCTCGCCGGTGCCGCCCTTCCCCGGCTTGATCAGGAGCGGGTAGGCGGGCCCCGAGGTGGCGATGTACAGGACGCCGCCGCCGGTCTTCTCGATCACCTCGACCGCGGGCTTGCCGTTGACCGTGGTCGTCGGGCCCTTCTCGAGTGCGCCCGGCGAGGCGAGGATCTGGTTCGTGAGCGCGCTGATGTCCGTCAGCGGCGTGAACGACGCGAGATCGCCCTTCGTCGCCGACGCGCTCAGCCACTTGCCGGCGAAGAGCTGCGCGAGGCCGGACGACTTCGTGAAGTGGCTCCAGAACTTCTGGTCGCCCCGGAAGTAGGCGGTGGGCCCGATCCGGATGATGTCGAACGCAACGCCTCCCTCGGCGAGGTGGCCGGCGCCGCCCCTGTCCTTCACGAGCTTGAGGTCGAGCGCGATCTTCTGCCCGCCCGTGGTGCCAGAGCCGAAGACGTGGACGCTCTTCGCGCCGGCGACGTCCTTCTTGACCTGCGCCAGGATCTGGGCCGGCGTCATCGACGAGACGCCGTTGTCGGCGCGTGCGGCACTCGCGGCGAGCGGAGAGGCTGCGCCGATCGAACAAGCCACAGCAGCGACCAGTAGCCAGCTGGCGATGACGAGACGCATCGGCCTCCCATGATGCACGAAGCGGCCGGGATGCTGAAGGGCGATCTGTAGCATCGCCGTCGTGAGCCCGACGGGCATCCATCACCTCGGGGTTGCCGTGGCCGACCTCGACGCCTCGATCGCGACGTACAGGCGGCTCTTCGGCGCCGAGCTCGAGCTGCGCGAGACGATCGAGGACCAGGGCGTCGACACCGCGCTGCTGCGGATCGGCGACGACCGGATCGAGCTCCTCGCCTCGCGGGCGCCCGACTCGCCCGTGGGCCGCTTCCTCGACCGCCGCGGGCCCGGGATGCACCACGTCGCCTTCGAGGTGATCGACGTCGCCGGCGAGCTCGAGAAGCTGGCGGCGGACGGCGCCGAGCTGATCGACGAGCGCCCGAGAACCGGCCTCATGGGCCGTGACATCGCGTTCGTCCACCCGCACGCAACCGGCGGCGTGCTCGCGGAGCTGATCGCGCGTGGCTGACGCCGACCGCGTCCGCATCGAGGTCGCGTTCCGCGAGGGGCAGTCGCTGTCCGTGTGGGTGACGACGGAGACCGCGGACGAGATCGAGCTGGCGCTCGTCAAGGGCGAGCCCGACGCCGTCGTCTTCGAGGCCGAGGACGGCCGCTACACGCTGATCGTCCGGACGGTGGCGTTCGTGAAGCGCCATGTCCGCGAGAGCCGCGTCGGCTTCGGCGCGTAGATCCCGTGGCACTCGAGGCCGGGATCGTCGGGCTTCCGGGAGCCGGAAAAACGACGCTCTTCACCGCGCTGACCCGGACGCACGGCGGGGAGTACGGCAAGACGCACGTCGGCATGGCGGACGTTCCCGACCCGCGCCTCGGCGCGCTCGCGGAGGTGGTCTCGGCGCGGAAGGTCACACCCGTCGCGATCCGCGTGCAGGACGTCCCCGGAACCGGCCCGGCGCTGCTCGGCAACCTGCGCCAGGTCGACGCCCTGCTCGTGGTGCTCGACGGCTTCTCGCCGGGAGCCGATCCCGCCCGCGATCTCGAGAACCTGAAGCTCGAGCTGCTCGTCGCCGACCGCGACCACGTTGCGGGACGGCTGGAGCGGGTGGAGAAGCAGGCGAAGTCGGGTGACGCGCAGCTCCGTGCCGAGGTGGAGCGGCTGCGGGCGCTCCTCGCCGAGGTCGACGCGGGGACACCGCTCTCGGACGTGGACGGGGAGCTGCCGGCGGGCCTCGAGCCGCTGACGACCAAGCCGCTGATCGTCGTCGAGAACGGCTCCGGAGGGATCGACCTGGCGATGGAGGCGGAGCTCGCCGATCTCTTGCCGGAGGAGGCGGAGGCATTCCGCGAGGGCGCGCCCTCGGCGCTCGACGAGGTGGTACGGCGGTTGCGTGACGAGCTCGACCTGATCACGTTCTTCACCGCGGGCGAGAAGGAGACGCGGGCGTGGCCGCTCCGGAACGGCGAGACGGCGCTCGACGCCGCCGGCGAGATCCACTCCGACATCGCGCGCGGCTTCATCCGCTGCGAGGTGATCGACTGGGAGGAGCTCGTCGAGGCCGGCTCCGCCGCCGAGGTCGCGCGCCGCGGGCACCAGCGGCTCGAGGGCAAGACCTATGTCGTTCGGGACGGAGACGTGCTCAACATCCGCTTCAACGTCTAGCTGGAGATCAGCACCACGCCCGCGAGCGTGAGGCAGACGCCGAGCGCCTGAACGTGCGCCACGCGCTCGTGGAGCACGACAGCCGCGAGGAGCACCGTGACGATCGGGTACAGCGAGGCGAGGACCGACGTGAGGCTCTCGGGGCCGCCCGCGTTCGCGGCGGCGGCGTAGAGGAAGTTCCCGAAGGTGTCGCCGAGACCCACGCCCACGACGATGGCCAGCTTTGCTCCGCCCAGTCGCACGGGAGGGCGCCGCACGAGCACCGCGGCGAGGACGACCAGGCAGGCCGTGAAGCGGAAGATCGTCGACGCCCACACCGGGTCGGCCTTGCCGGCAGCGTGCATCGGCGGGAAGTAGAAGCCGAACCCGATCGCCGCGACCACCGCCAGCCCGACTCCGGCCGCGAGCCGCCGCCGGCCGCCCTCCTGGTGCTCCTGGGAGGCGAGGACCACGCCGACGAGCGCGCAGACGATCCCGGCGTACTGCAGGCCCGAGGGACGGTCGCCGCCGAGGATCCCGAAGGCGACGGGCACGACCGCCGAGGCGCCGGCGATCGGCGCCACCACCGCCATCGCGCCGACGGCCATGCCGCGGTAGTAGGCGTAGAGGCCGAGCGTGGCGGACAGGGCGGCGGGGACGGCGAGCAGCACGGCGGCGTCGTGCGGCCCCTCACCACGCGCGCCCGCCACGATCAGCGTGGCCGAGAACCCGGCGACCTGCGCCCAGAGCATCACGCGGAGGGCGCCGAGCGCGCGGCCCTGCCAGGGGCCGACGAAGTCGGCGACGCCCCAGGCGAGGCTCGCGCCGAGCGCGAGCAGCAGGCCGTTCAACCGGTCGGCTTGGTGGCGGCGCTCGCGTCGAGCCCGTTGGCGTAGTAGAGGACGGCCGCCTCCGCGGTGCGCGCCGCGCGCGCGTCGTGGTGGGCGGCGACGCAGTGCAGGAGCTCTGCCCGGCCGGCGCCGTCGAGCCCGGTCGCGCGCTCCTCGATCAGGCGCATGCCGAGGTGGACGTGCCCGAGCAGCCGCCCCTCCTCGGTGGGCGCGAAGGCGGGCGCCCGGCCGAGCTCGAGCGTCCGCCCCACGTCGTGGACGAGCGCCGCCGCGAGCACGAGCTCCCCGCGGAGCCGCGGGTGGAGCTGCGCCGTCTCGCGGCAGAGCGTCGCGACGCCGACCGTGTGCTCCAGGAGGCCGCCGGCATAGGAGTGGTGGTCGTCGTGGGTGGCCGGGTAGGCGGCGAGGTCGCGGCCGTCGAGCACCGCGCGCACCGTCGCCGCAAGGCCCGGGTGCGAGATCTCCTCGACGAGGAACTCCAGGAACCCCTGCAGCTCGGCGCCGTCGCGCCGCAGGGCGGGGGTGAGCGAGACGGGATCGACGTCGGCCGCCTCCAGCGTCCGGACCTCGAGCTGCAGCCGGTCGCGGAACTTCTCGACCCGGCCGAGGACGCGAACGGCGTCGCCCTCCGCGAAGCGACCGTCGAGGAGCTCGACGTCGTTCCACACGCGCGCGTCGATGTGCCCGCTCGGGTCGACGAGCTCGAGCACGAGATAGGGCGCGCCGCTCTTCGTCCGCAGCCGCCGCTTCGTCTTGACGGCGAAGACTCCCTCGACGACCCGGTCCGCCTCCAGCTCCGAGATCACGCCCCCACTCTAAGTGGCTAGCGTGGGCGCATGCCGACGATCGAGCCCTTCCGCGCGCTCCGGTACGACGAGGCGGTGGCGGGACCGCTCGACCGGCTCGTGGCCCCGCCCTACGACGTGATCGACGACGACCAGCGCTACTCGCTCTGGCACTCGAGCGACCACAACATCGTCCACCTGACGCTTCCCGACTCCCCGGAGCAGGCGGCGGCGGAGCTCGCGGCATGGCGCGAGAGCGGCGTTCTGCGCGAGGAGGAGCCGGCACTCTGGTGGCTCCGGCAGGAGTTCACCGGGCCGGACGGAGCCGTCCGTGTCCGCGAGGGCATCGCCGGGTCGGTCGAGGCGACCCCGTACTCGGAGGGGCAGGTGCTCCGGCACGAGCAGACGCACGCGAAGGCGAAGGAGGGCCGGCTGAGCCTGCTCCGCGCGACCCGGACGCAGCTCGAGCCGATCTTCCTGCTCTACGACGCCGATCCTCTCGCAGAGGGGCCCGGGGGCGAGCCGCTGATGCAGGTCGAGGAGGGCGGCGTCCGCACGAGCGTCTGGCGGCTGGGGCCGGACGCGATCGACCTCGCGGAGCCCCTCCTGATCGCCGACGGCCACCACCGCTACGAGACCGCGGTCGAGTTCCGGGAGGAGGAGCCGTCGGCGGCGCACACCTTTGCCGTGCTCGTGTCGGCACGCGCGCCCGGCGTCGAGATCCTGCCCACGCACCGGGTCGTCCAGGCCGTCGGCGTCCAGCCGTCCGGCTTCATGACCTCGACGTGGGACACCGGGTCCCTCGCCGTCTACCAGGACGGCAACTTCTACCGGCTCGACTCCGACGACGAGCTCGACACCCGCGAGATCGACCGCTACGAGCCGGACGGGATCCGGTACACGCCCGACGCCCGGCAGGCGATCGAGGCCGTCGACGCGGAGCTCGCGCTGCTCGCGTTCCTCGTCCGGGCGCCGTCGGTGGCGCAGGTGTTCGCCTTCGGCCGCCGGGGCGAGACGATGCCGCCGAAGACGACGTTCTTCTACCCGAAGCTCACCTCGGGGCTCCTGCTGCACCCCGTTTGATGCAGCCCTGGCTCGACCTGTGCCGCGCCGCCGTTGCGGACGTGAAGGCCGTGCTGGCGGCGATGCCGTCGCGCGACGAGCGCGAGCGGCCGGTCGGCAAGGGGATGGGCGGCGACATCACCGCGGCCCTGGACGAGGCGGCGGAGCGGGCGGTGCTCGCGCACTTCGACCGGACGGACGTGCGGATCGTCTCCGAGGAGCTCGGGATCGCGGGCGACGGCCCCGTGACGGTCGTCGTCGACCCGATCGACGGCTCGCAGAACGCGGAGCGCGGGATCACGTACTTCGCGCTGTCGGTCGCCGTCGCCGAGGGGAACACGATGGACGACGTCGTCTTCGGGTTCGTCCACGACTTCGGCTCGGACGAGGAGTGGACCGCGGTGCGCGGCGGCGGCGCGTTCCTCGACGGGCGGCCGCTGACGGGCGAGCCGAAGGACCACATCGAGTTCCTGTCGATCGAGGCCACGCGGGCCGAGGTGGTGCTCGCAGAGCTCCGCAAGCTGGCGCCGATCACCGACCGCGTGCGGATCATGGGTGCGCAGGCGATCACGTTCTGCCACCTGGCGGCCGGCCGCACCGACGCCGTCGTCGTCCTGAAGCCGTCCCGGGCGGTCGACCTCGCCGCGTGCCAGCTGCTCGTGCGCGAGCGCGGCTTCTGCATCCACGCGATCGACGGCGGCGAGGTCGGCAGCCAGCCGCTCGACCTGTCGGGCCCGTCACGGATCTGCGCCGCGCGGACGCCCGAGCTCGCAGGGCGAATTGCGGCGGCGCTACGCTCCTAGAACCATGGCGCCAACACGCGACGCCGTCCTCGCGGCCCTCGCCAACGTCATCGATCCGGAGCTGCGCAAGCCGGTCACGGAGCTCGACATGGTGCGGGCGGTCGAGATCGACGGCGGCGAGGTCGCTGTCACGATCGCGCTGACCGTCGCCGGCTGCCCGCTTCGCAACTCGTTTCAGGACCAGGTCTCGCGAGAGGTGGGCGCCGTCGAAGGCGTCACCGCGGTGCGGCTCGGCTTCGACGTGATGAGCCCGGCGGAGCGGGAGGCCCTGACGACGAAGCTGCGCGGCGGCCGTCCGGCCGACGACAGGGCGATCCAGCTCGACCCCACGACGCGCGTGATCGCGGTCGCGTCCGGGAAGGGCGGCGTCGGCAAGTCGTCGCTGACGTCGAACCTGGCGGGTGCGTTCTCCGTCGCCGGCAAGCGGGTCGGGATCCTCGACGCCGACATCTACGGGCACTCGATCCCGCACATGCTCGGCATCAGCCAGAAGCCGGTGCTGGTGGACAAGCTGATGATCCCGCCGGTCGCGCACGACCTGAAGCTGATGTCGATCGGCTTCTTCGTCGACGACAACAAGCCGCTCATGT
>Ga0335085_10016989_pt1 | contig 10496 bp, 6 predicted proteins | sample Lox_Sample_45_FD_206712 | JGI IMG/M metagenome (GOLD analysis project Ga0335085, IMG submission 206712) | Soil microbial communities from Loxahatchee National Wildlife Refuge, Florida, United States - Lox_Sample_4.5 | ecosystem: Environmental > Terrestrial > Soil > Wetlands | place: USA: Florida...
CCCGTAGTTGGCTTTGGGGGCAAGACCATTAACACTTTGCGCTTGTGGGCCGCGGCAGCTCCCGATTCCTTCGATTTCCAACGATTCAGCAGTGGCGACTTCGTCGCTGCCCTGACTGAGAATCTCGCAGCGGAATCGATTACCCGCGTTCTCTATCCCGACGACTCCACCAGCAGGGGACAGGGATTGCGCTTCCTGCAGGAGTACTTTCTGGTCGCAGCTTCACTGGCCGATCTGGTGCGAAGATTCCGGAGCAACAACGACAATTGGAACTTCTTTCCGCAGAAGGTCGCAATCCAATTGAATGATACCCATCCTTCGATGGCGGTGCCCGAGTTGATGCGCATCCTGCTTGACGATGTGCATCTGGGATGGGATAAGGCATGGGACATCACAGAGAAAACTCTGGCTTATACCAACCACACTCTGTTGCCCGAGGCACTGGAGAAATGGCCCGTCGCATGGTTTGAGATGTTATTGCCGCGGCATCTCGAGATCATCTTTGAAATCAATCGGAGACTTTTGAATTCTGTCCGTGAACGCTTTCCCGGAGATGACGGCCGTATTGCGCGAGTGAGCCTTGTGGAGGAGTCCGTTCCTCGTCGAATCCGGATGGCGAATTTGGCGATCGTCGGATCCCACAGCACGAACGGCGTCGCAGAAATTCATTCCAGGTTACTGCGCACCGTGACAGTTAATGATCTCTCTGAAATGTTTCCGGAGCGGTTTAACAATAAGACCAACGGTGTTACGCCTCGACGCTGGCTTCTGCTTTGCAATCCCCAGCTCGCAGAAGTAATAACTCACGCTATTGGCGATCGGTGGATCACCGATCTTAGCGAACTGAGTAGACTCAAGCCCCTTGCGGACGACGCGGATTTCCGTAAAAGCTTCCGTCGCGCCAAGCATGACGCCAAACTCAACTTTGCTGCATGGCTCAAGTCCACTCATGGCGTGATGGTGGATCCGGATTCGATTTTCGATTGTCAGGTGAAGAGAATTCATGAGTACAAGCGCCAATTGCTGAACGTCCTGCGCATCATCGTTCTGTACAAACGCATTCTCGATAACCCCAACCTCTCGGTCCCGCCCCGGACCTTCATGTTCGCCGGCAAGGCTGCTCCCGCATACACGTTGGCGAAGCTGATTATCAAACTCGTCAACAACATTGCAGACGTGATCGACAGTGAGGCCGCCGTCCGTGGCCGCCTCAAAGTCATCTTTCTTCCGGACTACAACGTGTCCCTCGCGGAACATCTGATTCCTGCGACAGATGTATCGAACCAGATCTCAACTGCCGGATATGAAGCCAGCGGCACAAGCAATATGAAATTTATGATGAATGGCGCGCTGACCTTGGGCACGCTCGATGGAGCAACGATCGAAATGGCTGAGGCGGCCGGCAAAGAGAATTTCTTCCTCTTCGGACTTACCGCAGACCAGGTAGCCGGCAGCCGGGGTTGGTATGACCCAAACTGGCACTACCAGAATGAGGAGGAGACCCGTGCCGCAGTGGACATGATCTTCTCGGGTCAATTCAACCGAAGTGAGCCCGGCATCTTTGAGACGCTCCGCAAGACGCTCCTGGTAAGCGGCGGCGACCATTACATGCATCTCGCCGATCTGGCATCGTACCTGAAGGCAGATCAGCGTTTGGTCCAACTGTATGCCGATCCTGATGAGTGGACGAAAATGGCGATTCTCAATGTCGCGGGGTCAGGTAAATTCTCGACGGATCGCACGATTGCCGAGTATGCAACCAATATCTGGGACGCAAAGCCGTGTCCCGTATCGTAATTGGCTTGGAACGGTGAATAGGCAAGACCTATATGACTGGCGACAGCCATCCTCTGGGAGCTACGCTGACTTGCGGCGGCGCGAATTTCAGCATTTATTCGCGCCTCGCGACAGGTGTGGATCTGTTGTTCTTTGACCGCGAAGAAAGCAGTCAGCCTGCGCAGGTCTTTCGGCTCGATCCCTATATCAACCGCACTTATCATTACTGGCACACATTCGTGCCGCAGGTAGCACCGGGTCAAATCTATGCATATCGCGTGCATGGAGATTTTTGTCCTTCAAAAGGCCTTCGATTCGATCCATCCAAGATTCTCCTCGACCCTTATGGACGGCGCGTCATTGTGCCTAAAACATATAGCCGTGAAGCAGCGGGGCGGCCCGGCGAGAACACTGCCACCGCCATGAAGAACATGGTGGTCGATCTGAGCTCCTACGACTGGGAAAATGACACGCCGCTGCGCAGGCCGTCTGCGCGAACCATTATCTACGAGATGCATGTGGGCGGTTTCACGCGACATCCGAATTCTGGCGTCGCTCCAGCCCGGCGTGGCACCTACGCCGGACTGATTGACAAGATTCCATACCTCCGCCAACTCGGAATCACCGCCGTAGAGTTGCTGCCTGTGTTTGCGTTCGATACCACAAGCGCCCCTCCCGGATTAGTCAATTACTGGGGATACGATCCGGTTTCCTTTTTTGCTCCGCACCAGGCGTACAGTTCAAACCCGCATGGAATGGGCCCCATCGATGAGTTCCGCGATATGGTGAAAGCCCTGCATAGGGCTGGAATCGAAATCATTCTCGATGTAGTTTTCAACCACACAGCCGAAGGCAGCGACCGCGGACCAATATTTAGCTTTAAGGGTATCGATAACCCGACCTACTACATCCTTGAAGGGGATGGCGTTCACTATTCGAATTACACCGGGACCGGTAACACGCTGAATGGCAATCATTACGTGGTCAGGCGCATGATCCTCGACAGTCTTCGCTATTGGGTCAATGAGATGCATGTAGATGGCTTTCGATTCGATCTAGCGTCAATTCTGGCAAGGGACTCTTGCGGCCGCCCGCTCGCCAATCCACCGGTCCTCTGGGATATCGAATCTGATCCCGAGCTCGCGGGAACAAAGCTGATCGCTGAGGCATGGGACGCGGCGGGACTGTACCAGGTGGGGAGCTTTATCGGCGACACTTGGAAGGAATGGAACGGAAGATTCCGCGATGATGTACGGAATTTTTTCCGTGGCGAACCTGGCGCGGTACGCCGCGTCGCCGATCGGATCCTTGGAAGCCCTGAGATATTTGGCGCCGAAGGTCGAGAAGCGGAACAGAGCGTTAACTTTGTAACCTGTCACGATGGTTTTACCCTGAACGACCTGGTTTCTTATGATCGGAAGCACAACGAAGACAACCACGAAAGTAACCGAGATGGCTGCAACGATAACCACAGTTGGAACTGTGGAATTGAAGGACCGACAAACGATGATTCCATCGAGAAACTACGTACCCGGCAGGTAAAAAACTTTCTTGCAACGACGGCCCTTTCCCTCGGCGTCCCCATGATCTTGATGGGAGATGAAATCCGGCGGACACAACGCGGTAACAACAACTGCTATTGTCATGACGGCGAGATCAGCTGGATGGATTGGAGCCTGGTCGAGAAGCATCGCGATGTCCACCGATTTGTATCACTGCTTCTTCAGCGACGATTGTTGCGTGATTTGGAACCCGAACGAGAGCGCCACACTCTTCACGAGCTGGTTCGTTCTGCTGTAATCAAATGGCATGGGGTCAGAATCAATCAGCCGGATTGGAGCGATAACTCACAAAGTGTGGCAATTAGTGTTGAAGCGAAGAATGAAGGCATCTCTTTCTATTGGATTCTGAACGCCTGGCATGAACAGCTCACTTTCGAGTTACCTCGCGTCGATGTGGCTTCTCATGGGCCATGGCGCAAGTGGATTGATACAAGCCTTGCGATGCCCGATGACATCGTTGACTGGCGAAGCGCGCCGCCGGTATTTAGTAACTCGTATCTCGCTGGCCCCCGATCGACCGTCGTTCTGATTTGCGGCGGGCGCCAATATTCAACGATCGAGGACACACCTCCGATCCGATGAATATCGGGATAACAGCCTCTCCGCAGCACTTCTTGTCACCTGCGAGTTGCGTCATTATGATGGTGCGATGCAAACTCTTACGCGCAGAAAAGCACTCTCTCTATTACCTGCTCTCGCAACTGCAGGCGCCGTCAGCACGCTTGCGGAAGATAAGGAGCCGTCGCTCACACAATCACATGCATACGCACTGGAAGGCCTGAAAGCGGTGCAGCAAAAGACAGGCTATGAGACCCGCCAGGTACTCAATGGCAAGCTCGTCGATGCGGAACTACTTGATATTCACCACTCCACGCTTCCTGCCGGCCAAATGCCGCATCCGGCGCATCAGCATAAGCACGCAGAGTTAATGGTGCTGCTGGATGGGAAGATCGACTTCTACAACAATGGTTCGACCGAACACATGACTAGCGGCGACATTGCCTTTGCGGCTCCGAACCAGTTGCATGGTTGGAAGAACGTCGGAGACCAGCCGGCGCGATACTACGTGATCGCGATTGGAACAGACGCCTAGCTGAAGTCCGCTGATGAAGAGTGCAGCATGGATCGCTGCAAAATGATTTGCCGCACAGCTATTGTGGCAATGCGAAAGCAACGTAGGTGCCGCCGGTCGGGATCCGCTGATCGCGCCCGCCTCCAGAGGCTATCACCAGGTACTCACGCCCATCCACTTCATACACGGCTGGCGTCGCATTCGCGGGAAAAGGCAGCAGATACTCCCACAACAACCTGCCAGTTCGCTTGTCGTACGCACGAATCTTCTTATCGACTACGGTTGCTGCAATGAACACAACACCGCCGGCTGTTACGACAGGTCCGCCGTAGTTCTCAGATCCCGTTGTGCCCAATCCCTGCGCAACAAGCTCAGGATACTCGCCAAACGGAATCTTCCACACGTAATCGCCTGTGTCGAGATTGATCGCATTGAACGTGCCCCACGGCGTCTTCACCGCCGGGTATCCGTCCGGGTCGTTTCCTTGTGTTCAAGATTTTCGCTCTCTGCACCTTGGCCGCCATTCAGGATGAAACTCGCAACACTCCGTCGATCGGCTGCAGAGATTCCGGTGAATGCGGGCATGCGTCCCTGGCCCTTTTGAATGATGCTCGAAATCTGCTCGACCGTAAACTTCTCCTGAAGGTTCTGCAATGCTGGAGTCGAAGGGGGTGTCCCCTCGCGGTTCTGTCCGTGGCACGCCGCGCACTGAGATTGATAGACAGACCCGCCGCCCGTTCCACCCTGATGCTTCACTAGCGATTCTGTGAGCCCAACATCGTTTGCGTTGATATAAATGATGTGCGTTTCTGGATCGTAGGCTGAACCGCCCCACTCCGCCCCACCGTCCCAGCCCGGAAACATCATCGTGCTCTGGCCGACGCGAATTGGAGTGTACTGCCCTTTGCTTACCCAGGAGCGCAATTGTTGCAGGGCCCAATCGTGTGCCTGTGGCGTCCTGTCTGTCACCATGTCTTCCGTCACAATCTGGCGTGAAAACGGCGCCGGCTTGGTCGGCAGCGTTTGCACTGGAGAAGTTACTTCGCCGGGAACTGTGCTGGCCGGATACTTCTTGGTTTCCAACGGAAACAACGGCGTTCCATCCACACGGTTGAAGAGAAACAGATAACCCTGTTTGGTCGTTTGCGCAACAGCGGGAATGTCTCTCTCATTGCGCCGCACCGTGACCAGTGTGGGCGGAGACGGTAGGTCCCTATCCCAAAGATCGTGATGAACAATCTGAAAATGCCATAACCGCTTTCCGGTTGACGCATCGAGCGCTATCAAGGAATTGGCAAAAAGATCGTCTCCTGCCCGATCGGCGCCATACCAGTCCGTCGCCGCAGAACCCGTGGGGACATAGACGATTCCCCGCTCGGTATCCACCGCCATGCCACACCAGTTGTTGGCGGCGCCGCTCGTCTTCCATGCATCCCTCGGCCATGTTTTGTAACCAAACTCCCCGGGATGAGGAATTGTATGGAAGATCCAGCGCATCTTTCCTGTGCGAACGTCATATGCGCGGATATCGCCCGGCGGCGCAGGAAGTGATTCCGGTTCTCCATCGCCAACAATGATCAGGTCCTTATAGATCGATCCCGGGCTGGAGACATAAAGTGACATCGACTTCACATCGCGCCCCAGATTCTCTCGCAGATCGATACGCCCATTGCTGCCGAAATCAGGAAATGCTATGCCCGAAGTCGCGTCGAGTGCGTAGAGAAAATGATCGATGCCTGCAAGGATTCGCTTCTCCTTGCCATCGGTCCAGTAGGCCAGGCCACGCTCTGGCCTGGCCACACCAACGCCGGAATCGAACTTCCAAAGCTGTTCGCCCGTGGCGGCGTTGAGCGCAAAAACTCCCTGGTGCGGCGTATATCCGTAGAGAATCCCCTCCGCAATGAGCGGTTGCGACTCGAGGCCGCCCTTCTCATGCGTCTCGTAGGTCCAAACAGGCCTTAGCTGCGCAACGTTGTCAGTGTTGATTTGTTTGAGCGGGGAATAGTGCAGGTTGTCCGGTGAACCGTTATAAGTTGCCCAATCCGTACTGCGCCCGCTCTTGGCATCCGCTCCACTGCCCGATGTTCCACGCAGATGCATAAACGGCAACATCGCTAATGCGGATACAAAGCCCGCAAACCACGCGATCCTGCGATGCAAGAACATCTTTGTCGGCTTCGACCCCAGTCAGAATTGGTTTTGGGAAAATCGACTCACCTGCGATAGCGATCGTCCGCCTCATCGTACAATTTGGCCGGACCATCGTCAAACTGTGAAGAGGTCCTCAATACAACAGGACCTCTTCCTGAATCTTCAATATTTTGCCTGATCGGCTGGGCCATCTTTGTCCGAATTACGCTCCGCCGTCTTGTTCTGCTTATTTGCTCTTGCCGGCCGCCGGAGCCGCCGCTGGCGCCGGACACGGATCGTTACCGCAGATCGCGCCCGTGATTCCATTCCCTTCCGTGATGGTGTAGATGCGATCCACACCCGGCAACTTGATATTTTCCTTCGCTCCCGACGGCCAATGAATCTCCAGACTCACAGCTTGCTCCGTATCACCCAATCCGAAATGAACCCGCATGTCGTTCGACGAGAGATAGCTGCCGCCGCTCAGTACATCTCCGCGCTGACGGATGCCTGATGCTGCCAGGTAAACCGTCGTTCCAACTGCATCGCGCGGGCTCTTTGGGCCGCCGATGAAATGCAGGTCGACCCAATGGTGGTGATCTGCATTCACGTTGCGCAGTAGAAATGGAACCCCGTCCATATTGTTCACAACAACACTGATCTTGCCGTCGTTGAAGATATCGCCAAACGCCGCGCCACGCCCTACTCCCACGGCCGCAAGACCAGTTCCCTCCACCGGCGGCACCACTTCAAACTTGCCGTTCTTGAGATTGTGGTAGAGAAGCGGACGCTCCGCGTAACTTGTTCCCCAGTCTGGATGACGATCGACCTCCGGGTAGACATGCCCGTTAATGATCAGCAGATCCTTCCATCCGTCGTTGTCGTAATCAAGAAACCCATCGGCGAAACTGACAAACGGAATGGATGAAACCGCAATACCCGCGCGATAGCTCACGTCCGTAAAGAACCCCGTGCCGTCGTTCTGAAAAAGCACGTTGTAATCATCGGCAAAAGTCGTGCTGACAATGCTTAGATGACCATTGTTTTCGTAGTCCCCCGCCGCAAGTCCCATGTTCGCCACTTCGCGCCCGTCGTTGTTCAGCGCAATGCCGCTCAGATAGCTCGCATCTTCAAAGGTGCCGTCGCCTTTGTTCATGTAAAGGTAATTGGGCGTTGAGTCATTGGCGACAAGCAAATCCACTTTGCCGTCGTTGTTCAAATCAGCAAAAAGCGCGCCCAGGCCGTAGTATCCCTGAGGGTCATCGACTCCCAGCTTCTTGCTCACATCGGTGAAAGTTCCATCTCCATTATTGTGGAACAGGTGATCCTGTTCGCCCACAAGTCCGCGCGGCCCGCACATCACTGGCTCGCCACGATACTGGCAATATCCGAACCCAACGATCTTTGAGCCGGAGTAAGGCGGGTTGGCCAAATCGAATTTAAGATAACCATCTACGAACAAATCGAGGCGGCCGTCGCCATCGTAGTCCCCAAAGGTTGCCCCTGCCGACCAGGTCCCAACAGCGACATGGGAACTCTCCGCCACGTCAGTGAAGGTTCCATCGTGGTTATTTTTAAATAGTCGATTCTCTCCGTAGTTGGTTACGTATAAATCCGGCCAGCCGTCGTTATTGAAGTCACCGACTGCGCAGCCGTAGCCCCAACGATCGTTCGCCACGCCAGCTTTATCCGTTTCATTCGTGAACGTACCGTCGTGGTTGTTTCGAAAGAGCGCGGCATGCGGCGGTTCCGCTTTTCCGGCGAGCGCGTCGTATGTCGAGCCGTTCACGAGATAAATATCGAGCCAGCCATCGTTGTCATAATCGAGAAGGCACACGCCCGGGCCCTTGGCTTCGAGGATCAGCTTCTTTTCAGGTGTGCCGGCCTTATGATGCCAGCTTGTAAGTCCGGCTTTTCCAGCGACATCCTGAAAGACGATCGGGCCTTCCTTGACGAAACCGCCTGCGGTAATGGGGCGATGCTGGCTGTCGAACTCAGCTTTCTGCGGCCCGGCATTGGCCATGCCTCCACCGGCGCCACGGCCCTGTTGTCCTGCCCCACCGCTCATTGGCTGAGGTTGTTGTGAGCTCAAAGAAGCAGCACCAATAGCAAAGGCCATTGCCAAAAGCGCGCCAAACGCATTCGTACTGTAGACGTGTACTTTAAAATACTTCCGATTCAAAACAGGGCCTCCGCGCCTCAGCAGATTCGACTCGGATGTCAGCATCCTTGACCACCGCGCGTATCTATTGACTCTTCGCCTAATTGTAGTCGAGCCGATCTTGTTGCGGCTTCAGCTCATGCAGGCAAGGCTGGATCAAAAGTCTGGGAATTACTTCGGCGTCGAATCGGCCTCGGGAATATCTGCGGCTTTGTCCTTTTGCTGGGCGGCCTTCAATTGAGTGAAGATCGTATCATTTACGGCCTTGTGAAGATTGCTGGTCTTTTCAAACTCCATCTTCGCTTCATCCTTGCGCCCCATCGCTTGATAAAGGCGAGCTAACCGCCAATGAATATTGGAATCCTGCGGCTCTAATTTGACTGCGGTCGTCAACTCGCGCAGCGCATCCTGCTGTCGCCCCTGATCCTGATAAATGATACCCAGATCCATGTGCGCCTTCGCGATACCGGGATCAATCTGTACCGCCTTTTCGGCGATCGGCAGAGCTTCACCCATCTTCCCGAGTTGAATCTTGCAGTCGGCCAGATAAGTCATCGCCTGAGCATTGTCAGGAACGTTTTCCAGCTCGGCCTGGAGTTCCCTTTCCGCCTCGTCAAAATGATTCTGTGTCCACAAGAGATAGCCGAGCCCGAAGTGCACATTTGGCCATTTTGGATCAGCCTTGACCGCGGCGCGGAACTGCTCAATCGCTCCGCCAGTATTCTTCATTTCGTCATAGGCTTGTCCGGCCAGCATATCCGCTGCCGCCGATTCCGCATTCAACTTCAGAATTTCGTGATAAGCATCCAGCACGCACTGGTACTGCTTTGCATCCAGACAACTCTGCGCCAACGCAAACCGAAAGGGTATGCTCTGCGGGTCGCTGTTGGCCGCAGTTCTCAGGAACGGTATGGCCGATGTGTATTCTCCCAAAGAATAGCGTGAAAGCCCGATCAGGGCAGAGACGCGCGTGTAGTCCGGCGAAGTCGCAGGGATGCTCTTGAGCAATGAAGTAAAGGTTACATTGGCTTCTTTCAGTGCGCCCGATTTAAAGTAGGCCAGGCCCAGATCCAATTGGATCGACGGCATGCTGGGATCCAATGCCATTGCCTTGCGATAGAGGGGAATGGCTTCCTTGTAGTGTTCCTGTCGCGCCTCAATTATGCCAAGGTTCGCATAGGCTTCGGCGCTTTGCGGATGTGTCTTAAGGTAGATGCGCCACTCATCAGCGGCCTCCGTAAATCGTCCGGCCTGCTGTTGCTGAATAGCAGCCTGCCGATGATCCGCCATCGCCCCGGAAGCTTGCCCCAAGCATGAAAAAGAACCCGCAATGAGTGTCAGACCAATGCCGAACCGAACCGAAATCCGCACGCAGTCTCCCCTGGGTGCTATTGTCTCGCCTTGCCGAGATTCAGCGCAACGATGTTTACCAATTGCGCACAATAAACAATGGGCACGGCAGTTAAACTGCCGCGCCCATCGGTAGATTGGTGACCAGCAACTAGAAGTGGAACTTCGCACCCACTTCCATATTGCGTGGGCTATAGATCGAAGTCACCTGACCGAAATTGCCGTCGTTAGTGTTGGCGTTCACACCGCTGAACTGCGTCTTGTTAAACGTGTTGAACGTTTCAAAACGAAATTCGATATTGGGGCCTTCATGCTTTCCAGTAAGCGGGAAGGTCTTCATCAAACTCAGGTTCCAGTTGTTCAAACCTGGCCCGCGGACATTGTCTTTGCCGGAGCTGCCCCATCCCTGATTCCCACCGCCATTCCACGGAGCAGTCGGATTGGC
>Ga0335085_10016990_pt1 | contig 10496 bp, 14 predicted proteins | sample Lox_Sample_45_FD_206712 | JGI IMG/M metagenome (GOLD analysis project Ga0335085, IMG submission 206712) | Soil microbial communities from Loxahatchee National Wildlife Refuge, Florida, United States - Lox_Sample_4.5 | ecosystem: Environmental > Terrestrial > Soil > Wetlands | place: USA...
TATAGAGGGCTCGTGTGGCTGCAAACCCGCGCGCCCTCTATCACCCGCTTGGGTTGACACGGGGCGGAAAAATTGGTAATGAAATCAATTCCTTGCACTTGTTCAGATGAATGACTCTTCTTTGTTGCTTCAAGACAGGCTAGCAACCAGCCGGATTCCGGTATGATGGTTTTCATATTCCGCGGTGGGACCCGTAAGGGGTCTTGTCAGGTCTCGCAGGCACGTAGCTCAGTGGGAGAGCGCTTCCTTGACACGGAAGAGGTCGGCAGTTCAATCCTGCCCGTGCCTACCATCGATTAGTTTGCCAGCATGGAAAGCATTAAGGTCACTTTATCTGACGGCAAGACCGTCGAGGTTCGTCCCGGCACCAAAATTGAGGAAATTGCCGCCGCTGCCGGTGTCCGGAAGACTGCCATTGCCGCTAAAGTTGACGGCTGCACGGTGGATCTAGCCAGCGCGTTGGATAAAGATTCGGCGCTCGAATTTGTTGTCGCGGATAGCCCCGAAGGCCTCGCTGTCTTGCGTCACTCCACGGCGCATTTGATGGCGCAAGCCGTTCAAGGTTTATTCCCCGGGACACAGGTCACCATTGGGCCGACCATCCAAGACGGTTTTTACTACGATTTTAAGAGCGACCGGGCGTTTTCGCCGGAGGATTTGGAAGTCATCGAAAAGCGCATGCAGGAGCTGGCTAGAGCGGACTTGAAAGTCGTGCGCGAAGAACTGCCGCGCAACGAAGCCGCCGAGCTTTTCCGCAGCATGGGGGAGAACTACAAAGTCGAGATTGTCGAAGGCATCCCGGAAGAAAAAGTTTCCCTTTATCGCCAGGGGGACTGGGTCGACCTCTGCCGCGGTCCCCATGTGCCGAGCACCGCCACGATCAAGGCGTTTAAACTCACCAGCATCGCCGGCGCTTATTGGCGCGGTGATTCGCGCAATGAGCAACTCCAGCGCATTTATGGCACCGCGTGGGCGAACCGAAAAGATTTAGATGCCTATTTGAAGCGCATTGAAGAAGCGAAACAGCGCGACCATCGACGCCTGGGCCCGGCTTTAGATTTGTTTTCGCTTCACCCGATCGCGCCGGGATCACCGTTTTTTCATCCCAAGGGAACGATCATTTACAACATCCTGATCCAATACATTCGCAGCCTTTACAGCCGCTACGGTTACAGCGAGGTCGTCACGCCGCTGATTTACAAGACCGAGTTGTGGAAAACCTCCGGCCACTATGAGGCTTTCCACGACGACATGTTCTTGATGCAGGTTCACGACGGCGAGTACGGTGTCAAGCCGATGAACTGTCCGGGCCATTGTTATCTTTTCGCGTCGCGAAAATATTCCTATCGTGATCTGCCGATTCGTTACGCCGACTTTAGCCGGCTGCACCGCTTTGAGCAGTCCGGAGTGCTCTCTGGCTTGACTCGGGTGCGTTCGTTTGCCCAGGACGACGCTCACATCTATTGTACGCCGGACCAACTCGACCACGAGCTTGAGCAGTTTGTCGCGATGACCAAAGAAGTTTATAAGGTATTCGGCTTTGACCGGATCGAAGTTACGCTGCAAACCCGGCCGGAAAAATTTCTCGGCCGCATCGAGTTGTGGAATGATGCTGAAGCGGCGCTGCGCCGCTGCCTTGAACGTTCGGGATTCTCCGTCGCCGTTCTTCCCGGCGAGGGCGCATTTTACGGACCGAAGATCGGCTTCGATTTTCGCGATGTGCTGGAACGCTCCTGGACTCTGGCGACGGTGCAAATCGATTGCGCCATGGCCGAGCGCTTTGGTCTCAAGTACGTCACGTCGGAGGGCAGCGAAGCGACCCCGGTCATGTTGCACCGCGCTGTCTTAGGGTCCATCGAGCGCTTTATCGCGATCTTGCTGGAACACTGCGCGGGCGCCTTTCCCCTATGGCTCGCGCCAGTGCAAGCGCGCATTCTCACCGTTACCGACGACCATAAGGAATATGCTAAGAAAGTCTTGGAGGAGTTGGAGCAAGGCGGATGGCGCGTCGAGCTTGACGGTCGAAACGAAAAGCTGGGTTACAAGATTCGTGAAGCCCAGCTGGCCAAGATCCCTTACGCCATCGTCATTGGCGACCGGGAAGTCGAAGCGGGCGCCGTTGCACCGCGGCGCCGGGGAGGAGAGAACCTGGCGCCGATGCCGGTGGATGCTCTTATCCAACTATTTCAAGCTGAGGTTGCACAAGAAAGGGGAGAGGCATAAACCTATGAGCGGCTCACAACCAACGGAGGTGTTTTATCGCTAGCGCTAGGGAAGCGAGAATCAATCATCAAATTCGTGTGCGCGAAGTTCGGGTCATCGGCGCTCAAGGGGAGCAGCTGGGTGTTTTGCCGCTGCATGAAGCCTTGAGACTGGTAGAAGCTCAGGGGTTGGACTTGGTGGAGGTAGCGCCGGAGGCGCAGCCGCCGGTATGCCGGATGATGGATTACGGCAAATTTCGCTACCAGCAAAAAAAGAAAACCCATGGGGCGAAAAAACATACGGTGGTTGAAATCAAAGAAGTGAAGATGGGCTCACGAACTGATCCACACGATGTAGTACATAAGGTGCGGAACATTCGCCAATTTATTGAGCGGGGCCAAAGAGTGAAAGTCTCGGTATTTTTCCGTGGGCGAGAGATTACCCACCCGGAATTGGGCAGACAGATGCTTCGCGGAGTAGTCGATCAAGTACTAGACATTGCCAAGCTCGACATTGAACCGCGGTTGGAAGGAAGGAGCATGGCCATGCTTCTCACTCCCAAATAGAGTTTCTAGTTTCGGTTGTCCGGTTTTCGAATTTAACTCGTTTCTCCGGCCTTTCGACTTTGGCTATGAGCCAGCCAAGGTTGACTCTGCTTGCGACAGGCTCAGGCCGAGTGGGGCGAAACTCGAAACGAAAGGCTCGAAATGACAAAAGCGGCTATAGAATACAAAAAGGAGATCCACGTGCCTAAGATCAAAAGCAAAAGAGCAGCGATGAAAAGGTTCAGGGTGACAGGTAGCGGCAAAATCAGGCGCAACAAAGCCTTCAAGAGCCATATCTTGTCGAGCAAAGGAAAAAAGCGCAAAAGAAATTTGCGGCACTCGACTCTAGTGTCGGCGGTGGAGTCGAAAAACATTCGGAAACTGATACCGTACTTATAGCTGTCAAAGTTCTGATCGCTGACCAGCTCAGCAAGAAAGTGACAGCTAATGGCTGATGGCTAATAACTGAAAGCTTTATTTCCGTTCGGGAAGGAGTTCGTAAAGTGCCAAGAGCTAAAGGTGGAAGCAAGTCAAGACAGAGGCGCAAGAAGATCATGAAAATGGCCAAGGGCTACGTCGGAGGCCGCGGCCGGTTATATCGGTCCGCCCGCGAAACCGTGGAGCGATCCCTGGCCTTTGCCTATCGGGATCGGCGGGTCAAAAAGCGAACGTTTCGCGGTTTGTGGATCACGCGCATCGGCGCGGCCGCAAAGATGAATGGGATTTCATACAGCCAGTTAGTCAAAGGTCTTAAGCAGGCCCGTGTGGAATTGGACAGAAAAATCCTCGCTGAGCTGGCGGTCGTGGACATGCCGGCTTTTGGGCAATTAGTTCAAACCGCAAAATCCCACCTGAGCGCTTAAGTCTGTAAAATAGATGAATGAATCCCTAGAAGCTCTCCAAGGAGAGGTTCTGGACCGAATCCAGCAATCTGCCTCCGAGATGGAGATTGAGCAATTGCGCGTCGAGATTTTGGGACGCAATGGGAGATTGACGCTCCTTTTGCGCGGCCTAAAGGATTTGCCGGCGGAAGAACGGCCTCGTGCAGGGGAGCAGCTCAATCAACTGAGGCGGCTCGTTGAGCAGCAGTTAGAGGATCGCCTTCATGTCGTTAGGGAACGATCTAAAGAGCGCGTTCTCCGAGAGGAAAGAGTCGATATTACGCTCCCGGGTAGGCGCCGGGAGCGAGGCCGCAGTCATCCCTTGACGCTCGTCATTGATGAGATCATCGATGTCTTTTGGGGCATGGGCTTCGAGATCGCCCGAGGCCCGGATATCGAAGACGACTACCACAATTTCGAGGCGCTCAATATCCCGCAGGATCACCCGGCGCGGGACATGCAGGATACGTTCTTTGTTTCGAATGGGCGTCTTCTGCGCACGCACACCTCGCCGGTGCAAATCAGGACGATGGAAAGCCGCAAGCCGCCGCTTCAAGTCATCGTTCCCGGCGCCGTATATCGACACGATGATGATGCGACGCACTCCCCCATGTTTCACCAAGTGGAAGGCTTCATGGTAGACGGCGATATCGCGTTCTCCGACCTCAAAGGTGTGCTGACTCATTTTTTACGCCAGGTGTTCAGCGAAGACACCGGAGTGAGGTTTCGCCCGAGTTTTTTTCCTTTTACGGAGCCGAGCGCCGAGATCGACATCCAGTGTCTCATTTGCGGCGGCCAGGGATCGCACCGCGACGGACAAACCTGCCGCGTTTGCAAAGGCACGGGTTGGCTGGAAATCCTTGGCGCGGGGATGATTGACCCACAGGTATTCCGCTTTGTTGGTTATGATCCGGAAAAAGTTTCCGGTTTCGCATTCGGCATGGGCGTAGAGCGCATCGCCATGCTCAAGTACGGTATCGATGATATTCGGTTGTTTTTTCAAAATGATCTGAGGTTTTTGCGACAGTTCGGGTAAAGGGCGGTTTGAAACCCGCCCCTACCAACACCTGCTATCATGAAGTTCACCTTCAACTGGCTAAGAGAGTTCGTAACGATCAGGGTCTCGCCCGAGAAATTAGCCGAATTGCTCACCATGGCGGGCCTCGAAGTCGAATCTCTCGCGCCTTTGCACGAACCGGATACCCGAGAAGATTGGTTGTTGGAAATCGGTGTGACGCCGAACCGAGGAGATTGCCTCGGCATCGCGGGCCTAGCCCGCGAAGTTTCGGCGCTAACGGGCGGCCGGCTTAAATCGGTCCCGCTCAGTTTGCCCGGCAACGATCCCGGGCTATCGAAGCGGGTAAACATCGCGATTGAACATCCGCGCCTCTGTCCTCGTTATTCAGCTAGAATCGTCGATGAGGTACACATCGCGCCGTCGCCGGCGTGGATGCGGTTTCGCCTGGAGGTGAGCGGGATTCGATCAATTAACAACGTGGTGGATATCACCAATTACGTGATGCTCGAAACGGGGCAGCCCCTCCATGCTTTCGACTGGGACCGTTTACCGACGCGAAAAATCATTGTCAGACGGGCAAACGAAACCAAAAAATTCACCACTCTGGACGGGGTGGAGCGTGAGCTGGCGGCCGACGACCTTCTTATTTGCGATGGCGATACTCCAGTCGCGCTCGCCGGTGTGATGGGAGGAATGGAATCGGAGGTCCGAGAGTCCACCCGCTCGGTGCTGCTCGAAAGCGCTAATTTCGATCCGCCCACGATCCGCCGAACGGCCAAAAGGCTAGCGCTTCACAGTGAAGCTTCTCATAGGTTTGAAAGAGGCGTAGACCCGGAAGGTACTGTGACGGCGCTGAATCGCGCCGCGTATCTGCTCGCTGAGTTGGCGGGCGGCCATCCGGCAAAGGGCTTGGCAGATCGCTACGCGCTGCGGAAGAAAACGCCGAGCATCCGACTGCGCGAAGAACGAATCGAAAAACTGCTTGGGGTTTCTATTGACGGAAAGCACGCAGAAAAGATCCTGCAGGCTTTGGGAGTGAGAACCCGGCGCCAAGCAAAAGGCAGGCACATCGAGGCGGTTTCACCCACGAGCCGTCCTGATCTGGCGCGCGAAGCGGACTTGATCGAGGAACTGGCGCGGCTTTACGGCTATCAGAAAATCCCCAGCACGCTTCCTCTATTGAAGGCGGTGGGTGGAAGAACTGACCCCAGATTGGGATGTGAACGGCGAGTTCGCTCGTTTCTTGCCGGAGACGGTTTGGTGGAAGTGGTTAATCTTCCGTTTACGACGGAAAAACTGAATCGTTCTTTTGTCGGTTTGTGGGATGGCGCGGTGGTCCCAGTGGCGGTTCTAAATCCCCTGACTAAAGAGAGCGCTGAGATGCGCCTAAGTCTGCTGCCGGGATTGATTGAAAATTTAAAACTCAACTTGGCGCAGAAAGCTGGAAGTTTCTGCGCCTATCACCTGGGGAAGGTTTTTCGGCTGGTGTCCGGTGGCGAAAGCGAGGAGCGGCAGTGCCTCTCCGGACTGCTGTACGGGCCGCGGGCACACCAGGGGTTGCGCAACGCGGATGAAGAAACCGCGCTAGGCTTCCTGGACTGCAAAGGTCTGGTGGAAGGCATTTTGGATTTGCTGCGATTCATCGAGAGGGCAACCTGGGTCGAGAAGGCTCCGGGTGTTCTTCACCCTGGCAGGGCTGCGTCTGTTCAATGCGACGGTCGCTTACTAGGTTATCTCGGTCAGATTCATCCCGATGTTGGCGACGAACTCGGCCTGCCGCCGTTTCTGGTTTTCGAACTTGACTTCGAGAAATTGCTTGAGTATGCTCCGCGACAAATAACAGCCCGTTCCCTTCCACGTTTTCCATCGGTTGAGCGGGATTTTGCTGTCGTGGTCGATCGCGAGTTTCCATCTCAACGGATCGCTAGTTGGATCAAGGATCTTGGTGAGGTTTTGATTAAGCATGTTCAAGTATTCGACCAATACATCGGCACCTCGATTCCAGAAGGCAAAAAAAGCTTGGCGTATAAGGTTTCGTATCGCGCCGATGATAGGACACTGACGGATTCTGAGATTAACACGCTGCACCAAAATCTGATCGAGGAAATCGCTAAACTTTTCGGCGCGCAGCTACGCAGTTGATTCTTGGCGACGCGCCTGGAAAGGGATAGGTGGAAAATGACCAAAGCAGAAATCATCACTCGCATCTATGAGAAAGTGGGCTTTTCCAAAAAAGACGCTACCGATGTAGTCGAAGCCACGTTCGACATCATCAAGGGCTCTTTGGAGCGCGGAGAGAAAGTCAAGATCTCCGGTTTCGGGAATTTCGTGGTGAATACGAAGCGGCCACGTAAAGGACGAAACCCTCAAACCGGCGATGAGATCGTCATCGTAGGGCGCAAGGTTCTCACCTTCAAGGCCAGCCAGATTTTGAAGAAGAGTCTCAATACCATTTCCTCCGCGCCGTCCTCCATGTCCTCACCCTCATCGGCCGCACCCGAATAACAAGCAACGATGACGTCCCATTTGCCGGACAAGATCTACTTCAAGATCGGCGAGGTGAGCGAGATCGTTGGTGTGGAGCCGTATGTGCTGCGTTACTGGGAAACGGAATTCGAAATTTTGCGGCCCTCCAAAGCGCCCTCACGCCATCGACTATACAAGAAGAGGGACGTGGAACTCCTGCTCGAGATCAAGCGTCTGCTTTATTCCGACGGATTTACGATCGAGGGAGCGCGGAAAAAGCTAAGGGAAACAAAAAAAGAAGAGAAAGAGCAGCTCAAACTCCCCCTCACTGACCAGAAGTACAAAAGCGCTCTCGTCAAAATCAAAAAAGATCTCCAATCCCTTCGCAAGCTGCTCTCGTAAGACGAACCACAGCGATCCACGTCAATCCAGTCGGCTCGTAGTGCGCAACCTTCCGGTTGCGATTGGTATGTGTTAAGGTTCTGTGTATGGGTAAGGAGACATACCAGATGCGCCAGAAGGAACTGGCGCGCCAGCAAAGGGAAGATTCGGTCAGCACAGAAATCCGCCCCGCCCAGCGGGCGCAAAACTGCTGCTCTTTGTTTTTGCAACTCGTGAGTCCTCTTATCATGTCACTCGTTATTCGCTTCCTTGACTAATCAAAAAGGTTCTCGCCGGAAGCGACTTTAGGATCGACAGCTAGAGTTGTTAATTACTTGACGAAATCGCATGAATACTGAAAGTGCCCGCATGAAACGTCAAAGGCTCGTGCACGGTTAATGACTATCTATAACCGTTTCGATCGGAGACAGCATAGATCTTTCACGCACGAGTTCTTTGATCCCGCCGATGCTGGTTTGCGGCAGCACGCTCATCAAAACGGCCCTGGTTCCTTTCCACTGCCTGGCCGGGAAGATCAACCCGACGAGTTATCGGACGGGAAAGAAATCGACACTGATAGCGGCATCGGCACTTCGGGAATGCGTCCGGATTCCGTCTTCTCATATCTGAGCGCGATAGGACCGATACGCCTTCTCAGTCGCGACGAAGAGTTTTCACTTGCCAAACGGATCGCGGAAGGGGAGGCGCAAATTGCCACGGAGACATTAGGTTCCCTTTTAGCGCTTCATTGCGTTCTCGCTATGGGACAGAAAGTGATTAGCGGGACCGTTCACGCGCGCGAGCTAGTGGATGACGCTGACGAAGCATCCGGGAATCCCATGACTGACGACAAGATCCTTCAGAGTCGTTTCCGAAGCCGGTTGGCGAAAATCCGCTATCTAGCTCGAAGACACGAACGTACAACCAAACAATGCCGCAACGCGGTGAATCCGATCAAACGCAGGAAAATCGATCACGCGCTCATCGGCCAGAGACAAAAGATTGCCCTATCCCTAAAGAGACTTCAGCTTAACCGGCGTCAAATTGACGTCATCGTCACCAGCCACAAACGGCTCTATGAAAATCTTCAGAAGGTTGAACTGCAGATTGGAGGAAAGGCCAAAAAACGCGAGCTTCATGCCATTGAGGCCAGAATGGGAATGCCCACCGCGGAAATACGGCGGCTGGTGGTGAGCGTGAGTGACAAGCAGGCAGAGGTTGCTCTGGCCAAACAGCTCTTCATCGAGTCCAATCTGCGGCTGGTTGTCACCATAGCAAAAAAATATCGCGGCAGGGGCCTTCAGCTTCTGGATTTAATCCAGGAAGGAAACATCGGCCTTGCGAGGGCAGTGGACAAATTTAACCATCGGCTCGGTTTTAGGTTTGCAACTTATGCGACCTGGTGGATACGTCAGGCCGTGACCCGAGCTCTTGCGGACCAAGCACGCACCATTCGCATCCCGGTCCACATGGTTGAACTCGCTAGGAAGTTCACTGTAGCGGAACACGGGCTAATAAGTCATTTCGGTCGTCTGCCTAGTCTGAACGAGCTCGCCGCAGAAATGGCGCTGCCCCTGAAAACCGTCGAAGTCGTCCGTCAGCTGGTCAAAGAACCCGTTTCACTCGAAGCACCATGGGGCGAGGATGGAGAAACCTGCCTTGGCGATGTCATCGGCGACGACCACTCTCCTGACCCTGAGGCCAACGCCATTTCCCTGGATTCCCAACGGGAGATACAAAGAATGCTGACGACTCTCAGCCCACGGGAGGAAAAAATAATTCGCATGCGATTCGGGATTGGAGAAAAAACCCAATATACGTTGGAAGAAACGGGGAAGATATTCGGAGTCACAAGAGAAAGAATTCGCCAAATTGAGGAGTTAGCGTTAACAAAACTCCGGCACGTCAAGCGCGGTCCGGCAAACCCCGGCAGCGACCCGCGATCGAACACAGACCCAGCGGGTCGTTAGAGACTTATCTAGCTGCCTTTGTGATAAGCTCGCAAAAATATGGAAAGAGGAGGATCCCATGACCGTGTGGGTGGAACTTAAAAACGGAACGAAGCAAACTTACAAAAATGTAAACCGTATTGTCGAGCGCAGTGGAAAGATGGAAATTCGTGGCGGCGCCGGTTGGGGGGACAAACTCCTGGTGGTCTACGATAAGCTACAAATAAAAGCCCTGGGTAACACTACGACGTTGCCCGCCTCCCGGATTCAGAAGATTCTTTGAACCCGAATTCCGCAGTCGAAGGTGAATCATGAGTGAGCAGCGAACCTTCCGTAGCGAAGACAATGCATTCTGCCTCTAAGCAGGAACAAAGGCGTGCTGCCAAAAAAAAGGGCACAACCCGACCTGTTGCGCCCCTGTGGTTACGTTAGAACGAGAAAACTACCAGCGGTTGCGTCCGCCACCTCTGTTGTCTCGACCTCCGCCACCTCCACGACTATCGCGGTTCGCCATGGGTTTAGCCTCGTTCACGGTTAACGTGCGTCCCTCTAATTGCGTCCCATTCAATGCGCTGATCGCTTTTTGCGCCTCGCTTCCGGAACTCATCTCGACGAAACCGAAACCACGTGACTGGCCGGTAAACTTATCCGAGATGACCCTGGCGGACTCGACGGACCCGTGGGCCGCGAATATTTCCTGCAGTTGCCCATCAGTGACGGAAAAAGGCAAACCGCCGACGTATATTTTATTATTCATGTTCTCCTCCTATAAAGAGAATGTTAGTGTCTCTAACCTTGAGAAATTTGACTGCTAATGGGAGCAGAACATGGAAAACAAAATAACAGAAACCACGCCCTGGTCGGATTGTCCTTTAGATATCTTTTCGCTTGGAGAGACTGACTGGGCCTTCAAGATCTGTCTTTTCCTGATTCAGAAGGCCGTTTACTGAACTAGGTAATAGTAGACTACGTTGTTTATCTTTCTGTGTCAATTGCTCCGGCTTTTTTTCCGAGCGGCAAGCTTTCTAGTCTGACGATTTCGCTGCTTCAAGCA
>Ga0335085_10016992_pt1 | contig 10494 bp, 10 predicted proteins | sample Lox_Sample_45_FD_206712 | JGI IMG/M metagenome (GOLD analysis project Ga0335085, IMG submission 206712) | Soil microbial communities from Loxahatchee National Wildlife Refuge, Florida, United States - Lox_Sample_4.5 | ecosystem: Environmental > Terrestrial > Soil > Wetlands | place: USA...
CACCGGCCCTTTTCGCTTGACCCATTTGACGGCGCCGATGGTTTTCTCATTTCAGTGCGGTTGAACCGGCGCCGCTCAGGGTCAACCCTGTCTGATCGCCTTCAAGCGGCATACCCGCCCTGTGGGAGGGGAAGGAAAGGGTTGACAATCTTTGGCAATATCAATAAGATGGGCATTCCTCAGCCGGGCGTCAACGACTCATCACGTGTGGATGTCCGGACTGGCGGCGGAGAGAAGGGCGGGGGATGATGCCGGGAACATTTGTGCCCATCCAATATTGGCCGATCGGCCTCTTCATCGTGATCGCGATCGGCTTCGCGGCCGCGAGTCTTGTCGCGGGTCTTGTGCTGCGCCCTTCCCGGCCGTATCGGGAAAAGCTCATGGCCTACGAGAGCGGCATGACGCCGTTCGGCGACGCCCGGTTGCCGTTTCCTGTTCGTTATTACATTATCTGCATGATCTTCGTCATTTTTGACATCGAGGCGGTGTTCCTCATTCCCTGGGCCGTGGCGTTTCAAGGGATCGGTCTGGTGGGGCTGGTGGAGATGATGATCTTCATCGCGGTGTTGCTGGTCGGCTATCTCTACGCGTGGAAGAAGGGGGCCTTGGAATGGGATTGAGCGACGGACAGCTCGACGCCAACATCCTGACGACCCGCCTGGACTGGTGCATCAACTGGGCCCGCAAATCGTCGCTGTGGCCCATGTCGTTCGGGCTGGCCTGCTGCGCGATCGAGATGATGGCGAGCGTGGCGTCGCGTTACGATATCGACCGGTTCGGCGCGGGGGTTTTTCGCGCCTCGCCGCGGCAGTCGGACCTGATGATCGTGGCGGGCACGGTGACCAGAAAGATGGCGCCGGTCATCCGCCGCATCTATGATCAAATGCCGGAGCCGCGCTACGTGATCTCGATGGGCTCCTGCGCGACCTCGGGCAACATCTACGACAGCTACAGCGTGGTGCAGGGAGTCGATCAGTTCCTTCCCGTGGACGTCTATGTGCCCGGCTGTCCGCCGAGGCCGGAAGCGCTGCTGCACGGGCTTCTGACGCTTCAGCAGAAAATCATGCAGGAGAAGGTGTTGGTGAAATAAACGGCGCGGTGCTGGAACTGCTGGGCCGAGCCGGCCCGCTTCCTCTCCCGTGTTCGTGTGACGGAATCACTTTAACATGCAGCCCATTGCCGACTTGATTGCACAACAGATCCCCGGCGCCGTCCTCGGCGCCGTCGAGGCCTTCGGGGAACAGACCGTGCTGATCGCGCGCGCGCAGATCGTGCCCGTCTGCCGCTGGCTGCGCGACGAGCCGGAGCTCGCGTTCGAGCAGCTCTCCGATCTGACGGCCGTCGACTGGCCGGAGGCGCCCGAACGATTTGAGGTGGTGTATCAGTTGAACTCTCTCCGTTACCGGCGGCGCTTGCGGCTCAAGGCGCGCGTGCCCCTGCCGGCGTGCGAGATCGATTCGGTCAGCCCGGTCTGGCGGGCGGCCGATTTTCTGGAACGGGAGGTCTTCGACCTGTTCGGCATCAGGTTCCGCGGCCATCCGGACCTGCGCCGGATCATGATGCCGGAGGAGTATGACGAAGGTTTTCCGCTGCGGAAGGATTTTCCGACCGCCGGCAAAGGATGGCGGAACACGTTCGAATTCTGGCCGGCGATCCAAGCGGGTCGCGAGGTGCGAATCGACGCGGACGGGTTGACGGCGCCGAAGCCGGCGCCCCGCTCGACGCGTCCCGACGGCGAAGCAGCGTCATGACGGCGGACCGACACCACGACGACGATCGCGGATCGTTCGGCTACATCATCCACGAGCCGGAGGGGGGCGCCGCCGGGGTGACCACGGAGCCCGTCGACGGGGAGGGGCGGCAGCCGCTCTTCCGGACGGAGGATCTGCTGCTCAACATGGGCCCCCAGCATCCGGCCACCCACGGCGTGCTGCGCGTGGTGCTGGAACTGGAGGCGGAGCAGATCAAGAAGGCGACGCCCTACCTCGGGTATTTGCATCGCGGAACCGAAAAGCTGGCGGAGGGCAAAACCTACAACCAGGCCATCCCGATGACCGACCGGCTTGATTATGTCTGCGCGATGGCGAACAACTACGCCTATGTGCGCGCGGTGGAAAAGCTGCTGGGCATCACCGTGCCCGAACGGGCCGAATACGTGCGGACCATCGTCGCCGAAATGCAGCGGATCGTCGGCCATCTCTTCTGGCTGGGCACCCAGGCCCTCGACATCGGCGCGATGACCATTTTCTTCTGGACCTTTCGTGAACGGGAGCTGCTGCTCGATCTGTTCGAGGCGTTGTGCGGGGCCCGCCTGACCGTCAGTTACTTTCGCGTCGGCGGTTTGGATCCGCAGGGGGATCTGACGCCCGAGGTGATCGCCAAACTGCGCACGTTCCTGTCCCGCTTTCCCGCCAACCTCGAAGAGTATGAGGGGCTGCTGGCCGAGAACCGGATCTGGCTCGCCCGCACCAGGCGGATCGCGGTGATCTCGGCGGAGGACGCGGTGAATTTCGGCCTGACGGGCCCCCCGCTGCGCGGCTCCGGCGTCGCCTACGACATCCGCAAGGCGGAGCCCTACGGCGTTTACGACCGCCTCGAATGGGAGGTGCCGGTGGGGCGCCACGGCGACACCTACGACCGCTATTGGGTGCGGATGCAGGAAATGCGGCAGAGCGCCAGCATGATCAGCCAGTGCCTCGACCGACTGCCGGAGGGGCCGATCCTAATCGACCTGCCCGGCGTCACCTATCCCAGCCGGGAGAAGGTGATGACCGACATGGAGAGCCTGATCCACCACTTCAAGGTGGCCTGCTACGGGTTTGAGACGCCCCCGGGCGAGGTCTACTGCGGCACCGAGACCCCGAAAGGGGAGCTGGGCTTTTATCTCGTCAGCGACGGGACCAACAAGCCCTACCGCATGCGGATCCGCGCGCCGTCGTTCGTCAACATGGGCGCGTTCGACCACATGGCGCGCGGCTATCTGATCGCCGACATCATCACGATTTTTGGAACGTTCGATATTGTGATGGGAGAATGTGATAGATAGGTTTTTTAAAGCGTAGATGGGGGGCTCGGGGGGAGCTGGGGCATGGGGGCATCGGAGGACGGGTTTCCGATTCCGCACGGGCCTCATAACAAATGCCTCTCCCCCCGAAAGAGCGAGCGAACGCGGGCGGGACTATAAGCGTATGACAGACATCACCAACAACGGCGAGTCAAAACGTCACGGCCTCTCCGAATCGGCCCGCTTGGAGCTGATCGAGACGGCGAAGCGCTATCCGATCAAGCGGTCGGCCGTGCTGCACGGCCTGCGTCTGGTGCAACGGGAGGCGGGGTTCGTCACCGAGGCCGGCATGCGCGAGGTGGCCGCGCTGCTGGAGATGACGCCGCATGAAGTCTATGACGTGGCGACCTTCTACAGCCTGTTTTATCTCCGGCCGAAGGGGGAATATCTGATTCAGGTGTGCCGGACGCTGCCCTGCGCCCTTGGCGGGGCCGAGTCATTGTTGAGTCATTTGGAGCAGCGGCTGGGCATTCGTGAGGGGCAGACGACAGCGGACGGGAAGTTCACGCTGGTGACGGTGGAATGTCTGGCGGCCTGCGGCAAGGCGCCGGTCATGCAGGTCAACGACCGGTACCATGAGGCCGTCACCCCCGAGCAGGTCGACCGGCTGATCGAGCAATGGCGGCGGACATCAGATGTGGGGGCCCGTGCGGCGAAGAGCAGAGAAGGATCCTCCGATGCCCCCATGCCCCAAGCCACCCATGTACGCCCATCGGCCGCGGGGGGCTCTCCTCATCCCAAACCGGGACGTCGACGAGACGGACAATCACATGACTGAAACCGTTCTCTTCCGCAACCGGGATCTGCCCGGCTACACCGGTTCGCTGGCCGATTACGAGCGGCAGGAGGGTTATCAGGCGCTCCGGAGGATGTTCACGCAATACCCGCCTGCAGAGGTGATCGAACTGGTCAAGCGGTCCAATCTGCGGGGCCGGGGCGGCGCGGGATTTCCCACGGGGATGAAGTGGAGTTTTCTGCCCAAGGAGCGCACGGTCACCTATCTGTGCTGCAACGCCGACGAGAGCGAGCCGGGCACCTTCAAGGATCGAGAGTTGATGACGGTCGATCCCCATCAGATGATCGAAGGGATCGTCATCGCCAGTTACGCGATCGGCGCGCACGCCGCCTACATCTACCTGCGAGGCGAGTTCGCCGCGGAGGCGGTGATCGTCGCGCGGGCGCTTGCGGAGGTGGAGCAGGCCGGTTATCTGGGCCGCAACATTCTCGGCAGCGGTTTCGATCTGTCGCTGACGCTGCACCGGGGCGCCGGCGCCTACATCTGCGGCGAGGAGACGGCGCTCCTGGAGTCGATTGAAGGCAAGCGGGGTTTGCCCCGCTCCAAGCCGCCCTTCCCGGCCACGCACGGCCTGTACGGCAGGCCGACGGTGATCAACAACGTCGAGACGCTGGCGAGCCTGCCGCACATTCTCCGGCGCGGCGCGGAGTGGTACGCCGCGATCGGCTCGCCGCCGAAGAGTCCCGGCACCCGGATCTTCTCGGTCAGCGGTCACGTCAAACGGCCGGGCAACTATGAAGTGCCGATGGGGATCACCTTCCGGGAGCTGATTTTCGATCTGGCGGGGGGGATGAAGTCCGACCGCCCGCTCAAGGCCTTCATCCCGGGCGGGGCGTCGGCGTCGTTTTTCACGCCGGACCATCTGGACGTCAAGATGGATTTCGACGAGGTGGCCAAGGCCGGGTCGATGCTGGGCTCCGGCGGGGTGACCGTGATGGACGATTCGGTCTGCATGGTCTGGGCGGCGATGAATCTGCTGCGCTTCTTCCACCATGAATCGTGCGGGAAATGCACCCCCTGCCGGGAGGGAAGCAACTGGCTGCTGCGGATGCTCCGCCGGATCGAATACGGCCAGGGGCGCCTGGCCGATCTGGAGCTGCTGCCCCAGATCTGCGGGAACATCGCCGGCCGGACGGTCTGCGCCTTCGGCGACGCCGAGACGGCGCCGGCGATGAGCACGCTGCGCCATTTTCGCGCCGAGTATGAGGCCCACATCACCCGCCGGGAGTGCGTCATGGGCCACGCCAACCTGTCGTCGTCGACCGGTGACCCGGCGGCCCATCCGATCACTTTCGCGGGCCATTGAGGAGACGATGCCGACGCTCACATCCCCGGTGACGTTGACCATTGACGGCAAGCCCGTCACGGTCGAGAAGGGCACCTACGTCATCGACGCGGCCAGGCAGGCGGGGATCCACATCCCCTACTTCTGTTCCCACGTGAAGCTGGCGCCCGACGCCAACTGCCGGATGTGTCTGGTCGAGGTGGAAAAGATGCCGAAGCTGCAGACGTCATGCAACCTGCCGGTGGCCGAGGGCATGGTGGTGCGCAGCACGAGCGAGAAGGCCGAGCAGGCGCACAAGGGCGTGATGGAGTTCATCCTGGCCAACCATCCGCTTGATTGCCCCCTGTGCGATCAGGGCGGCGAGTGCGAGCTGCAGGACCGGTCGCACGCCTACAGCGACAACGTCAGCCACTATACCGAGCCCAAGCGGCTGCCGGAGAAACGCTATTTCAGCCCCTACATCGAGCGGGAGATGAGCCGGTGCATCGCCTGCATGCGGTGCGTCCGCTATTGTGACGAGGTGCTCGACGTGAAGGCGATCGCGGCGGTCAACCGGGGCGACCGGATCGAGATCGGCACCTTCATGGACAGGGAGCTCGACTGCGAATTCTGCGGCGGCTGCGTGCAGATCTGCCCGGTCGGCGCGTTCACCAACCGCGTCGCCCTCTACGATTACCGGCCCTGGCAGTTGAAGAAGACCGAGACGACCTGCGCCTATTGCGCCGACGGCTGCACGCTGACGTTGGAGAGCAAGGTGACGGAGAACCAGATCGTCCGCGTCACCTCCGATTGGGAAAAGGGGCGCAACCTCGGCGATCTCTGCGCCAAGGGGTTTTTCGGCTATCACATGATCAACAGCCCCGAGCGGCTGGCGGCCCCGTTGATCCGGCAGAACGGCCTGCCTGCCGGTCAGGCGGGCGCCCTGGTCGAGTGGCCCTGGATCGAAGCGATCCAAGCGGCCGCGCAGCAGTTGTCGGCCATCAAGCGGCGGCACGGCCCTGAGGCGATCGGCGGCGTCATCTCGGCCCGCTGCACGAACGAGGAGGCCTATCTGTTTCAGAAGCTCCTGCGGCTGGCGATCGGCACGCCGCACGTCGACAGCTCGGCGCGCGACGGCCACGTGAACAGCGTGCGCGCGTTGACGCGGGTGGTCGGCCACGGCCGGATGACCGCGTCGTATGAGGAGATCGAGGCGGCGCAGACGGTCATGGTCATCGGCGCCGATCTGACCGAAACCAATCCCATCACGGCGCTGCGGGTGAAGGCGGCCGTGCGAAAGCACGGCGCAACCTTGATCACCGTGGGGCCCTATTTGAAAGAAATTGGTCCGATCAGCAATCTGGTCAACCTGGCCCAGGCGCCGCTCACGGTGACGCCGGGCTCGGAGTTGATGGTTGTCTGCGCCCTGGTCAAGGCGGTGATCGAGGAAGGCCTGGTTGCGCCCTCGGCGGCAAGCCGGTCGCCAGCCTATGTCCAACGGGTCGCCTCGGCGGTCAAACAGTTGCCCTGGCCGGTGGTGGAGGCGCGAACGGGATTGTCGGCTGATTCGATCAAAAACGCCGCACGCCGTTTAGCGGGCGCCGACCACGCGGTCGTGCTCTTCGGCCCGGAGGTGACGCGGCAGGCCGGCGGCTATGACGCCGTCTGCGTGCTGGCCGATCTGGCGATCCTGACGGGTCTCTACACGAAGCCGGGCAGCGGGTTGAATCCGCTGTGCGAGGAAAACAATGAAATGGGCGTGGTTGAAATGGGCGCGGCGCCCGAATTCCTGCCCGGCTTGATCGATGTGCGCGATGAGGCGGGGCGCCAGCGCCTGCGCGAGGCATGGAAGGAGGAACTGCCCTCGGCGGCCGGCTGGACTCTGACCCAGATGCTGGAGCAGGCGAGGCGGGGCCGCCTGAAAGCCTTGTACCTGGTCGGCGAGGATCCGCTGGGGAGCCTGCCGGCTTCATCAGGCGTGCGCGAGGCGCTGCAATCGCTTGATCTGCTCATCTGCCAGGATCCCTTTCTGACCGAGACCGGCCGGATGGCGCATCTGGTCCTGCCGGCCGCCGGCTTCGCCGAAAAGGACGGGACGTTCACGAATCACGAGGGACGCGCGCAAAAGGTCAGGCGGGCGCTTGAGCCGGTCGGGGAGTCGCTGCCCGATTGGGAGATCTTCAGCCAACTCGCCGCCGAGATCGGCTATCCGCTCGATTACGCGAGCGCGGGGGAGATTGCCGATGAAGCCGGCCGCGTGATGACGGCGGGTCGGCCCATCGATGGACGGATCGATGATCGTGTCATGAGCAACTACGTGACCACGGTGAGCGACGCGGAACTGGAGGCGCGCTACCGCCCGGCATTGAATGTGGGGGCCCATGCGGAAGGAGCTGTCGGAATCCAGCCGCCTGACCAACTCGGCGGCGCGCACGCACCTGCTGCTCCTTATTCGTCGCAGCGTGCGGCCGTTGAATCAATTTCCCGAACGCCTTGCGTTCAGGTTGGCGATACCCCCACGCCCCAAGCCGCCATTGATTTCCCATCGGCCGTCATGACGCTGCTGATCGGACAGAGCCTGTTTCATTCGGGCAAGCTCTCCCGTCATGCCTCAGAGCTGATGCGGATCGAGCCGGAGGGACGGCTGCAGCTCAACCCCTCCGATGCGGAACGATTGGGGGTCGAGGACGGCGATCTGGTGCGGCTGCGGACGAGGGACGGTTCCGCCTCCCGGGAGGCGGTGGTGCCGGTGGTCCGCCGGGCGAAGCTGTCGCCGGGCTTCTGCCGGTTCCCGGGCCATTTTCCGGAGGCAGGGGTCAAGGAGCTGGTCGACTGGTCGGTCGATCCGGTGACGCAGGCGCCCTATTTCCGTGCCGGCCGGGTGGTCATCGAGAAGGCTGCGGGCGTCGGGATCACGGCCACGGCGCAAGCCGCCGCAAGAGAAGGAGCATAACGAAATGCCGGATGTGGTGTCGATCGTGATGACGTTGGGGCTGATCGCGATGGTGTTTGTCACGGTGCTGCTGCATGTCGCCTGGCTGACCTACGCGGAGCGGAAGGTGCTGGGGCATATGCAGGACCGTTTGGGGCCGATGGAGGTGGGGTTCCACGGCCTGCTGCAGCCGATCGCCGACGGTTTGAAGTTGTTCTTCAAGGAAGACATCATACCGGCCGGAGCAAACAAGATCATCTTTACCGTTGCGCCGATCATCTCGCTGGTGCCGGCGCTCATTGCGTTCGCGGTGATTCCCTTTGCCGGAACGATGCAGATCCCCTCGTGGGTGCCGTGGTTCGGAGGGCGGGAGTTTCATCCCCTGATCGCCGATATCAACATCGCCGTGCTCTATGTGCTGGCGCTCTCGTCGATCGGCGCCTACGGCATTCTGCTCGGCGGGTGGGCGTCGAACAGCAAATATTCGCTGCTGGGGGGGCTTCGCTCCGCGGCGCAGGTGATCAGCTACGAGCTGGCGCTCGGCATGTCGCTGGTCGGCGTGCTCCTGCTGGCCGGCTCGCTGAGCCTGACCACGATTGCCCGGGGCCAGACGGGCGGCTTCTGGCATTGGTACGCGTTCGCCTTCCCCGCGCCGCAATTCGTGGCGTTTGTCATTTATCTTTTGTCGGCGATCGCCGAGACCAACCGGTTGCCGTTCGATCTGCCCGAGGCGGAAAGTGAGCTGGTCGCCGGTTTCTTCACAGAGTACAGCGGCATGCGGTTCGCCTTCTTCTTCCTGGCCGAATACGCCAACATGATCCTGGTCTCCTGTTTCGGGTCGATTCTGTTTCTGGGCGCCTGGCATCCGCCCGTTGATGTGGCGCCCTTCACCTGGTTGCCGGGGGTTTTCTGGTTGTTGCTGAAGGTCTATTTTCTGCTCTTCTTCTTCATCTGGATCCGGGCGACGCTCCCGCGGCTGCGGTACGACCAGCTCATGCGGTTGGGCTGGAAGATCCTGGTGCCGCTGGCGCTGGCCAACATCGTTGCGACCGCCGTGATCGCCTATGCGGCCCGGTGACCAAGCGGAGCTGATCGCATGAAGGCGCGGATCATTCGCCTGTTGAAGACGGTCTTCCTGCTCGAGATTCTGCGCGGGTTGACACTGACCTTCCGGCATCTGTTCGTCCGGCCGGTGACCGTCCAGTATCCGCATGAGAGGCCGGAGGTGGCCAAACGCTTTCGGGGCGTGATGTCGCTCCTGCGCTATCAGGACGGCGGCGAAAAGTGCGTCGGCTGCGGACTGTGCGAAGTGGCCTGCCCCTCGAACGTGATCAAGGTGGTCAGCGCCGAACAGGAGGGTTCGCCGCTCAAGCGGTACGCGCGGGAATACTGGTTCGATCTGAGCCGGTGCGTGTTTTGCGGTTTTTGCGTCGAGGCGTGCCCCGTCGACGCGCTGGCCATGACGCCCAACTATGAATATTCGACCGCCAACAAGCGCGATCTGCTCCTGAGCAAGGAGACGATGCTCGCGCTGGGCGACCGGTATTTTCCCCATCAACCGCCCAAGCCGGCCTATGTCGGCTCCTGCGAAAGCGAGATGTATCTGCTCTCCGTCAAACAGAAGCACTATCCGACCAAGCAGGACGATCAGGCGGGTGCGGGGCCGGCCGACGATCAGGGACGGGCGTTGCGCCAGGGCGCAACTCCAACTCCATGACGCTGCTGCTCTTTCTCTATTTCGCCGCCGGCATCATCGGCGCGTCGCTGCTGGTCGTGCTGCTGCGCAATCCCATCTACTGCACGCTGGCCCTGCTGGTGATGTTCGCGCACGTGGCCGGCCTCTATGTCCTGCTCAACGCGGAGTTCATCGCGGCGGTGCAGGTGGTCGTCTACGCCGGCGCCATCCTGGTGCTCTATCTGTTCGTGGTCATGCTGCTGAACGTGAAGCGGGAGGAACGGTTCCAGCGCCAGGCGGTGCCCGCGCTGATCATCGCGGTGGTGCTGCTGTCCGAACTGGCGCTGGTTGTGTTCGGGGGGCGCGTGGGCGGCGGATCGGTTGGAGGATCGGGTGGCGCCTTCCCGGCGGAACGCATCCAGGCCGTCGGGAACACCGCCGTCATCGGGCAGGTGCTGTTTTCGACCTATCTGTTTCCGTTCGAAGTGGCTTCCCTCCTGCTGCTGGCGGCCATGGTGGGGGCGATTGTATTGTCGAAAAAAGTAGGGTAAAGGGTGAAGGAAGACGAACTTACGTATGGGCGATGGGGGGCGTCGGTGATGGAAATTGTTCGGTTGATGGTACACCAGCGTAGATGGGGGTTGTCAGGGGGAGATAGCGTCTCACTGATTGGATCGGGGGAAGATTCCAGCTCTCCCCCCGCGCCCCTCATCGGATGTACGGGGCGTATGGGCGATGGGGGTGGTCAGGGGGAGAGGAGCAT
>Ga0335085_10016993_pt1 | contig 10494 bp, 5 predicted proteins | sample Lox_Sample_45_FD_206712 | JGI IMG/M metagenome (GOLD analysis project Ga0335085, IMG submission 206712) | Soil microbial communities from Loxahatchee National Wildlife Refuge, Florida, United States - Lox_Sample_4.5 | ecosystem: Environmental > Terrestrial > Soil > Wetlands | place: USA: Florida...
ACGCACTACTCTCTTGAGCAGGTGGCGAGTTTCCATGCATTCGACGACCCGGAACGCGACGTGCTGGTGCTGTTCAAGCTGCACCCATTGCCCGGCGGTGCCGTGCGCGACCAGAACGACATCAACCTCCAGATTCGGCTACCGCGAGACAGGTTCGACATCCCAATTGAGTGAGATCGAGATCCTTTGGGTTGAGAGGCGTCGACCGGGCAACGGGGTTACATCAGGACTCTGAGGTCGATACGCTCGACCTTGCCGTAAACGGATCGCACGGCCGACAGAGTCGAGACTCAGGGTTTGGCGATCATGACCTCGGTTGCTTTGATCAGAGCGAATGCGGACTCGCCGACCTTGAGGTCCAGATCGCGCACGGCGTCAGAGGTGACGATGGCTGTCACGCGCTGACCGCCGATGGTGAGGACAACCTTGGCGAGCAGTCCTTCGACAACAATCTCGGCGACAGTTCCAAGGAGCTGGTTGCGGCCGGAGATTCGGGGCGAGGGGGATTTGATCGAAGACGACGGCATGAACTCTTCCAGCGCGTCGAGAGGGATGCGGTGATGCCCGCCGGGTGTTTTTACGGTGCGGATGCGGCCGGCAAGGATCCAGTGCTTGACTGCGGGATAGCTGATGCCAAGTTTCTCCGCAGCCTGGCGTGGCGTGAGCAAGGCAGAAGGGGTCATGGTTCCTGGGGAGTCTCCTAGGCAAGTACTTTATACGGAACCAGTTGGAAGTGCGCGGAAAAATTGGGTTTGGTACCTTACCGCAGGCACCGTTTCCCTGTGACTGCAATCACTCGACAGTCTGTGACCTGAATGATAGGCTTCCGGTGACTTTTTCCCCGGTTTGTTGAGGTCACGTTTCCAGGTTGGTATGTCATTCGGCTTCAAACCTTTTGCTGGGAGGATATGTGAATCCACAGGGTTGGGTGTGTTTCTTTCTTGGTGCGAGCGCTCTATTGCCGATTGTGGCTGCGTTGTGTATGCAGCAGCGGATCGGAACGGGCGCGGGCGCACCGAGTGTGCAGAAAATCGCGGCGGCAATTACAAAAGGCGCAGGGGCAATGCTGAAGCGCCATTCCAAGACCGCAGCAGCTCTTATGGGCCTGCTGCTTCCCGCTTTCGCCTATGCGCAGCCGGAGCACGGCGGCGGCGAAGCCAACCTGATTCTGCCGGATTTGAAGTCGGTGAATTTTCTGGGCATGAACGGCCATTCGCTTCTGATGTTCGGACTGCTGTTTTGCCTTGGCGGGCTGCTGTTTGGCCTGGCGATCTATGTGCAGTTGAAGAACCTGCCGGTTCATCGCACCATGCGCGAGATCTCAGAGTTGATCTATGAGACGTGCAAGACCTACCTGGTAACGCAGGGCAAGTTCATTCTTCTGCTCTGGGTTTTCATCGCAGTCATTATTTCTCTGTACTTCGGCTACCTGGCGCCGGTGTCGGGAAAGTCGATTGCTGTGACGTTGCCGATCATTCTGGGGTTCAGCCTGCTGGGCATCGCGGGCAGCTACGGGGTGGCGTGGTTCGGAATCCGCGTCAACACGTTTGCGAATTCGCGGACGGCGTTCGCCGGATTGAGGGGCAAACCGTATCCGGTTTATGCGATTCCTCTGAAGGCGGGCATGAGCATCGGCATGTTGCTGATCTCAGTCGAGCTGTTCATCATGCTATGCATCCTCTTGTTTATTCCGGGCGATTATGCGGGTCCATGCTTTATCGGCTTTGCGATCGGCGAGTCGCTGGGCGCGGCGGCCTTGCGTATTGCCGGCGGCATCTTCACCAAGATCGCCGACATTGGCGCCGATCTGATGAAGATCGTCTTCAAGATCAAGGAAGACGATGCGCGCAACCCGGGTGTGATCGCCGACTGCACGGGGGACAATGCAGGCGACTCGGTCGGTCCGAGCGCGGATGGCTTCGAAACCTATGGCGTGACCGGCGTGGCCCTGATCGCCTTCATCCTGCTTGCGGTGAAGAGTCCGACCACGCAAGTGGAGCTGCTGGTATGGATCTTCGTCATGCGCGTGGCCATGCTTGTCTCCAGTTCGGGCGCGTATTTTGTCAACGGCGCAATTGCTCACGCCAAGTACGGGAACTCGGATGAGATGGACTTTGAGACACCGTTGACCTCGCTGGTATGGATCACGTCGATCGTCTCCATCCTCCTCACCTATATCGTCTCTTACCTGATCATCCCGGATCTCGGCGACGGGACGCTCTGGTGGAAGCTGTCTTCCATCATCTCGTGCGGAACCCTTGCAGGCGCGATCATTCCCGAGCTGGTCAAAATCTTCACGTCAACCAAGTCGTCCCACGTCAAAGAAGTCGTCAAATCGGCGCAGGAAGGCGGAGCTTCGCTGGGAATCCTGTCGGGATTTGTAGCCGGCAATTTTTCGGCATACTGGCTGGGACTGAGCATGGTTGCGCTGATGTCGATGGGCTACTTCTTCAGCACGGGCCCGTCGATGGACTCCCTGATGCTGGCGCCGGCGGTGTTCGCATTCGGCCTGGTGGCCTTCGGCTTCCTGGGCATGGGCCCGGTCACGATCGCGGTGGACTCCTACGGACCGGTTACCGACAATGCTCAATCCGTCTATGAATTGTCGCTGATCGAAATTGTTCCAGGCATCGAAGCCGAGTTGAAGAAGGATTACAACATCGATGTGAAGTTTGAACGCGCCAAGCACCTGCTGGAAGCCAATGATGGAGCCGGCAACACCTTCAAGGCTTCGGCAAAGCCGGTGCTGATCGGCACAGCAGTGGTGGGCGCAACCACGATGATCTTCTCGATCATCATGGCCCTCACGAGCGGCCTGACCCATGATGTGCAGAACCTTTCTCTGCTGCACGCGCCGTTCCTGCTGGGGTTGATCACCGGCGGGGCAATGATCTACTGGTTCACCGGCGCTTCTACCCAGGCGGTGACCACCGGCGCTTACCGCGCGGTGGAGTTCATCAAGGCGAACATCAAACTGGAAGGCGTAGAGAAGGCATCGGTCACCGACAGCAAGAAGGTGGTGGAAATCTGCACGAAGTATGCGCAGAAGGGAATGTTCAACATCTTTCTGGCCGTCTTTTTTGCCACGCTCGCGTTTGCGTTTATTGAGCCGTTCTTTTTTATCGGCTACCTGATCTCGATCGCGATCTTCGGCCTGTACCAGGCCATCTTCATGGCCAACGCCGGCGGCGCGTGGGACAACGCGAAAAAGATCGTGGAAGTCGATCTGAAACAGAAGGGGACGCCTCTGCACGATGCAACTGTTATCGGAGATACCGTCGGCGATCCGTTCAAGGATACTTCTTCGGTGGCCATGAACCCGGTAATCAAGTTCACGACCCTGTTTGGATTGCTGGCTGTCGAGCTTGCAGTGACGCTGAATGCGGGCAATCCTTTGCTTGGACGCGCGCTGGCAGTCGTATTCTTCCTGGTGTCGGTGTTCTTTGTGCACAAATCGTTCTATGGAATGAGGATTGACACCAAGGCGGGTAACTGAGCACGGCCGTGCCAATGGCAGAAGACGTCGCCTGGAAACGGGCGACGTCTTTCTGTGCGCGTGATTGCACCCCTTGATCGGTTGTATGGGCGCCCTCGCATCTTTGACAGAGCCGTTGGACCTATCTGCAAATGGTTCGCACAGCCGGATCTGGCAAACTGCCGCACAGCAAATTCAGGGATTACGGTGTCACGGTGTGAGCGGGAGATGCCTTATCCTCGCGTCCGCGGCGCGCGCCCGCGCGGCAGTGCTAAGATGGCAGGCGCATTCAAAGACTCATCGATAACTCTGCCAGACGGGGATAGCGCGAGTCTTCGTTCGTGAAGGATGAAGAGTATGCAGACTTATGTAAGTTACCGGATTGTGGTGGCGGCTGCGCTTGCCCTGGCGCCGCTTGTGTGCGCGGGCCAGAAGTTTCAGGAGCCAACCAAGGAAGAGCTGCAGATGACGTCTGATCCCAAGGCTCCGGGAGCTCCGGCCGTGTTTCTCTACAGGGAAAAGACAACAGATAACTACAACCACTACATCAGCCTGCACGCGCGGATCAAGGTGCTGACGGAACTTGGAAAGGAATGGGCGACGGTCGAGGTGCCCTATTCCGGGACGGGCAGACCGCCGTCGATTGAAGGGCGGACCATTCACGCCGATGGGACGGTAATTCCATTGACCGGCAGTGGCGCGGATCTTCTGGTTGAGAAGAATTTCAGAGGCCATATGAATGCCCGCGTGTTTACGCTGCCCAGTGTGGAGGTCGGAAGCATTCTTGAATACCGGTGGACGCTCCCAATCTCCGACTCATCGGTCACGGGCATTACGGATGATATGCGCGGCTTTGTCGATTCGGCGTTAGCAGGATCAATTCCTTACTGGGACGTACAGCAGGATCTCTTCATCCACAAGGAACGCTTCTACTACAATCCGCTCGGCGATCTGGAGAGAAACGTTATCGGAAACCAGAGCATTGTTCACTTCAACTCGAATGGGGAGGTGGCGAACTATCTGCTCTACTCAGCGCGGCTGCCGGCAGGGGCCCATGTTGACGTGAGTCCCAAGCAGGACTATACGCTGGTGGCCGAAGACATTCCGGCTTTCGTGAGCGAGGCCTATGCTCCACCCGAGGAGAGCAGACGTTACGGTGTGCGTTTCTATTACTCGCCCTATCTGAACGGAGACACCTTCTGGAACAACGAAGGCAAGCGCTGGTCGAAAGAGATCGAACAATTCTCTGAGGCGACGCCCGATCTTAAAGCTGCAGCTGCCCAGATCACAACGGGTGCTGCTACAGATGAGGAAAAGGCACGCAAGATTTATGATGCGGTGCAAGCCCTCGACAATACGGCGTACTCGCACGAGCGCAGCGAGGCTGAACGCGCGCAACAGGGTTTTCGCCGCCAGGTGAAAAGCGCTCAGCAGGTCTGGGCCGAAAAGAGCGGGAACCCGAGAGAGATTGCTTCGCTCTATCTCGCCCTTGTCCGGGCAGCCGGTTTGCAGGCAGACGCCATGGGAGTTGCAGACAGGTCCAGACGCATCTTCGATCCCGGCTATCTGGCGCTCGATCAGTTGGCCGGGAGGCTTGTGGTTCTCCACCTTGGAGGGAATGATGTATTCACTGATCCTGGCGAAAAGCTCCTGCCGTTTGGACAGCTGCACTGGACTCACACGCTGAGCGGCGGCCTGTTGCAGACTGCGTCGGGAGTAAGCCGGGATGCCGTCACCCCACCGAACAATCCCAAAGACGCAATTACCGGAAACACGGCGGTGCTGACTCTTGATGCGCAAGGCGGTGTGACAGGCACGGTCAAGCTATTGATGAACGGTCCCGAAGCGCTGCGATGGCGGCAACTGAATCTGACCGCTGGAACAGCCGAAGTTCAGACAGAACTGAACATCGCACTTTCGAAGCTGTTACCGCAGGGCATCGGAGCAGAGATCACCGGGATCAAAGGCCTGGACACATCGGCTGGCTTCGTTGAAGTGAGCGCCCAGGTGAACGGGAAGCTGGGAACTGCAACGGGCAAGCGCCTGCTCGTCCCCGAGTTCTTTTTCGAGACGCGGCCTCACGTGGAGTTTGTGCAGGAAAACGAACGCGTGGCCCCTGTGGACCTGCACTATGCCGAGCAGGTGATTGACGACGTGGTCTATCACTTTCCGCCGGGATTCACGATGGAAAGCGCTCCTCAGCAGGTTCAACTTCCGTGGCCGGAACACGCGGTACTTGTGGTGAAGACGCAGCCCGGTTCCGGGACCATCGATATCAAGCATATCTTCGCTCGAGGCTTTGTGATCTTGGAGGCGAAGGGGTATCCGGCATTGCGTGACTACTATCAAAAGATTGCAACTATCGATCAACAGCAGCTCGTGCTGACCCAGGGGAATTGATCTGCGTGGTGCAGCGGGCTGCCGTGGATCGCATTTAGCGGTTTGGGGAGGCCATCTCTGACAGGGGGCGCAATTGCCGGCCTTCTGCATCGAAGTTTGCCGGGTCAAGCCAGGCCTCGAAGGCGCGCTTGCGGGGAGGCCATTCGTGGTCGAGCATGGCGAACCATGCCGTGTCGCGGCTGCGGCCTTTCACGACCATGTGCTGACGAAAGATGCCTTCAAAGGCGAAGCCGAAGCGCAGGGCGGCCTTGCGGCTGGCGGCGTTTTCAGCGTTGCACTTCCACTCGTAGCGCCGATAGCCGAGATCGTCGAAGACGTGGCGCGCCATCAGGTACATCGCCTCTGTGGCGGCACGCGAGCGCTGCAGGGCGGGCGAAAAGAGCACATTGCCCACCTCGATGACGCCATGGGACGGCTTTATGCGCATGAAACTGGCCCAACCGGAGGCTCTGCCGGTCTGGCAGGGGACGATGGCGAAGAGGACGGCATTTTCGGCGTTGCGCCATTTCTCGAGACTGGCTGTCATTTCTTCAGCGCCGCTGTAGGGGCCGCCGGCAAGCCAGGTCCAGAGCCCGTTGTGGCCTTTCACTGCATCCCAGAGGGCTGCGCCGTGGCGGGACGCATCAAGCGGCTCAAGCGTCACGTAGAAACCACGGAGGGGTGCAGGCGAGGGAGCAGCGACGGGCTTCCAATGGGCGAGATCCTGGCTGGTTTCGGGCACGGATTCAGGCTAGCAGGCGCTTGCCGATCACCAGCCTGGGCATGGCGGAAAAAGCCCCAAATCTCCACATTTCGCACAGGGCGAAGGCGGGTTTGCACTGTTTCTGCGCCTTGTGAGGGCCTCAACGGGGGCATAGTCTTGGGAAGTTGGAAGGGTGCCCGCGGCGCGAGCCGCATCTGCACTGGATTTGGGGCATTTTAGACGCCGAAAAGCCGCTTCCGGCACGGCCTTCTGAGCTTTCCACAGCGAGTTTGGCTGTGTTTAGCACGCTGGTGCTGGAAATGTGACGAAAATACTAGATATTGTGGTTTGCAGTTGACTTGCCCAATAGACAGCGGTATTTTTTCATCTGCGGCTGTAAACGGACTGTAAAGAAAACCCGGCAGAAGCGACTCCCGGTCTAATCTGCTGAGGGCCGAAAACTACCGGCAAGACTCTCTCAAGCCCCGTTTTCCCGTGCGTTGTACGAGAAGCTCCCGTCAAGGCCCCGGCACTGGCGGAGGCTGGGTTTTCTACTCCTAATTGCTGACTGAGAGGAACACTATGAACGAGGCTCATCTTCAAACATCCGCCGCTGCACCCCAGACCGCCTCGAGCGCAGCACAGAGTCAGAGCGGCATCCGCGTAGTGCGGCGCTTTTCGCGTGAGGGTGTTTCGCCTTACGACGAGGTGCAGTGGGAGAAGCGCACGGCGCTGATCACAGACAGCAAGGGCAACACGATCTTTGAGCAGAAGGATGTGGAGGCGCCGATTGACTGGTCAATGACAGCGACCAATATCGTGGCCTCAAAGTACCTTCACGGGCAGATGGGCTCGCCGGAGCGTGAAACAGGCGTGCGGCAGTTGGTGTCGCGCGTGTCCGAGACGATCCGCGACTGGGGCATGGCCGGCGGCTATTTCGGCAGCGTTGAAGATGCGGCGGTCTTCCATGACGAACTGGCTGTCATGTTGTTGACCCAGCGCGTGGCGTTCAATTCTCCGGTCTGGTTCAATGTGGGCTGCGACCGGCTCGAACCCAACTCTGACGGGCAAAGCTGGCACTGGGACCCCGCGACGGGTTGTGTGAAGCTGGAAGCCACGGGCTACAAGAATCCGCAGTGCTCGGCGTGCTTTATCAACTCCGTCGATGACTCGCTGGATTCGATTCTGACATTGGCGAAGACCGAGGGCATGCTGTTCAAGTGGGGGTCAGGCACCGGGACCAACCTTTCGTCGATTCGCGGTTCGATGGAACTGTTGAGCGGCGGCGGCCAGGCGTCAGGCCCATTGAGCTTTATGCGCGGATTTGACGCTTTCGCCGGCGTCATCAAGTCGGGCGGAAAGACCCGCCGTGCCGCGAAGATGGTGATCCTGAATGTGGATCATCCGGACATCATCGACTTTATCGAGTGCAAAGCGAAGGAAGAGGCGAAGGCGTTCACGCTGATCAAGGCCGGCTATGACGGTTCCGGCCCCGACTCCGAAGCCTATTCCTCGATCTTCTTCCAGAACGCGAATAACTCGGTGCGCGTCAGCGATGAGTTTATGCGCGCCTACGAGAACGACGGCGAGTTCTGGACCCGGACGGTTAAGGACAAGCAGCCGGTGAAGCAATACAAGGCGCGCGAGATCATGCACAAGATCGCGGAGTCCACCTGGCTGTGCGGCGATCCGGGTATGCAGTTCGACACCACCATCAATAAATGGCACACGAGCAAGAACACGGCGCGCATCAATGCATCGAACCCGTGCTCGGAGTACATGTTCCTCGACAACTCGGCGTGCAATCTGGCCAGCTTCAACCTGCTCAAGTTCGTTACGCCGGCTGGGACCTTCGACATTCCAGCGTATCGGCACGCGATCTCGGTGATGATCACGGCGATGGAGATCCTTGTGGACAACTCGGGATATCCGACCGAGGCCATTGCCAAGAACTCGCATGATTACCGGCCGCTCGGACTGGGCTATGCCAATCTGGGGGCGCTGCTCATGGCCTTCGGGTTGCCGTACGACTCCGAGGCTGGACGCGACCTGGCTGCGGCGTTGACCGCGATCATGTGCGGACAGGCGTACCTGCAGTCGGCAATGGTGGCTGCGCAGTGCCTTCCGCTGGCGTCGGCCACAACACTGACCGCTCGCGTGGAGCGTGCGGGTGGCGCGTGCCCGGGCTTCTATGTAAATCGTGAGCCGTTCCTCGACGTAATCCGCATGCATCGCGCCGAGGTCAACAACATCGGCAAGTCGCGCACCAGCGGCGAGCCGTTTATTGTGCCGCAGCTTGAGGCGCTGATCGAAGCCAGCCGCGAATGCTGGGATATGGCGTTGATCTTCGGCGAACGCTATGGCTATCGCAACTCGCAGACCACGGTGCTGGCGCCGACTGGAACTATTGGCTTCATGATGGACTGCGACACCACCGGAATTGAGCCTGATCTCGCTCTGGTGAAGTACAAGAAGCTCGTGGGCGGCGGCATGATCAAGATCGTGAACAACACGGTGCCTGCGGCGCTCTTCAAGCTTGGCTACAGCAATGACCAGGTGAATGCGATCGTGAGCTATATCGATGCGACGGGCACGATCGAGGGCGCGCCCGGCATCAAGGCTGAGCATCTGCCGGTGTTTGATTGCAGCTTTAAGCCGGCGAAGGGCACCCGGTCGATTCATTACATGGGCCACATCAAGATGATGGCCGCCACGCAGCCGTTCCTCTCCGGCGCGATTTCAAAGACTGTGAACCTGCCTAACGAGGCTGGCGTGGACGAGGTTGCAGAAGCTTATGCGGAGAGTTGGCGTCGCGGCATCAAGGCGGTGGCAATCTATCGCGACGGTTCGAAGGGCACACAGCCGCTGAATACGAGTCTCGACGCAAAGCGCGAGCCTTCGGCGCTGGATGCTGCGGGCACTCGCGTCCTGGCGCAGATGGCTGCAGGCCAGCCTGCGGCAGAGGCAGACGTGAAGACGCTTGAAGCCAAGATCGGCGAGAAGCTAGAAGTCACTGCAAAGCAGGTGCTGGCTGCCGCGGCAGCCTTCCAGAAGGCGATCGAGGAGATTGCCAGAACGGCGACTGCTCCGTTATTCGAAGGTCTTTCTGCGACCCACGAGCCGGCGCAGGATCTCAATGCTCCGCCGCGAGCGATCCGTCACCGGCTGCCCGAAGAGCGCGCCTCAGTTACTCACAAGTTCTCGATTGCAGGACACGAGGGCTACATCACAGTCGGCCTCTATCCCACGGGGCAACCTGGCGAGATTTTCATCCGCATGGCCAAAGAGGGTTCGACGGTGTCGGGCCTGATGGATGCCTTTGCGACATCGATCTCTCTGGCGCTGCAGCACGGCGTACCGTTGCGGGTGCTGTGCGAAAAGTTCGCGCACACGCGTTTTGAGCCTTCGGGCTGGACCGGCAACGAACAGATTGGCTATGCAAAGAGCCTGATGGATTACATTTTCCGCTGGCTCAATCTGCGGTTCCTCTCAGGCGAGCAGCTCACGCTCTTCGCCGGGCTTGCTCCGCAGGTGCAGCCGATCCCGGAGACGCCAACGATACTGCCCGAAGTGGAGCCCGCCGGCGAGGGCAGCATGCCGCAGGGGCAACTCGCGCGTCTGGCTGAAGAAGTCGCGCGTAAGTTAAACCAGGTTGGCGGTCATGCGGGCATGGGTTCGACATCGGCGCCCAGCGGCGGCATTTCTCCGGAGCTGCATGCGGCAGGATCGACGACGAGTTCAGCTCACGGGCCTGAGATGAACGATCGTGGTGTGTATCACGCAGCCGATGCGATGCGCGACATGTACGAGATGGGCGACGCGCCGAGCTGCTCGACCTGCGGTGCGATCATGGTGCGCAACGGCAGTTGCTACCGCTGCATGAGCTGCGGCTCAACCAGCGGGTGCAGCTAAGGACGGCGAATCGGAAGGAAATATT
>Ga0335085_10016994_pt1 | contig 10493 bp, 10 predicted proteins | sample Lox_Sample_45_FD_206712 | JGI IMG/M metagenome (GOLD analysis project Ga0335085, IMG submission 206712) | Soil microbial communities from Loxahatchee National Wildlife Refuge, Florida, United States - Lox_Sample_4.5 | ecosystem: Environmental > Terrestrial > Soil > Wetlands | place: USA...
AGGGCGAGGCTCGCCGGGCTGTGAGCGCGGTCCCAGGCCACCTCAGGGCACGGATGACGCTGCTCGATGGCGGCTGCCCGGCCGCCACGCCTACCAGGCCACGGCATGCCACTGCGCACGCTCATCGCCGAGTAGGAGACACCGGAACTCCTCAAAATATTGAAAATTAGTTCGTGTTGATATAGTTAAATGATCTTGTTACACGATAAAGTGTTTCCTAGCGGAAGTCTCCGTGAGCCCCATCCCTTAGCCGGCCAGGTGAGTCGTGTCTGCTGCGCTGTTTCCCGTGCCAGAGGAGCCCGATGGCTCCGGGCTGGGCGGGGACGGCCGGGACGGTGAGGAGGGCGTGCCGCAGGGGCTGTACGTGACGTTGCCGGCTGAGGAGCTGTCCCTGGAGGGGTTCGCTCAGGACGGCCGGGCGGACACGATGGCCCCGGGCCCGCTGCTGGGCGTGGTGCTCGATGCGGTGGCCGGAGAGGATGGCGAAGGGCTGGCCGGGATGGCTGATGACCAGCTGATCGGGTTCCTGTCCGGTATCCGGCGGATGGCGTCGCGGCTGGAGTGGGCGCGGATGGCGGCGCTGGCGGAGTTCGCCTCCCGGCCCCGGCGGGACAACTTCGCCGCCGATGAGGTCGCGGCGGCGTTCAACCTGGCCTGGCTGTCCGCGGCCGGGGAGATCCAGTACTCCCAGCTGGTGGCCAAGCGGCTCCCGGTCACGTTCGCACTGCTGGCAGCAGGGAAACTCGACCCGGCTCATGCCCGGATCATCGAGGATTCCACCAGCATCCTCTCCGATGAAGACGCCGCCGTCGCCGATGCGAAGCTGGCGGAGCTGGCGCAGTCCAGGACCCATGCCGAGCTGCGCCGGGCGGCGACGAGGCTGGTGAACCAGCTCGACCCGGAGGCGGTGCGGAAGCGGAAGGAGAAGCGCCGCCGGGAGACGCATGTGCGGGCGTTCCGGGAGGACTCGGGGAACGCGGGGATCACCGGCCGGGAACTGCCCAGCGTGGAGGTGCTCGCCTCGATGCAGCACATCGAGGGCCGGGCCCGGGCCCTGCGCGACGCCGGGATGCCGGGCACGTGGCAGGAGCTGAAGGCCCGCGCCTTGCTGGACCTGCTCCAGGAACGCGACTCCCGCCCGGTACCGGGCGAGTCGCCCGCAAACGGCGGCAGCCAGGACGCCGGGGACATCGACGGCCCTAGTCCGGACGATCCCGGCCCGGACGACGCCGGCCCGGACGACGCCGACCTAGACGATCCCAGCCCGGACGATCCCGGCCCAGATGGCCCGGGACCCGGCCCCCGTGACCCGGGCCCGGCACCTGGATCCGGCCCCGCCGGACGCGGCCGCCCCGCCGACGCCGGTCCCAGCATCGGCGCGCTGATCACCATCACCGTGCCGCACACCGCTCTGACCGGCAACACCGGCCCGCCGGGTGAGGTGGGCGGGTTCGGGATCCTGGACCACGCCGACACCCGTGACCTGATCGCCGCGGCCGCCCGGGACCCGGCCACCCGCTGGTGCCTGACCACTTTGCTACCGGACGGCACCGCCGCCACCCACGACTGCGCCACCGGACCTCACCGCTGGCCACCGGGCCAGGGACCACCCGGCCAAGGACCGCCGGAATCGGTAACTCTCGGTGGCATCCTGAAGTTCCTAGGCATCACCGGGCTCACCCCCGTCATCCGCGGCCCCTGCCAGCACACCGGCGCCGAGGACCGCTACCGGCCCAGCCGCCGACTCACCCACCGGGTCAAAGCCCGCAACACCACGTGCACCGCGCCCGGCTGCGGCCGCCGCGCCGCCACCTGCGACCTGGACCACACCGACCCGCACCACCAGGGCGGCCTGACCTGCGAATGCAATCTGGCGCCGCTGTGCCGGCACCACCATCGCTGTAAACAAGCCGAAGGGTGGCGGCTGGAGCAGCCCGAACCGGGAGTCCTGGTCTGGCACACCCCGAGCGGACGCAGCTACACCACCACCCCTACCCAGTACGCCGCCTAGCCAGAGTCTCTCTCCGGGCGGGCGGGGTCCTTGGCCAGGCCGGGGGAGGAGGTGGTGGTGCCGCCGATCCACTCGTCCTTCCACGCCTGGTCGAACTGCTGGTCGTTGCAGCGCGGCTGGTAGATCGCGGTCAGCTCCCTGGCGATCTGCTCCCGGTGGGCGCGGCCGCCGCCCGGTACCTCGTAGGTGCAGATATAGACCCTGAACTTCGAGCCGGCCCGCTTGATCCAGCAGTGCGCCCGCGGATGCTGGAACGGGAACCGCTCCGCGCTCAGGTCGTCGGAGTGCCCCACGTAGATGACCGCGTACTTGTCCGGCTTGGCCTCCGGGTCCGGCTTGTAGGCGATCGCGTACACCGCCGCCGTGGCCGGCGGCGTCCAGCCGGCCATCACCCGGGGTCCCTCGAAGGGGTACCCGGCCAGCGAGCCGAGCCGGATCATGCCGTGATGCCCTCGTCCTCGCTGACCGCCTCGGCCCGTACCACCGGCCCGGCCGGGAGCCCGGCCTGGGCGGCCGCCCGGGTGAACTCCGTGGTCGCCGCAGCGATCGCATCCTCGCGGCTGCCGGCCTCCACAACCAGCTGCGCACCGTACCTGCTGGTGCCGATGCCGGTGGCGATACCGCCGTTCACGGCGACGGCGTCCGCGAGTTCGACGACCTCCTCGCGGGTCAGCACGCGGTCGCCCTCGGCCTCGATCCCGACGCTCCACCTCACCGGCGCACTCCTTCCTGGTACTTCCCAAGTTAAGCACTTGGCGACCGGTACCGGATTCCTCCATATCGTTTACACGGCGCCTTCATACGGCCTGTAGCGCGACGCTGCACTATGCGATCACGAGTGGCTGGGGCAGAGATTACGGGTGGGCCGGGCTCGCCGGACTGGCCGCCCGCGGGAGGTCCCCATGCGGAAGATTCTGATCGTGATAGTGGCGGCTGCCGTCGTGCTCGGCGTTCCTGCCGTCGTCCTGGCCGCCTCGGGCGGAGCTAACTCGTCGCTGGATCTGCAGCGGTCGAGGTTCACCACCACCACGGCCACCACCTCCAGCCGAACGTTCCAGCCCATCCCCGGCCTGAGCGGGCTGAACATCTGCGCGCTCAATCAGGTGACCGCCACTCTCAGCGTGGAACTCAACGGGGCCCCGGCCGGGTTCCAGATCCGGATCGATGCAGCCGGGACGATGCAACCGGGAGCGGTGCGGCTCGTTCCCGCTGGCCCGCATGACTCCTTCTCCTTCACCTTCGTGAACAGCGTGGCCCCGTTCGAGGCCAACGACAACCACTCGTTCGACGTTGAATGGCGGTCACCGACCGGAGCCGCCACCACGCTGGAACGCGGGACGTTCAATCTGCAATACCAGCGCGGCACCCAGCAATGCTGAGCGCCCGGAGACGCTTAGTTACTAGTTCAGGCCGGGCAGCAGGGCGGCGAACTTCTCCAGGCTGGCCAGGTCGTGCCCGGACAGCAGCAGGTCGACGTGCGGGGCGGCGACCATCATCCCCAGCGTGCTCGGCCGGAAGCCCGGGTCGTCGCCCTTGTGCGGGTTAAGCCAGACCAGCCGGTGGCACAGCCGGGACAGCCGCTCCATCGCCGCGGCCAGCACCTCAGGGTCACCGCGGTCGAGCCCGTCGGAGCAGACCACCACGATGCCGCCCCGGCACAGGCCGCGCCGGGCCCAGCCGCGGACGAAGGCGTCCAGGCTGTCGCCGATCCTGGTCCCGCCGTCCCAGTCGAACGCCGCCCGCGCGGCCCGTTCCAGGGCCTCGTCCGGGCGCCGGCACTCCATCGCCCCGGTGACCCGGGTCAGCCGGGTGCCGAAGCAGAAGACCTCGACGCGGCCGGCGGACCGTTTGGCGGAGTGCGCGAACTGGAGCAGGCTGCGCGAGTAGTCGGCCATGGACCCGGAGATGTCCAGGATCAGCACCAGCGGCCGCAGCCGGGGCTTGCGCCGCCGCCAGTACAGGCGGGCGGGTTCCCCGTGCATGCGCATGGACTCCCGGACGGTCCGGCGGGGATCGGGACGCGAGCCGGAGGACCGGGCCGGCGTGGTGCGCCTGGTCCGGCGGCGCGGCGGGGTCAGCCGGATCCTGGCCATGATCCGGCGCAGCGCGGCTAGTTCCTCGGGCGTGCAGGCCGAGAACGACTTGCGCTTGAGCGCCTCCACGTCCGAAGCCATCCAGCCGAGCATGGCCTCGTCCTCTTCCGAGGAGTCGCCCGGCTCGGTCGACGGGATGGCCAGTGCCCCCTGGGCTTGCGCCGACGCGCGCAGCATGAGGGTGAGTTCCGGGTCCGGGCTGTCCTCGCCGAGGAAGAACCGGCGGAACGTCTCGTCGTACCGGCTGATGTCGTCGTGCCTGGTCACCAGCGTGGCCCGGCCGGCCCAGTACAGGTCGACCAGGTCGGACGGGTCCAGCGTGCTCACCGCCGAGCAGTAGACGAGCACGTCGCCCGAGCCGACCGCGAGCCCGGCCGCGCGCAGGGCGCCGCCGAAGCGGACGAGCAAGCCCGTGAAGGCGTCAGCGGAAGCCTGATCAGGCACCGGAGGTGATCTCCTCCAGGTTGTCGCAGACCACCTCCAGGTCGTCCCGGTCCTTGATGACGGCCCCCAGGGTGTCGCGCGCGCTGCCGGCCCGCAGGTCGGTCTCGCCGAGGAAATCCAGGGTCCGGGCCCAGTCGATGGTCTCCGCCACCCCCGGCGGCTTGGCCAGGTCGAGTTCCCGGATCCGGTGCACCGCGGCGACCACCTTGCGGGCCAGCGCGGCGGGCACGCCCGGCTCCCTGATCAGGACGATCTCGACCTCGCGCTCGGCGGCCGGGTAGCCGATCCAGTGGTACAGGCAGCGCCGCTTGAGCGCGTCGTGCAGCTCGCGGGTCCGGTTGGAGGTGAGCACCACCAGCGGCGGGCTCTCGGCCCGGATCGTGCCGATCTCGGGGATGCTGATCTGGAAATCCGACAGCACCTCGAGCAGGAACGCCTCGAACTCGTCATCAGCCCGGTCGATCTCGTCGATCAGCAGCACGGCCCGCCGGCCGGCCCTGACCGCCGCGAGCAGCGGCCGTTCCAGCAGGAACTTCGGGCCGAACAGCTTGTCGACCGCGTCGGCGCCGGCCAGCTGATGCTCGGACAGGGCCCGGATGTGCAGCATCTGCCGCGCGTAGTCCCACTCGTACAGCGCCTGGTTGGTGTCGATGCCCTCGTAGCACTGGAGGCGGATCAGGTCACGGCCGAACGCCGCCGCCATCACCTTGGCGACCTCGGTCTTGCCCACCCCGACCTCGCCCTCGAGCAGGATCGGCCGGTTCAGCGACAGCCCGACGAACAGCGCGGTAGCCAGCCCGCGATCGGCCAGGTAACCGCCCTGCCGCAGCGTGCCGGTCAGCTCGGCGACGGTGCCCGGATCTTCCATCCGCTAGGACTCGGGGCCCAGGACCAGGTCCCGCACGCTGCCCGCGCCGCGGTTCAGCTTGCCCTCGCGGGCCAGCTGAGACCGCCAGGCGAGCCGCAGGTCGCCGTCGGTTTCCTCGGCCAGGCCGCCGAAGCCCACGTCGGCCATCCGCTTGCAGGCCTTCACCGGGCCGCAGTCTTCCTCGACGTCCTCGGCGGGCTGCTCCTGGGCACTCCACACCGCGCGCAGCACCTCGAGCGCTTCTTCGGTGTTACTGCTCATCCGCTGACACCTTCCTTCATCTTCTTCCGAGGGTAGGTGCCAGCCGGGGCCGAGGCGACAGCGGATTAAGCCTTCTCTTATCTGGCCCATTTATGACGAACGGGTGGGGGATCAGCTCTCGTCCTCCAGCGCGCCCCGCATGGGCTGGAGTTTCACCAGGGTCTCGGCGAGCTCGGCCGCTGGCTCGGAGCCCGCGACGATGCCGCACCCGGCGAACAGGCGTGCCGTGTTCCCGGCGAGCTGCCCGCTGCGGATGGCGATGCCCCACTCGCCGTTCCCGTCGGCGTCGACCCAGCCCACCGGCCCGGCGTACCGTTCCCGGTCCATGTGCTCAAGTTCGCGGATGAGCTCAAGGGCGGTGCCGGCCGGGGTGCCGCAGACGGCGGCAGGCGGGTGCACGGCCGCGGCCAGGGCCAGGGCCGACTGCGGGGCAGCCTGGCTCTCCCCGTCCAGGGTGCCGCGGACGCGGGTGCCGAGGTGCTGGAGGTTCGGGAACTTGAGCAGCGCCGGGCGCGCGTCGACGTCCAGCGTCTCGCAGAGCGGCGCGAGCGCCTCGCGGATCGAGTCGACCGCATAGGCGTGCTCCTCGTGGTTCTTGGCCGAGGCCAGCAGTTCCTCGCCGAGCGCCTGGTCCTCGGCCGGATCGGCGCCGCGCGGCAGCGTGCCGCCGAGCACCAGCGCGCTCACCTGCCGCCCGTCCCGGCTGACGAGCAGTTCGGGCGTCGCGCCGACCATGCCGTCGCAGGCGAACGTGAAGCAGTCCGGGTACCGGCGGGCCAGCCGCCGCAGCAGGACCCGCGGGTCGATGGGCCCGGCCGCGGTGGCGAACACGTCGCGGGCGAGCACTACCTTGCGCAGGCTGCCCGCCTTGATCGCGGCCACCGCCTCGGCGACCGCCTGCTCCCAGCGCGGCGCGGGCAGGCTGCCCTCGCGCCACCGGAGCTCGCCGGGCCCGGTCAGCTCCGGTTCGGCCGCGGGCCAGCAGGCCAGTGGGGTCTCACCCGGCTCGGTCACCGTGGTGAGCCAGGCCAGGCCGTGGCCGTCCCGGCCCAGGATCACCCGCGGGATGACCATGACCGAGCCGTCGGAGGAGGCGTCGAAGGTGAAGGTGCCGAAGGCGACCGGGCCCGAGCCTCGCACCCGGACCCGGTCGTCGACGTCGGCGGCGTCGAACACGAAGCGGAGCCATTTCTCTCCGGCGGTGAACCGGTCCTCCCCGGCTGGCAGCGTGACCTTGGCCGCCTCGCCCCAGCCGGCCAGGCCGGCCCCGTGATGCACCCAGGCCACCACGTCCGGCTGGGGGATGTGCTCGATCAGGTCCCCGGGGTCGGGGACGGTGACGGTGCGGGCGAGCAGCCGTCCTGTCCCCAGGTGCCCGCGAGGCTCCTGACGGCTCAGCACCCGCTCACTGCCATGTCAGTGCCGCGTGCCACCTGTGTCACCCGCTTATCCGCCACGAAACCACATTCTAGGTGGCGTCCTTGACTAACCTGCTTTCCGGGTTGGCCACGGTGACGAGGTGATCGGCGGCTCCGCGGGCGTCCGGCCTGCCGGGACGCGCCAGCGCGCTTGGCCACCAGATATGACGCCCGATATCCAGGGTGAGCGAAGTCACCAGCACCGACCGGACGATGATCGTGTCGAGCAGGACGCCGAGCGCGACCGCGAACCCGATCTCGGTGAACTCCACCAGCGGCAGCGTGCTCAGGCTGGCGAAGGTGCCCGCCAGCACCAGGCCCGCCGAGGTGATGACGCCGCCGGTCGCGGCCAGGCCAGTGAGCGCGCCGCGCCGGGTCCCGGCCCTGACCGACTCCTCGCGGACCCGCGTCATCAGGAAGATGTTGTAGTCGATACCCAGCGCCACCAGGAACACGAAGACGAACAGCGGCATCCCGGTGTCCGCGCCCGCGAACCCGAACACGTGCTTGAAGAACAGCGCCGAGATTCCCAGTGCCGACCCGAACGACAGGACCACGGTGGCGATGAGCACGAGCGGCGCCACCAGTGCCCGCAGCAGCAAGCCCAGGATGGTGAACACCACGACCAGGATCAGCGGGATGAGCAGGTTCCGGTCGTGGGTAGCCGCGCTCTCCACGTCCTTGTTGATGGCAGTCCCGCCGCCGACCTCGGCGTGAGCGCCAGGGATCGCGTGCACCGTGGTCCGGATCTTGTCCACCAGCGTGTACGCCGCCTGGCTGTCCGGCGCCGGCGTCATCGTGGCCTGGAGAAAGGACCGGCCGTCCTTGGTCACCGGCGGCGTGACCGAGGCGATGCCCTGGGTGCCGGCCAGCGCCGACCTCACCGGCCCCGCGGTGGAGGCCGTGGTGATCACCTGCACCGGCTCGCCCGAGCCGGCCGGGAAATACCTGGCCAGCACGTGCTGCGCGGAGATGGACGGGGGAGTGCCCCGGAACGCCTCGGCCGTGGTGAGCGTGCCGAACTTGAACCCGATCATCCCGGCCGCGCCCGCGCCTAGCAGGATCGCGGTGACCACCCACACCATCCGCGGACGGCGGCTGATGCTCCGGCCGACCCGGGACCAGAAGCCCCGGCTGGTCGGCTCGGGCGTCCCGTAACCCGGCCGGACCGGCCAGAAGATCCACCGGCCGAAGATCACCAGGACCGCGGGCAGCAGCGTGATCATGGCGACCAGGCCGACGGCGATACCGACCGCGGCGACGGGGCCGAGACCGGAGATGTCGTTGGACTCGGCCGCGAGCAGGCAGAGCATGCCGGCCACGACGGTCAGGCCGCTGGCGATGATGGCCGGGCCGGCCCGGCGCAGCGCCACCGCCATCGCCTCGTGCCGGTCGGTGTGCCTGCGCAGCTCTTCCCGGTACCTGGCGATGAGCAGCAGCGCGTAGTCCGTGCTGGCGCCGATCACCAGCACGACCAGGATGCCTTCGCTCTGCCCGTTGACGGTCAGGTTGGCGTGCTGGGTGAGCAGGTAGATCACGGCCTGCGCCACGGTCAGCGCCACGCCCGCCGACAGGATCGGCAGCAGCCACAGGATCGGGCTGCGGTAGGTGAGCAGCAGCAGCACGATGACCACGCCCAGGGTGGCGTACAGCAGCGTGGTGTCGATGCCCTTGAAGATCTTGATCTGGTCGGCCGCGCTGGCCGCCGGGCCGCCGACGTAGACGCTCAGGCCCGCGTCGTCCTTGGTGGCCTGGCCCTTGACCGTGGAGATGAAGCCGCCGATGTCGGAGTTGAAGCCGAGCTCCGAGCCGACGGCGACCTGGATGGCCTTGTGGTCCTTCGACACCACCGGCGGGGCGACCCGGCCGTGCACGGCGGGCAGCGAGGCGAAGTAGCGGGCGTCCGCCGTCGCCTTCCGCATGTCAGCCGCGGTCACCCCGCTGTCGCGCACGTAGACGACCAGCGCGGGGTTCAGGTTCTTGGACTGGAACAGGCTCTGCTCGTTGAGCTCCTGCGTGGACTCCGCCGACGACGGCAGGTACGCCGACGCGTCGTTCTTCTCCGCTCCCTGAAGCTTGCCGGCCAGGCCCCCGAGGGCCGCGACCACCAGGATCCAGAACACCACCACGATGTACTTCGTCCGGCGGCCGCACACGAACGCGATCAGGCGGGAACCGCCTGATCGCGTCTGGTCCGCTCCGGCTCCGGGGTCCCCCGACCCCGGAGCCCGTGAGTTCCCCGTGTCCTGACTCGGTGCATTACGGGGCGCCCCCGTGGTCCCGCGTGCCACCTTGTCCTCCTCACGCTTGAAAAAGGTCTGATGATATGCTTAGGGAATACGATGTATCTCGTGCCGACGGTATGTCAAGTTATATCTCGAATTTTTCATGTTTTTCTGGCATCCGGCCGTCCTTTCCCGCCGCCGCGTTGAGCGATGCCGTCCTCTTCATAGGACAGGCCGGGCCGTCTTGATGTGACAATCCTCTCCGGCCGTCCAGCCGGGCGGATCGGCCGGGCGGCTACCTCCTGACCCCCGGTCGGCCGCCCGCGGGCCGGCCATCTGGCGTACCCGGGCATCCACCGCGCGGCGTGTTGACGCAACCGACTGGTTGCCATAATGTAGCAACTGAACGGTTGCTACATACGGAGGACAGCATGCCTTTTCCTGACCGCATCGAGCGGATCGTGGAACTCGCCCACCCGCCGAGCGTGGTGTGGGCCGCGCTCACCACGGCCGAGGGGCTGGCCGCCTGGTTCGGCAACCAGGCCGGGATCGACCTGCGCCCGGGCGGGGCGGCCTGGATGAAGTGGACGGACGGCGCCGCCGCCGACATGCGGGTGGAACGGGTCGAGGAGCCGTCGGTGTTCGGGTTCACCTGGCACATCTACGGGCTGCCCGAGGACGATCCGCGGCGCACCTACGTCGAGTTCACGCTCGAGCCCACGGACGCGGGCACGCGGCTGACCGTGGTCGAGAGCGGCTTCGCCCAGCTGCCCGAGGACTCCTACCGCAAGGCGTACGACGGCAACCGCCAGGGCTGGCTGAGTGAGCTGGGCGAGCTCGCCGCCTACCTCGATGCCGCCTGACGCCGAGGCGATCGCTGAGCAGGTCTTCACGGCCCTGGCCGATCCGAGCCGGCGCGACATCCTGGCCGCGCTGGCCGCGGGCGGCCCGGCCACGGCCACCGACCTCGCCGCTCGCCTGCCGATCACGCGGCAGGCCATCGCCAAGCACCTGGCCCTGCTGGCCGAGGCGGGTCTCGTGACGGCCGAACCGGGGGAGCGGCGCCGGGTGCGCTACCGGCTGCGCTCGGCCCCCATGCAGGTAGCACAGCAGTTCCTGGCCGCGCTGGCGCGCGACTGGGACGGCCCGCTTGGCGCGCTCCAGGACCATCTC
>Ga0335085_10016995_pt1 | contig 10493 bp, 11 predicted proteins | sample Lox_Sample_45_FD_206712 | JGI IMG/M metagenome (GOLD analysis project Ga0335085, IMG submission 206712) | Soil microbial communities from Loxahatchee National Wildlife Refuge, Florida, United States - Lox_Sample_4.5 | ecosystem: Environmental > Terrestrial > Soil > Wetlands | place: USA...
TCCTGATCCTGACAGCCTGCGGTTCAGGACCCGGCGGCGGACCTCGCTGTCGGGCAGGTCAAGCTCGATGACGCCGTCGATGTCGTAGCTCTCCAGGAAGAACTCGGCCTGCCGCGGGTCCCGCGGGGACCCGTCGATGATGAAGCCGAAGTTCCAGTCGTGCTGGGTGAGCCGGTCCCTGACCACCGACTCGACCAGGTCGTCCCCGACCAGTTCCCCGGCCGCCATGGTGCGCCGGACCTGGGCGCCCAGCTTGGTGTGGTTCTGCACGTTCCACCGGAAGATGTCTCCCACGCTGATGTGCACCAGGTCCAGGTCCGCCGCCGGCGGCTGACGGCGTTCTGCATGCATACGTCCTCGGTCGCCTTCGTCATCCGGAAGCCGGGTGGCCGACCCGGGGTAGCCCGTACGAAATAACGTTGCCGCTGATCACCGATCCGTGCACAGATAAGCAGGCCGAGAACAAATGCAACGGACGCACTTTGGACGCAGACGGCGACAGTACAGTCGCGCACAACCTCGACGGGCCTCTACATTTACAACGTCCTGACGTGCCGGTATGCAACCTGGCTCGACGAGGAGCTACTAGCCTCTACGGCCTGTGGGGGACTCATAATCCGCCGGTCGTGGGTTCGAGCCCCACCCGCCCCACCTGCGATTTCACTAGAAGATCCGGCTAAGCCGTGGACCGGATCGTGGACCGATGTCCGTGATCCGGTGTACCGTCCATGTCGTGACTGAGACACCGAGCGGACACATAGAGCAACTACCGTAACCTCGCGTGCACTGGCAGGCCCTTCACTGAGCACCGCAACGTGCCGGACATGAGACCGGACGCCGTTTCCGGGCTAGCTGAGGAGGTGCGTTCCGGTTGGGCCGGTGATCTGCTGGAGCATGGTGCGGGCGAGCTGCTGGACCTGGGCTGGGAGGGGGACGTAGCCGTTGGCGGCGGCGGAGGCCTGGCCGTCGTGGGTGAGCCAGTTGAGCATGGCCACCAGCGCCTGCCCGCGGGTCTGGTCTGGCTGATGGGTGTAGACCAGCGCCCAGCTGTAGCCGCTGATCGGGTAGCTGGCGGGTCCGGGCTGGTTGATGATGGAGAAGTCGGCCGGGGTGATGGCGGGTTTCTGGGCGGCGTCGGCGGCGACGGTCTGGGCGGAGGGGGTGAGGTAGGTCCCGGCCTGGTTGCGGAGGGCGGCGAACGGCAGCGTCAGGCCCTGGGCGTAGGCCTGCTCGATGTAGCCGATGGAGAACGGGGTGCGGTCCACCGCGGTGGCTACCCCGCCGTTGCCTTCGGCGCCTTGCCCGGCGGGCCAGTGGAGCGTCTTGCCGGTGCCGACCTTGGAGGCCCAGGCGGGGTCGACGCTGGACAGGTAGTTGCTGAAGATGTAGGTGGTTCCGCTGCCGTCGGAGCGGTGCACGACGTTGATCGCCGCGTTCTGCAAGGTGATGCCTGGGTTGAGGGAGGTGATGGCCGGGTCGTTCCAGCGGGTGATCTGGCCGAGGTAGATGGCCGCCAGCACCGGGCCGGTCAGGTGCAGCCGGGCCCCGGCCGGGAGGGACAGGTTGTAGGCGATGCCTTCGCCGCCCAGGGCGACGGGTACCTGGGTGACGGGGCCGCCTTTGGCGGCGGTCTGCTCGGTGGCGGTCATGGGCACGTCGGAGGCGCCGAAGTCGACGCGCTGGGCGCTGAACGCGGCGATGCCCGCGCTGCTGCCCACGGCGGAGTAGCCGATGGTCACGCCGGGGTGCTGCTGCTGGTAGCGGGCGAACGCCGCAGCGAAGAACGGCGCGTCGAACGTCGACCCGGCGCCGGTGAGGGTGGGTTTATGCCCGGCCGGGCCGATGCTGGCCACGGCCGATGCCGAGGTACTGGTGGTGGCCGCGCTGGAGCAGGCACCGAGGGCAAGGACGATGATCGTCGCGGCGGCAGTCCAGATGGGAAAGCGGGCTGGATGGTGGCCTGTCATGGCTGCTCCTTTGAGGGAAACGGAGCGGGGTTAGGGCTGCTGGAGGGCCCGGGTCCAGGCCTGGGCACCCGCCTGGACCGCATCCCACGGGCTGCCCAGCGGCGGCGTGTAGGACAGGTCCAGGTCGCTGACCGCATCAACGGTCATGTTGTTGAAGATCGCGGCCGCGGCGATGTCGATCCGCTTGGCGATCTCGGCGTGCCGGTGGCCGAACAGCTGCATGCCGAGCAGCCGCCCGGTGGCCCGGTCGCCGGTGATGCGGATGGTGATGCGGTGGCTGCCGGGGTAGTAGGCCTTGTGGTCATCGGCCTGGGTTTCGACGGTGACCGGGTCGAACCCGGCCGGGGTGGCTTCGTGGTCGCGCAGCCCGGTGCGGGCGGCGGCCTGGTCGAAGATCTTGACGACCTGGGTGCCCAGGCTGCCGGCGAAGGCCCGGTTCCCGCCGAGGGCGTTCTCCCCGGCGACCCGGCCCTGCTTGTGCGCGGTGGTGCCCAGCGGCAGGTAGGTCACCCCGAGCAGCCGATGATGGGTGATGACGCAGTCCCCGGCCGCGAACACGTCCGGCAGGGCGGTCCGCATGCCGGGGTCGACCGCGATCGCGCCCCTGACCCCCAGCTCGGCCCCGGCCTCGGCGGCCAGGGCGGTCTCGGGCCGCACCCCGACGACAACCAGCACCATGTCCGCCGTGCGGGCCACCGCCGAGCCGTCAGCCGCTGTGGCCGCCACCTCCAGCCGCCCGGCCTGCCCGGGCCGGGCCTTGCTGATGGCCTGGACCGCAGTGCCGGTCAGCACCTCCACCCCGCGGGCGGCCAGCTCGCCATGGACCAGCGTGCCCAGCTGCGGGTCGACGGTGGGCAGCACCTCGCCCAGCTGTTCCATCTGGGTGACCCGCAGGCCGCGGACGGTCAGCGCGTCGGCCATCTCCAGGCCGATGTACCCGGCGCCGACGATGACCGCGCTGGCCGGGGCAGCCTGGCCCAGGGTGCGCATGACGGCGAAGGTGTCGCCCATCGAGTGCAGCAGGTGCACCCCGTCGTCCGGGCCCAGGGCGCCGGGCCCGGCCACACCCTGGATGGAGGGCCGGACCGGGACCGCGCCGGTGCCGACGATGAGCTTGTCATAGCTGAGCACCTGCTCGCCGCGGCCGGGGAAGGTGACCGTGAGCTTGCGGCCGGGCACGTCGATCCGGCGAGCGGTGGTGTCCAGCCGCAGCGCCATCCCGGTGGCCTCCAGGTCAGCGACAGTGCGGTGGGCCAGATTGCGCCAGTGCGTGACCTCGCCGGAGAGGTAGTAGGGGATGCCGCAGATGGAGAAGTTCGGGTAGGCATCCGCCAGCACCACCGTGACATCCGCGGCCGGGTCCAGCTCGCGGGCCCGCAGCGCCGCGCTGATCCCGGCGTCGCTGCCGCCGATCATGACCAGGTGCATGCCAGGGCTCCCTCTGATTGTCTGCTCACGGGGACTGGGCCGAGCCCGGAGGCCGGTCCGGAGACGGCACCGCGCCGTCATACCCAGCTCGGGTGGCCGCGCGCTCCGCGCTGTGCGGGACGATGATCTCGGCAGCGTCGGCTGGCGTGATGGACGGGTACAGCGCCCTGATCACCCCGGCGGCCACGATGCCGCCGAGGATCTGCGCGGCGATGAAGGGCGGCACCGAGGACGGGGCGATGCCCGCGAACGTGTTCGAGAACATCCGGCCGATGGTGATGGCCGGGTTGGCGAAGCTGGTCGAGGAGGTGAAAAAGTACGCCGCGCCGATGTAGGCGCCCACCGCGGCCGGGGCGGACCGGGCCCGGCCGGACCGGGCCAGCGCGAAGATCACCAGCAGCAGCCCGAGGGTGGCGATGATCTCGGACAGGAAGTGCGCGGGGGAGGCCCGGTGCTTGGCCGAGATGGTGACCGCGGGCAGCGCGAACATCAGATTCGCCGCGACCGCCCCGGCGATGCACCCGGCCACCTGCGCCGGAAGATACACGGCGGCGTCCCGCCAGGACAGCCCGCCGAACGCGGCGTCGGCGAACGAGACGACCGGGTTGAAGTGGCCGCCGGAGACCGGGCCGAACATCAAGATGATCGCGTACAGCCCGGCCGCGGTCGCCGCCGCGTTCTCCAGCAGCTCCAGCCCGGTCTGGCCCGGCGACAGCCGCTGCGCCGCGATGCCGGACCCGATCACGACCGCCGCGAGGAACGCGCTGCCGAGGAACTCGGCGGCCAGCCGCCGCCACAACAGCACGGGCCCGGTGATCACGCGGCCATCTTGACAGACGATGGTAGCTCAGTCAATATTGACTCAATGGATGGTGATGGAACTTCTGAGCTGGAGCGTCGTGCGGTCCTGCACGCCGCGCTGGCCGACCCGGCCCGGCTGGCCATCACCGACACGCTGCTTACAGGGGATGCGTCCCCCTCCGAGCTGGCGGCCATGCTGGCCATGCCGTCGAACCTGCTGGCGCACCACGTGCACGTGCTGGAGCAGGCCGGGATCATCACCCGGCGCCGGTCCGAGGGCGACCGCCGCCGCACCTACCTGCAGCTGATCCCCGGCGCCCTGGACTCCCTCGCGCCCCCGCCCGCCCGCGCGGCGGTGCGGGTGCTGTTCGTGTGCACCGCCAACTCCGCGCGCTCGCACCTGGCCGCCGCGCTGTGGCGCCAGGCCAGCAACCTCCCCGCGATATCAGCCGGAACCCACCCGGCGACGGCGATCGACCCCGGCGCCATCGCCGCCGCCGGGCGCCACCGGCTGCCGCTGCCCCGGCTGCGGCCCCGCCACGTCTGCGACGTCCGGCACCACGGCGACCTCCTCATCACGGTCTGCGACCTGGCGCATGAGGAACTCGCCGAAGCCACCGCCGTGCACTGGTCCATCCCCGACCCGGTACCGGCCGGCGACCCGGGCAGCTTCGACGCGGCCCTGGCCCAGCTCGCCGACCGCGTCGGCCGCCTGGCACCACGCCTGGCCGCCGTCTCCTGACCGCGCCGGGTTATCCGGGCGGTTGCCAGGCCGAGCTCGCCCCGTACCATGCAGATGCAGGTCACCGGCCCTGACGAGACGCACCTTCTGGGCCGAACGGATAATGGCTCGAGTGCGCTGCTGCCCGGACGCGGCCGCCCATGGTGCCGATCGCGGTGCTCGGCGTGGCCACGATCATCGGCTACGGGACGTGCTATTACGCCTACGGCGTGCTGATCGGGCCGATCAGCGCCGATACGCGCTGGCCGGACGCGGCGCTCGGCGCGATCTTCAGCGCGACGCTGGTCATTACCGGGGCCGGGGGGATCGCCGCGGGCCGGGTGCTGGACCGCCGCGGCCCGCGGCCCATCTTCCTGCTGGCCGGCAGCGCCGGAGCCGGCGCGATGCTCCTCGCCTCGGTGCAGGGCGCGCTGCTCCCGTTTGCCATCGCCTACGCCGGCGGCTGCGGCCTGGTCGGGGCGCTCGGCTTCTACCACATCACGCAGGCGGTCGCCGCCCGCGCCGCGCCCGCGGCGCCCGCACGGGCCATCATCTGGCTGACGCTGTTCGGCGCCTTGTCCAGCCCCGTCTACCTCCCGCTGACCGCCTGGCTCACCCAGTCGGCCGGGTGGCGGGCCGCGATCCGGATCGAGGCCGTCACCGTCGGGGTCGCGTTCCTGCTCGCAGCCATCCTGATCAAGAACCCGGGTGGCTCCCAGCCCGGTCCGCCGGCCGGCCGCCGAATCGGAGTGCTCCGGGCCGCCTGGCGAAGCCCGCTGGTCCGGGCCTGGCTGGCCGCCACCCTGACCGGCGGGGCAGCGGTGAATGCGCTCATCGTCTACCAGGTCCCGGTGACCACCAGGGCCGGGCTCCCGCTCGGCATCGCGGCGGCCGTCGCCGGGTTCCGCGGCCTGGCCCAGCTGGCCGGGCGGCTGCCGCTCACCGCCCTGACCGCCAATCTCGGTGTCCGCGCCACCCTGGTACTCGCCTACACCCTGGCCGCGGCCGCCACGCTGCTGCTGTCCGCGGGCGGCGCGCTCGTCCCGGTGCTGGTGCTGAGCCTGCTCGCGGGCGCCGCGATCGGCGCGGTCTACACGCTGCAAGGCGTCTACGCCCACGAGCTCATCGATCCCCGCCACCTGGGCACGCTGCTCGGCCTCGCCCAGGCCGTCTTCGCCGCGGGCGGCGCCCTGGGGCCCCTCGCGGCCGGCGCCCTGCTGGGCGCCACCGGCTCCGGCACCCCGGCGATCACGATCATCAGCGCCGGATTCGCCGCAGCCGCCGGCGTGCTCCTGCTCGGCCGGGCACCCGGCCCAGCCACAGCCAGCGACCCCGCCGCCGAACCTGACCGCACGTGATCCCAGGTGCTAAGCGGCCGTGCTACTGGTCGGCCCAGGCTCGTATGCACATCGCGGCGTCCGGCGTCGGGCGTCTCGCGCCGCGTCCGGCCGCGGCCAGTTAGGCCCCCGCTGCCGGTGGCAGCGGCCGTGACTGCCAGCGCGGCCCGGCTGGGTCTCAGCGCGCGGCTGCTGCTGCGGCCGGTCCTGGCCGGGAGCGGTTAACACCGCCGGGCTGCGGCGTTCGATCAGGACGACGTCGCGCCAGCGGCCGTGGTGCTGGCCGATGCGTTCCCGGGTGCCAACCATGCGGAACCCAGCGGACCGGTGCAGGGCCAGGCTGGCCGTGTTCTCGGGAAAGATGCCGGACTGGATGGTCCAGATCCCGGCCGCCTCGGTGGAGGCGATCAGCGCGTCCAGGAGCAGGCGGCCGATGCCCCGGCTGCGGGCGGCAGGGTGGACATAGACGGAATACTCGACCACCCCGGCGTACACGCAGCGGCCGGACACCGCCGAAGCGGCCACCCACCCGGCGACCTGGCCTGCCTGGAGCGCAGCCGGCCTGGGCGCCGCGCTCGAGCCGCTGGGCTGCGGGTGAGGTGATCCTCGGCGAGGATGTCTGTGATTCCCAGGCAGCCGCCGGGCCGCAGCACCCGGAAGCTCTCGGCGAAGACGGCGGGCCGGTCAGTGGACAGGTTGATCACGCAGTTGGAGATGACCACATCGACGGAACTGTTTGGCAGCGGGATCGCCTCGACCTGGCCGCGCAGGAACTCCACGTTCCCCGCGTCAGCCGCGTGAGCGTTGGCCCGGGCCAGGTGCAGCATCTCGGTGGTCATATCCAGCCCGTACGCCTTGCCCGCGGGCCCGACCCGGCGGGCGGACAGCAGCACGTCGATGCCGCCGCCCGAGCCGAGGTCCAGCACCGTCTCCCCGGGCTGCAGGTCCGCGACCGCGACCGGATTGCCGCAGCCCAGGCTCGCTCGCACCGCGGCCTCGGGCAGGTCGTCGGCATCCGGGTACACAGCGGCGCAGCCCGCTGAGGCATCCGGATCGCCGTCGGTGATCATCCGGCCGGCCTGCGCGGCGCGGGCCAGGCCGACGTACCGGGCGGCGACCGCCGCCCGGAGCTGGTCACGGTCAGCAGGAGCCATGGTCATCCTCCGGGCGCATCAGCGAACAGGACGGGTGAGGGCTTGCCCATCACCACGTCTGCGGCGGTGGGGAAGCAGGTCACGCAGGCATCGTTGATCCGGTACAGCCGCGAGGTGCCGCGGTCCTCGGCCAGCACGAACCGGACCTCGGCGAGCTGGCGCAGGTGCGCCGACACCGTCGACTGGCCCACCGGTACCGCCGCGACGATCTCCTTGACGGTCAGCGGCCGGCCGGCCCGGGCCAGCAGCGAGACAATCTGCACCCGGGTGCCGTCGGCCAGCGCCTTGAACCAGGCCGCGTAGGTCTCGGCGGTCTGCCGGTCCAGCGGCTGCACGCCATTCATCGTTCATCGACGATAGACGATGAATGGCTGAGATGGAAGCCCGGGCGGCCTGCTACGGCGCGGCGCAGCTATGGCACGGGGCAGCCGATCAGCGCAGCCAGGCCGACCAGCGCCTGCGGGCGGACCCGGTAGTATACCCACACCCCGCGCTTGTCCCGGTCGACCAGCCCCGCCTCATGCAGCACCTTCATGTGGTGGCTGATCGTCGGCTGGGACAGGTCGAACGCGTCGTTCAGGTCGCAGATGCACGCCTCCCCGCCCTCGTGCGAGGCGACCAGGGACATCAGCCGTAGCCGGACCGGGTCGGCCAGCGCCTTCAGCAGCGGCGCGACCTTCTCGGCCTGCTCCACCGTCAGCGGCGCGGTCGTCAGCGGAGCGCAGCACGCCGCCGACTCGGCCGGGCTGATCACCGTCAAGGGAATCGACACACATCTATATTGACAGATGCCAATGTATGTGGCAAGCTCGGCCGTGACAAGACATAGACAGACATCAATACCTTCTGGAGGTTGCCGTGTCCCGGGTGCAGCTCGCGCTGAACGTCAACGACATCGACGAGGCCGTCAGCTTCTACGCCAGGCTGTTCGGCACCGAGCCCGCCAAGCGCAGGCCCGGCTACGCCAACTTCGCCATCACCGAGCCGCCGCTCAAGCTCGTCCTGCTGGAGAACCCCGGCCAGGGCGGCACCCTGAACCACCTCGGCGTGGAAGTCGACAGCCCCGGCGCGGTCGACGCCGAGCAGGCCCGGCTCGCCGAAGCGGGCCTGGCCGCGGTCGACGAGCGCGACACCACCTGCTGCTACGCCCGGCAGGACAAGTTCTGGGTCACCGGAGCCCCAGGCGGCGAGCGGTGGGAGATATACACCGTCCTGGCCGACAGCCCCACCTTCTGGGGCCAGGACGGCGAACAGCGATGGGACGCCGTCCAAGCCGAACTCGATGGCCCCGCCGGGCAGGCCACGCAGTGCTGCGGCGGCCCGCAGGCAACCGGCCAGGACGAGGCCGACTCCTCCGGCGTCTGCTGCGGGTAGGAGATCACTATGCCTGGAGCGAGCGAGCAGGCCAGCCAGGTCAAGGTCCTCAACGTCAACTGGGCCGCCGGAGCGGACGGCGAGGACGGCCGGTTCGAGGTGATGATCGTGACCGCGTACGGCGAAAGGCACACCTTCGCGCCCAGCCCCGCCTCGCTGACCGCGTTGCTGGCGCTGGCCAAGACCGACGTCATCCTGCTGTGGGATCCTGCCGACCGGACCCTGATCGCCGCCAACATCGTCGGAACCTGGATCGCCCCGACCGGGCTCACCCGGGTCGAGGTCACCACGCCCAGCAGCTAACGGGAGTGTGCCGCGGGCACGACCGATGCTGGAAACCGGGGCTGCTAACCCGCCAGGAGTTCGGCTGCCTAGGAAGCAGCGGTGACCGCCTCGGCTCGGCGCGGATCACGCAGGGGCCTCGGGCGTGGACCGGCTCGTGAACCGGGTCACCGGATAAATTCAGCGCGGGAGTGCCATCGGCGCGATAACCCATGGCTAGCCCGACGAGCCGTACTGGATGGGTACCTTGATGGCTTGCGTCCTGGCCCATGCCGCCGAGCCTGAGCGGAGCTGCCAGATGGTCAGCGAGCTGCCGTCGGCGGCGAGCGCGTCGACGGTGCCCGCGGCGGGCAGGGCCAGGGTAACGGTCCGGCCGGGCGGCAGCGGCGGCAGTGCCCGCCAGGATGCTCCCGGGCCGGCCAGGGTCTCGCTGCGGTGGCCGGACAGGATGACCGCGGTCGCGCCGTCGGAGCCGAAGAATGCCGATACCGCGTGCGCGCCGCCGAGGCGGAACGGGGACGACAGCTTCCACTGCTGGCCGCCGTCAGTCGTCCACGTTTCGATCAGGACCGCCGACAGCCCGGTACCCGCCTGGAGGAGCGCCGCGTCACCGCGGCCAGCCTGGCTCAGCCGCAGCACCCGCACGTGCTGCCCGGCCAGCGAGGCGGGCAGCGGCGGCGCGGCCAGGTTCCATTTGCCGTCTGCATAGGCGAAGATGCCCGCCGTGCCCGCGCGAGCGCACGTCCCGGCCAGCAGGGGCGCCCCGGCGGAGGTGTACGCGGCTGCGGTGAGTTCGGTCAGCGCGCAGGCCCGGGCCGCGGGGGTGGTGGCCAGGGCCTGCCTGGTGGTCAGCGTGGCCCAGCTGCCGCCGGCCGTGCTGACGCTGACGTCTTGGCGGCCGCTGAGCGCGATCAGGCGGCGGCCCGGGCCGGCGGCGAGAGCGTCCGGGACGCCGGCCAAGCCGGAGACGGGCGGGAGCGTGGCCCAGGTGCGGCCGCCGTCCCGGGTCGTGGTGATTGCGGAGAAGGTGAGGGACAGGCTGGGGCGCTCCCCGACGACGATGCCCTGACCGGCCTGGCCGGCCAGGATGAGCGCCCCGTTGGTGGCGATGTCGGGCGGGGTCTGCAGGGACCACCGGGCGGCCCCGGCCGGGAGCATGAACAGCTGCCAGAACTGGTTGGCCCCGGACGCCGCGCCCATCGGGACCGCGGCCCAGGTCGCGCCGGGGCCGGTCACCGCGGTGGTGAGCGACAGCGGGACGGCCGGGGAGCTGGGGGTGTTCGCGGGGCGGGCGGCGCTGCCGCACCCGGCGGCCAGAACTGCGAGCGCCAGGGCCGCGGCTGCGCACCGGGACGCGTTCATGAGGCGCGCAGCAGCTGGGTGGCCGCGTCCGCGAGCTCGGCGGCGAACGAGGACTTGGTGGCCGCGG
>Ga0335085_10016996_pt1 | contig 10493 bp, 7 predicted proteins | sample Lox_Sample_45_FD_206712 | JGI IMG/M metagenome (GOLD analysis project Ga0335085, IMG submission 206712) | Soil microbial communities from Loxahatchee National Wildlife Refuge, Florida, United States - Lox_Sample_4.5 | ecosystem: Environmental > Terrestrial > Soil > Wetlands | place: USA: Florida...
GAGGTACTGGGCACGTTTGTCGGCGGGAAGGAAGTCTATTCCGGCAAGACACAGCCGTGACCCTGCTCGCCGACGGAACCTGACCAGCGATGGCGACGCCGGTCAGGCGTGTTTGAGCGTAGCCTGTATCGAGTCCTGTGATGTCGGCAACTGCGCGTTGGCCTCGGCTTGCTCGCCGCCTGGGTTTGTTTCGCCGCCGCCGCGAGCCTGAATGCGCATCGTCGGCAGTGCGTCGGGATAGTTGTCGCGCACAAACTCGATCATCTTTTCGCGCACCAGACAGCGAAGATCGAAGTTTTTGCCGGAGTCCGACGAACTGACGAGGCAGCGCAACTCCATCGTCTTTTCGCTGAGGTTTGTGACTTGCAGACCGCAGACGCGGCCGTCCCAGAGCGGAGAGTCTTTCGCGATCCGCTGGAGTTCCTGGCGCAGCGGCTCGGTGGGCACAGAGTAGTCGAGATACAAAAAGGCTGTCCCCAGGATGTCGGCGCCGGTGCGCGTCCAGTTCGTAAATGGCTGTTCGATGAAGAAGCTGAGCGGAACGATAAGAGTGCGCTGATCCCAGATATTGACGACCACGTAGGTGCTGGTGATCTCGGCAATGCGGCCCCACTCCCCAGAGATGACAACAACGTCGTCGATGCGGATCGGCTCGCTGAGCGCGATCTGCATGCCGGCAAGGAGATTCGACACGGTGGACTTGGCTGCGGATGCCAGAAAGAGTGAGGCTAACCCGGCAGATGCAAGCAAGCCGGTACCGTACTTCCAGAGACCGGGATTATGCATGCTCCACAAGAGAGCTGCGGCGTCGAGAAGGATGACAGCGCCAATGGCCAGCCGGCGCAGAAACTGCACCTGCGTATGCAGGCGCCGGGCGCGAAGATTATCGGCCGCCGTAATGTCGAAGCGGCGAAGAAGCAGTGCCTGGCAGACATAGACGCCGCCGATTGCAAGCCAGCCGAGAGAGAGAACAAGCAGGATCTCGACAACCTGGTCGATCCGGTCGTGCAACGACGCGGACATGTCCGGAACGAATGGCAGAACGATGCGTACGCATATGGCAAGGAAAACGGCGCGTGCCGGCGCTTCGAGATATGTACGCAGGCCAAAACCTCGTCCATCGGTCTTTGCTTCCTTCTTCCTGAGAATCCTGAAGAGAAGGTAGTGTATGCCGTTGCCGAACACCACCACGGCGCAGAAGAGAAAGATGCCCAGCATCCACTCGTGCCGGGGAACCGTCAAAACCAAGGATGGGACCAGAAAACAGGAGCGCATACAAAGTTAGAAGCGCCATACGAGCCCGCGCGCTGCCTGAGACCTCGCAATGAGGCCGTTTTTTGCGAGGCTCGGCTGACATAATGCGAAGAGATGAAACTGCGCGCCTATCTGTTGATGCTGTTCGTGGTGGCGGTGTGGGGATCGACCTTTGTGCTGATCAAAAGCGCGCTGGCTGACGCCACACCAGCCGCATTCAACCTGGTGCGTATGTTGCTCGCATTCGTGTTGCTCGGCGTTGCGTACCACCGCTCGTGGCGCGGCATTCATCGCGGCCAGATTGTCGCCGGTGTAGTGGTTGGCTTCTTCCTCGCCACAGGCTACCAGTTCCAGACCATCGGCCTGGCGCGCACAACGCCATCGAAGTCGGCATTCATTACAGGGCTTGTGGTTGTGCTGGTGCCGCTCTTCTCGTCCATTCCCGCGCTGCGGCCGCCCGGCGCGCGAGCGCCGCGATGGAATGCCTATACCGGCGCGGCACTCGCGTTTGCCGGCATCCTGCTGCTGACGGCTCCGCCTGTCGCACAGGTGCACGGCACATCGGCCTCACTGCAAGGATTCACCGGACTACTGCCCGATCTCTCTTCGATCAACCTGGGTGACCTGCTGACGTTTGGCTGCTCAGTGGGATTTGCCTTTCACTGCATTGCGCTGAGCCACGTCTCGCCGCGGATTCCCTTTCAGCCGCTCGCTTTGCTGCAGGTTGGGTTCTGCGCCCTCTTCATGGCGCTGAGCCTGCCCTTTATCGAGCATCCGCATCTCCACTTCACGCCAAGGCTGATCACAGCTCTGGGGATTGCGGCGGCTTTGGCTACGGCTGCGGCGTTCTCAATCCAGAGCTGGGCGCAGTCGATCTTGCCGTCCACGCACATTGCGCTGCTGCTGACTATGGAGCCGGTGTTTGCCTGGATCACGTCGTTTCTGGTCACGGGAGAGCGGCTCGGCCTGCGGCCCGCTTCCGGAGCATTGCTGATCCTTGCCGGAATTGCCCTCACCGAACTGGTTCCGCAACCGCACCTGCCGACTGCGCACGAAGCCTGAGCGCGCACGGACTCGAAAACAGAAGCGCAGAAAGAAGGGCGCCCGGGGGAACGATGCGCCCTTCTCACTTTGTGCAGAACCGAAACTGGCCTCCCGGCCCCACACATCTCGCAATGGGCGTCAGCGTCCAGCGTCAATACTGCCGCCGTCATCCTCGGTCCGGCTGGAGATCGTATCCAGGCGCGAGGTTGACTGAGTTCCGTACTGAATAGAGCGCAGAACATGATCGGGACCAAGTTCATCGAACTTGATCGAGACATGGTTGTCGGTTGGATCAGAAGCTCCCGGACCCGTAACCCAGGTGTAGCTCTTGGAAGTCTGGTCGTTGCGAAGGGTGATTGTTCCGAAGTTCGAGCTGCGCAGAACGGTGTATTTACCCGCCGGCATCGCTTTGCCGGCAACTGTAAACGAGAAGGGAATCTTTACGGAGGTATCCGCCTTGGCGGAGTGGGGGGCCAATGCCACGGTTGCCAGTGCGGCGATCGCAAGAACCAGGGAGCGGGAAGTCATCTGCATTGCTTTGTCCTCCTGACTCCGCAAAGCTACCGCTCTCGAAAAATGAATGCGTTAAGTTCCTGTCCAGAAGTTGTCAAGCTTTCTGGTGTTGGGCTTGGGTATCAGGAGAAGCAACGGCCAGCACGGGACGCAACGAAGCAAGGTCTTCGAGAATGGCATTGGTGATGGATTGGCGCGCCGACCCAGCCAGATTCTCGCTGATGCGCAGGGCATGTTTCATCAGGTCTTCCGCAATACCGAAAGCCTTGCGGCCCTGTGCGTGCCGGGCAGCGGCGCGCAGCGTATCGGCAGCACGGAGCCAGTTCCCTGCCGCCTCCTGATGCATCGCCATCTCCCGCGCCACGTCCATCTCTCGTCCGCTGAATATCTCCCCAAGCCGCTCAGCGACGCGCGCATGACCGCGGGCGCGGCGCGCCGCCGGCTGGCGCTGGTAGAGCACTTCGCGATACATGCCGTGGGCAAAAACATAGAAGGCAGAGAAGGTTCCATCGGGCAGTTCGTCCTGGCCTCCCCGGCGAATGTAATGCAAACGATGGGCAAGCGCCTCGCACTCTTCTTCTGCCTGAGTGAGTTCGGTTTCAAGCGCCGCAGCAACGGCCCAGGCCGGGAAGGCGACGGGAAACAGGCTGGCAGCCTCCAGAACCCTCTGTTCACGGGTATTGAGGTCGCCGATCTCCAGTTCGATCATCTGCGCCAGGCGGTCGGGCACGCCTGCTTCCATCTGCTGGAAGGGAATGCGCTGCCTCCAGCGGGACGACTCGGCCGGGCCTTCCGTCACAAGAAAGCGTTGTGCGATAAGGTGCTCGAGGATGGCAATCGCAAAAAGCGGATTCCCCTCAGAGTGCTCGTGCACGAAGTGATCGAGGCCCAGTGGAAGATCATGCTGGCTCAGGGCCCCGCGCAGGAGTTCTGTCACGTGCGACTTGCCCAGCGGGCCGAGCGCCACCTCAGAGCAGAGATTGTGCACCAGCAGATCCTGTTTGACACGCTTGAACCAGTGTTCTGGCGGCACGCACCGTGGGCTGCACGTGGCCAGCACCATAAGGCGTGCCGGCGCGGTACGGCGGGCAAGGGCTGAAATCAGATTGAGGGTCGACTCGTCAGCCCAGTGCAGATCATCGAAGACGAGAAGCAACGGCTTCTCAGAGGACAGCGCTTCGAGGGCCATACAGAGCTGGTTGGATCGGCGTTCTTCAAAGACTGTTTGCGGCCTCTCTGGCTCGCGGCCCAGCGCAGCCACCCAGGCCGGGGCCAGGCGGGCGAGGATTTTGCTCGCGCGCTCACCCTCAGGTGCTGCGCAAAGCTGCGCGAGGGCCTCCATTACGGGATAGTACGGCTCGCTGCGGCTGAATCCCTGCACACAGTGCCCTCCTGCAACCGTTACGCAAAGCGAAGGATCGAGTTGCCTGCTGAAAGCGCTCACCAGTGCAGTTTTCCCGATGCCCGAGTCGCCCGTGACGATAACGACTTGGCGCTCTATCGTCAGTGCGCGGCGGATATGTCGGTTAAGCAGATCCATCTCCGTGGCTCGGCCCACAATGCCGCACGACCGCGTCTCCGGTATCGGCGTCGACGCTGCTGTGGATTGTTCGCGTACGGGCGCTACAAAGCGGTAACCCCGTTTGTGCAGAGACTGGATAAAGCGCGGCTGGCGGGCATCGTCGCCAAGAGCCTTGCGCAGATCGAGAATGTATGTACGCAGCACTTGCGGCTGAACATATGTCTCGGGCCAGAGCGCATCGAGCAGTTCGTCCTGGGTGACAAGACGACCCGCATTCTCTACCAGGTGACGAAGAACAGCAAAGGGTTTGGGAGGCAGCGTGACCTGCTCACCGTTGTGCCACAAGCATTCATTCGACATGTCCAAAGCGAACGAATCGAAGTGCTTCATGCGACCGCAATCTCCGTGATTCTCCCTGTGCAAAGGTTTGAGAGTGCATTGTCAGGTCTTTCACAGAATGGAGCCCGACCTCTGAGTGCCGCCGGATCTTTTGTTTTGCCGGCTGGCGTGGGGGATTCCGGTCTTGGTGCCGGAGTGCGTGTCCTGTTAAGTTGCGCTCTGCGTTCCCGAAGTTTGGACGCAGCGGTCCATTGAATGTCTTCAGTTTGTTGTGAAGCGGCTCAGCAGGGGTGGCAATCGGGAGCCAGGTACGGTCCGGGCAAACTCACCACCCAATGTGCAGTATACCGAGCGGCACAGCATCTCCATTTCACCCTGACATCCTGAGAACGCCTGATGAAGAGGAGCCCGGCAAATGCCCGAGGGGGCAGCCTGATCGTTCCGATTTGGAACGACATTCAATTGCGGAATTCAGAGCGTGCTTCGGAGCGGATTCAATCGCGAATCGGTAGCTTTCATCTGCGTGGCGGAGAAGAATAGCGACATCACAAATACGCAAATCTCTTGAGTGCTTGGCGGGTTCGGGCGGGAATGATCAGCAACTGAACACTCCCGGCCGAACCCCCTTTCTTTCTCGTGCCTGATGAAGATAGCCGTTGGAACAGATAGAGACTGCGCCGGCGCCAGTCACGCCCTCGCTCATCTCGGTGCAGGTTCGGGAGAATCGGCAAGCGCATAAGCCAGCACCGTCATTACTGCTGCATTTTCTGCCAGGTGCTTCGGATTAACCTTGTCGAATGTGTCGGCTGCTGTGTGGTGGTAGTTGAAGTAAAACCGGCTGTCCTGGACAGGTGCAAAACTAGGTACCCCCTTGCCCGTCAGTCCGGATATGTCCTCACCTGTCTCCGGAGCGCTGACGAGCGATTCTCCTCCGATGGGTTCCAGGACCTGGGCAACTGGCCGGAGCCATCGGCCCAGTTCTGGCTTGCCGGCGAAGTAGATCCCCGCGGGGTGATCGGCGCCAAGGTCGGACTCGATCGCGCCAATGTGATTCGCCATATCTGCAACGTGATCCGTCATGTACTGAGCCGCGCCTTCCGAACCTTCTTCTTCGCTCATCCAGGCGATAAAGCGGACTGTGCGACGGGGATGAATGTCCAGTTGCTTGAGGAGATGAAGTACCTGCATCGACACCACGACGCCTGCACCATCATCGATAGCGCCAGTGCCAAGGTCCCACGAATCAAGGTGGCCTGAGACGACAACAACCTGTTCCGGGTGCTCACTTCCCTTCCAGTCGGCAATCACGTTGTAGCCGGTGGCGTCGGGCAGCGTCTGGGGCGTGAGCGTGAGGTGCATGCGAACCGTTCCCTCGCCGGCCAGGTCTTTGAGAAGATCGGCGTCTTCTGCCGTGACAGCGGCCGCAGGAATCTTCGGGACATCCGGCGAATACATGGTCATTCCCGTGTGAGGCAGGCGGAAATCAGCACCGCCGACCGATCGCACCAGCACTGCGACAGCTCCGGCACTGGACGCGACGATGGGGCCAACGCCGCGATAAACCACGGCGCCACTATAGGCGCCGAGGCCATCGCCCTGTGCAGCAAGCTCCTTATCGAACGGGTGATTGAAGAGCAGAATCTTGCCCTTAACAAAACCAGCGGGCAGGTCGCGGAGCTGCTGGAAGTTGTCCACGGCAACCACTTCGGCGGTTACGCCGTTTGCCGGCGTGGCGACGCTGCCGCCAAGCGCCGTGAGAACGATCTTCTGTGTGGCGCCCTTAGTCTGGCCTGGCCAGGACACGAGCGAGGCCGTCTCCTCGCCGCGGATCCAGTGAGGTACCGAGGCTTTCTCGAGTGTGACGTCGGCCCCCAGCGCCCGCATCTCCCCGGCAACGTACTCGACAGCCTGCTGCGCCTGGGGAGAACCGCTGAGGCGCGGGCCAATATTGTCGGTGAGATGACGCAACTCGTTCAAGGCATAAGAATCGCGCATGGCCGCATCGCGCAGTCGAGCCATGGTGGCGACCTGGCCGGGTGTCCATGCGCCGTTTGCATCGGCCATCATGCTGTTGAGCCGGTCGAGAATGGTGGGGGAAGCTGGTGCAGCGTTCTGGGCAAAGGCTGCGCAGGAACCGGCAACCAGCATCACTACCGCAGCCAGAACGAAGAATTTGAGCTTCTGTCTTGATTCCATGCCGGATGGTAGCACGAGGATGAGACGTCTCTTTCGGCTCAAATTGCGTCTAAGCAGAAGAACAGTGCGGTGTTGGACAAGGTCCAAAAGTCCGCGGAGGTAATCGGTGAGAATCCGGCTTCCGCGGTACCCAAAGCCACCGGCGACTATACTGTTTAGAGATCGAGTGTTGAAGATTCGCGCCCGGGCACGGGGCAACCAAACGAGGTTTACGACGATTATGAAATCCCTCTTCGAACGGCTGAAGAACCGCCGTCTCGCTTCCGCTTTTCTTGTACTTGCCGCGCTGTCAGCCGTCCTTGTGGGCGGCTCGTACTTGGCTCATGGTGTGCGCGGACAAGAGAAGCAGAATGACAGCTCAGACGCCACTCCCCTGCACGTTGTGAACTCGACGGTGCCGCCGAATGAGTTTGTGAAGATCGCCAGGGCCGTGGGACCTGCTGTGGTGAACATCAATACTGAGACGCTTCCCAAACAGTCCGCAAACAGGCGGCGGAACTTCCACACCATGCCGGGAAATCCGGGTAATGGCGATGACGACCAAAACGGCGACCAGGGTCAGGGACAGGGTCAGGGTCAAGGACAGGGTGGCGAAAACAACTTCCAGGACTTCTTTAACCACTTCTTCGGTGGGCAGATTCCCGATCAGGACGGCGGAGATGACGGTCAGGTGCGCGAGTCGCTCGGCTCCGGTTTCATCGTCGACTCCAAGGGCTACATCATCACGAATAATCACGTGATCGAGAAGGCCGACAAGATTTATGTGAAGCTGTCAACCGATCCCGACACGGTGGACCAGGGACGCCCGGCGCGCGTCATAGGCGTAGACAAGGCAACCGACCTCGCTGTAATCAAGATCGACACCAACACCCCGCTGCCGACAGTGAAGCTGGGGAACTCTGACACAGCCGAGGTTGGCGACTGGGTGGAAGCCATCGGCAGTCCGTTTGCGCTCTCGCAGACTGTAACCGCGGGCATCATTTCTGCGAAGAACCGGACCATTGAGCCGGGCGCGAGCGGTCAGTTTCAGCACTTTATCCAGACCGATGCGGCCATCAACCCAGGCAACTCCGGCGGCCCCTTGCTGAATATGAACGGCGAAGTGATCGGCGTGAATACCGCGATCTTTACGCAGTCGGCAGGCTACCAGGGCATCGGCTTTGCCATGCCGTCGAACACGGTCGTCTCGGTTTACAACGACCTGATCAGCCCCAGCCACAAGGTGGTGCGCGGCTCCATCGGCATACAGTTCAGGCCGAATCTCTCTGGTGCGGTGAACCGCGTCTACGGGTTCAAGAACGGTGTGCTCATTCAGGAAGTCCAGCCCAGCGGACCAGCGGACAAAGCAGGCTTGAAACCAGGTGACATCATCACCACGATTGACGGCCGGTCCATCAAGGATGGCGACGATCTGGTAAACGAGATCGCGAGCCGCAGACCAGGCTCGACCGCGCGTCTCGGCTTCCTGCGGGACGGCAAAGCCCAGGATACGACCGTGACCATCGGCGATCGTGACAGGGTGTTTGCGGATATGAACAACCCGCAGATGAGTTCCGCGCCGCAGCCTGAAGGCGATGCGGGCGAGAGCATCCTCGGCATCGTCGTGCATGAAACATCACCGGCCGTCACGAGCAAGCTGCACATGCCGGGCATGACGATCCAATCTGTGCGCACAGGCTCGTTTGCCGACCTGCAAGGCCTGGAACCGGGCTTGGTCATTATTCGGATCAACAAACAGCCTACAGGCACACGAGCCCAATACGACGCCGTTGTGAGTAAGTTGAAGGCGGGTGACGACGTGGTGTTCGAAGTGATGGATCCGCGGCGGCCCGGCGACGGGATCAACTACATCGGTGGCACGTTGTAAACATAAGCCTTTGACCGGGAGTGAAGCCCGATTCACTCCCGGTCAAACGCAAGATCCGATGCAAGTTATTGTGCTCTGTATAAGATCGCTCAGAGCTTCGCTCACGCAGTCACGGGCTCCCGGTCCAGGGTTTATGACGTTCGCTGCGCGAAAGTACCGGAAAAGGGATCTTGTGGCCCCAATTTCGGTGGAAATGGACGTAGAGGTCCAGTAAGATTGGGAGACTTCCCCGGAGAGATTCTTCTGTTGAGGTATACCAGCGTGCTTTTCTTTCGAGCAAGCCTGGCCATTCTGTTGTCGGCGGCGGTGATTCCGTCCCTTGCGGCGACAGTCCATAAAACTGCGCATTCCACAAAGACGAGCTACACGCACGGAACGCATCGATCGCATCGTCACCATGTGTCCAGACGCTCGCATCGCGTTCGCGGACAGCAGGCCATCCAGCCCGAGCGCGTGACGGAGATTCAGCAGGCCCTGATTCGCGAGCACTACTTCACCGGGGACGCGGACGGAAAGTGGGATTCCGACACGCAGGCCGCAATGCGCAAATTCCAGGCCGACCAGGGCTGGCAGACCAAGCTGGTGCCAGACTCGCGCGCGTTGAAGAAACTGGGGCTGGGCGCCGACTATTCGCAGGCCATCAATGCCAAGGGCTCAACCTTCGCCGATCCTCCACCGGTGAGTTCGATTCCCGCACCGCAGGCTGCGGGCTTTGCCGAGTCTTCCGGCACAGATCACGAGAAGTGAAGCTTGTCGCAATGCAGAGGGCCGCCCGCGGGCGGCCCTCTGCTTGTCTGAGATCGCTCGCAGAGCTAGAAGTGCAATGGCGGAATCCCCTGCAGCAGGAACTCGTAGCGCGCCCGCACCGTGGACGGACCGGACGTGATGGGGCTGTTCAGATGGATCAATTCGTTGTCCTTGCCATACTCCGGCCAGTTCGGCAGCCCCTCGCCGTTAGGATTCCCGGTCTTGGCGAAGTTGGTCCAGTAGCCCATCATCTCGTCACTCAGCTTGCGATCCTCGGGCCGCACATTCCACTCAGGACGCGTATCGAGCGTGCCGAAAACATATTCGATGTCGTCGGAGTGGAAGGCAAAGGTTCCGGGGTGATACTTGCTGGGCGTTGCCGCTAGTTCGAAGTGATAGCGGTAGACGGGCGCGTCACCGGTCTTGCGCTGGGCTTCGATCCACTTCCAGGTGCCAAAGGCAATGAAGGCGTCGCTCCCATAGTCGATGGCCGAGCGCAGAGCCTGGGCATCGGTGTCACCGGGATACAGCTTGAGAAACTCGTCGGCGCGATCCTTGAAAAGAGATTCTGCCATGCCGTGCCACTGAGCCACGGTCATTCCGTGCATGGCAAAGAAGCTCCCTTCATCGGCGTTCCATCCCGCCAGCAGCGGAACATGGGCCTGTTTGCCGGCAGCGTAAGTATCGGGTACAGGCTCGGTGAGAACGCGCCCGTCGATGTCCGGCGCAAAGCCTGTGGTTCCCTTCTTCTTGGCGCCTTCAAGAATCTGGTCGGTGGTCATGGCGCGCAGGTCCTTGATGTCCTTTGCCCCAATCGATTCCATCCAGGCTCCATCGACTTTCGACCGCTCCTCAACGGTTTCACCGCCAAGAGTCAGCGCGCTCGGAAAGGCCGCGCCGCTTTCGCCAATGGCTTTGGCGAACAGCCCCTGCGCCATAGGTGACGCCATCAGCGTGCTCACAGCAAGGGACCCGGCGCTCTCGCCAAAGATGGTCACGTTGTCCGGATCG
>Ga0335085_10016997_pt1 | contig 10493 bp, 10 predicted proteins | sample Lox_Sample_45_FD_206712 | JGI IMG/M metagenome (GOLD analysis project Ga0335085, IMG submission 206712) | Soil microbial communities from Loxahatchee National Wildlife Refuge, Florida, United States - Lox_Sample_4.5 | ecosystem: Environmental > Terrestrial > Soil > Wetlands | place: USA...
TCTGCGAAGGGAGCGGCTCGAAGCCGAGCGCGCGCAGCGCCGAGGCGAGCCGCTCTCGCTCGACGATCACGGGGCCGATGTCGGGCGGCTCGCGCAGCGCGGCGAGCGCCAGCTCGGCCGAGAGCGACGAGATCGCCGCCGGCGACTGGCGGGCGTTGAGCTCGGCGGCGACGTCCGCGGCGGCGAGCGCGTAGCCGATGCGCGCCCCGGCGAGGGCGAACGACTTCGAGAAGGTGCGGAGCACGACGACGTCCCCGCCGTCGATCAACGGCACGGCGGTCCCGCCGGAGAACTCGAAGTACGCCTCGTCGACCACCAGCGGCCGCGCCTCGGGCAGATCGTCCAGGCTCCCGGTCGGGTTGTTCGGCCGGCAGGCGAAGGTCAGCGACGTTCCGGGCAAGTAACAGTCTGTTACTTGCGCTCCGGCTAGCTGCGCGGCGATCCGGTAGAGCGGGTACGTCGGCGACTGTGGGATCGCGACCTCGTCGCCCGGGCCGGCCCAGGCTCGCGCGCAGAGCAGAATCAGGTCGTCGGCGCCAGCGCCGAGGACGACGTTCTCGGGCTCGACCCCCGCGTAGCGGGCTATGGCGTCGATCAGCGGCGGATACGTCGACCCGGGGTAGCCGCTGACACGGGCGATCGCGCCGGCGATCGCGCCCGGCCGCGACGACGGCAGCGGGAGCGGCGGCGTGTTCTGGTCGAAGCGCAGGACCTGCGACGGGTCGATCCCCGCGATCCGCGCCACCTCTGCCGTCGATGCCGCCCATGCGTAGGGAGCGAAGTCGGGCGCGAGCGCTCTCATCGGCGAACCGCCTCGGCGTGCGCAGGCATGCCCTCCGCGGCGGCAAGCGCCTCCACCGTGGGCCGTAGGAGCTCGAGGCCTTCCCGGGTCAGCCGCTGGACGGTCACCGGCTTGAGAAAGGTCTCGAGCCCGAGCCCGCCCACCGACCGCGCCCAGCCCCCGGTCGGCAGGACGTGGTTGCCGCCGGTCGCGTAGTCCCCAGCCGCAACCGCCGACCACGGGCCGACGAAGACCGCTCCGGCGTTGCGCACCCGATCGGCCTCGCGCTCGGCGCCGCCCAGCAGCACGAGATGCTCGGGCGCGAGCGCCTCGGCCTCGTCGACGCTCGCAACCTGCCGGCAGACCGAGTCGGGCCCATGCTCCGACTGTGCCGCGAGCTCGAGGCGGATCACGCGCTCGTCTCCGTCGCCGGCGACGACGACCTCCGACGGGCCGCCCGGCAGGTCGATCGGCACGTCGCGCGAGACCTCGAGCTTCGCGTCGTTCACGTAAGAGCTTCCGGGTCCCACGATCTTGTCGACGCGCTCGACGTACGCGAGCCACGCGATCGCCTGCGGGCCGCCGATCGCCCACACCTCGTCGATCCCCAGCGCGTTCGCCGCGGCGGCGATCAGCGGAGCGCCGGACGGCGGCGTGCAGACCACGATCCGCCTCACCCCCGCCTCCCGCGCCGGAACGGCGCACATGACGAGCGTCGAGATCAGGTTGCGCGGAACGTAGACGCCGACGGTGTCGAGGGCGATCCAGCGTCGTTCCAACACGACACCCGGCTCGACCTCGAGCGTGATGTCGGCAGGGCGCTGCAGCGCGTGCCAGCGGCGCACGCGGTCGGCGAGCGCGAGCAACGCCTCCCGCGGCAGCCCGGCGTCGTCCGGCACCGCGCGCGCAGGCTCGACGCCGTCGAGCTTCACCGACCACTCCCGCACTGCGTCGTCGCCGCGCGCCCTGACGTCGGCGACAACGGTCATGCGGCCATCCGCTCGACCGGGACGATCAGGATCGACGAGCCTCCCGCCGCCTCGAGCTTCGGCAGGAGGAGCCAGAGCTCGTCGGCCGGAACGAGGACGTGAACCGCGACCGACCCCGGCTCCGCCAGCGGCAGCACGCTCGGCGCGCGCGGCTCGACGAGCGCACAGATCTCGGGCAGCGCCGACTCCGGCGCATTGAGCATCAGATAGCGGTGCCGCCGCGCATCGACGACCGCGCGCAGCATCGCCGCGAACTCCGTCGCCCGCTCCGCGTCGCCGGCGACGAGGACTGCCTGCGACTCGAGCAGCGTGCCGAGCGAACGCAGGCCGTTCGTGCGGAGCGTGTTGCCGGACGAGACGAGGTCGACGATCGCGTCCGCCAGGCCGAGCCGCGGGGCGAGCTCCACCGACCCGGTCACGTCGACCAGGCTCACCGGGGCCGACAGCAGCTCCCGGGCCAGCCGCGGGTAGACTGTCGCCACCGACGCGCCTTCGAGCTCGGACGTCGATCGAACCGGAGACTCCTCGGGCACCGCCGCCTCGAGACGGCAGGAGCCGAAGCCGAGCGGCAGCAGCTCGGTCACCCGCGCGCCGCGCTCGCGGACGAGGTCGAGGCCGGTGATCCCGCAGTCGACGACGCCGTCCTGCACGTACTCGGGGATGTCGGCGGCGCGAACCAGCAGCACCTCGACCGGCGCGTTTCGGCAGGGGAACGCGAGCGCCCGCTCGCCCGGCTGCTCCGGGCCGAGCCCCGCGTCCTCGAGCAGCCTGAACGCAGGGTCGCGCAGGCGTCCCTTGACTGGGAGCGCGACCTTCAGAAGCCCGCGCGGTCGAGCGCCAGCCTGTACCCGCCCTCGCCATGCCGGAGCCAGTGCGCCACGCGCGTCACCGTCGTGGTCGACGCGCCCGTCCGCTCCGAGATCTCCAGGTACGGAAGCCCCTCGGCGAGCAGCCGCGCCACCTGCCAGCGGTGCGCCATCGCCTCCAGCTCCGACAGCGTGCACAGGTCCCGGAGGAAGTGCTCGACCTCGGATCGAGTCCGCAGGTCCTTCACCGCGTCGAAGAGCGCCTCCATCTCCTGGGTGCGCCATGGGTGTCGGCTCCGGGTCGCCATCGCTGGTCATCATGTTAGCACGGTAACATGTGACCATGCGATCCCGGGTCAGACCCGGGTCTGACCCGGGTCAGACCCCCGCCGCCGGCGCCACCGCCGGAACGGACCTGGCCGCGTGGCTGAGCGGGCCGATCGAGGTGATCCCGGCCGTCGACGTGCTCGGCGACCGCGTCGTCCGCCTCCGCCAGGGCGACTACGGCGACGTGGTCGCGAGCGGCGGCGCCGACCCGGCCGAGTCGGCGCGGGGCTGGCGCGACGCGGGCGCGCGGCGCATCCACCTCGTCGACCTCGACGGCGCGCGCTCGGGGCGCACCCGCCCGGAGCTTGTCGGGCGGGTCGCGGCGGCGTGCGCCCCGGCCGCGGTGCAGGCGTCGGGAGGGATCCGGTCGCTCGCGGACGCGCGGGCGCTGCTCGACGCCGGCGCCGCCCGGGTGGTCGTCGCCACCGCTGCCTGGCCGGATCCCGCGCCGTGGGTCGACGAGCTCGGATCGGCGCTCGTCGTGGCGGTCGATGTCCGCGCCGGCCGTGTCCGCACGGCCGGCTGGACGCACGACGGCGGGATCTCGACGACGGAGGCGCTCGCCCGCGCCGCGGCCTGCGGCGTCGCGCGCTGCCTCGTGACCGCGATCGAGCGCGACGGAACGCTGGCCGGGCCCGACCTCGAGCTCGTCCGCGCCGCCGTCACGGCCGGCCCGGCCGTCCTGGCAGCCGGCGGCATCCGCTCACCCGACGACGTCGCCGCGCTCGCCGCGGCCGGCGCCGAGGCGGCGGTCGTCGGCCGTGCGTTGCTCGCCGAGGTCAGGCCGTGACCAGCTTCAGGTCGGCCTCGAGCGCCGCCCGGTCGAACCCGTTCGGAGCGCGGCCGTGCGCGAGCAAGTCGCGCGACAGGATCGCGTAGACCTCGTCGCAGTATCGATCCCAGAAGTCCCAGGTGACGTCCTGCAGCCGACCCCAGGTGACGACGGTGAGCCCGTCCTGCGCGTAGCGGACGAGGTCGACCGCGTGCCCGCCCCACGAGCCCGGCCTGGCCGGGCCGTCGAGCGAGCCCGTCCAGTCCCACACCGGCTGGTCCTGCGCGGTCAGCGGCAGCTGCACGCCCATGTAGAGCCCGCCGAACAGCCACGCCGACGACTGCACGAGGAAGTGGTCGTGCACGGGAACCTGCGCGTACGCGCCGATCCGATGGCGGGCGATCCCCTCGCGCCGCCAGTAGCGGAGAACGTCGAGCACGACCGCGCCGTCCTCGCCGGTCAGCGGATCGATTTGCTTGACGTGGTCGAACGCCGCGAGCACCGCCCGCTCCGAGACCTCGAGCGCGCGCCCGCGGCTCTCGGCCGTCCAGGCCTCGATCATGTGACCGGCAGCGGCGACGGTGCAATCACCGACCCGGTCGTTCGCGTACATCGGCCAGTCGGCGACCTGGTCGGTGAGATCGAGCGACGGCGGCGGAGCGGGAAGCTCCGCGCGGTCGATGTACCGCGCAATGTGGAGCGTGCGCACGTCGGTGCGAACGGCCAGCTTCCCGAGCTTGCGGACCCCTGTCACTGCTGTCGTCATCACGGCCCTCCCTCTGGTACGGATGGAGATCGAGAGCCGCAGAGACCGCAGGTCGCCGCACGCCGAGTCTGACGCGGAGCCTGCGGGCGGTCAAGCGTCGTCGCGCGCCCAGGCCGCGAGCAGTCCGCGGTAGTGCGCGACGAAGTGCTCGTGCTCGTGCCGGGGGAACGTTGCCCGCACGGTGTCGACGAGAACCTCGTCGAAGGCACTCGACGTGAACCATTCGTGCGCGATCTCGTCGAGGTCTCCGAGATGCCGGTCGCAGAACGCACGGTAGTCGTCGACCTGGAAGTAGTCGTCGGCAAGCGAGCGGTAGCGCTGGAGCTTCGCCTCGTAGCCGAGGCTCTGATCGTCGCCGATGTCGAAGTAGTCGCGCGAGTTCTGGTTGATCCGCATCTCGCGGCGAGTGCAGACGCAGAACGCGCACCAGCGGACGAGCGCCTTGATCGCCCACGGGAAGTAGTAGTGGAGCGACGTCACGGCGACGTCGGGCGAGGCGTTCGCATAGTCGATCGGGTAAGCCACACCGTCCTTCACGATCGTCTCGCACGAGTTGAACTCCCAGCGGAAGAACGCATTGACCAGGCGCGAGATCGTGACGATCTCCTCACCGAGCTCCGGATCGAGGAAGCCGTGGCGTACCTGGTAGCGGTCGTGCATCGGCCGCGACGGGTCGAACCACATCGACATCGTTTCGGCACCGATCGAGAGAGAGCGGACGAACACGTCGAACTCCTCGAGCGCGCTCTGCAGGTGCATCATCCGCTCGCCCGACTCGTCGTAGCGGGCGCGCAGCTCGGCCGGCGACCCGACCCGGGAGACGCCCACCCACTGGCCGCCGTCGAACGGCTTCATGAACAGCGGATAGCCGACCTCGGCGCCGATCTCCGCGAGCTCGAACGGCGCGTTGTACCGCTCCGCGGTCGGCTCGAAGCGCGGGTTGTCCGGCGGCACCTTGTGCGGGATCAGCCAGGTCTCGGGTACCCGGATGCCGAGGCGCATCATCGCGCAGTACGCGGAGTGCTTCTCCATCGCCTGGAACGTGAACGGGTTGTTGAGGAGATAGACGTCGTCCATCAGCGAGACCTTCTTCAGCCAGGCGCGAGGGAGGTCGTACCACCACGCGAGCCGATCGATCACGAGCGCGTAGGGCGGCACCGACCGCAGGTCGAACGGCTCGTTGACGATGCGCTCGGTGCGGAGCCTCCACCCGCCGATCGGCGGAAGGCGGTCGACCAGCGCCTCGAAGGCGGCCGGCCAGTCCTCTTCCGTCCCGAGCAGCAGGCCGATCAGCGCATCGGACGACGCCTCAGACAAAGCGAGGCAGATGATGAGCGATTTGCCGGCGCCACGACGGCCAGTCGTGCGGCACGTCGTGGCCCCACAGGTCGACTTCACACTGGATGCCCTTCGACGCGAGCAGCTCGCCGAAGCTCGTCGTCGAGGCGAGTGCGCCCGTCGTGTCCTCCCACTGCCCCTGCCCGCAGACCAGCACCACCGACGCGCGGCCGCGCAGCCAGTCGAGGTGGTCGCCGTGGAGGTGGACGACGTAGTCGGCCGGGTTCACGAAGTACACCGCGTCGCCGCGGTCGCCTCCTCCCTGCACCGAGACGTCGTAGACGCCGCTCATGCCCAGTGCCCTCGGAAACACGTCGGCCCGCTTGAGGCAGAAGTTGACCGCGTGGTAGGCGCCGAACGAGCAGCCGACCGCGATCAGATCGTGCGCGTGGCAGTCGACCTGCACGAACGGCACCAGCTGATCGAGCACCCACCGCTCGTAGACGCCGTGGCGGCGGGCACGCTCCTCGAGCGGAAGGTCGCGCCGGGTCCAGCTCTCGCGGTCGTACGACGGGAGGCAGTAGAGCTTCAGCCGGCCGGCGTCGAGCAGCGGCCCAACGGCATCCACCATGCCGCGGCTCTCCCAGTCCCAGGCCTCGCCGTCCTCGGACGGAAAGGCGACCACCGGGGTTCCCCAGTGGCCATACGCGATCAGCGTGCCCCCGTCGAGTGTGATCTCGCGGCGTCTCACTCGAGCACCCGGAGGAGATCGGTGAGCGCGGGGTCGAAGCCGTCGCGCCAACAGGTCCAGTTGTGGGCGTCGCGCACCTCGACGAGATGCGTCTGATACCCGTCACCCGCGAGCGCGTCGGCGACGGCGCGGTTGTTGGCGAGGTTCTCCTCCGCGGTGCCGCACGTCAGGCCGACCGGGATCGGCCGGACGGTGTCGTCGCCGCGCAGAACGGTGCCGACGAACCGTGTGATGCGGCGGTAGCGGGGGAACGAGGACTCGACCTTGTCCCAGCGCTGCCGGAAGAAGCTCCCCGACTGGAGGAACAACCCGTCGAACGATCGCGGGTGACGACGGTGCGCATGCAGCATCGCGAGTGCGCCGAGGCTCGCGCCCATCCCGACCCGCGGGCCGTGCGGGATGCGCTGGGAGAGCTCCGGGAGCAGCTCGCGCGTGAGCGCCCCGGCGTAGAGCGCCGACGCCGAGTACGTCTCGTTGCGGTCGACCGGCTGCAGCAGCGCCGCGGTCAGCGCCGGAATGCGCCCGGCGCTCGAGGCGGCATCGAGGAAGCGGGTGAGCGCTGCGTGTTGGGCGAACTCGGGCCCGTCGTGAACCACCAGGAGCGGCGAATCGCGGCGTGGCGGCTCGGGGGTCCGGTACAGCAACACGGGAACGCGTGCGACCAGGCGACGGCAGCGAAGCTCGATCCACTCCGTCGGCCCCTGCGCCGCGGGAGCGGCGAGCCACTCCGGCGCAGCGTACTCGGGCCACTCGACCACCGACTTGTCGCCGAAGGGCCCGGGGGCGCGTAGCGGGTTCGCCGGGTCGGGTGCGAAGTCACCCCGGATCCCGAGGAGATATTCGAGCCGGTCCACCGGCGGTCGCGGGAAACGCAGCGACCAGGCTCCGTCCCGCCACGTGAAGGGCGGGCCCGGCCTCGGCCGTTCGACCTCCTGGCCGAGCACGACAGGGCCGAGCTCGCACCCGGGATCGGGCACGTCGAACTCGACCGCTCCGGGAAGCGCGCGCGGTCCGCTCAGCGCCGTTTCGATCGATGCTGCCGTGCGCGAATCTTGTACTCCCGCAGCTGCTCGCGCCGGAGGAGATGGTTGCGCCGGACCTCGAGCGCGCGCAGCTCCCGCTGGAGCTTGACGTAGCTCGTCCACCGGTCCCCGGACAGCGAGCCGTCCCGCAGAGCGGTGCGGATCGCACAGCCGGGCTCGGTGCGGTGCGAGCAGTCGGAGAAACGACAGCGAAGGGCGACCTCCTCGACGTCGCCGAATGCCTGATCGAGGTCCGCGTCCCAGAGCTGCAGCTCGCGGATCCCCGGCGTGTCGAGCACGACGCCCCCGGTCGGCAGGACGACGAGCTCGCGCCGGGTGGTCGTATGGCGGCCGGCGTGGTCGTCCTCCCGGACCGCCTGCGTCTCGAGCAGCTCCTCGCCGACGAGGGCGTTGACGAGCGTCGACTTGCCGACCCCCGACGAGCCGACCAGCACCGCGGTGCGGTTGCCCCGGAACCAGGTGCGCACCTCGTCGAGCCCGACACCGGTATGCGCCGAGACCGGGTGCACCGGGCAGGCGCCGAAGGTGATCGTCTCCGCCTCGGCGACGAATGACGAGTGGTCGTCGACGAGATCGATCTTCGTCAGGAGCACGACCGGCTGCGCACCGCTCTCCCAGGCCATGGCGAGGTAGCGCTCGAGCCTGCGGACGTTGAAGTCCAGCGGCAGCGACTGGATCAGGAAGGCGACGTCGATGTTCGCGGCAAGCACCTGCTCGCGTGTCGCGTTCAAGGCCTCCTTGCGCGACAGGACGGTTCGCCGCGGCAAGACAGCCTCGACGAGCGTCGTCTCCGGGTCGAGCCCGACCCAGTCGCCGACGGCCGGCAGGCGGTCTTCGCGCGCAAGGCGCGCGGCCGCGGCCGCCCGGACCGGATCCTGCCCGTGCGCGAGGTCGTACGCTCCCCTGTGTTGGACAGCGACGCGGGCGGGGATGAGCCCGGCGGCGCGGTGCTCGGCGAACGCGGCCTCCCAGCCGTCGTCCCAGCCGAGACGCTCGAGCGGTGAATCCGTGAGCGGAAGGTTCAAGCGAAGCTCCTTTGTGTGCGCGGTCGGTGGTCGGGCGCGCTGCCCGTCACCTGACGACGCTCAGCGGGAGCGTGTGCGACGGGCGGCGGCGCTGGGCTCGCAGAGCACATGGACAGTCGTCATCTCACGCCACCTCCTCGTCGAATCCGGGTCGCGGACCATTGTGCGGCCGAATCGCCGATTTGGCAAGTCGCGCTACCGTCGCCGCATGCGCGTGCTCGCCGTCGCCGTCGCAGCCATGCTGGTTTCCGGGTGCGGCGGCAGGCAGCCACCGACACTCTCCGGGTGCCTCAACGATGCCGGCTTCCTCGTCACCTCCTCGGGCCCGAAGGTCGAGGGAACATCGCCGGGGGGCGTCGCCTTCACGCTCACGGTCTACGGGTCCCACGCGGCGGCGAAGCGGGCGGCGGCGAGCCTCCACCCGCGGACGACCGCCGTGGTCGCGGCGGGCGTGGTCGACTTCCACGGCAACCCCGACCCGGGCGCCCGCATCTCGGCCGACGAGCTCCGCTCGATCCGCGGCTGCCTCGCCAAGACCGGGAGCTAGACTGAGCGCGCCCGCGGCGCGGTGAGGTTCCGAACCGGGTCAGATCCGGGAGGAAGCAGCCCTAAGGATCCCTCACCGGTGCCGCGGCGAACCCTGCAAAAACCCCGCCTAGCAATCTCCGGCTGGCGGCCTAAGATCAGCGGAGGTCTGCCAGCAAGGTAAGGGGAGGAGCCCGCCGTGAAGAAGTCGATCGCCCTCGTTCTCTCCGCGATCTCGATCGCGATCATCGTCGCCGCGAGCGGCGGGACCGCGGCCGGCGCAGAAGGCAACAACGGCCCGATGCGCGACGGCGGCCACGGCTTCTGGTTCGTCCGCGCGTGCGGAGCGCCCGGCCTGGCGGTCGGTGCCTGTAGCGCGCAGGTGGTGACCGACAGCGCCGGAAAGCCGCTCGTCACGAACCCGTCGCCGCCCCCGTCGGCGTACGGCCCGGCCCAGTTCCACACGGCATACAACCTGCCGACGACCGCTCCCTCGGTGCAGACGATCGCGATCGTCGACGCCTACGACGACCCCAACATCGAGACCGACCTCGCCACGTTCTCGAGCAACTTCGGCCTCCCTCCGTGCACGACCGCCAACGGGTGCTTCAAGAAGGTGAACCAGGTCGGCGGGACGGCCTACCCGGCCGCCGACGCCGGCTGGTCGCTCGAGATCTCGCTCGACGTGGAGATCGCCCACGCGATGTGCCAGAACTGCAAGATCCTGCTCGTCGAGGCGTCGACTGCGTCGCTCGGGAATCTCGGCGCGGCCGAGAACGAGGCCGTCGCGCTCGGTGCCAACGCGATCTCCAACTCGTGGACCTCCAGCGAGTTCTCCAGCGAGTCGAGCTTCGAGTCGTACTTCAATCACCCCGGCGTCGCGATCACGGCGTCGTCGGGTGACAACGGGTACGGCCCCCAGTACCCGGCGGCGTCGCGCTACGTCACCGCCGTCGGCGGGACGACGCTGAACTCGAACCCGAACGGCACCTGGTCCGAGACCGCGTGGTCGGGGTCGGGCTCGGGGTGCTCGCGGTACATCACCAAGCCTTCCTGGCAGACGGACACCGGCTGCCCGCGGAGAACTGTCGCCGACGTCTCCGCCGATGCCGACCCGAACACCGGCGCGGCGGTGTACGACTCGGTCGCGTACCAGGGGTCGACCGGTTGGTTCCAGGTCGGCGGCACGAGCCTCTCGTCGCCGCTGATCGCGGCGACGTATGCCCTCTCCGGGAACGCGTCGTCGCTCAACGCCGGCTCGGCGCCCTACGCCAATCTCTCGTCGCTCGACGACGTGACCAGCGGCAGCAACGGCAGCTGCGGCGGGAGCTACCTCTGCACGTCGATGGTCGGCTACGACGGACCCACGGGCCTCGGTACCCCGAACGGTCTCGGAGCCTTCGGCGGCAGCGGCGGCGGGTCGCCGCCTC
>Ga0335085_10016998_pt1 | contig 10492 bp, 6 predicted proteins | sample Lox_Sample_45_FD_206712 | JGI IMG/M metagenome (GOLD analysis project Ga0335085, IMG submission 206712) | Soil microbial communities from Loxahatchee National Wildlife Refuge, Florida, United States - Lox_Sample_4.5 | ecosystem: Environmental > Terrestrial > Soil > Wetlands | place: USA: Florida...
GAAATTTCCGGGCCTGCATATCGCCTTCGGCAATCCGTATGGACACCACACGGGTGCACCGTGGTATTCGAGCACTCACATCGATGTGGTCGGCACGCGATTCGACATTTGGGTTGACGGACAGCAAATCATGGAAAAGGGCCGCTTCCTGATCGAGGCATAACGATGATCCCCGCACTGCGCGAGGAGTTCAACCGCAACTACACTCCGCAGAAGTACCACGACTTCCTGGAGTCGCTGGCGCAGAAGTGCGACACGCCTATTACCTTTCGTGTCTCGGAAACTCCGTGCTTTCTGCCTAAGCCGCTACTCGACCGGATGGCGGTCTACGGCAGCGAGCTGGTCATGCAGCTTTTGAATAACCCCAGGTACATGCGGGTGTCGGAGAAAACTGTTCCGCCCGAATACAAAGTTGCGAATGAGTCCGTGCGGCCCATGTTCGTCTCGGTCGACTTCGGGCTGGTACGCAACGCCAAAGGCGGGCTCGACCCCAAGCTGGTTGAGCTACAGGCCTTCCCTTCTCTCTACGGATATCAAGCTGTCTCGGCGCAGCAATACATCGATTCTTACGGTCTGTCGAAGGACTTGGGAATCTATCTGAGCGGCTACGATCACAAATCCTACACAGAGTTAATGCGCGAGTTGATGGTTGGGCGGCACGATCCTGAGAGTGTCATCCTGATGGAGATCGACCCGCAGCACCAAAAAACGCTGCCCGACTTCCTGCTGACGCAGAAAGCACTCGGCATTGCGATTGTCGATGTCATGTCGCTCAAGAAGCGCGGGGACAAGCTCTATTACCGCAAAGACGGTCGCGAAATCGAAGTGCAGCGCATTTACAACCGCTGCATCGTCGATGAACTGGAAACGAAAGGGATCAAGCTGCCCTTCGATTGGCGTGAGCCGATTGACGTCGAGTGGGCCGGACATCCCAACTGGTATTTCAAGATCAGCAAGTTTTCAATTCCGTACCTCGACCACCGCTGCGTGCCAAGAACGTGGTTTCTAGACGAAAACCCCACCGTCCCCGACGACAACCAGAACTACATCCTGAAGCCGCTGTATTCCTTTGCGGGCTCAGGCATCAAGTTCGCTCCGACCGAAGCGGACATCGACGCGATTCCGGCCGGGGAGCGCCACAATTACATCCTGCAGGAGCGGATGCGGTTCGATCCGGTGATCGCGACTCCGCACGGCATGACGCAGATGGAAATCCGCATCATGTATGTGTGGCCGGAAGGCGGCGAGTTGACCGCTGTTCTGCCGCTGGTGCGCATGGGGCGCGGCATGATGATGGGCGTCGACCACAACCGCGACCTGGAATGGGTAGGCGGTTCGTCGGCGTTGTGGCAGTAAGTTTCTGTGCGGCTGAATTATCTTCTCTGTGATCGGCACTCGCGCGATTACGTCATAATGTTTGTACTATGGCTGACGACAAGTCTCACACTACGTGTTGCATTGTCGGCGGAGGGCCTGCTGGCGTCATGCTGGGCTACCTGCTGGCGCGGGCCGGCGTCGAGGTCACAGTTCTTGAAAAGCACGCCGACTTCTTCCGCGACTTCCGCGGTGACACCGTACATCCGTCGACGCTCGAGGTAATGTACGAGCTTGGCTTGCTTGATGATTTCCTGAAACTGCCGCACCAGCAGCTGAGCACCGTTACCGGAGTATTTGGGGGATATGCCTTCCGAGCGGCTGATTTCCGTCATCTGCCTACGCACTGCAAGTTTGTCGCGCTCATGCCGCAGTGGGACTTCCTCGACTTCCTGTCCGGTAAGGCGAAAGAATTCCCTGGGTTCGACGTTCGCATGCAGCACGAGGCGGTGGACCTGATCCGCGTGTATGGCCGCATAGCCGGAGTGCGTGCGAAGACTCCGACGGGCACGGCTGATATTTCCGCTGATCTCGTAATCGGTTGCGATGGCAGACACTCAATTACACGACAGGTCGCCAATCTCGACGTGATTGAACGTGGGGTTCCGATCGATGTTCTATGGTTCCGCATCAGCCGTACCACGAACGATCCCGAACAGCTGCTTGGCAACATCAACTATGGACGCGCTCTGGTCCTGATCAACCGTGACCAATACTTTCAGGCGGGCCTGCTGATTCGCAAGGGTTCATTCGAAGAGATGAGGGCGCAGGGCCTGGAATCGTTTCGCAAAATCATCCGCGAGATCGCCCCCTATCTCGGCGATCGCGTCGAAGAATTGAAGGACTGGGACCAGATCAAGCTGTTGTCCGTACAGATCAATCGGCTGCGGCAATGGTATCGCCCCGGCCTGCTGTGTATCGGGGACGCCGCGCATGCCATGTCTCCCGCCGGGGGCGTAGGGATCAATCTGGCGATTCAAGACGCGGTGGCAACCGCAAACCTGCTTGCCGACCCGTTGCTAACGGGCGACGTAAGCGAGTCGACGCTTGCCCTGGTGCAGCAGCGGCGCGAGTTTCCTACCGTCGTAACGCAACAGCTTCAGGTATTTGCTCACCGTCAACTGGCCAAGGTCTTTCAGAATCCCGGTCCGATGAAAGCCCCTTGGCAACTCAAGGCAGTGTTTGGAATTCCGGGAGTCCAGCGCCTCACGGCTCGAGCCATCGGCATGGGCGTTCGTCCGGAACATATCAAGGGAGCGCGTCCGAGTTCAGAGCGAAAGGCAGCCTGCATCAAGAGCATTGCTGTTGGTGTTGGAGTGGCAGCGGCGGTAGTAGCGGTTTCGCTGTTCGGCCGGCGGAGACGTGCATGCGCGACCAGTTAGAGCGCCGATTGCTGGAGGTGGGAGTCGACGCATGAATGCGGGGGCTCCCACCAATGCGACAAACTAAGTATCGACGTGCCATGAGACGGCGCTCGGCGGCGTTTCCAGCTAATTCACCGCGGCCTTTTCATCCTTCACTCCCACGCCACCCAGACCCTTCAGATACTCGTTGATCGACTTGGCAGCTTTGCGGCCGGCTCCCATAGCGAGTATCACCGTCGCGCCGCCGGTAACGATGTCTCCGCCGGCAAAGACTCCGGGCTTCGAGGTCGCCAGCGTATCTTCGTTGGCAGAAATGTAGCCGCGCTTAGTGGTCGCGAGCCCCGGGGTCGTAGACTGAATCAGAGGATTTGCCGACGTGCCCGCGGCGATGATCGCCACCTGGCACGGCACGGTGAACTCCGAGCCCTTGATCGGTACGGGACTGCGGCGTCCGGAGTCGTCGGGTTCGCCCAACTCCTGACGAATGCATTCCACGTGAGTCAGATTGCCTTTCTCGTCGCCGAGGAACCGCACCGGGTTCACCAACATCTCGAAGTGAACGCCCTCATCCTTGGCGTGATGCACTTCTTCCACACGGGCGGGCATTTCCTTTTCGGTGCGGCGGTAGTAAATGCTAGCGCTCCTGGCTCCCAGGCGCAGAGAGCTCCGAACCGCGTCCATTGCCGTGTTGCCGCCGCCCACGACGATGACGTCGCGATCCTTGCAGGGATAGAGCGGCTCATCGAACTCGGGGAACCGGTACGCGCGCATCAGGTTCACGCGGGTGAGGAATTCGTTGGCTGAGTAGACGCCGTTGAAGTGCTCGCCGGGAATGTTGAGGAAGCGTGGAAGTCCGGCGCCTGTGGCGATGAAAGCCGCGTCGAAGCCGTCCTCGTGCACGAGTTCGTCGATGGTTACGGTCTTACCGACAACCACATTAGTCTCGAAGACCACGCCGCGGCGGCGTAACACGTTGATCTCGTGATGCACAATTTCCTTCGGCAAACGGAACTCGGGAATGCCGTAGACGAGCACTCCGCCCAGCTCGTGCAGTGCTTCAAAGACATGGACCTGGTGGCCCATCTGGATGAGATCTCCAGCGCAAGCCAGGCTGGCGGGGCCGCTGCCGATGAGTGCTACTTTCCTTCCGGTCGCAGGCGCTGCTGCCGGCGAACCGAACTGCCCCGATTCGCGCTCCCAATCGGCAACAAAGCGCTCAAGGTAGGCGATGCCGACCGGCTCGCCTTTCTTGCCGAGGACACAACCCGATTCGCATTGATCTTCAACCGGGCAGACGCGGCCGGTGATGGCGGGCAGCGCGTTGTCTTCACGTACCTTTGCCGCGGCGCCGAGATAATCACCAGCCAGTATGAGGTCAATCACGGCCCTCACGTTTACCGATACTGGGCACTTCTCGATGCAGCCCGGCTTCGGGCATTCAATACAACGCAGCGACTCCCGGCGCGCCTGCTCAGCAGGAAAACCGAGGTTGACTTCCTGAAAATTGTGGGCACGCACTTGCGGTTCCTGCTCCGGTACCCGCTGGCGAGGCAGCTTGACGCGCTCTTTGTTGGGCAGTGGATTGTGGCTCACGGGCTTGTCTGTCACTTCGCGACCTCCGCCAGAGTGGCTTCCAGCGCGCAAGCGTGCTGGGCATTGCTCTCTCGCAGCTTTTTCAACTCGGCCTCAGGATCGGACTGGAGCCGTTCGATGCTCAGCTTCTCCTGCTCGCGATACATGTTGTTGCGCTGCGTGAGGACGTCGAAATTCACCTGGCTGGCATCGAACTCAGGACCATCGACACAGGCAAACTGGCTGCTGTTGTTCACCAGCACCCGGCAGCCGCCGCACATGCCCGTGCCATCGACCATGATCGAGTTCAGGCTGACGATGGTTTTGATCTTCTTGGGCGATGTAACGTTGGCGCAGGCCCGCATCATTGGAACCGGCCCGACCGCCAGCACGTAGTCCACCCGGCCCTGGTCGACGAGTTCCTGCAGCTTCCTTGTGACTAGCCCCTGTTCCCCGGCAGTGCCATCGTCGGTCATGACGTAAGTCTCGTCGCTCACGTCGCGGACGGCGTCCTCCAGCACGAGAAGATCCTTGCTGCGCGCGCCCACAATGGAGATCACCTTGTTCCCGGCGCGCTTCAGTTCGCGAGCCGTGGGGTAGGCCATGGCCGTACCGACGCTGCCGCTGACGATGACCGCGGTTCCGAACTTCTCGATCTCCGACGGCTTGCCCAGCGGCCCGACGATGTCGAGGATGGAATCGCCCGCATCGAGCATGTTCAGCAGCATGGTGGTCTTGCCGATTGCCTGCACCACGATAGTGACAGTTCCGGTTTCGGGATTGGCGTCGGCAATGGTGAGTGGCACTCGCTCGCCAGTTTCGTCCAGCCGAACGATGACAAACTGGCCGGGACGCTGTTTTTTTGCGATGCGGGGGGCCTTGATCTCAAAAAGCTTGATGTTTCGCGCCAAAGGGCGGGCAGCAACAATTGGGAACACAGGATTCCTCCACCATTGATTCTGCTGGGCCTCGACCCAACAGTCTGTGGCATACGTCACAGGCGCCCGGTTGGGGAGCACAATCGGCAAGATCAGGTAAAAATGCGCGTTCCGCGCCTATTTTTGACAGCGCCTGGTACTTGCAGAGTGGAGGTGAGAGTCGATGGGTTTACAGAGGAAGTTTCTGGGGGACCCTGATGAAATTGCACTGGATTACGGCCTCGAGGCAGTGCGGTGAGTCGGCTGCCCGAAGTCTGAAACGAGTCAGGTGTTACGGATTAATCACCATTCTAGCCGTTGCCGCCGTATGTCAGCAGACTCCGAAGTCCGAGCCCGCGCGGGCTTCTACAGCACAGCAAACTCCAGACGCTCCCTCATCGACTAAGGAAAAACAACAAAATTCGTTCGGACACGGCGTAAAGACCGTCGCGAGGACGATCGGCCAGGACGAATGGCACCTGATTAAGGCACCTTTTCAAATTGATTCGATCGGCTTCACCGACAAGACTCCGTTTATGAATACGACGTTGTTTTGGGATTCGATGGTCGTGGGAGCGACCGGAGTGCTGATCGCAAATGATGAATCTGTCGCAAGCCAAGTCCCGTATAGTCGGCACCACCCTGGTATCGACATTTCCAACGCGTGCACTTATGGGACTGTGGCTACAGCGGGCGGCATTTATCTGACGGGATTGTTCACGCATGACGAGCACGCCCAGCGTACAGGAGTGCTCGCTGGTGAAGCATCCATCGACAGCTTCCTGCTTTACGGATCGATGAAACTGATCTTCAATCGTGACCGGCCTTACACCAGTCCTCACGAGGGAAACTTCTTTGCCGGGAACTTCAGCGGTGGATCGTTTCCGTCGGGGCATGCTGCTCTCTCGTGGACGCTTGCCTCCGTTGTTGCCCACGAATATCCCAAGTGGCCAGTGGAGTTGGCCATGTATGGGTTGGCTACGGCAGTGGCTACGACACGCGTCGCCGGCGGCCAGCACTTCCCTTCGGATGTATTCGTTGGGTCGACCTTGGGCTGTCTGGTCGGCAGATACGTGGCAAACAAGGATAAGCATCCACAGGCCCAGACCTCACACATAAGCCTAAGGCGGGTGCCTGATGCCATCCTCAGTCACGTGACCGTGGAGTGACGTCTACGCCACAAAGTATTTTGCTGCGGGGTGATGCACGACAATTGCGGATGTGCTCTGCTCCGGATCGAGCAGGAAGCCCGTCGTCAGATGCACGCCGATCGTCTCGTCAGGATGCAGCAAGGCGAACAGCTTTGTCTGGTCCTCAAGATTCGGACACGCAGGATAGCCGAACGAGTAGCGTGAGCCGCGATACTTCTGGTGGAACAGGTCGCGAATGTGCGGCGAATCGTCGCCGGCAATACCGAGTTCCTCGCGCACGCGCTTGTGCGTTAGCTCAGCAAGCGCTTCGGCTGTTTCGACACTGAGGCCATGGAGGTACAAGTACTTGGTGTACTCCCCGCCCTCAAACAGCTTCTGCGTCTCATGCGACGCCTTCGCACCAATTGTGACGCAGGTCATACCTAGCACGTCCATCTTGCCGCTGGCTTTTGACAGGAAGAAGTCGGAGATACAGAGATGGCGGCCTTCTTTCTGTCGCGGGAATGTAAAGCGCAGAGCTTCGGCAGGGACCGGATCGCCCTGCTTCCAGCCCTGCGGCAGGTTGTAGACGACTACGTCGTTGCCTTCTCCTTGCGCGCCGAAGTACCCATACACCACCTTTGGCTCGAACCATCCGGAGGAAACAACTTCATCTTCCAGCTCTTTCAGGATTGGCCGATACTTCGTCTCCACCAGCCGCCCGTAGTCATCCTGTGATGCTGTCTTAAGCTGCCACTGGTTCTTAAACAGCGCCGTTTCGTTGATGTACTGGAAAATCTCGCGCAGATCGAAGTCCTGCGGTCCGAGTACACGCTTTCCCCAGAACGGCGGCTGCGGAATATTCGGAGCCGATGGTATCTCGATGCTCGGCGCGGTCGCCGGCTCGGCGTCGGCAACGGCGACAGCCTTGGTGAACTCCTTGACGACCTGGGCTTCCTGAATGCATTCCTCACGCTCACCATTGGGCGACGACAGGCGCTCCATATAATGCAATCCGGAGAAAGCGTCGTCGGCGTACATAACGCCGCCCTGGTATTCGCGGCGCAGATCGTCTTCGACGTATTTGCGGGTGAGCGCAGCGCCGCCGCAGATCACCGGGAAATCCAGCTTCTGATGATGCAAGTCCTGCACCACGTACTTCATCTCCAGCGTGGACTTCACCAGCAAGCCACTCAGGCCAATCGCGTCGGCCTTGTGCTCCAGTGCCGCGTTGATAATGGCGTCTGAAGGTTGCTTGATCCCGAGGTTTACCACCTTGTAGCCGTTGTTGCTGAGGATGATGTCCACCAGGTTCTTGCCGATGTCGTGGACGTCGCCCTTCACCGTGGCCAGAACGATGGTTCCCTTTTGCGCGCCGTCGGTTTTCTCCATCTTGGGTTCGAGATAGGCGACCGCGGCTTTCATCACTCCTGCGGAGTCGAGCACAGAAGGCAACTGCATCTTGCGCGCGCCAAACAAGTCGCCCACGGTCTTCATGCCGTCAAGCAGGATGTTGTTGATGACTTCGAGCGGCGAATAGTTGACCAGGGCCTCATCGAGCACTTCGTCGAGCGATTTCTTCTGCGCAATGCCGATGTTTTTCTCACCATTGATGATCGCCCATTTCAGCTTGTCTTCGACTGACAGCGTGTCGACGTGCGCGGTGGTGGTCTCTTCCTTGCCCTTCGCACCCGTGAAGTGCTTCATGTAAACCTGAAGCGGGTCGCCGTTCGATTCGTCGCGGAAGATCAGCTTGCGCGCCAAATCAACCTCAGCCTCGGGAATCTTGTACAGCGGATAGATCTTGCTGTAGTTCACGATGGCCATGTCCAGGCCGTTGTCGACTGCCTCGTGCAAAAAGACACTGTTCAGCACACGGCGCGCATAGGTGTTCAGGCCGAACGAAATGTTGCTGACACCGAGCACGGTCTTGGCCAGCGGCAGCTCCGTCTTGATCGCCTTAATGGCATTCAGCGTCTCGATGCCGGCGGTGCGGTAGTCTTCCTGGCCGGTGGAGATGGGCAAGGTCAGCGCGTCAAAAATCAGGTCGACTGGGCGGATGCCGTATTTATTCACCGCCAGATCGTAGATGCGTTTGGCGATGGCCAGCTTCTTCTCGGCGGTCAGCGCCATTCCATCTTCGTCGATGGTCAGGGCGATGACAGCCGCGCCGTACCGCTTGGCCATCGGCAGCACTTTCGAAGTTCGCTTCTCGCCGTCTTCCAGGTTGATGGAGTTAATGATCGCCTTGCCGGGAATTCGCTTTAGCGCCTCCTCGACTACGTCGGCTTCAGTTGAATCCACTAGAATCGGTGCGGGCACGCGCGTTGCGATCTTTTCGAGAATCGAGCTGATGTAGCCCTTCTCATCCTCGCCCACGATGGCGCAGCACAGGTCGAGCATGTGCGAGCCCTCGTTCACCAAGCGCTTCGCCAGTGTGAGGATTCCGTCGTAATCCTGCGAACGCACGAGGTTCTTGAAGTGCTCCACGCGCGTCGTGGTATTCATTTCCTCAGCGATCACCAGCGGCTTGGGATCGAGGTCGAGCGGCACCATCGAGTACGCGCTGGCGGCAGCGCCTATTAGTTTGATTTCGTGGCGCGCGGGTTCGAGATTGGCGCAGGTATCTGCCACCGCTTTGAGATGTCGCGGTTCCGTTCCGCAGCAACCGCCGACCACCCGTACGCCGTATTCGGTGATGAACTGCTTGTGGAAGTCAGCCAGTTCCTGGGGCTGAAGCTTGTAGACCGCATGTCCACCGACGTTCTGCGGCAGTCCGGCATTCGGCAGTACGGATACAGGCCGCGGCGAATTCAGGCCCAGGTAGCGAACGCCGTCATTCATTTCCTTCGGTCCGGTGGCGCAGTTCATCCCGATGACGGCTACGTCGAACATCTCCAGCGTGGTCAACGCCGCGCCGATTTCGGTTCCCAGCAGCATGGTGCCGGTGGCCTCAAGCGTCACCTGCACCTGCACAGGAATGTTCTTGCCCGACTTTTGCAGTGCATCGAAGATGCCGACCAGTCCGGCCTTGGCTTGCAGGATGTCCTGGCAGGTTTCCAGCAGCAGCAGATCCACGCCGCCTTCGATCAGGCCAAGGGCCTGTTCTGTATAGGCAGCGGCCATAGCATCAAAGCCGATGTGCCCGAGTGACGGCAGCTTTGTAGTGGGGCCCATCGATCCTGCGACAAAGCGCTTACGACCCTTCGAGGAATAGTCGTCAGCCACCGATCGCGCGAGTTTCGCCGCCGCTAGATTGATCTCGTGGACCTTGTCGGCCATGTCGTATTCGGCCATGACGATGCCGGTCGAGTTGAACGTGTTCGTCTCCACCACATCGCATCCGGCATCGAAGAACGCGGCATGAATGTCGCGAATAATGTCGGGCCGACTCTGCACGAGGATGTCGTTGTAACCTTCTTTTCCCCAGAAATCGTCCACACTGGGGTTGCGGAACTGGATGTTGGTTCCCATGGCGCCGTCGAAAATAACGACGCGTTCCTGCACCGCTTTGAGGTATTCGCTCATGTGCCTTTTGTATGCGAATTGGATGAGCCTGCGCTCCCAGGGTTGCTCACGCAAAAGCTGGTTCGTGGGAGCGGCCGGCACTCACTGCTTGTGCTCTAAGTATCTCAGTTCCTTAGGGATTCCGATAGCCAGCCTCAGCCAATGGCTTCCTGTAAAGCCAACTGGCGAATTGCGGGAGTTGAATCGCAAATAGTCAAGGCCGCGCCTGGTAACGCGGCCTCGAAAATCGATCTTTGCAGCCGGTGACCCGGACCTAGGTTCCCGGCGGAACGTCCGCCCCGGAGCTATATTGCGCGGGCTTGGGCACCAGCCGCCCGGTACCCTCGATGTTGTAAATGGCGTTCGCGCCCACGCGGGCCGGCGTTCCGGCCAGCAGCTGATCTTTGCGGTATACGAGGCCGCTCGCATTGTAGCTGGCCAGCTCGAAGCCGTGGCCGTGCGTGATCGCGTCCGTGGGGCAGGCCTCGACACAATAGCCGCAAAAGATGCATCGGTTGTAGTCGATGTTGTACACCTTGGCGTAACGCTCGGCGCCGCTGATGCGGTTGGTCTCGGTATTGTCAGCCGCTTCGATGTAAATGCAATTGGAGGGACAGGCCGCCGCGCA
>Ga0335085_10017000_pt1 | contig 10491 bp, 9 predicted proteins | sample Lox_Sample_45_FD_206712 | JGI IMG/M metagenome (GOLD analysis project Ga0335085, IMG submission 206712) | Soil microbial communities from Loxahatchee National Wildlife Refuge, Florida, United States - Lox_Sample_4.5 | ecosystem: Environmental > Terrestrial > Soil > Wetlands | place: USA: Florida...
TGCCTATTGGGATTCCAGCGTCTACACCGAAGCCGGTGTCTATTGGACGCCGTCGCACGGATTCCTGAGCGCGATGGGGACGGATTCTGGCCCCGGCACGATCTCGGGCGTCGCGCCTTATCTGCGCGTCGCGTACCAGAAGGACTACGGCGACCAGAATTTCGAGATCGGCGGCTTCGGCTTCTTCCCCGCGCTGCATCCCGGCGACGACATTTCGACCGGCAAGACGGACACCTACACGGATCTCGGTCTCGATGCGTCGTACCAGTTCATGGGATCGACCGAGAACATCTATTCGCTCAACGCGCGCTATACCCACGAAGAGCAGGACCTGAAAGCGACGTTCCTGCTCGGCGGCGCGGCGAAAGCCTCCAACACACTGGACGATTTCCGCATCGACGGTTCCTATTACTGGAACAACACCATCGGCGGCTCGGTGCAGGTGTTCGACACCTGGGGCTCGCGCGACGCCTTGCTCTATGGCGACAACCGCACCTTGAGCCCCGACAGCAGCGGCGTCGTCCTGCAAGTCGACGGCACGCCGTTCGGCCACGACATGAGCCTTCTGGGCGGGCGCTTCAATCTGCGCGCCGGCCTGCAATACACGATCTACACCAAGTTCGACGGCGCCAGCACGAACTATGACGGCCTCGGCCACGATGCCTCGGACAACGATACGCTCAGGCTCTTCGTCTGGACCGCGCTCTAGGGGAGGATAGGATGCTGAAAACGACATTCACGGCGCTGGCAGTTGCAACGGCGATGGCGGCGCCCGCTGTCGCGGCGGAGTTTCAGGTCGACCAGCGCGACCTGCGCTTCGTGCCGGAAACGCTGAGCGTGAAGGCGGGCGACTATGTCCGCTTCACCGACAGCGACCGCATCACGCACAACATCACCGTGATCAATCCCGACGGCACTTCGCAGGACAAGGGCATGAGCACCTACAGCCAGCACATCGTTGTGCAGTTCGAGACGCCGGGCGTCTATCGCGTGATCTGCCGCATCCACCCGGACATGAAGATGACGATCACGGTGACGAAGTAGCGGTCTTCTCGCCCGCGCTTTCGCGCAGTTCCAGCTCGGCGTTCACGATGCCGCCCAGCATGAAGACGATGGCCGAAATCGACATCCAGATCATGAATCCGCGTTCGACTGCCTAGTCCATATCGCTAATGGTGAACAACGTCGGATCGAGGCCGGCGTTCCGCCGATCCGCGGCGAAATCGGGCCGTCACGGGATCGGCGAGGGCACGGACCGCGCAAAGCGCGGACGCTTCACTGCCGAGGATTGGGCAAAGCCGCTCTCGCCAGGGGAACGCCGCGCGCAATCTTCGGCGGTCTACGTGCGGTCAGTTCTTCAGAAGCGTGATGTCGACCTGCCAGGCGGCGATGCTGCCTGAGCTGGGCATCTGAACCTGCATCTGCACCGTGTGCGTGCCGGACTGAACCAAGATATTGGATTTGAGGTTGCCGACGACGTAATTCGAAGACGGCACGACGCCTTGCACCGGGCAGCCGGGTGCTGCCTGCTGGCTATCGACCAGGACGCAGATCGACCACTGGCCGTCCGAATCGGCGATGACCTGTGCCATCGAGCTGACGTCGACGATGCACCCGTTCGTGGCGGCGCATTTGACCTTCTTGGTGTCGATGACGTTTGTTCCCGCGGCCAGGCTCGTCACCGTGCCTGCCCAATCTATGGCGGTGCCGATCTGCGCGTGCAGCTTCACAGTCGCCGGTTTCTGCGCGTAAGCGCTGCCGATGGTCGATATTAGCGCAGCGGTCAGCAGCAGCGATGTCTTGTTCATGTGTCCCCCTTGTTTGTCGGACGATAGCCTTGTGTTGCCGCGGACACAACCGGCGGCGGCCGCTCCGGCGGATGGTGTTCGCAGAGTGGTAAATGGAAGAGTTTCGCCAGCAAACCTGCGAGCGAAGACTTTCATTCCCTGAGCCCGTTCGGACTTGGCGCGATCTCCGCGATGGCATCCGGACAAGATCGATCGATGGGAGGCTGCGGTCCGCTTTGGCCGGCCTTCTTGGATACAACTTGAACGGAGCGGAGCGCGGACGTGTGCCATGCGGGCAACCTGCATCGGTTCAGTATGCGCCAGGGATCAGGCGGGATGTCGAGGCGGCATGGTCGCGATATCGCGGAAAGGTCGTGGACAGGATGCGCTCTTCGAAGACCAAAGTTTTGATGTTTCGTGCAGTACGTACAAGTCCGTACTGATGGTTTGGCGAGCGCGCTTTATCGTCTACCAACCAAATTGGAATCGGAAGTTTGAATGTCACCGGAAGCCTTTGAAGCAAGAGCGGAACAATGCGTCAAATTCGCGAATGCGACCAAGGATCAGACGCTTCAAGCGGACCTATTGTTGCTTAGACAGCGGTACCTTGAGACTGCACGAAAAATTCGAACCACGGGCACTTCGCAGCATAATTTCGATTGATTGACGTGCTTCTTGCAAAAACCTCGCGCCATTGGTGCCGACCTGGCTAGCTCCAATTGGCATTTTTTCGCCATTCCCTTCGGAGCCTTAGTCGGCGTCCGATAGCCACTGAAATCGCGTGCGTGCGTATTGCGCGTGTCCGGCGCCGCTGCCTGGCAGATCCAGCAAAGTTGAAGATGGCTGCGCTCGAATCCTCTTGCGCGGAGGTGCCATCAGGGTCTATCGGCGACCCTATCGCAGACGCGATGGCGCACAAGAAGGAAGCATGGAGAACGGGTTTTGGGAACGAGGGAACTCGGCACGGCAATGCACAGACTTGTCGAAGGTTACCGGGCCTTTCGCGCAGACCGATGGCCTGCCGAGCGTGACCGATATCTGAAGCTCGCAACCGACGGCCAGAAGCCCGAAACGCTGGTGATCACCTGTAGCGACTCGCGTTGCGACCCGGCGATGATCTTCAACGCGCGTCCCGGCGAACTCTTTGTCATCCGCAACGTCGCAGGCGTCGTGCCTCCGTTCGAATCGGATGACGGTCATCACGGCACCAGCGCCGCCATTGCCTTCGCTGTCCTCAACCTTCAGGTCCGAAATATCCTGGTGATGGGACATGTACAGTGTGCAGGCGTCGCTGCGGTATTCGATCACGGCATCGCGCAGGACGTGCCCTTTCTCAGCTCTTGGGTCAGGCTTCTTGCGCCTGCTCTGAAGGCGGTCGACGGAGCGGTGGGTCGTGAGCAACAGGTTGCCGCCCTGGAACGCGAGTGCGTGAGGTTGTCTTTGACCCGGCTGGCCAACTTTCCCTTCGTTGCGGAACGCGTAAGCTCGGGGACCTTGGAATTGAATGGCGCGCGGTTTGGAATCGCGGACGGCCGTCTCGAAATCCTCGCGCGCAACAGCGGCCGATTCATCGAACTGCGCTAGCGGACACTTGCGGATTCACGAGGCAAACCGCGAGAGCAAGCCGCGAAGGGGATTTTAAGGTAAATTCTCCAAATTCTTGCGAAGTTGTTTGCGTTTTTTTGTATGATAGCATTTAATATAAGTCTAAAACACCTATACTGATGTATCATGCATCAATATCGGTGCTGCCCCGGCTGCGGTTTGGTCAGCAGCATGGAGAAGAACATGGCGTTGTTGAGTGCATTGCGCAGGCCAAGGCCCTTCAAGGCGGAAAGCCAAGTCCAACCGCTTGCCGTCGCAGCCAGGCGGATTCTCGAGATCGCGCAACGGGAGCGCCTGCCCTTGGCCTACATCGCCGAACGTGGCGGGGCGGAGCGGGCTCCGTGGTTTTTCGCCGACAACATATTGCGCGTCGTGACAGTGGAGGGCCGCGTTCCCTCCGATCGGCACCATAAGGCGATTACACGCGATCTGCTGCAAGGACTCGAGCTGGACGCCGATATGACGGCTCTCCGGCGGCCCGGCGACGCGCAGACAAGCTTTGTGGATCTCCGCGTCTCGCCGGGCGAATTCGCGAGGTATCTGGAGTTTGTCCGAACCACGCAGTGAACTGCGATGGCATTTTCATTTGCGCACCGAGCACCACACTTTCCAGATGCCAGACTACATCACCTGCAGGATTTTCCGGTAATGCATCGGAAGCGAGATCCACGCGTACCGATCAGACGCTCAGAGCATCAGAAATTATGTTTGACAAATATTTTATGATGTATTCTTAGTATCGCGCATAGTTTCGGAAACGCTACTGCACATGATAACCGCAGCACAATTGCGAGCAGCGCGAGCTCTGGCCGGAATCGACCAGCGACAGCTGGCGAAGCGGTCCGGTCTATCGGTGCCGACCATCCAACGGATGGAAGCCAGCGACGGCGTGATCCGCGGGAATGTCGACTCCCTCATGAAGCTGATCGACGCGCTCCAGTCGGCGGGAATCGTGCTGATCGGCGAGGGAGCCGCGACTACCCAGGGCGGCCGAGGCGTACGCCTGACCAAGTAGCGCAACAGTTATCTTCGATCCGGTTCGGTCCCAATCTGCGGAACCGTCGCCCCGTAGAGGGCGTATTAACCACGGGCGATCAAAAGTGTACTTTGTAGCATCTTAATAACATTATAAAAATTAATTAGTATAGTTCTAACGCTTATATATGATGCTTCAAACATGATTACTTCCGCACAGATGCGGGCCGCCCGAATGCTTCTCGCGCTCGATCAGCGCGCGTTGGCCGCACGCGCCGGGGTTTCGCTGCCAACCATCCAACGCATGGAAGCGAGCGTCGGCATCGTGCGAAGCAATTCGACGTCCTTGACGCGGGTGATGGCGGCGCTGCGGGAAGCTGGCGTCGAACTGATCGGTGAAAACGCCCAAAGCCATGCGGGTGGACGAGGCGTGCGCATCATCCTGCCCGAGCCGCAGGGAGAACAGCTCCTGGCGATCCGTTCACGAGCCCGCTCGCGGACGCCATCATGATTCTTGCGGCGGTGATGTTGTGCGTAGCCGGCATGTTTGCCGTTGCGATTGCCGCGGCAACGCTGGCCTCGCGCCCCTTTGGCAGAGTCTTCTGTTACGGCATGATGGCAGCACTCGCGCTCGCTGCCCTCCTTGCTGCAATCGCCGGCCTCCACGGCGGGGCGGTCGAGACGTTGCGCTTGCCCGTCGGCTTGCCATGGCTCGGTGCCAATTTTCGGCTGGACGCTCTGGCCGCGTTCTTCCTCGTCGTCGTCAATCTGGGCGCAGCCGCATCGAGCGTCTTCGCCTTGGGTTATGGCCGCCATGAGACGGCGCCAAAGCGCGTGCTGCCTTTCTTCCCGGCATTCATCGCAGGCATGAACCTTGTCGTTCTGGCAGACGACGCCTTCATGTTCCTTTTCGCGTGGGAGCTCATGTCGCTGATGTCGTGGGCGCTGGTGTTGACTCAAGATCGCGATGCGGCGAACCGGCGCGCCGGCTTCATCTACATCGTCATGGCGAGCTTTGGCACCTTGGCGCTTCTTTTGGCCTTTGGCATGCTCGCGGGCCCTGAGGGAAGTTACGCCTTCTCGGCCATGCGCGGGCACGCGCCCGATCTCCAGACGGCATCGGTGGTGCTGTTCCTGGCGTTGCTTGGCGCGGGATCGAAGGCGGGCATCGTGCCGCTCCACGTCTGGCTGCCGCTTGCACACCCCGCAGCCCCAAGCCATGTATCCGCCTTGATGAGCGGCGTGATGACCAAGGTCGCCGTCTACGCCTTCGTGCGGATCGTGTTCGATTTGGCAGGCGTTTCCGATTGGCGTCTTTCCGCCGTGATTATTGCTCTTGGCGGCGTCACCGCCCTGCTCGGCGTGCTCTATGCCTTGATGGAGCACGACCTGAAGCGGCTTCTCGCCTATCACACGGTCGAGAATATCGGCATCATCTTCGTAGGACTTGGGCTCGCGCTCGCGTTTCGTGCCAACGGTTTGCATGCTGCCGCAGCATTGGCCGCCACGGCGGCGCTCTTCCATGTCTTCAACCACTCGCTCTTCAAGAGCCTGTTGTTCTTCGGCTCCGGCGCCGTCCTCGGCGCGACGGGCGAGCGCGACATGGAGCGGCTCGGCGGTCTCATCCATCGCATGCCAAAGACGGCGGCATACTTCCTTATCGGTGCGGCTGCGATTTCCGCGCTGCCGCCGCTCAATGGCTTCGCTTCGGAGTGGCTGACCTTCCAGGCGGTGTTCCTAAGTCCGCAATTCCCGCAATGGGGGCTGCGGTTCCTGGCACCGGCCGTTGGCGCCATGCTGGCGCTCGCTGCGGCGCTGGCGGCGGCGTGTTTCGTAAAGGCGTTCGGGATCACGTTCCTCGGCCGGCCGCGAAGCCGGGAAGCGCAGACCGCGCACGAGACCGACAGGCTGTCGCTTGCCGCGATGGCGGGACTGGCCGCGCTCTGCATCGTCGCCGGTGTGGTACCGGGCGCATTCACAGCCGCGCTGGCGCCCGTCTCGAAGGCCATCGTCTTCGATCGGATGCCTGGACAGAATCCTGCCGCTCTGTGGTTGCCGCTCGTTCCCTCGCTCGGAAACGCCAACAGCTATAGCGGACTCATTCTGTTTGCATTGTTGGCAGCTGCCATGGCGCTGGTGGCCCTTGCCCTGCGCATATGGGCGAATGGTGCGAGCCGCCGTGCACCTGCCTGGGATTGCGGCCTCCCCGATCCCAGCCCCGCAACCCAATATGGCGCCGAGAGTTTCGCGCAGCCGATCCGGCGCGTATTCGGCACTATCGCCTTCCGTGCCCGCGAGGACGTGTTCACCCCGCCGCCCGGCGACACAGCCGCCGCGCGCATTCACGTCAGAATCATCGATCCCGCTTGGGAGGCATTGTTCGCGCCGGTCGGACGCGGCGTCAATTTTGTCGCGGACAGGATGAACCCGCTGCAGTTCCTCACCATCCGGCGCTACCTGATGCTCGTATTCCTTTCGCTCGTGTTTCTGCTCGCGGTGCTGGCGCTATGGCTGTGACGGCCGCATTGGCGTTGCAAGGCGCGCAGAGCGTATTGGGGCTGGCATTGGCGCCGCTCGTGACAGGCGTAGTGCGCAAGACCAAGGCGCGCCTTCAATTGCGCCGTGGCGCCTCCATATTCCAGCCCTATCGCGATCTCGCGCGCCTGCTGCGCAAAGAGAGCGTGCTCGCCTATAACGCGTCCTGGCTTTTCGACCATGCGCCGGCCGTCATCCTCGCGTTCACCTGGGTTGCGGCCTCGCTGATACCGGTCCTTGGAACGGAGCCGGTCCTGGCATCTGCGGCCGACCTGATCGCCATCGTCGGCCTGCTGGCAAGCGCGCGCTTCGTCTTGGCTTTGGCCGGGCTTGATATCGGAACGAGCTTTGGCGGCATCGGCGCGAGCCGTGAAGTGATGATCGCATCCGTTGCCGAGCCCGCGATGCTGATGCTGATCTTTGCGCTGGCGCTCATCGCGGGTTCGACCCATCTCACGGCCATCGCCGGCTTCGTGCAATCGCCTGCGGTTGGCCTGCGCGTTTCGCTGGGGCTCGGCCTGATCGGCCTCATCATGGTGGCGGTCGCAGAGAACGGCCGCATCCCGATCGACAACCCGGCAACACATCTCGAACTTACCATGGTCCACGAGGCAATGGTTCTCGAATATTCCGGACGCCACCTCGCGTTGATCGAGCTCGCCTCTTCCCTGAAGCTCCTGCTCTATCTATCGCTGATCGCTGCGGTGTTCCTGCCTTGGAGCGCGGACATCCAATGGGCCGGCGCGCCGCCTTATGCTGAGCAGCTCCTGATCTATCTCGGCAAGATTATCGGTCTGGCTTTCTTGCTTGGCCTGTTCGAAGTCTCCATTGCCAAGATGCGGGTCTTCCGCGCGCCGCAATTCCTCGGCGCCGCTCTGATGCTGACGCTCCTTGCAGTTCTGTTGCGCCTCGTATCGAGGAGCTTCTGACATGCACGATTTTGTCTTCGATACGGCGCATCTGTTGGCTGGCGGGCTGGTGCTGATGAGCTTCGTCATGCTCTACCAGGACCGCCTTCCGTCGCTCATCAACGCCTTCGCGCTGCAATCGGCACTGCTTGCCGCCTCGGTCGCCTGGCAGGCGCTGGCGCAAGGCGCACCGCATCTGCTTGTCACCGCGGTTATTGCGGCCACGCTCAAAGCCATCGTCATTCCGCTCGTCCTGCGCTATCTGATCCGCTCGCTCGGCATTCATCGAACCATCGAGACCGTGACGGGTATCGGTCCGACCATGCTCGCAGGCATGGCACTGGTCGCTCTGTCCATGGGATTGATGCTGCGCGCTACGGAGGCCTCCAACGTCATTGCGCGAGAGGATATCGCCTTCGCGCTTTCCGTTGTCCTGCTCGGTCTTTTGATCATGGTCACGCGCCGCAATGCGGTGGGCCAGGTGATCGGCTTCATGTCCCTGGAAAACGGCCTGATCCTGGCCGGTACCGGCGCGCATGGCATGCCGATGGTGGTTGAGATCAGCGTCGCGTTTTCTGTCCTCATAGCCTTCATCGTCATCGGCATCTTCCTGTTCCGCATCCGCGAGCGGTTCGACACGGTCGATGTCGCCGCGCTCGACCGCTTCCGAGGAGAGCGCCAATGATGCTGCCGATCGATCCGGCACAGGCCACCCTCGTCGTTCCCGCCTGCGCAGCGCTGCTTTTGGTAATCGTGCCGTTCAGCCGGCTCGGCGCCTGGATCAACATGCTGGCGTCGTTCCTGACGTTCGCGGCGGCGCTTGCGCTCCTGATCGTCCGTCCGGCTGCGGGGGCCTTGCTCGCCGTGGACGATCTCAACGTCGTCTTCATCGTGATCAACACGCTGGTTGGCTTCACGACCAGCATCTTCAGCGCCGGGTACATCGCGCATGAGGTGGAAATCGGACGGCTCACGCCGCGCTATCTGCGCTTCTATCACGCCATGTTCCAGTTCCTGATGGGATCGATGAACCTGGCGCTGTTGACCGATATAACGGGACTGATGTGGGTGGCGGTGGAGTTCGCCACGCTGACGACCGTTCTCATGGTCAGCCTCTACCGCACCCGCGAGGCGCTCGAAGCGTCCTGGAAATACTTCATTCTGGGCAGCGTCGGCATCGCGCTCGCGCTGTTCGGTACGATCCTGGTCTACATGGCGGCGCAGCCCATCGTGGGCGACGGCCTTCCGGCGATGACCTGGGGCACGCTGCTCGCCAACGCCGCGCGCTTCGATCCGGCGCTGCTCAACATTGCGTTCGCGTTCCTGTTGTTGGGATACGGCACCAAGGCCGGGCTCGTGCCGCTGCATGCCTGGCTGCCGGACGCCCATGCGGAAGGCCCCACGCCGATCTCCGCGGTGCTTTCGGGCCTGCTTCTCAATGTGGCGATTTACGCGATCCTGCGGTTCAAGCTGCTGCTCGCGGCCAATGCGGCGGCAGTCGCCCCCGGTCCCTTGATGATGACGATGGGACTCCTGTCGGTTCTTTTCGCCGGCTTCATGCTCTACCGCCGACGCGACGTGAAGCGGTTCTTCGCCTATTCCTCGATCGAGCACATGGGCATCATCGCGTTTGCCTTCGGGCTCGGCGGTCCGCTCGCGAATTTCGCGGGACTGCTGCACATGGCTATGCACAGCCTGACCAAATCCGGAATCTTCTACGCCATCGGACACATGACGCGGATCAAGGGCACGCAGCGGATCGCCGACATCACCGGGTTGACCTCCAGCCATCCGCTTCTGGGCTGGATCTTCGTGGCCAGCGTGGCGGCGATCGCTGGCCTGCCGCCCTTCGGGGTCTTCACCAGCGAGTTCCTGGTGGTGAGTTCGGCGTTCGCGCACAAGCCGCTGCTCGCGGTCATTCTTGTGAGCGGTCTTCTGGTTTCCCTCGGCGCGCTGTTCCTGCGGCTGAACAGCCTTGCATTCGGTGAGCCTACGGGAAGCCTCGCGCCATCGTACATGACCCACGCGCCGATGATCCTGCATCTCGCGATTGTCCTTGGCGCAGGCATCTTCCTGCCGGCGGCGGTCGCCGCCTGGTTCCAGCATGTCGCGCATTTGTTGGGCTGAACCGATGTCCGTTCTGACCGAGATGATTGCCGATGGACGACAGGCCGAGCACCGGCCCTGGCCGCGCGCCATCGTCGATGTCGAGGCCTGGATGTTCGCATGCCGCCAACTTGCCGAGGGCCGTTGGAGCTTGAGCGCGCTGTGGGCAGAGCCGGATTGCGTGCACATGGCCCTGTTCGACGCCGCATCCAATGCGTTCGGCATCATGAGCCTGAACATTGTGGACGGACAATACCCGTCCGTCGGCGCCCACCATGCACCGGCGATACGCCTGGAACGCGCGATCCACGATCTTTACGGTCTGGTCGCTCAAGGTTCACCCGATGCGCGGCCCTGGCTCGACCATGGCCGATGGGGCATGCGCGCGCCGCTTGGCGATGTGCAGGAACCGGGAACCTCAGCGCCCTATCGCTTCCTTCCCGTCGAAGGGCACGGCGTGCATCAAATCCCGGTCGGGCCAGTCCATGCCGGCATCATCGAGCCGGGACACTTCCGCTTCTCGGCCAGTGGTGAAACCGTCGTGCGATTGGAAGAGCGTCTGGGTTACGCCCACA
>Ga0335085_10017001_pt1 | contig 10491 bp, 11 predicted proteins | sample Lox_Sample_45_FD_206712 | JGI IMG/M metagenome (GOLD analysis project Ga0335085, IMG submission 206712) | Soil microbial communities from Loxahatchee National Wildlife Refuge, Florida, United States - Lox_Sample_4.5 | ecosystem: Environmental > Terrestrial > Soil > Wetlands | place: USA...
TAGGCCAAACAGCCCATACATTGTTCCCTAAGTAATAAATACGCTCCGCGTCTGGCAGCGTGCCATAGGAACCCGCGGCCCCTTCCGCCTTGGGTGCCTCATAAACGGCCCATTGCAAATTAACAGCCTTCTCCATCACGGCCGGAGCGAGTTCTCGGAGATAATCGATGACCGCAGGCCACCAATTCGCGGGACCATAGGGCGGGCCGCCATCCACAACGGCCGGACTCCTGTGGTCTGAAACAAGCCAGACGGTTTCAGTTGGCAACTGGCGGCTAACGATGAAAAGTCCGCCGAGGTGGCCAAACACGCCATTGAGCGGTGGTAGATCCGCCGCCGGGCCACGAATGATGAGCATATGGGCCTTTCGGATTTGCTGTAGGGGCTGCTTGATAGTGAGTGCGGTTGGCCCGAGCGTTTCGATTAGTGCACGATTCGCCGCACCGGCTGCAAGTACCAGTTGCTTGGCACGAAACCTTGACTCGCGTTGGTGCCGATTGTGTACGACTATTTCGACAAACCTGTCTGAAGCATCAATGCGAGCGATGGTATCGATGCTGAAGACAGAATGCATGATTGGGTCTGCAAGTTCCTTCACGAGGAGGTGACCGTCGAGACAGCACTCCGGCACCGACACCAGCACCTTGACAGCGCTCGCTCGGACGGCGCCGCTCGCGAGCGCGGCCGGCCAGCGTGAAGGATCGATAGGCTCGCATGGAAGACCCAGTGCAGGATGCGACCAGAGGGAACGCTTCTGCTCAAACTGCTCTTCGCTGCCAAAACCGAAATAAGCGAGCCGGGACAAAAACAGATGTCTCCGGCTGCTAAGCCATGATTGCCATTTAGCCGTTACCCAGCGCAGCCTCACGCCGAGGTGGACCTCATTGTAAATGTAACCTTGATGAAGATAAATGTGGCTATGGCACGTCTGCTCGCCGCCTAGCTCATTGCGCTCTAGGAGTGCGAAGCGGAGCCCCATGTCAGCAAAGTCGTTAGCCAACCACAGCCCTGCAATGCCTCCGCCAACAATCAGAACGTCGACTTCGGATATAGGAGACATTTCAGGCCGGCTTTCGTTGGTCTTGTGTTGGCTGCATCTTCCCTGCGGACAACTGCTTGCCCTCCATGCAGGTCCGCAGTTGCCGGATTGCCCGTCTATATGCCAAGTAAACTCTATCTTTGGGAAAGTGAAGAAGTTGAGCCACCTGATTGCGGTTCAAGTCCTCTTTCACGATAAAATCGATAACGATTTTCAGGTCGGGCGGCAAGCGGGTGATGCATTCCGCTAAATCAATCAGCGCATGGCGATCACCCCGCGGCACCAAAGAACTGATGTCATCGCGCCGGTTTTCCAGAATGCCGAATTCCGAGTCCGGGGCCGTTGAGTCGGCTTCCGTGAATGTAATAATTTCGATTTTGCGTCTCCGGAGATATTTACTGATATACAGTCTCGACGTCAACCTGCGAAGCCAGGGGCGAAACCGCTTGCCGTCCTTGAACCTGTCGCACTTCTGCCAAACTCTTAACCAGACCAGTTGGATGAAATCTTCCTGATCGGCTGGCCGGTTCGGCAAAAGGCGGGCCACATGCCTCTTGAGCCAAACGCGGTTTCTGTCAATCAGTTCGTCAAGCGCTTCGCGATCCCCGCGCGTCAAGCGCCGCATCAGCAGAGAGTCCTCGAGATCGTTGACGCCGACCGGTGGGGATCCGGAGTGCGTTGAATACCGGCGATCAGAAGCGCCCTCAAGGCCGACGCCAACAGCCATGGCTTCCGACACGGATGTCTGACTCACGGATTTCGATGGTTCGGGGATATCGGCCTTCTTCGGCCCTTTGGAACGTCCTGCCATGAGCGCGCCGTCAACCAGCGTCGTGCTATTTCTCCCCAGCGCCATCACATCGGTCAGCGAAGGCGCCGTTGGAACCGTAACCCCATCGTACTGACGGGTGCATTTCTCGGGAGCATACCACACGCTCCCCTCGAAGTCGCCGCGCACCCACGACCAAACGCGACGGTGCCCGGCACCGGCGAGGGTCCAAAGGCCGAAGGGCGTCATCGGCACCCATATTCCAAGCGTTCGGCCGGCTGAATGCCGCATGTCGGGCGGACGTGACCGTAAGATAGTCGTACTCGGCGAGCAGTCTTATCCGGATTCCGTGGAGTTGGCATTTCTCGAGCTCCGTTATCCAATACGCCGTTGGCGTGGTGTTTTTCGGGGCAACCGCCGAAATTTCGTTGCAGCTCCGACACTGGCCGGGTGATCCGCGAACAAGTATCTGAAAACAAAACATATATGGATTTGCCGTCACGCAGCCTGTCAGCCGCCTGTCAGGACACCATTCCTCAGAAGAGAAAGTGTCCGGCTGGCGAACCGAGTCAGGAGCGGGACGGATTCGGATCGTTTGATCGGCGAGCCAAGAAGAAGCCGGCCGATCAAGGTCGGGCGTAACGTCTTCTTCCAGAGCGCCGTCCCGTGGTGTTGGGTCGCTGGTTCGCCCACACTTGGCCGTTGGCTTCATCGCGCACGATCAGAAATTGCGCTGCAACCACGCCCCGGTATGATCCCGCCTCAGCTACACCGAACTGACATCGTGTCGACCTGCGCCGCCCGAATGGACGCCGGGTTCCCAACAAAAGGCAATGGTAAGCGCGAAACCAGCGATCGCAATCAGCGAGGTACTCGAAGAGTGCAGATTTCATAAAGTCGGTCCTTTCGATCCAACTTAAATCCGAACCTTTACGCTGCCTGCAGAGAGCGGATGTACTGCCGTAACCCCCTATACTCCACGGTCGCCTGAACCGAGCGGAAGCCGGAACCATACACAGGATCGGGATTCTTTTCCATCCGCCGCGCCAAAACGGTATAATCCAGTCCGCGCCGGGACTTCACGTACAGATAGCTGACAACCTCGGCCAATCCCTCCTCGGCAACCTGAGTCTGGCGAATTCTATGGATCGCCGTCCACACGTGTACACATTCATGGGCCACCACGGAGCGAAACAGCGGCTCAGGCATTCCCGGAATAACGGACACCGTCACCTTGCGTAATCCGTTATCTTTCACGTTGAGGAGAGACTCTGTCACCCCGAGCCGATGCTGATTCGTGGTGCCCCCGGCGCCCGCTATATCACCGCCCAGCTTGAAACCGACGTTCGCCGGATCAAAACGCAGACCCTGACGCGAGCACCATCCCGCGATCTCCTTGAAGATCAGTTTCGCCCGCTGAGTATCGACAATCGCAGCGGCTTTGCAAACGCTGCATCCCAAGGATCGAGCAACCAGCCGTGTGCACCAGCGGCATTGAACGGTGGACTTCGCATGGTCGACGCAGACGCAGATTCCGAATGCATCTTTGCGGAATCGCCCCCGTATCGCGCCGCGGCATACGATGCATCGATCTGCTTTTCGTGAGGCGAATGGCAGCAAATCTCGAACCGCGCGCCAAACCTTAGTGAACATTTCGCTTCTCCTGGTTCTCAGCGGCTAATGTGGAACGGACGACGTCCACGACGTTTCGTGCGATTACAGATTCGACATACGCGCCAGCATCGGTGGTTGAGTGGCCGTCCTTATGAGGGCCCCGTGGAATCGCCTCTGCGTAGGTCGGCCGACGGCTCCACGCCGCTTTCGTGAGCAGCGCCTCGCGAGCCGATGGCTCCATAGCAGCGATTTGCTCAACCACGGCCCGGAATCGGGGATTCGCGTTCACACGATCGGCGACTTTAAGCCAACCTCGGGTGGCTTCCCAACGTTCTCGTTGAAGTTCGGTGAAACAGTCATAACCTTCGAAACCGGTACTGTAGCCGGTCGCCCGCACCTGTTCTTTGGCGATGATTGCGAAGAGGTCGTCGGGTGTGGCGGGCGTGGCCGCAACGGTCCAGCATGCAGCGAGAGCTCCCGATACAAAAGCCAGCGCGGCCGCGTGTATTCGATATCTCTTCAATTCGTCTCCTTTCTGCGCGGCGGAATTTTCCCGCTATTTCGATGTACGCTGGAGACGACGAGTTTTTCTGGAGAAAATGAAATTTTTGAAAGAAATTCGGACAATTTGTGGACTCCTGATACGGGTCGTACCTCTCCGAGCCTTTAGCTCGTGCTCCAGTCTGTGATCCTCTGTTAAACTTCCCTACTCCTGAACACAACGGTCCGAAATATCTCCGGCCTTCTTCGTCGTTGTTGGACTGCGTTAGAATGAGGGTCTTCACCAAGGGGAGAGGAGGCCGCAATGCGTGCCAGACTTACTTGTGTGTTCGTTCTGCTAGCGGGACTGTCAACCAGCTTTGGACAATCCGGGTCATCAAAAGCCGGCGAGGCGCTCATCGCATTCGTGAAGTCGATTCAGATCAAGAACGTTAAGGTGTCGACCGCGCCCGATGCAGCTCATTGTTTTACCGACCTCGATTTGGACAAATTCAGGAAGGACAGACGCGCGGAGACTGTCGCTGCTGCGGCGATGGCCTCAGCGGAAGGCCGCGAGGTCGTTACGTTGTTGCGAAATCTGTCCTCTGCGGATCGGGCATCACTTTTAGAACAGGCCCGAAAGATCTCTCGTCCGACTTGGGCTCAAGTCGGGCGCATCACGCCGGACGGGTCAGGCCAGACCGATGCGGGGCAGCAGGCTGAACAGCAGATCGCCGAGCAGATTGTGAATCTCATCTCAGAGCAGGTCAGGAAGTAGTCGCAGCTCCGGTCAATACAGGCTTGTCATCATGGGCACGGAGTTCGCGGCGCTGTTTGTTGGCGTCAACCAGTATGACCGCGATCCAAGACACTTCTGGAATCTTGGGGCTCCGACCTTAGATGCGGAAGGTTTGCGCGCGTTTTACGGCACGCATTTCGCTGGCCCTGAAAATGTCTTCCTTCTCGTAGAAGCGGGAGTTGGTACACCGTCGCCGACACTCGCCGACTTGCGGATAGCGATCAAGACCCTAAAGATGGGGCGCCCGAAGGCAGTGCTGTTATTCTTTTCCGGGCATGGTGTGGAACTCGCTGGCAAACCGTACCTGGCACTATCGGACGCACTCATCAGCGCCGGTAGTCACGAGGGAATAGTTGCCTTGGACGAACTGATGAATGAGTTCAAATTCGCAGAGACAGTGGCTTTGATCTTGGATGCGTGCCGTTGCCCGCCGAGCCCACCCAGCTGGGGCAAGCCTCACCGCGACAAATCACTGACGGTAGATCCTCACTTTTCGGCTCCTGCTTTACAGGCATTCACATCGAGGCATGCCAATGTCGCCATTCTCTCTTCGTGCAGCTCCGGCGAGCGATCTTATGAAACAGAGGAAGGCGGCAAATTCACGATCGCTCTGCTGACCGCGCTGGACGAACTCGTAACCGATCGACAGGCCGTGGTGGGGCAGTTGCTCCGCGACCGGGCCCACATGAAGTTCAGAGATAAGTGGCCGGATACTCCACAAAATCCCCACTATTACTACAGCGGTAACCGGCCGATTGAATTTGTTCCGACCGATTACCAAAAGAACAAGATCGTCCGGGTTGTTGTCGAGTTTGTAAATCGGGTCAGTTCCAATGTCTCGATGGCCCTCGGCTCGCTGAATGCTGTCGTCATCGCTGTTGTTTTTCTCGCTGTTCTGTTACTCGGCACCCAAGCTGTTCGTCACTCTAGAAAAGCGCCGACCCCCGACTTCGTGCATGACGAAGCGGGAGGTGCAATACGCCAATTTCAGGAGGAAAACGTTCCGAAATCCACTGGTGACGCGAGCTACAACTCGTTCACAGATGAACGCCTTCGGCAATGGCACGAACAGGGCGAAGCGGCCATGTTGGCACAAGCGTTCATTCAAAGGCCCGATGGAAGTAAGCTGATCCGTGAAGTGGACTCGCTTTCGCCTGTGGGCCGCGACAAGGCCCTCGCAGGGCTGGAACTCGTGTCTAGGCCGACTTTCGCGGAAGTTGGAGAAATCCGCCAAGACGGCTCAGCGCAGACCGAAGCCGGGCAGCAGGCGGAACGAGAACTCGCCCGGGAGATCGTTCGACGGCTTCGGGAAGCGACTTCCGGCCTGCTGCCACGATTGTTTTGGTGGCTCTACAATCCTTGAATCCCCAGCGCCACGTCGACCTGCTCCAGGGCGGGCCGAGGGGCGCGCTGGCGCGCGCGCGCATCTTCGAGTTTGTGACGTTGCTGCGCCTCGTATACCTGGCTCTCTTTTTCAGCCGCGTCGAGGATACCGGAAGCGCTCGTAACGCCCTCAGCAAGTCCTTCCAGGCTCATCATGGCGAGGTCGCCCTTCATCAACCAGCCGTATGGCAGGCCGCCCGCGGCCAGTTCCCCGGCCAGCGCGGGTGCAGTGACTTCATCGAGATTCTTACGTACTGCTTCGAGGCGCTTCCCGCATTCCCGCAACGAATGAAATCGGAGATAGAACGCGCCCGTGCAATGCTTTAGTTCGCGTACTCCGGCAGCTGCAAGGTATCCACCCGAAATAAGGACGCAGATCGAAAACCACAGCACTGCGTCACCAACGACCTTCTCGCTGATGGGGATCGGCGGCGCATCGGGATTCTCGGCGTTCTTTTTCAGGGTCATCGCCTGCTCCCGCGTGGGCGCCATTTTGACGATTGACTCCATCTGCACGGCCCCCGCGCCCAGCAAACCGGCAATGATCATCACCCCGGCCAAAACGCTCGCCCATCGCCCCCGGCGCGCCGCACCCTCGGGCGTTGCTGCCCGGAATAACGGCCACGGATCATCCAATAGGCGCAGCCGCACGATCAGAAACTCAAACAAGAGGAGGCTCGACGCGAATGCCACTCCCATCCAGAGCGCCCGCGGATCGTTCGCCTTGAGGTTGAGCAGATAAGCGAGCGCCCCGGTCAGGATCTCCTCGACGCGGAATGCGGCGAACGCGGCCAGCATGTAGAGGCAGGCCACGAGAAACGTGATAGCTCCAGCGGCCGGGAGCGCCTTCAGCGTCGCCTCTACTGCGGAGAGAGCCGACAGGGCGGCCTTAAACTCATCGAGGGAAGCGCGGAAGACCGCTGCGGCCTGTACGAGTGCCGATGTAGTGCGCCGCTGTGCATCTCGGCGGACACTGTCGACCGCCCCGGAAATGGCTAAAAGCGCCTGGTTGATGCTCTCCTCGGACGAATGATTATCGACAGAGTCCAGTATTTCTTCTACGCGGGTTTCGCTATTCATGTGATTCAGACCTCCACCTTTCCACTTTTCGTTTTGAGCGCTGCGGCCGCAGCGCCGCGGACACGATAATGCTCGAACAGGCTGAGCAGCGTCTCCGAGCCCGCACTGCGGATCCGCTGGCGTTCCGCATCACGGACGTGAGCGCGATCCAGCGCGGCTCGGACGAGCGCGACCCGCGGAGCCAACAGCGCCAGCATGAGCGGCCGGACTGCGATCGAGCCGAGATCAACGGAACCTTCGAGAATCCGGCCGAACCGCGTCGACGCGGCTCGCCCGACGCTGCCGCCGAAATGGTTGAAGGCGAGCGCGACCCGCTGGCGATGAGCCGCCTGGCGAGCCTTGAGACCATCCAGTCGGACTTGCAGAATGCCGACACTCGCCACCGGCTCAAGACCCGCTTCCACGGCATCCTCAATAACCCATTTGCCGATCAGCTCATGCGCCGTTGAAGAAGCGAGATTATGCAGCCCCGCTTCAGATGCAACCTCCGTCACCTGCGGCTTGTGGGCTTCAATCTTCCGAAAGAAAAGTTCTTTGGGGTTCATGACCGTCTCCTTAGAGGGGGTTCGTATCGAAATGAATCGCCAGCTTGCCGGGGGCGGCCTCGGCTTCGAGGATTTTCGGCCAGAAAAGGCGCTGTTCCCTCAGCGAATTGCAGCCCGTCCGCCCAGCCTTTGTGGGCAGCACCCAGAAGACCTCGCTGAAGCCGGCGAGCGAGGCGTTATAGCCGCGCAGCCGCTCGGCGGCCTTATCCAGAAGCCCCTGAATCGACTGGCGGTTGATGCAAGCGTTCTCGATCGTGGCACTGTCGAGCCCGTCCGAAGCGACTACGAGCACGTTGGTCTTTTTGGCATCCGGTGAAAGCCTTGTCAGAATCCCGAGAACGTCGGTCGAGAGTGCCGGCGACTCTTCCTGAAGCAGAGCGTTCACGGCGTCGGCAATCGCGCGCTTTGCTTTCTGGTATCTCAGCTTGAAGACGGTGTCGCCATCGAGTCCGGCCTCCGGGTCGCGTACGGGCAGTTCCGTCCAGGGAAGCACGGCGGCATCGTCCGCGGTGCGATCGGCGATACGTGCGACCTTCACGCTGTCGCATTCGTGCAGACCCGCTAGGAACTTGCCCATTTCCGGTGAGTAATTTACGCGGTCCTTCGTAGACGAAGTGGGATCCACGAAGACGCTGTAAGCTTTACAACCCGCGTTGTCAGCGCTGGCCGCCGCAACGGCGTTACTGGCGGCGATGGGAGCGGTTGTTATGCTTGCGTCGGCCCGCGGGACTTCGTGGGAAAATGGAGCCCAATGGTTGATGTATGCTGTTGCAAAAACCGCAACGGCTACCAGGGACAGAAGAACAACTCCTCGCATTCGATCGTCTCCTTGATTTAGGTTTCAGGCCCAATCAGCTCAGGCGGGCAGCCGACCGGACGATCACCTGTACGCCGCGAGGGGGCGGTTTTTCTATAGAGGTTGGTCGTTTACGCTTGTTTACAGTTCCTTCCGGTGAGGGCCCGGTGGCAGAGCTACAGACGGCCTGTCGCAGAGATTAACGAGAGGAGTTCGATCTCTGCGAAACTCCAACGGCGGGCGCGAGCCATTGTGAGGCTACAAGGAACAGAACTGCGTGGAACGCCGCAGAGTTCGGCCCATTATGCTCGGAGCTAACCGGCTCGGCTTGGAGGACGGAGAGACCGACGGGGCGCTCACAGCATCAATTTCGCGTCGATCATGATGACCGGATCAGGCAGAAAAGTATGAAGCCCACGCCTAGAACAAATAAAGCAAAGAAACGTTTGAAAAACCGCGCCCCGATTAATGCGGCGACAATGAAGAATGCGCCCATCGAGCCTCCTATTGCAGTTATCGGGAAAGTTGACCGGAACTTTAGTTGCTATGACCGCGATCAGGTGTTCGTCGCCGCCACGTACGGAATTCCGAACAGTCGTGCCCATGAACGAATCGCGGCATCTTGAAATCGCGGGATGCCTGTGCTTGTCGCCCAGTAGTCATTCGCTACGGCGACGAGAATGGTCGGATGCGAACCTAACGTTCTAATTATCGGCCAGGTCAGCAGTTGCTCGTAGCAAATCAAAAAGGCGGCGCGTTCGTTGGCGATCTGAACAACGCTTGGACCGAACAAATGCATCGAGGCACCCGCTACGTGAGTGGGGTTCCACATTGCAATTGGCACGGGAATTCTCTGTCGAAATTCACCGGTGGTGGCCCCCCTAATCATCACGGCATTGTCGTAGTCAACTCTCAGCATGCCAGCGGCTTGTTGCGAGGGACCGGGTAAACGGCCAGTGTGCTGTGTTGAGGTCAGGACGGTGAGCGTTTGCGAAAAGTCCTCAAACTGAATCGGCATCGCACTACGATTCCTAATGGGTACACGTGTTCCGACCAAAATCGTTTTGCCCTCCCTGTTCAGCTTGTCGAACGTTGTCTGCCAATAGGCGTCTGCTGCCGCAGTCCAAACGGGGACGACCGTCTCCGGGAAGACGATGACGCTGGCAGGAGAGGATAACGCGTGCTCTTGAATCCATCTCGCGGTCCGGTACTCTCGGAGCGGCGAGGCTTGTCCGTGCGAGATGGCGCCGAAATGTGTGTTCACGCCCTCCCATCCAGACAGCGGTCGCGGTGGCCTGTAAATGAGGTTTTGGCTCAGCGTGATTATGCTGCCGATCGCGAGCGCGTATCGAGGCCACCTTGCGAGAGCGCCCGTGAGCAAAGCGCAGAACACCAATCCCAGCAATCTCAATCCGGGAAACAGAACGCCGGCAGCCGTCAGCGGGGACGCCCATCCGATGATTCCCAAGGGCGGAATGACAGCCAAGGCGATTGCCAGCGGTACTCGCCAGGCAGCTTGACGTATGTCCGCTGACCAGGCGCAGGCCCACGGGAAGGCGAGTAGGGCGGAAGCGACGATCCATAACCCGATCGCCACAAATGCTGAGACATTGGGCCCGAAGAAATTCCGCGCGCCTGGAATCAATGGCGATAACGCGGCGGCATAGAAGGCGGCCGCAGTCTGATAACACGATCTGCGGCTCGGTTGTCGCAAGACGACGGCAGGCATCATTAAGGTACCCGTTATCCCAACGCTGGTGGCGCTGGACAGTCCCAGCCCGATGGTAACTGCGCACACCAATCGAAAACGTTCGCCGAACGGGGACGATGATCTCACCATGCAGTCATGAGCGGCCGAACATGATCACGTACGGTTGAGGTGCGGATCGGGCCAAAATATCGGCTGTCGAAACTCCGCGGATTGAACGATGAGGCCACCCAGATTGTTCCGGGGGCGACGAAATAGTGTCCCATCGGCCATGGCTT
>Ga0335085_10017004_pt1 | contig 10490 bp, 9 predicted proteins | sample Lox_Sample_45_FD_206712 | JGI IMG/M metagenome (GOLD analysis project Ga0335085, IMG submission 206712) | Soil microbial communities from Loxahatchee National Wildlife Refuge, Florida, United States - Lox_Sample_4.5 | ecosystem: Environmental > Terrestrial > Soil > Wetlands | place: USA: Florida...
CCACCGGGAGCGCCAGCACCTCCGCCACCTCGTACGGGTGGAGCGCGAGCACCCGGTCCCGGAGGGCGGGGAACCGCTCTCGCGTGGTCTTGAGGACGAGCAGCACCTCGCCCTCGTCCTCGACCTTCCCTTCCCAGCGGTAGATGGACCGCACGCCCGGAACGACGTTGCCGCACGCGGCGAGGTGTTCCTCGACGAGCGCCCGTGCGATCTCGGCGGCGCGCTCGGCGGTGGGCGCCGTCACGAGCACCACCAGCGCGCCGGTGGATGCCGTGCTCACATCCCCTCCGCCCTCGCCACGAGCTCGCGCATGATCTCGCTCGTTCCCCCCGCGATGGTCAGCGCCCTGACGTCGCGCCAGGCGCGGGCGATGTCGCTCTCGAGCACGTACCCCATGCCGCCGTGGATCTGCATGCAGTCGTAAGCGACCTCCTGGGCGAGCTCGCAGGCGTAGAGCTTCGCCATGGAGATCTCCTTCACCGCCACCTGGTTCCGGCAGAAGAGGTCGCAGGCGCGGTAGGTGAGCCAGCGCGCCGCCTCCACCGCGGCGAGGTGGTCGGCGAGGCGGTGGCGCCAGGCCTGGAAGCTCCGCACCGGACGGCCGAAGGCCTTCCGCTCCTCGCCGTACCGCAGCGCGCCTTCCAGCATGAGCGTCATCGCCGCCACGGCCTGCACCGCCGCGACGAGCCGCTCTCCCTGGAAGTTGACCATGATGTGGGAGAAGCCCTGGTCGAGATCGCCCAGCACCCAGCGGGCCGGCACCCGGCAGTCCTCGAAGTGGAGCACGGCGGTGTCCGACGAGGGCAGCCCGACCTTCTCGAGCTTCCGCCCCACCGCGAACCCCTTCACGTCGGTGGGGAAGAGGACGAGCGAGATGCCGCCGTAGCCCTCGCCTCCCGTGCGGACCGCCATGGTGAGGAAGTCGGCCCGAGCGCCGTTGGTGATCCACATCTTCGACCCGTTCACGACGAGGTCGTCGCCGTCGCGCCGGGCGGTCGTGCGGATCGACGCGACGTCGCTGCCCGCGTCGGGCTCGGAGACGGCGAGCGCGGCGATGCGCTCGCCGCGGATGGCGGGCGCCAGGAACTCCCGCTTCTGCTCTTCGGTGCCGATCTCGTCGATGACCGGGATGGCCATCTCGCCGTGGACGAGCATGGAGGTGGCGAGGCCTGCGTTCCGGCAGCGGGCGAGCTCCTCGGCGTAGGCGACCACGTACCACCAGTCGAGCCCGGACCCGCCGTGGGCCGCGTCGCGGCGGATGCCGAACCAGCCCATCTCCCCGAACGTGCGGAAGAGCGAGCGGGGGAACTCGCCCTTCTCGTCCCACTCGCGGCCGTGCGGCGCGAGCTCGCGCTCGACGTACTCGCGGACCGTGCGCCGGAATGCCTGGTGCTCCTCGGTGAAGGGATCGAAGGACATCGCCCGGACCTACTTCTTGCCGAGCATCGCCTCCTTGAGGTCGCCGTCCGCCGGCTTCTCGCCGAGCCAGTTCCGGAGGAGGGCGTCGGCGAAGTCCTTGCCCTCGACCGTGACGGGGCTCCCCCCGGCCGCGGACACCGTCGTGCCCTGCCCGGGCACGTAGGTGACGAGCATCTCGGAGCCCTCCTTCATGTCGGCGAGCCCGGGCGCGAGGAGGTCGAGCTTCGCGACCAGGCCGGCGAGGCCCGGGCCGGCCGAGTTCTTCTCGAACCCCTCCTTGTAGGCCTCCAGGATCTGCTTCTTCGAGACGTCGCGCAGGAACACCATGCGCACGCGCTTCGGCGCGTCGGAGTCCACGATGGCCTTCGGGTCCGCGGAGGGCGCGGCGAGGTAGAGCCCGCCCGCGTACACCTTGATGAAGAGCTTCTTGCGGAGGCCGGCGCCGTTCAGCTTGAGCGCCTGGCCGGCGACGTCGGCCGTGTCGGCGAAGTCCACGCCGGCCACCTTGCCGGCCCGGGCCGGGAGGGACACGGCGAGCGCTGCGACCGCGAGGGCGAGCTTCTTCATGGGACGCTCCGTGAAGGGGTGGAGGCGACGACTGTAGCCCCGCCCCGGCCGGGGCGGGCCCTCCCAGGCGGGTGCTCAGGGCGCGGCGAACGGAGCGGGTGCGGCGCGCCGCCGCCCGAGGACCGAGCCCCAGGCGACGCCCGCCACGCCGAGGAGCGCCCCCCCGGCGGCGAGCGGCGCGAGCGGCTCGCCGAGCACGAGCGCCCCGAGCGTCACCTGCGCGAGCGGCGTGAGCTGCAGCCAGGCGGCGGCCTCGGGAACCGAGAGCGTGCCGTAGGCCTCGGTCATGAGGAGCTGGGCGAGCCAGGAGGCGAGCCCGAGCCCGGCCGCGAGCGCCCAGGCCCGAGGCGCCGTCGGCCACGGCGCGAGCGCGAACGGCAGCGCCACCGGCAGGCCGCCCAGGCAGAAGTAGAAGAAGATGGTCGCCGCGTTGTCCTCGCCGCGCATCTTGCGGATGAACAGCGCCGACACCGCCGCGAAGCAGGCCGCTCCGAGCGCGAACCCCTCCCCCGCACCCACCCGCTGCGGCAGCGATCCGCCGCCGAGCACGAGCACCACCCCCGCGGTGGCGGCGAGGAGCCCCAGGGCGAGGTGCACCGTGGGCCGCTCCCCGAACACCGGAATGGAGAGCAGGACCGCGATGACCGGGAAGAGGTTGTAGACGATCCCCGCCTCGCCGGCCGGGATGCGCTCGAGGGCGAGGAAGTAGAGGACCACCACGATGCCGCCCGAGAGCCCGCGGCTCCAGAGCAGCCTCACGTTCCGTGGGCGATGGAGCCCGGGCCGGACCCGGAACGCGACGAGCGAGACGAGCAGGCCGGACGCGAAGCGGACCATCGTGAGCTGGCCCGCGTCGAATCGGGCCTCCGGGGGCGTGCCCGCGCGGGAGAGGAGACGCGCGATCACCGACATCACCGCGAACGAGCAGGCCGCGCCGGCGAGAAGGAGACGCGCGAGGAGGCGCGCCCTGCGCTCGGGCGTCACGGCTCCTCCGCCGGGATGCCCGCGGCCATCCCGGCGCGGGGCGACGCGACGTCGCGGGGTCGGTGCCCGAGCACGCTGCCGTAGACGATGCCCGCGACACCGAGCACGACGCCGACGACGGTCGTCCCGGTGAGCCGCTCGCCGATGAGGAGGCTCCAGCCGAAGGCGGCGATCGGGGTGAGCTGCTGCCACAGCGCGGCCTCGGCCACCGAGAGGGCGCCGTACGCCTCGGTCATGAAGAGCTGGGCGAGGAAGGCCACCACCCCGACGCCTCCTGCGGCCGCCCAGGTCGCCGGGCCGGCGGGCCAGTGGTGGAGCGCGTACGGCGTCGAGACCGCGAAGCCACCCAGCGCAAACGCCAGGAAGATGGTCGGCGCGTTGTCGGTGGCGCGGAGCGCGCGGATCGAGGTGACCGCGACGCCGCCGGCCATGGCCGAGAGCACCGCCAGGCCCTGGCCCCATCCCAGCTGGAACCGCGTGGTGCCGCCGCCGAGCACGAGGAACACGCCGGCCACGGCGATGGCGAGGCCGAGCGCGAGGTGGAACGTCGGCCGCTCTCCCAGGACGAAGAGGGAGATCACGACCGCCCAGATCGGGAAGGTGTTGTTGATGAGCGTGGCCTCGCCGGCCGGGATGAGCGCGATGGCGAGGAAGTAGAGGAGCGCGGCAAATCCACCGAAGAGGCCGCGCGTCACGAGCAGCGGACGGTTCACCGGGCGGAAGGTGCCCGGGCGTAGCGTGAAGACGGAGACGACCGCCAGGATGCCCACGCCGAAGCGGACGAAGGTCACCTGCCCGCCGTCCATCCCGCCCACGGAGGCCAGCCGGGCGAGCACGGCCGACAGGCCGAACAGGAGCCCCGCCCCGAAGAGGAGGAGCCGCGCCCGCCTCCGCGACGCTCGGTGGGCTGCCCGGCCGGAGGCGGAAAAGTCCATGAAGTCCCGCGTCCTACCAGAGAAGCCGGCGGGGCGGAAGGCCGTCCCCGCGCTGGCCCCTGTGAGACCCCGGCGTTAAGTAGAGCGGTCCATGAGCGAGCCCGAGTTCATCACCGTCAAGGGCGCGCGCGAGCACAACCTCAAGTCCGTCACGCTGGAGATCCCCAAGAAGCGGCTGGTGGTCTTCACCGGCGTCTCCGGCTCGGGCAAGTCCTCGCTCGCGTTCGACACCCTCTACGCGGAGGGCCAGCGCCGCTACGTCGAGTCGCTCTCGTCGTACGCCCGGCAGTTCCTCGGGCAGATGGAGAAGCCCCGCTACGACACCATCCGCGGGCTGTCGCCCACCATCTCCATCGAGCAGAAGGCGGCCTCCAACAACCCGCGCTCCACGGTCGGCACCATCACCGAGGTGCACGACTACCTGCGCGTGCTCTACGCCTCCATCGGCGTCCAGCACTGCCCGAGCTGCGGGCGGCAGGTGGGGAAGCAGACCGCCGATCAGATCGTGGACTCCATCCTGGAGATGCCGGAGGGCTCGCGCATCCTGGTGCTCGCCCCGCTGGTCCAGAACCGGAAGGGCGAGTACCGCGACCTCCTCCAGGACCTCGAGAAGCACGGCTTCGCCCGCGTGCGCATCGACGGGATGATCCACGGCCTCGCCGACCGGCTGGCCCTCGACAAGAAGCTGAAGCACGACATCGAGCTCGTGGTGGATCGCCTCGTGGTGAAGCCGGGCCTGAGGCCGCGGCTCACCGACTCTGTGGAGACCGCGCTCCGGGAGGGCAAGGGCACGCTCGTCGTGGCCGACGCCGACAAGGAACAGAAGGTCGGGCCGGGCATCGACCCCGAGGAGTACAAGCGCCACGATCGCTTCTTCTCCGAGCACAACGCCTGCCACGTGTGCGGCCTGTCCTTCGGCGAGCTCACCCCGCAGGGCTTCTCGTTCAACAACCCGGTCGGCTCGTGTCCCGACTGCCAGGGCCTCGGCACCCGCGCCGAGATGGACCCCGACCTCATCGTTCCCGACCCCTCGCTCACCATCCGCGACGGCGCCGTCGAGCCCTGGGCCGGCGGCATGGAGCGCGGCGAGGGCTGGACGTTCGAGTTCGTGGAGCACCTCGCCCGGTCGCTGAAGCTCGACCTCGACACGCCCTGGTCGAAGCTCTCGAAGCGCGACCGCGACCTCGTCCTCCTCGGCACCGACGCCGTGAAGGAGGGCCGGCTCCGCATCGACTGGGAGGGCGTGGTGAACCAGCTCTACCGGCGCTTCCGGTCCACCGGCTCCGAGGGGATGCGGCGCTACTACATGCGCTACTTCTCCGACAAGCCGTGCCAGACCTGCGGCGGCGAGCGGCTCAAGCCCGAGAGCCGGGCGGTGCGCATCCGCGGCCGCGGAATCGTGGAGCTGTCGCGCCTCACCATCGGCGAGGCCCACGGCTGGCTGTCGGGGCTCGACCTCAAGGGGAACGAGGCCCGCATCGCCGACGAGCTCCTGAAGGAGATCAAGAACCGGCTCAAGTTCCTGCTGGACGTCGGGCTCGGCTACCTCACGCTCGACCGGCCCGGGCCGTCGCTCTCGGGCGGCGAGAGCCAGCGCATCCGCCTCGCCTCGCAGATGGGCTCCGAGCTCACCGGCGTCATCTACATCCTCGACGAGCCGTCGATCGGGCTGCACCAGCGCGACAACGGCAAGCTCCTCGCCACCCTGAAGCGCCTGCGCGACGTGGGCAACTCGGTCATCGTCGTCGAGCACGACGAGGAGACGATGGAGGAGGCCGACTGGCTGGTGGACTTCGGCCCCGGCGCCGGCGCCCACGGCGGCGAGATCGTGGCGGCCGGCACGCCGGAGGAGGTGAAGCGGAACGCCGCATCGCTCACCGGCGCGTACCTCTCCGGCCGCCGGGAGATCCCGCTGCCTTCCCGGCGCCGCGCGGGCGACCACGGGACCGTCACCGTCTCGGGCGCCAGCGAGAACAACCTGAAGGGCGTGACCGTGTCGTTCCCGCTCGGCCGCTTCGTCGCGGTCACCGGCGTGTCCGGCGCGGGCAAGTCCACGCTCGTGAACGCGGTGCTGCGCCCGGCCCTCATGCGCAGCCTCTACGGGACGCGCGAGGTGCCCGGGAAGCACGAGGGGCTCTCGGGCCACGAGCGGATCGACAAGGTCATCGACATCAACCAGCAGCCCATCGGCAGGACCCCGCGCTCCAACCCCGCCACCTACACGAAGGTCTTCGACTCCATCCGCGACGTGTTCGCCCAGACGCCCGAGGCCCGCGCCTTCGGCTACCAGCCCGGGCGCTTCAGCTTCAACGTGAAGGGCGGCCGCTGCGAGGCCTGCCAGGGCGACGGCATGAAGCTCGTGGAGATGCACTTCCTCGCGGACGTGCTCGTGCCCTGCGAGGTCTGCCACGGGAAGCGCTTCAACGAGGCCACGCTGCGGGTCGGGTTCAAGGGCAGGAACATCGCCGAGGTGCTGGCGCTGTCCGTCTCCGAGGCGAAGGAGGTCTTCCAGAACCACCGCGAGATCGTGCGGGTGCTCACCACCCTCGAGGACGTCGGCCTCGGCTACATCCAGCTCGGCCAGCCCTCCCCCACCCTGTCGGGCGGCGAGGCGCAGCGCATCAAGCTCTCGCGCGAGCTCGCCCGGGTCGGCACCGGGAAGACGCTCTACATCCTCGACGAGCCGACCACCGGCCTGCACTTCGAGGACGTGCGCCGGCTCCTCCACGTGCTCGACCGGCTCGTCGACGCCGGCAACACGGTCGTCGTCATCGAGCACAACCTCGACGTCATCAAGTGCGCCGACTGGGTCGTGGACCTCGGCCCCGAAGGTGGCGACGAGGGCGGGAAGGTCATCGCCGAGGGCACGCCCGAGGAGATCGTCCGCGTGAAGGCGAGCCACACCGGCCAGTACCTGGGCCGCGTCCTCGCCGGGCACCGCCAGAGGCATCCGGCCGCCGCTCCCCCTCCGGGGGAGCGGAGCGGGAGGGGCGCGTCGAACGCCGTCAGTGGCGGTATGAGATAGGGCATGACGCCCCGGTACCAGGCCGACCTCCGCGGGAGGCTGCAGCACCTGCGCAACGAGCTGCTCCACGCCGACCCGGCCCGCATCGAGCCCAACCGGCGCGACCCGGCCGCGAGCGGGGTCGCCGACGAGGACGCCCAGGCGCTCTCGGAGATGCTGCAGGTCCTCGCCTCGAAGCGGAACGAGGGTCAGGCGGTCCTGCTCCGCCAGATCGACCACGCCCTCGGGAAGCTCATCGACTCGCCGGAGGACTTCGGCCTCTGCGAGGAGTGCGAGGAGGAGATCGGCGAGAAGCGCCTCTCGCTCGTGCCCTACACGACGCTGTGCGTGGCCTGTCAGGCGAAGCGCGACCCGAAGCTCGGCGCGTCGCGAAAGAAGCCGACCGACTTCCGGTGAGGGCCTCGCGGATCTCCCTGGCCGGCCACCCCGGCCTCCTCACCGCGCCGTCCGCTCCCCGTTTCCTCCTCCTCCTGGCCCACGGCGCCGGCGCCGGCATGCGCCATCCGTTCCTCGCCGGCGTGGCGGGCGCGCTCGCCGCCGAGGGCGTCGCCACCGCCCGCTTCGAGTTCCCGTACATGGCCGCCGGCCGGCCGCACCCGGACGCGCCCACCGTCGCCGAGACGGCGGTGCGCGAGGCCTGGGCCGCGGTGCGCGAGCGATTCCCCAACCTCCCGGCGTTCGCCGGCGGCAAGTCCTACGGCGGTCGGATGACCTCGCGCGCGCACGCGGCGGCGCCGCTCGACGGCGTCCGCGGCCTGGCGTTCCTGGGGTTTCCGCTGCATCCCGCCGGGAAGCCGTCGGTGGATCGCGCCGACCACCTCGCCGGCGCGGCCGGGCCGCTCCTCTTCGTACAGGGCGACCGCGACGCGCTCGCCGGGCTCGCGCTCCTCCGTCCGGTCGTCCGGAAGCTCGGGAAGCGGGCGAGGCTGCACGTCGTCCGGGGCGCCGATCACGGCTTCGCGGTCCCCGCGCGTTCGGGTCAGAAGCCGGCTGAGGTGCTGGCCGGCATCGCGGGGGCAGTGAGGAAGTGGATGGAGGCGGTCACCGCCCCCTCCGCGCCCTCCACTCCTCGGCGGTGATCTCCCAGAGCTCCGCGGGCGCGCGTCCGGACACGAAGTCCCGCTCGGTCGTCCCGACGAGGCGCATACCTTCCCGGATCGAGATCCGGCGCGAGGCCTCGTTCGCGGCCGCCTTGTAGACACGTAGCGCCGGCTGCCCGAGCACATCGAACCAGAACGCGGTGACGGCGGCGCACGCCTCGGTGGCGTACCCGAGCCCGCGCCACTCGGGCGCCACCCAGAACCCGCGGTTCTCGGACTCGCCGGCGTTGAGGTTGATGCCCCCGACGATGACCTCCGGCGCCTCCTTCCTTCGGATCGTCCAGTGCCGTCCCCTGCCCGCCTCCATGGCCGGCAGGGCGACGTCCCGCAGGAACGTGAACGCACCGTCGGGTGGATACGGCCACGGCACCTTCCCCGCGAGCAGCCGGACGTTCTCCCACCGCGGGAAGATCCGCTGGAGCTGCTCCGCGTCCTCGAGCGCGAGCGGGCGGAGGAGGAGCCGGGCGGTCTCGAGCGCCGGGGTCATCGCGCCCCTCCTATCCCGCGCGCTTCTCCGGGCCCTCCGGCGCCGGGGCGGCCGGCGCCGGCGCGGCCTCGACGGGCCTCGCCTCGCGCTCGCGGGCGGCCGCCTTCCGGAGGCGCCTCGCCCGCACGCCGAGCCCGAGCGCCATCCAGGCGGCGAAGAGCGCGGCCGGCGTCGCGAGGACGCGAGGGAAGGCGACGAGCAGCGCGGCGAGCACGGCGAGGACGACGGCTGCGACGACGAGCAGGCGCGACTCCGCGGGCCCGAGCAGCCGGCTGCCGCCGATGGCCGCTCCCACCGCGCGGCCGAGGCGCAGGGCGCCGGCCGCGGCCACCGCCGAGCCCTCGCGCGGCCGCCGGGGCCTCGGCCGGGGAGCCTCGCCCTCGGATTCCAGACGCCTGCGCCGTCGCCACCGGCGTCGGGCGCCGAGCACCACCTCCGTCGCCCGCGAGAGGTCGGCGAGGAAGGCATCCTCGAGCTCCGCGGCGAAGAGCTCGTCCTCGACCGCCACGTCGAGCTCCCAGTTGGCGACCCACGAGGACAGGTTCAGGTTGGAGGAGCCCACCCGGGCCCAGCGCCCGTCGGCGACCGCCGACTTCGCGTGGATCATCGAGCCCTGCCACTCGAAGATCCGCACACCCGCCTCGAGGAGCGGACGGTAGCCCGCCACCGAGAGCCGCTTCACGAGCACGAGGTCGCTCTCGCCGGGCACGAGGATGCGCACGTCCACGCCGTCGGCAGCGGCCGAGCGGAGCGCCTGGACGTACGCGGCGGTGCCCACGAAGTACGCGTCGGTGATCCAGAGCGTGCGCCGGGCCAGCGCCGCCACGAGCTGGTCCATCCGGAAGACTCCGGACGTGGAGGGCTCGGTGGCGATGACGCGCAGGGCGACGCCACCGCACTCCGGGATCGACGCGTGCGCCCTCGGCTCCCCGGCGGGGAGCGGCGCTCCCGCCTCGGCCCACGAGGCGGCAAAGCCGCGCCAGAGGTCGGCCACCGCCGGGCCGCGGATCTCCACGCCGGTGTCGCGCCACGGCTCGATGCCCCGCGCCGGGTCACCCTCCCAGCGCTGGGCGATGCAGACGCCGGTGACGAAGCCGACCGTGCCGTCCACGACGAGGAGCTTCCGGTGGTCCCGGCCGACCCAGCCGAGCGGGCTGTCGAGCCGCGGCGGGTTGAAGGTCCGCACCTCGACGCCGTCGTGGGCCATCCGCCGCCAGAACCCCGACCGGGCCTCGCCCAGGCTCCCGTACCAGTCGTGGAGCACGCGCACCTTCACGCCGGCCCTCGCCCGGGCGGAGAGCGCGTCGGCGAAGCGCCGCCCCAGCGGGTCGTCCGCGAAGATGTACGCCTCGACGGCGACGGCCTCGGTCGCCGCGTCGATGGCCGCGAGCATGGCCGGGAAGTGCTCGCCGGCGTCGCGCAGGAGGCGGACCGAGTTGCCGCCCACGAGCGGCGCGCCGGCCGCGCGGGCGAACGCCTGCTCCGCCAGCGGGCGGAGGGCCCCCCGCGGACCGTGCGGCGGCCAGACCTGATCGTCTCGCGCCATCGCGCCATCGTCGCCCGACCTCCCTCGGTCGATCAATCGCCACCTCGCGCGTCCGCCCTCGTCCGGCCCCGCCCGGTCGGTTGCGGACCGACGGCGCCGGCCCGAGGATGCGCGCCATGGACCCGGACCGCCCCACGTTCGCCCGTCGCCTCGCGGTCGTCGCCGCGGCTCTCGTCGCCCTGCTCGTGCTCGCGGTCGTCGCCGCGGTCGTGCTCCTCGACTCCGAGACGGTGGCGAGGCGGGCCGTCGCGCTCGTCATGCCGAAGGTGTCGGCGGCGCTCGGCCGGGAGGCCGCGCTCGCCTCGGCCAGGCTGGAGCTCTTCCCCGAGACGCGCGTCTCCCTCTCCGGCCTGCGCATCGCTGGGCGCCCCGGCGAGCCACCGCTCGTCGAGCTCGAGGCGCTCCGGCTCCACGTCGCGCTCTGGCC
>Ga0335085_10017005_pt1 | contig 10489 bp, 11 predicted proteins | sample Lox_Sample_45_FD_206712 | JGI IMG/M metagenome (GOLD analysis project Ga0335085, IMG submission 206712) | Soil microbial communities from Loxahatchee National Wildlife Refuge, Florida, United States - Lox_Sample_4.5 | ecosystem: Environmental > Terrestrial > Soil > Wetlands | place: USA...
GCGGCATGAGGAGTGGTATTATGTCCCTTGCCCGCAGTGCGGTCGCCGGGCCCGTCGCGAGACCGACGTCTCCGACACCTTCCTCGATTCGGCCTGGTACTTCCTCCGCTATCCCAGCACCGAGTTCGCAGACCGGCCCTTCGACCCGGCCCGGACGAAGAAGTGGCTGCCGGTAACGACGTATATCGGGGGCAACGAGCATGCGGTGCTGCACCTGCTCTATTCGAGATTCATCTGCATGGCGCTCCAGGATCTCGGGCACCTTCACTTCGAGGAGCCGTTCACCCGGTTTCGGGCTCATGGGCTGATCATCAAAGACGGGGCCAAGATGTCCAAGTCGAAGGGCAACGTGGTGATTCCCGACGACTACATCGCCAAGTGGGGCGCCGACACCTTCCGGATGTATCTCATGTCGCTGGGCCCCTTCCAGGAGGGGGGAGACTTCCGCGATGCGGGAATCAGCGGGCCGCGGCGTTTCCTCGACAAGGTCTGGAGCCTGGTGGGGGATGCGGCCAGGTGCGCGCCCGGCGAGGAAATTCACCGGCATATCCAGGTCAAATGGCACCAGACCAAGCGCAAGGTCACCGAGGACACGGCCGGTCTCAAGTACAACACGGCGATCGCCGCGATGATGGAGTTGCTGAACACGCTGCGCGAGGAGAACTGCAGCTCGCGGGAAATCGTGCGGGACCTGGTGATCATGATCGCGCCCTTCGCTCCCCATTTCGCTGAGGAGTGCTGGGAGCGCCTGGGCCATCACACCTCGGTGTTCGACGCCGAGTGGCCCAGCTGGGATCCCGACCTGGTGGTGGAAGACGAGGTCGAGGTAGTGGTTCAGGTCAACGGGAAAACCCGATCCCGGGTGCGGGTACCCCGGGATGCTGACGAGTCCACGGTGGTGGCGGCGGCCGAACGGGACGACGCGGTGCAGCGATTCATGGCGGGAAAAGCGGTCCGGAAACGGGTTCTGGTCCCCAACCGGCTACTGAACCTGGTAGTGCAGTAGGCGCTAGAGCAGGCGGGTCACCCACTCTCCCACGATGTAGCCGGCTGCGGCGACGCCGAGGCCGACCACGAACATGTCGAAGCCGCTGCGAATCACCCCGCGGCCGGTAAAGAAGCTTCGCGCTGCGCCCACCCCGAAGTGCGATAGCATCGAAATCGAGAACGAGGTCCAGATCGCGGCGGGACCGCTCAGGAGGAGGAACGGTGCCACCGGGATCAGGGCGCCGATGGCGGTGGCCGAGCCGGTGATCCAGGCTTCCTGCAGTGGCGTGCTGCTGGCCTCGCCGAACTTGAGCTCCTCTTTGACCTTCTCGGAGAGCGCCCGTTCCGGGTCGCTCATCACCTGGGCCGCGATCTCCTTGGCCTGGTCGGCAGGAATCCCCTTGGCCTGGTAGAGGAGCGCCAGCTCTTCGCGCTCGAGATCCGGCATCAGCCGGATCTCTTCCTTCTCCATCGCGATCTCGTGTTCCTGGACCTCGCGCTCGCTCTTGGCCGCGAGGTAACCCGACGCTCCCATGGAGAGTGCGTCGGCCACGGTGCCCGCGACACCGGCGACGATCACCGCGTGGCCCGCGATGTTGAGATTGGTCTGGGCCCCGATCATTCCCGCCACCAGGCCGAAATTGGCCGTGAGCCCGTCGTTGAAGCCGTAGACCAGGTTTCGGAGCAAGCCGCCGGCCCCGGTCTTGTGCCAGGGCTCGGCCCCGGCGCCGCTCAACCCGGCCAGCGATTCGGCGTGCGCCGCCGACTCCTGGGCCAGGGTCAGCGCGGTGGAACCAGTGGGGGCGTCGGGTCCCGAACGGTAGAGGTTCAGATAGCTCTTGACCTCGCGCCCCTCTTCCTCAAGCAGCAATGGTAGCAGCAGTCGACTCCCGAAACGGCGCGCCAGCCAGGCCATCGATCGCGCCCGGAACGAGGGACGCACGGCCGGAACCCGGTGCCCGTTTTCGGTGAGCAGTCGCTGCCACATCTCGACATGGCGGTCCTCGACTTCCGCCAGTTTTTCATAGATGGCCGCGCGATCCCGATCAGGCTCGGCCCGTGCCAGTTCTCTATAGAGGAATGCTGCGTCCGCCTCGTCCTCGAGGTGGTGGAGCCAGAGTTTGGGTGCGGGAGCCAAGGAGGGAGCCGTTGCAGTCATGGAACGAAAATATATCTGGTTTCGGGTATCCTACGGACCCTCAGGGAAAGGCGACTTGACAGCCCCCTGTTCGTGGCGCAACCTCACGCAATCCAACAACTCAACAGGACTCGGAGGTCTTCATGCCGCGCTACGTCGGTGCAGCATCGCTGCTGGCCACGCTGGCTCTGCTGAGCGGCTGTACGTCTGATCAGCCTCTCCCACTCGCCTCCAATCAGGCCAAGGCATCGCCGGTCAGAACACCGATCCTCTCGCTCGCCACCGGGCAACACGGGGCTCCGCGCAGTTGGGTGAATCTTACCGGCCCCATGCAGCCCGCCTTCGAACAGGCGGTCAAGGCGGCCGGTGGCACCATCGAGCGCCGGCACCCCGAGATCAACGCCGTCACCATCACCGGGCTCTCGTCCGCTGGCGTGGCCGCCCTCGCGGCCCGTGCTGACGTCGAGCACATCGGGCCCGATCTCAAGGTCCAATGGGTCCCCACCCTGCCACAGGCGGAACGTGGTCGGATCCAATTGACGGGCCACCGCGCACCGGGCAGCGGCCAGTTCGATCAGAGTGGCGCCTACTTCTTCGATCACTACCAGTGGAACATGAAGAAGATCAGGGCCCCGGAAGGCTGGGCTAGGACGCCCGCCGGTCTGGGCGTCGAGGTCTGCGTCCTGGATACCGGCATCGACCCGGGCCACATCGACCTCCAGGGCCGGGTGGATCTCGAGCACAGCACTTCTTTCGTGGAGTCGGAGCCGTTTATCGAAGACCTGGACTTCCACGGGACCTTCGTCTCCACCCTGATCAGCTCGAATGGATTGGGGATTGCCTCGGTGGCGCCCGGAGCGACTCTCTGCATGGTCAAGGTGCTGGACCAGACCGGTTCAGGCTCCTTTGGCGATATGGTCGCGGGGATGCTGTACGCGGCCGAGCTGGGCGTGGACGTGATCAACATGAGCCTGGGTGCCCTGCTGGATCTGAGCGATCCCGACCAGCGGGCGCTGTTTCAGGCTTTGAACCGGGTGGCGAATTTCGTGAATCGCCGCGGCGTACTCATCGTGGCCGCGGCCGGGAACGACGGGCTCAATCTCGACCGCTCGGGCAGGACCAAGAACGTGCCCTCTCAGCTGGACAACGTAGTCTCGGTCGGCGCCACCGGGCCCATCAACCAGCAGAACTTCGACCGGCTGGCCAGCTACTCCAACTATGGCCGGACCGGGGTGGACATCGTGGCACCTGGCGGCGAGTACATCGAGAACCAGACCGTACTCGAGGACCTGATCATGTCCGCCTGCAGTGAATTCGTCTGCGGAGACGTGGACTTCTATGTCTTCGCCGATGGGACCAGTTTTTCCGCCCCCCATGCGGCCGGCGCCGCCGCGGTGATCGAATCCAACTATCGCCGTGACCAGCGCCCGGGTCTCCTGGGCGCCTGCCTGGAAATCGGGGCCGACAATATTGGTCCCGCGGTCTTCTTCGGGCACGGGCGGGTCGACGTACCCAGGGAAGCACGGTGTAACGCGACTTGGTAGCAGTCTTATCGATCGGGCCCGGTTCATGAAGGACCGGGCCCGCGTCCTAGTGCCCTGGTCCCACGTCTTAATGCCCCGGATTCCCGTATCTTAATGCCCGGGGCCCGGTTCTTAATGCGCCGGGCCCCGATCTTAATGCGCCCCCCTGCAACCGTGGTTCCTCCTCCCGCATCTTTAGCACAGCCATGGCAGACACCTACCTCCTCGCTGACGCCGAGCCGTTGCTCGCGCGGGCGCGAGCCGGAGATCAGACGGCGCTCGAAGAGTTGTATCGGGCGTTCGAGACGCCCGTGTATAACCTGGCGCGCCGGTTCTGCCGGACCGCCGAGGACGCCGAGGATGTGCTGCAGGAGACCTTCTTCGAGGTTTGCCGCAGCCTGAAGCACTACCGGGGCGAAGGGTCCCTCTGGGGGTGGATCCGGACCATCGCCGCGAGCAAGGCGCTGATGCGCCTCCGTCGCAACCGGTATCGGGAGACCGAAGCGCTTGAAGACGATCTCCACGTCGGTCCCCGGGCCGATCAACACCTCCGGATGGACCTCGAAGCCGCGTTCGAACGGCTTCCGCCCCTCTCCCGCGCCGTGGTCTGGCTCCACGATGTCGAGGGCTACACCCACGAAGAGATCGCGGGGATGATGGGGAAGACGGTGAGTTTCTCGAAATCGCAGTTGGCACGCGCCCACACCCGGCTCCGCCGCTGGCTGGGCGAGGAGACCGCGGGATGACACACCTGGGAATGGAGCAGTTGCTGCAGTTGCGGGAGCCCGGCCTGGAGCCGGGTGGCGCCGCCGCACGGGAGCACGTCGAGGCGTGCCCGCAGTGCCGCGCCGAGTTGGACCGGTTGCATCAGCGGGTGGCACGGCTCCGGGCGCTCCCGGCACTGCGCCCAGGGCACAATCGCTGGCCCGCCGTGCGCGCCCGGCTGGCGGCGCATGCCCGCCGGCGCCTCCTGCGCTTCGCCTCAGTAGGCGGCTTGGGCCTCGCGGCGTCGATCGCCCTGCTATTGATGGTGCGCGATCTGGCGCACCCGGCCAGCGTCGCCGGCAGCGAGCTCTCTTCGGCGATCGCCCGCTCCCACGAGCTCGAGCGAACACTCGACAGTTTCAAGTCGGATCAGCGGGTGACCGATGGCTGGACCGACCGGATGGCAGGAGAGCTGGAAGACCGGATCGCCCTGGTCGACCGGCAACTCGAAATGGCTCAGCTGATGGACCCCGAGTCCAGCGAAACTGCCCTCCTCCGCCTCTGGCGGGAACGGGTCGGGTTGCTGGATGCGCTGGTGGACGTCCATCTGACCCGCGCCAGTCGTATCGGGCTTTGAGCGTCGTTCTGGAGGTTGTATGTCCATGAAGTCTCATCGAATTCTCGGAATCTTCCCGGCCCTGATGGCCACCCTGGTCCTCACGGCTGGTGCGCAGGATAAGCCGGCTCCCAAGACGCCTCCGTCGTCGAAGCCGAAGGCGACCGCTCCCAAGGATGACGGCCTACTGCTCTCGACCCATCGCCGGGCCCGGCTGGGGATTTCGGTCAGCCTGCGCGCGCGCGCGAGCGACTCCATCGGCGCCTACATCAACGGCGTCACCCCCGGGGGACCCGCGGCTCGGGCCGGGGTTCGCTCCGGTGACATCATCACCCGCCTCGACGGCAAGGCGCTGCTGGACCGGGACGCCAAGGTCAAGGAAGGCACGTCGGCACCCGGGATTCGCCTGATCGAGTTGGCGGCCAAGCTGGAGCCCGACGATACCGTCGCGGTGGAATTCCGGCGCGCCGGGGAAACCCGGACGGTGAAGGTCGTCGCTTCACCGGAGCCTGACCTGACCATCCGCGCCCTGGTGGATCCGGAGCTCGACTTCGCGATCACGCCCGAGATGGCGGAGGCCATGCGGAAGGGGATGGAGGATGTCCCCGGCAACGTCGAGATGATGCGGACCCGGCTCGACCGCATGGGCGGTCCGGCTGGGCGCGTCCTGATCACCTTCGGCAGCCCCCTGGCCGACCTCGAGCTGGCCCCCATCAATCCCGAGCTCGGCAAGTACTTCGGGGTGAGCGAGGGGATCCTGGTCATCAGCGTCCCGGCCGATTCCAAGTTGAATCTCAAGCCGGGTGACGTGGTGTTGTCCGTGGATGGCCGGGTTCCCAGCAACCCCACCCATCTGCTGCGGATCCTGCGGAGCTACGAGCCGGGCGAGCAGTTCAAGATGGACGTGATGCGCATGAAGAAGAAGGAATCGGTGACCGGTCGGCTCGCCGATAGCGGGGACAAGGACAAGGACGACGGCGAGGAGTAGCTCAACCTCGCCGGGCGGTCTCCAGCGGACGCTCGCTGCGGAGCCGCTCCACCAGCTCCACGAAGGACGGCAGATCCAGGCTCTGGGGGCCGTCGCTCACCGCGTGATCGGGAGAAGGATGCACCTCCACGATCACCCCGTGCGCGCCGGCCGCCAGAGCCGCGTGCGTCAAGGGGGCCACGATCGATCGCAGGCCGGCGGCGTGACTCGGGTCGGCGATCACCGGCAGGTGGGTCCGCTCCCGCACCAGGGCCACCGCGTTGAGATCCAGGGTGTGCCGGGTCGCGCGCTCGAAGGTTCGAATCCCCCGCTCGCAGAGCACCACGTTTTCGTTGCCATGGGCCAGGACGTACTCGGCCGCATGGAGCCATTCCTCGATGGTCGCCCCGGCGCCGCGCTTGAGCAGGATTGGCTTGCCGCTGCGACCGGCGGCGCGTAGCAGCGCGAAGTTCTGCATGTTGCGGGCGCCGATCTGAAGCATGTCGGCGTACCGCGCCACCACCGGCACCTCCTCCCAACTCAGGACCTCGGTCACGATCGGCAGGCCGGTCCGCTCCCGGGCTTCCGCCAGGAACTTGAGCCCACGGACTCCGAGGCCCTGGAAGTCGTACGGCGACGTGCGGGGCTTGAAGGCCCCGCCTCGCAGCAGATCGGCTCCCGCCTGGGCGACCGCGATCGCCGTCTCCATGATCATGGCCTCGTTTTCCACCGAGCAGGGCCCCGCGATGATGACCGGACGCGGCCCCCCGATCGGGACACCGCCCACCTCGACCACCGTGCCTTCCGGACGCTGCCGTCGGTCGAACAGGGGAACGTCCGGCTTGGGGCGGTGCTGAGGTGCCGCGGGAGTCGGAGTTGCGAGCACGGCTCCATCGCCGGTCCAGGCCAGGTAGCTGCCCAACACGACGATTCGGGCCGCCAATGCCTCGATGGCCTCCAGCGCCTCGGCCAACCGCGGATCGGTGCTGGCGCCCTCGACGTCGAAGTAGAACCGGTAGGTCCACGGCGCGGAGCGCTCGGGCCGCGATTGCAGGGAAGTGAGATTGATTCCCCGGGCCGCGAACGCCTGAAGCACCGCGGCCAGCATCCCCGGCCGGTGGTCGAGCCAGACGATCAGTGAGGTCTTGCGGGGTCCTTCCTCCAGGGGCTCGGTGGTCGAGCCCCGCGCGAAGGTCAGAAAACGGGTCTGGTTGGTGGGATCGTCTTCGATGCGTTCCTCGATCACGCTCAGCCCGTAGATCCCGGCGGCGTGGGCCGGTCCGATCGCGACCTGTGATGGATCCTTGGCGGCGGCCACCAGCTCGGCGCTCCCGGCGGTGTCCCAGGCGCTCACCTGTTCGGCGTTGGAGAGGTGGCGTCCCAGCCAGATCTTGCACTGGCCCAGGGCCACCGGGTGCGAGAGCACCCGGCGCACATTCGCCAGCTTCGCTTCCGGCAGGCCCATCACCGCATGGTGGACCGGCAGCAGCACCTCGTGCAGCAGCTGAAGCGCGCCATCGCCGAAGGCCTGGTGCAGCAGATCATAGGTGGGCGTGACCGAGCCGATCAGTGAGTTTTCGATGGCCAGACACCCACCATCGGCCCGTCCTTCCCGCACGGCCGTCACCACGTCCGCCACCTCGTGGCAGGGGACGATGGTGAGATCGGGCCAGCGCAGCCGGGCGGCCGCTTCGCTGAAGGCTCCGTGAGTTCCCTGGATGGCCACGCGCATTCGCTACTCCTGGTTCGAGCCAAAGAAAAACGCCCCGCCGGCTGATTCCGGCGGGGCGTCGAATCGGTCCGTGCGGTCGGGTTACTTCACGCGTTTCCCGACCCGGACGCGATACGAGCCGCGCCGGGGCAGGTAAAGAACCCGAAAGCCTGGAAGGTGTTCATGCCTCTACGCTACCCCGAACCAGGGATCCTTGTCAAGCGACCGCCTACTGATCGCGGGGCTTGAATCGTTCTTCATTGTGCTCCCGGATCTTGGCGTACTTGGCGCGCTGATCCGGGGTGAGGAGCTGATCGATCTGGGCGCGGGAGCTGTCCACCAGGGCCTTGATCCTGGGCTGGGTCTCTTCGCGGATCTTCTTGAAGGCTGTGGCCTGGCGCTCCATCACCGAGTCCAGCTTGGTCCGCTGGGAGGGGGACAGCGCCAGCTCCCTGCTCAGGCGGTCCACCATGTTCCGCCGCATGCCGAACTCGCCATCGCGCCCACCCATGTGTGGGCCGCCCATGGGCCGCCCGCCATCCATGCGCCGCCCGCCATCCATGCGCCGCCCCCCGCCGGGGCCGCCCCAGCCTCGGTGGCCCTGTGGGAAGCCTCGCCCCCAGCCCTCGCGCATGGCATAGGCCGGATGGTGGTGCCGGTGGAAGGCATAGCGATCGATCACAATTCCCGCGACGACGCCGAGCAGTGCCTGCAGTACGAGCACGGTCGCTACCAGCGCCCACAAGGGGAAGCGACGTGCGGTGAGTTCGCCTGGTTGAGTTCCGGTCATGGAGAAGTTTCCTCGTCTAAGGCCCAACTACCGTCGAGCGGCCCAACCACGGCCGCGACTACCTGATCCCTCGCCGCCGATCCGGCGACCGCGTCGAAGAAGGCTGCGGTGGCCGTTGAATCGGCGCCGGTGTCCTCCGGAGCCCCATCGGACTCCGGTCGGGTAAGCAGTACGGCGCCCACGATCCCGGCCGCGATGGCGACCCGGAACGCCCACGGCGTCCAGCGGGCCAACCCCTCCATCAGGTCACGGGTCCTGTTGCGCCGGGCCAGGCGGTGGGCCGCCGCGGTGGCGATTCGTTCGGCGATTCCGTCGAACTCCGCCTGACTCAGCACCGGGATGCTCCGACTGTGCCGCAGCGCCGCGGTCAGCGTCCAGCGATTGAGGCTGTCATTACCCATATCCTGCTCCTGCGTCATTCCTGACGCTCTGCATTGCCTGGCGGAGCCGATGCCGGGCCTGGTGGATGTGCCAGCGCACCGTGCCGGCGTTCACCCCGAACATCCGGGCCACTTCATCCACCGAGAAGCCGTCCAGCTCATGCAATTCGAACGAAACCCGTTGCCGCTCTGGTAACTCGGCCAACGCGGCGCGGAGCTGCGCAAATACGTCGGCCTGCACCACGGCCAGGAGCGGGGAGGGTTCCGAGGAAGCGATTTGCCCGGGAATCGTGTCCGTCCGGCGACGGCCCCGGGATCGTCTCATACTCAGAGCCCGGTTCATCGCGATGCGGTAGACCCAGGGGCCAAACGGATGCCCCGCCTCGAAGGAGCCGATGTGGTCCAGCGCGGAAAGAAAGCTCTCCTGTACCGCATCTTCCGCATCCGCGCGATCCCACAGCACCCGAAACGCGACCGAGTAGACTCGATTGAGGTGCCGGCGTACCAGGCCATCGAACGCGTCGAGCTCCCCTGCCTGGACTCGACGGATCAGGGCCTCCTCCTCGGCGGCTCCTTCGCCGAGGGCGGAGTCGCTGCCTTGCCGTTCCTCGGAGGAAGCGAGGAGCATGTGCCTCGATGCGCTGCGATGATTGTGTGATGATCCCATTGAGTGTTCCGTTCCACCCTGGAATACGCCTCAACTCCACAGAGTGTTGGGTCCGAACTGATCCCAACGACCGAACGGATCCCCGCGTAGTCCCTGTTGTAGCGGCTTCTCAGTCTTACTCACATCGGGATCAGATCATGGTTCGAATCGTTCGCGGGGCCCCGCTGGTCGGGCTCGTACTGTTGGGACTCTCTGGAACACCGCTATCGGCGCAGGGACCCGGTGGCGGAGGTGGGGGTTGGGGGATGCCTGGCGGGCACGGAGGGCACCATGGAGGTTGGGGCGGTGGTCACGGGGGGCAGGGTGGCGGCAGCCAGCATGCAGCGCCGGATCCGGTAATTATCGAGGGCCCGCCCAAGCCGGACGATTTTGCGGCCATGTTCCAGCTGGCCGACTCGCAACGGGCCGGCTATGACAGCCTGTATCACAGCCTCATGGATTCCACGGCCGACGAGCGGGACAGCGTGGCAGCGGCCCGGCAGGAAATCCGCGAGGCGTTTCAGTCCGGAGATCGCGAGGGGGCCGAGCAGCCGATGCACACGCTGCGCACGCTCACCAAGGACCTCGAGAACCGGCAGAAGAAGTTCGACGACTCACTGAAACACCTGCTGACCAAGGATCAGTGGAAGGACTACGACAAGTGGCGCGGAGAACGGCGGAAAGAGGCGGAGGAGGAGATGAGGGGACGCTACGGCCGGGGAGGTAACACCGGTGAGCCCTAGGTCCGGCTCCCCTGAAAGAGGAACTGCTCCAGGTTGGCGTAAAGAAACTGCTTGGCGCCTGGATCCAGGACGTTAAGCCCGTGGTGATTGATCAGCTGCTGCTGCATTTTGAGCCACTCTCCCCAACAGACCGCGCAGATCTCACCGAAGACCCGCTTGCCGATTTCGTTCTGGAAGGGCGGGAACGGCAGCTGATCACGCTCCTGGCCGCAGCGGGTGCAGGTAATCGTCGGCATGTTCTCGGTTCAGTCCCCTCGTTTCAGGGCTTTGACGCCACTGGCCG
>Ga0335085_10017006_pt1 | contig 10489 bp, 6 predicted proteins | sample Lox_Sample_45_FD_206712 | JGI IMG/M metagenome (GOLD analysis project Ga0335085, IMG submission 206712) | Soil microbial communities from Loxahatchee National Wildlife Refuge, Florida, United States - Lox_Sample_4.5 | ecosystem: Environmental > Terrestrial > Soil > Wetlands | place: USA: Florida...
AGGGGACGCCGGACCAAGCGAAAGGCGAATCGCTAAGAGCTGCTTCTGCTACCACACCCGGCACTGCTTCTCCGGGTACATGGGCTGGCCCTTCTTGCAACTGAAGGCCTTGGCAAACTCGGGCATATTGCTGACCACACCGTTCACCCGATCATGGCCGGGGGAGTGCGGGTCCACCTTAGCGCGCAGGGCCGCAACCTGCGGAGTCTGGTTCTGGCACCACACCTGGCTCCAGCCCAGGAAGACCAGTTGCTGCGGCGTGAAGCCCTCATAGGGGGGCTGGGGGTCGGTCTTGAGCGTGTCTTCCAGCGCCATATAGGCGATGCGCAGGCCGCCGTTGTCGGCGGTGTTCTCGCCCAGGGTGAGTCGGCCGTTCAGCTTGACGTCCTTGGCGGGGTCGGAGGGGTCCTTCACGGCGGTGAAGCCCGAATACTCGTCGGCCACGCAGGTGGCCCGCTCCTCGAACTTCTTGCCGTCCTCGTCGGTCCACCAGTCGCTCATGTTGCCCTTGACGTCGAACTTGCGGCCCTCGTCGTCGAAGCCGTGGGTGAGTTCGTGCCCGATCACCGCCCCGATGCCGCCGAAGTTCAGTCCCAGCGGCTGGTCCTTGCTGAAGAAGGGCAACTGCAGGATGCCGGCGGGGAAGTTGATGTCGTTCATCTGCGGGTTGTAGTAGGCGTTGACGGTGGGCGGCGTCATGCCCCACTCCTTGTGGTCTACCGGCTTGCCGATCTTGTTCAGGTCGCGGCGCACTTCGAAGGCTGCGCCCCGGCGCACGTTGCCCAGCAGGTCGGTGCGCTCCACCTTGAGGCGGCTGTAGTCGCGCCAGTGGTCGGGATAGCCGATCTTATTGGCGATGCCCTGCAGCTTGGCCAGGGCCTGCTTTTTGGTGGTTTCCGACATCCAGTCCAGGCCCTGGATGTCCTCGCCCAGCGCCTTCTCCAGCGCCATCACCATCTTCAGCGTCGCCGCCTTGCTCTCCCCGGGGAAAGCCGCGTCCACGTACCTCTGTCCCAGGGCCTCTCCCAGGTTGCGGTCGGTGAGCGAGGTGCAGCGCTTCCAGCGCGGCTGGATCTGCTTGGCCCCGGCCAAGGTCTTGCCGCTGAAGTTGAAGTCCTCGTCGACGAAGGGCGAGGAGAGGAAGGGCGCCGACGAGTTCACCACGCCCCAGCGCAGGTAGGTCTTCCAGTCGGCCAGGGGAGTGCTCTGCAGCAGCGCTTCCAGGCCCTTGAAGAAGTCCGGCGCCACCACGTTGACGTTCTGGAAGGCGGGCACGGTGAGCGCCGCCAGATACTGGTTCCAGGCGAAGCTCGGGGTCATGGCCAGCAGGTCCTTCTTGGCCATCTTGTGATAGATCGCGGCCGGATCGCGGCGGGCCACCCGGTCCATGGAGGCCTGCGCCAGCGCGGTCTCGATCTTCATGACGGTGGCCGCGTCGGCGGCCGCCTGCTCCGGCTTCTCGCCCAGCAGTTCGAACATCTTGGCCACGTGCCCCTGGTAGGCCTGGCGGATCGACTGGGAGCGCGGGTCGTCCTTGAGGTAATAGTCGCGGTCGGGCAGGCCCAGCCCGCCCTGGTCCGCCTCCGCGATCTGGCTGGTCGCATCCTTGAAATCCTGGTCGGACTCGAAGCGGAAGAAGGTGCGCACTCCCATGCCTTGCAGGTGGGCCACTTCGCCCGGCAGTTGCGCCTTGCTCTTCAGCGCGGCGATGCGCGCCAGCTCCAGCCGGATGGGCTTGGTTCCCTGGGCCTCCACCCCCTTCTCGTCCATGCAGGCGGCGTAGAAGTCGCCCACCTTCTTGTCGACGGCGTCGCGCTTGGGGTCGTTCGCCGAGGCCTTCTCCAGGATCTGGTGCAGCACCGCGCGGTTGTGTTCCGCCAGCAGGCTGAAGGTGCCCCACACCACCTGGTCGGCGGGGATGGGATTGTCCTTGATCCACTTGCCGCAGGCGTACCGGTAGAAGTCCACGCAGGGGTCCACGCCCTTGTCCACCGCATCGGCGTGGAAGCTGGGCAGGGCCTTGGGGGCTTCGTCCGCGGCGGGGCCGCCCTGGGCCACCGCCAGCGCCGAGGTCAACAGCATCAGGCAGATCGCTTTCAATAGCCTCATAACGCTCCTCTCAGGGGATACGGAAACCCAGCAGTCTAAAACGGGGGGCAGCCCCGGCCATAGAGAAATGTTACGGGCCGGGCCCGGCTGCAGGCGCAGCCGGGGGCCGAGGGCCGGCCTAAAAGACCCGGAAATGGATGGTCAGGTATTTCTTGGGATTTTCCCGGATGGCCTGCACCAGGTTGCGGGTCTCCACCAGCATCTGGTCGGCGTTGTTGTAGAGCGAGGGATCCTTGAAGAGCTTGCCCACCGTGCCCTCGCCCTTGTCCATGCGGTCGGTGATGTCGGCCAGGTTGGAGACCGTGCGGTCCACCTTGTTGGCGAACTCGGGATCGTGCGCGATCTTGCCCAGCGTGCCCCGGCCTTCGTTGACGTCGGCCATCAGGCGGTTGGCCTTGGCCATGGTCTCGTTGGCGTTGTTATAGAGGGACGGGTCCTTGATCAGCTTGCCCACCGTGCCCTGGCCCTTGTCCATCTCGTCGACCATCTTGTTGATCTTGGTCACCGAGTCGTTCAGCTTGTTGTAGAGCTCGTCGCTGGTGATCAGCTTGCCGATCGAGCCCTTGCCCTTGCTGACGTCGTTCACCGTGGCCTGGATCTCGTCCAAGGTGGCGTTGAGCTTGTTGAACAGGGAGGGATCGTAGATGAGCTTGCCCACCGAGCCTTCGCCGCGCTCGATGGCGGCCACGATGCGGTCCAGCCGCCGCACCAGGATGTCCACGTTCTGCAGCGTGGTCTGGCTGGCGCGCACCACGTCCGAGAGGTCAGGCACCTCCTCGGACTGCAGGACATCCCAATTCTTGGCCGGCGGTCCCTTGGCCGTCTTGCTGGAGATGTCCACGTAAGTCTCGCCCAGCACCCCGGCCGTGGCCAGGGTGGCCACCGAGTCCTTGCGCAGGTCGCTGCCGTACTTGGTGGTGACCTTCATGACCACCTCCACGGGCGAGGCCGGCCTCCCGCTCACCACGCGGATGCTGGTGACGTTGCCGATGTCCACGCCCTCCAGGCGCACCGGGGCGCCCACGCGCAGCCCGCTGGCGTTCTCGAAGAAGGCTTTCAGGTTGACCTTGGGGGTGAACAGGCCGGTGGTGCCGGTCATCAGGAAGATCAGGATCCCCAGCACGATGGCGGCGAACAGCACCGTCAGGCCCACCCGCAACTCCGACCATCTCACTTGCTGTTGGCTAGGCACAATCCCTCCCCGGGGAAGGCAGAAAAAGGAAGCGCGCGCATGATACCAGAACCCGGCCCCCTCGTCAGCAGGGGGCAAGCGTTTCCCGTCTTGGGAGGCTCAACGACCCGATGAGCCGATGATCCGCTGACCCGATCGGCGAAGTGTCCCCGCCAGAAGGGTGGCCAGGAGATACGCGGCTCCTCCGCAGGCCAGCGTCACCGCCAGCCCGTAGTGGATGGCGATCACCATGGCCAGCACCGAGCCCAGCACGCTGGCGGCGGCGTTCATCGCCCACGCCCACTCGATGGTGTTCTCCCCGGTCGCGCCTACGGAGGCCGCCAGCGCCCGCAGTCCGCTGGGAAAGGGCATGCCCATGGCCAGCCCCAGCGGCGCCAGCACCGCCGCGCTCAGCCCCAGCTTCGCCACGAAGGGCAGCCCCACCAGCGCGCCCAGCGTCCGCGGCAGGATGAAGACGTACGCCGCCAGCGCCAGCACGATCAGGGCCAGCGGCCAGCGCACGCGCAGGGGATCGCGCAGCCAGCGCCGCGCCAGCACGCTCCCCGCCCCGCTCGCCAGCAGCAGCAGGAAGATCACCACCGTCAGCGCGTAGGTGGGATGTCCCAGAAAGAGCACGAAGCGCTGGATGAAGGCGATCTCCACCAGGATGTAGCCCAGGCCGACGGCCACGAAGTAGAGCAGGCGCAGGCTGCCCGCCGCCCGCGCCGGGGCGTAGAGGGCCAGCGGCAGCACCAGGAAGGCTCCGACCGCCACCAGCGAGATCACCAGCAGCATGCCCAGCACCACCGTCCCCAGGTTGACGCGCCAGTCCATGCCGCGCCCGGTGCCGGAGAGGATGCCACGCAGCACCTGCCCCGTCTTCAGCGTGAAGAAGAAGAAAGGCGCGTCGTCGGTGACGGGGGAGATGTTGTAGGGATACCTCTGGATGAAGTCGCCGTGGAAGTTCCGTGACCCACCGGCGAAAGACGCCGCAAGCAGGAGATCGCTAAAGGGCTGCATTGCAGACGGAGTAGCGGTGTGCTCTTTCGTTATGGCCTGGATTTCCGGCGCGCACACCTGCTCCCATCCAAAGGGAATGGACCCGTCGCTGGGACACCCCAACAGCAGGTTCCCGCCGAAACGGATCGGTGTGTAAACACCAAAGAGATTCTGATGCGCCGTAACGTAGTGGAATACGCTGTCTTCCTCTTCCCTGGTGAACACACCTTTCTTGATTAGCACTGTGACCGGGCGGCCATCTTCGTCGAGCTTTCCGTCGGCGATGATGACGAAGTGATTGGGGATTTCTTCCGGTCGGACGCCCTCCGCACGGAGAGCCTCAATCCCCTGGCTGACCACCCTTAGCGCCTCGCGCGGCTCCTTGAACTCCCAGCGGGTGATGGCGATGATGCCGTCGGGCTTGAGGTGGTCGAAGTACTCGCGGAAGGCCTCCACGGTGTAGAGGTTGTTCTCGCTGAGCGCGAACGCGCCCGCCGCGGTCGACGCCCAGGTGTCCACCAGCGTCATCTCGATCACGTCGTACTGGTCGCGGCTCTGGCGGATCCAGGAGCGCCCGTCGCCCACGTGCAGGTGCACCTCGGGGATCTGGTAGAGGTGGTAGGCGTAGGCGGCGTAGCGGCCGCGCATGATGGTGGTGGCGATGATGGGATTGATCTCGATGGCGGTGACCGAGGGGCTGCCGTTGGCCACCGCGCGCAGCACGTCCACCCCGCCGCCCGGGCCGATGATGGCGTAGTCGCCCTTGGGACGGAGCACGTTGACCACCGCCGGCGCCTGCGCCATCAGGTCGCGCTCCCACACCGTGCCCTGCCAGTGGTGCGGGTCCACGTTCATGATGGCGGTGGAAGCGTCGGCATCGATGACGATGACCTTGGAGTCGCCCTGCTGGTCCACCTCCACCCGCGACAGGGCGTTCCAGCGCGCGAACAGCATCCAGGGGCGGTCGCGGCGCATGCCCTTGGCGTACACGATGTCGATCAGCCGCCCGGAATAGTTGGCCGCAATCAGCAGGCCGAGCAGAGCCGCCAGCGTGAGCGCCGCCTTGCGCCGCCCGCCGCGCTCCGCCCACACCGCCGCCGCCACCGCCATGGCCAGCGCCGCCGCGAGGATGGCGTTGGGCCCGCCCAGCCAGTCCAGCAGCGGCACCACCGCCAGGCAGGCCAGCGCGCCGCCCGCCAGGTCGGCGCCGTAGAGATGCGAGATGCGCCCGCTCTCGCGCGCGAACAGCGTCGAGAACAACAGCCCGGTGAAGAAGAAGGGCACCGCCGCCGCCAGATACAGCGCGGTCAGGCGCAGGAAGTTGGCGCGCTCCAGCCCCAGCGAGACGGGGACGTGCAGCACGATCTCGAGCACGGCCACGATGGCCAGCGCGTTCAGCCCGCACAGCCAGGCTCCCAGGCGCCGCGTCCCGACGCCCGCCAGCCGCGCCCGTCGCAGGTAGGCGAAGACTCCGCCCGCGCCCAGCCCCAAGAGCGCCACCGAGATGGCCAGAAAGGCAAAGTGATAGAAGAGCACCACCGAGAACAGCCGCGTCAGCGCCAATTCCAGCAGCAGGCTGGCGAAGCTGACCAGCGCGACGGCGGCCAGGGGCGCGCGATCCAACGTCTTTGCCTCAAGGGGAGACTCGTAGGGAAGGATGGGCGCGTCGCTCATCGGGGAGATTTATTGATTTACTGATTTATTCATTTATTGATTTCTCTGCGGTCTCTGCGTTCTCCGCGTTCTCTGCGGTTAGTCTTCCAGGATCACCTGCGCGACCGCGTGCTCGGCGGTGTGCGAGAGCGAGAGCGCGGCCCGCTTCATGCCCAGGAATGCGGCGTGCTTGGCCGCCTGCCCGGAGAAGATGAGCGTGGGCCGCCCGCCGGGCTCGCGCCCGACCTCGACCTCCTTCCAGGCAACGCCCCGGCGCCAGCCCGTGCCGATGGCCTTCAGCGCCGCCTCCTTGGCCGCGAAGCGCGCGGCGTAGCGCTCCACACGGTTGTGCTTGGACTCGCAGTAACGGATCTCGTCCTCGGTGAAGATGCGGTGCAGGAAGCGCGCGCCGAAGCGCCGGATGGCCGCAGCGATGCGCGGCACCTCCACGATATCCACACCCGATCCGACGATCATCCCGCGACCCTCGCCAGCGCCCGCGCCACCAGCTCATCTTGCTGGGGAAAGACGGTGCGCAGGTCGAGCAGCACGCGACCTTCTTCCACGCGCGCGATGACCGGAGGCTCGGCGGCGCGCAGGCGCGCCGCCAGCGCGTCGGCGCTCAGACCCGCGCAGCTCACCGCCAGCAAGACCGTGGGCAGCGCCGTCCCCGGGGCCGCGCCGCCGCCCACCACGGACTCGCCGGGGATCACCGTGACCTCCAGCCTGGCCGCCACGCGCAGCTTCTGCGCCAGCGCTTGCGCCCGCTTCCCGATCTCTTCCGCGCTCAACCGCATCATGCGCAGCGCCGGGATGGCATCGTGATCCTGCCGCAGGTAGGACGTCAAGGTCACTTCCAGCGCGGCGTAGGTGAGCTTGTCCACGCGCAGCGCGCGGAACAGGGGATTGGCGCGCAGCCGCGCCACCACGTCTTTCTTGCCGCTGAGCAACCCCGCCTGCGGCCCGCCCAGCAGCTTGTCGCCGCTGTAGGTGACCACGTCCACGCCCGCGCGCAGGCTGTCCCAGACGCTGGGCTCGCCCGCGAGGCCCAGCGCGCGCGGCTCCACCAGCGCTCCCGAACCCAGGTCTTCCACCAGCGGCAGCTTGTGCTTGCGCGCCAGCTTGACCAGGTCGGCGAGCAGCGGCTGCTCGGTGAAGCCCACGATCTGGAAGTTGGAGCGATGCACGCGCAGCAGCGCCCGGGTCTGCTTGCCGATGGCGCGGGCGTAGTCGGAGAGACGAGTGCGGTTGGTGGTGCCCACCTCGCGCAGCAGCGCTCCCGAGCGCGCCATGACGTCGGGGATGCGGAAGCTGCCGCCGATCTCCACCAATTCGCCGCGCGAGACGATGACCTCACCGCCCTCGCCCAGCGTGTTCAGCGCCAGCAGCACGGCGGCGGCGTTGTTGTTCACTACCAGGGTGGAGACGCCGCGCACGCCCTCGCGGTTGAGCAGGCGCGCGAACAGCCGGTCGGCGTGGGCGTCGCGCCGGCCGCGCTCCCCGGCTTCCAGATCGAATTCCAGGTTGGAGTAGGCGGTGGCGATGGTGCGCATGCGCTCCAGCGCCTGCTCCGCCAGGGGCGCGCGTCCCAGGTTGGTGTGCAGCACCACTCCGGTGGCGTTGATCACCGGGCGCAGGGAGAAGCTGAGCGACTGCCGCAGGCGGCGCTCGACCGCCGGGGCCAGCCCGCTCAGCGCGAGCTCGAGCTGGGCGGCGTCCAGGCGCCCGGCGGCGATCTCCTGGCGCAGGGTGGCAAGCACCGCCCGCGCCGCTTCCGCCACCGCCGCGTGCCCTTCGCGCGCTTCCAGGGCGGCGACTTCGGGCGCGCGCAGCAGTTCGTCCACCGCGGGCAGCTTGCGGTAGAGAGCGGACCTTTCGGCGGACTTGGCGGCGGTCTTCACGACGGCATTATTTAATCACAGCGAAGGAGTTAGGAGTTTGTAGTTTGGAGCTAGCGACATCGCATCTCCGGCTAACTCCCAACTCCAAACTACTAACTCCGATTCACCCCGCTCCGCTACCCGCAGGGAACTTCTTTTTGATATGCTCCGTACTTCAACCCAAGGTGGAGGTGTCCCATGAAGCGTTCCCTGGCGATTCTGGCAGCGTGCTTGCTGCTGGCCGCGCTGGCCGCGGCCGAGCCCCAGGCGTCCCAGCGGCAGATGGAAAGCAGCTTCCAGCCGGGCAGCAACCTGGCACTGCACCTGGGCGGCGGCGACTACCGCATTCGCGCCGGTTCCGGCGACAAGATCGTGGTGACCTACTCCACCAGGAGCGAGGACCAGCTCAACAAGGTGAAGGTCGAGGTCCGCTCCCACAGCAACGGCTCCGAGCTCTGGGTCAGCGGGCCGCACAAGGACTTCCAGGTCACCATCGAGATCCCGGCGCACACCAACCTGTGGGTGCGGCAGAGTGCCGGCGACCTGGAGGTCAAGGGCATCGAGGGCGACAAGGACATCGAGAACCACGTGGGCGACGTCAAGCTGGACGTGACCGATCCCGCCGCCTACGGCCTGGTGGACGCCTCCGTGCACATCGGCGACCTCAACGCCTCGCCCTTCGGCAACCCCAAGGGTTGGCTGGGCGGCAAGCTGCGCACCCAGGGCACCGGTCCCTATCGCCTGCACGCGCACGTGGACGTCGGCGATCTGGATCTCTACGCCAGCAAGGCGGACTGAGGGTCTTGTAGTTAGTCCTGAGGAGTCAGGAGTTTGCGCGCACCGAGAGGTCCTCGCGCCGCTAACTCCTGACTACACACTCCTAACTCCAACGCTCACCCGACCTCCACCAGCCCATACCTTCTCTGCCAGTGTGCCTTCAAGTGCTGGAAGGCGGTGCGGACCTCCTCCTGCGGGATGTCCGGGCTGGGAGCGCGCACCAGCGCCGCCGCCTCACGCTTGGCCGTCTCCAGCAGTTCGCGGTCGCGTAAGAGATTGGCCACGCGGAAGCTGGGCATGCCCGCTTGGCGCGTGCCGAAGAACTCTCCCGGGCCGCGCAGCTCGAGGTCCTTCTCCGCGATCTCGAAGCCGTCGGTGGTGCGCACCATGGTCGAGAGGCGCTGCTCGGCCTCGGGCGTGACCTTGCCGCCGGTCATGAGCACGCAGTAACTCCTGGCCGCGCCCCGCCCGATGCGCCCGCGCAACTGGTGCAGTTGCGCCAGGCCAAAGCGTTCGGCGTGCTCCACCACCATCACGCTGGCGTTAGGGACGTCCACCCCCACCTCGATCACCGTGGTCGAAACCAGCACGTCTACCTCGCCGCGCTGGAAGCGGCGCATGGTCGAGTCCTTCTCTTCGGGATCCAGCCGCCCGTGCAGCAGCCCGACGCGCAGGTCGGGGAAGACCTTCTTGCGCAACTGCTCGTACATCTGGATGGCGGCCTTGAGCGACGACGCCTTGGGCTGCTCGAAGAGGTCGCCGGCCAGCGGCTGGTCCTGCTTGCGCTCTTCCTTGCTCTCCTCGATGACGGGATAGACCACGAAGGCCTGGCGCCCGCCCGCCACCTGCTGGCGCACGAAGCCCCACACCTCGTCGGCGCGCTCGTCGGAGACCCGCCGCGTGACGATGGGCGTGCGCCCCGGCGGCATCTCGTCGAGCAGGCTGACGTCCAGGTCGCCGTAGAGGGTGAGCGCCAGGGTGCGGGGAATGGGGGTGGCCGTCATCACCAGGGTGTCAGGCTCGGCCGCCTCGGCGCTCTTCTTCATCAGCCGCATGCGCTGCAGGACGCCGAAGCGGTGCTGCTCGTCGACGATCACGAGGCCGAGCCTGGCGAACTCCACTTTTTCTTCGATGAGGGCGTGCGTCCCGATGACCAGGTGCACGTTGCCCTGGGCGATGTGGCGGCGGATCTCGCGCTTGCGCTCCGGCTCCAGCGATCCGGTCAGCAGCACGATGCGGTAGCCGGCGTTCTCCAGGATGCGCCGCGCCGAGAGATAGTGCTGGGTGGCCAGGATCTCGGTGGGCGCCATCAGCGCCACCTGGTGGCCGTTCTCGATGGCCAGGATGGCGGCCTCGAAGGCCACGATGGTCTTGCCCGAGCCCACGTCGCCCTGCAGCAGCCGCCGCATGGGCGTGGCGCGCTGCATGTCGTCGGCGATCTCGCGCAGCACCTTCTTCTGCGCCTCAGTGGGATGAAAGGGCAGGATGCGTTTGATGGCTTGGCGCACCTGGTCGTTCACCGGAAACGCGATGCCGGGGACGGCGCGCAACTTCTGCCGTTTCAGCTCCAGACCCAGCTCGAGGAAGAACAGTTCCTCGAAGATCAGCCGGCGATGCGCGGGGGTGCGCGCGGCCTGCAGGTCGTCGAAGGACTCGCCCGGCTCGGGCCAATGCGCGTGCTGGAATGCCTGGCGGCGCGGCACCAGCCCCAGGCGTTCCCGCAGATGGCGCGGGACGCCGTCGGGCAGGTCCGGCGGCAGGTTCTCCAGCGCCCCGTGGATCACCCGCCGGAACCAGCGCGAGGTCAGCTTGCCTCCCGCCGCCGACTCGTAGATGGGGACGATCCGTCCCACCTCCAGCGACTGGAAGGCGGCGTCCTCCGGGCCCTCGATCCCGCCCA
>Ga0335085_10017007_pt1 | contig 10489 bp, 9 predicted proteins | sample Lox_Sample_45_FD_206712 | JGI IMG/M metagenome (GOLD analysis project Ga0335085, IMG submission 206712) | Soil microbial communities from Loxahatchee National Wildlife Refuge, Florida, United States - Lox_Sample_4.5 | ecosystem: Environmental > Terrestrial > Soil > Wetlands | place: USA: Florida...
TGGGCGTGAGCGCGATCGAACGGCCCGACGCATCGATCGCTTCGTCGGCGCTGGCCGTCTTCGCGGTGAAGCCGCAGCAGATGCGCGAAGCGGCGCGCGCGGGCGCACCGCACCTTTCGCGATCGCTCGTCTTGAGCATCGCCGCAGGCATCCGCATCGACGATCTTTCGCGCTGGCTGGGCGGCCACGGGCGCGTCGTGCGGGCGATGCCCAATACGCCGGCCCTCGTGCACGCGGGCGTGACGGGCCTTTGCGCGCGATCCTCGGTGGGCGCCGGGGATCGCAAGGCGGCCGCCGCCCTCATGAGCGCCGTGGGCGAGGTGCTGTGGTTCGATCGCGAGGAAGACCTGGACGCGGTGACGGCCGTATCCGGCAGCGGCCCGGCGTACGTCTTCTACGCCATCGAGGCGCTCGAGCAGGCGGCGCGCGAGCTTGGACTTGCCCCGGACGCATCGCGCACGCTCGCGGTGGCCACGTTCGCCGGGGCGGCGAAGCTCGCCCAGGCGCGCGGCGAGGATCCCGCAGTGCTGCGCGCGCAGGTCACCTCGAAGGGCGGCACCACGGAACGCGCCCTGGAAGTGCTCGAGGCGGCCCAGGTGAAGCGCGAGTTCATCGCCGCCGTGAAGGCCGCGTGCGAGCGCTCCCGGGAGCTGGGCGCGGCGCTCGGAAAGGATCCGGCGTGATCGGCCAGGCCCTCGCCTTCGTCCTGGATGCGCTCGCGAGCCTTTTCATCTTCGCCGCGCTGATGCGCTTCTGGATGCAGGCCTTCCGGGCGCCCTCGCGCAATCCCATCGCCTACTTCTCGATGGCGCTCACCGACTGGGCGGTGAAGCCGTTGCGGCGCGTGGTGCCGGGGTTGCTCAAGCTCGACTGGTCGTCGCTCATCGTCGCGTGGGCCTTCGAGTTCGTGCTCCAGGTGCTGCTGGTGATGCTCGCCATCGGCGACGTGCCGGACAATGGCGCGGTCTATTCGGTGCTGCTCTTCAAGGCGCTTGTACAGCTGCTGCGCCTCACGATCTACGTCTTCATCGGGTCGATCCTGGTCCAGGCGGTGCTTTCCTGGGTGAATCCCTACCACCCGGTGGCGCCGTTCTTCGATGCGCTCGCCAACCCGTTCCTGAAGCCCGTGCGCCGGGTGATCCCGCCCATTGGCGGCGTGGACATCTCGCCGGTCTTCGTCCTCATCTTCTTCCAGCTGCTGCTCATGCTCCCCGTGGCCTGGCTCGAGCTCGAGGCCCAGGCGATGCTCCAGCGCGTCCTGCTCTAGGGACAGCCCCCCTGCTCCGTCCGGGGCGGGAATTTTCCACACCGGTTTGCCGTATTGCCCGTCGCCCGGGACGCGTAATGCGAGGCCCCGCGGCCGCCGAAACCTCCGCCGACGCGCCCGTGTTGCATGCGTAATGTTGGCGTCCAGGAACACCAACAAACGAACAACAGGAGATGACGCAAATGGACTTCGCCAACACCTACGGACTTCTGGTTGCGGTTTCGGCCCCGGTTTCGGTCGTCTTGGGCATGAACGTGTGGCTTTACCTCCGGGGCGAGCGCGGCACGCTGCTGCTGCCCACCTCCGAAGGCTGGCCGTCCCTGCGCCTGGAGGCCGCGGCGGCGGTGGAACCGGCCCCGGCGGCGGCCCCCGCCTCGGCGGCGGCCAACGACGAGCCCTACAGGCTGGCCGCGTAGGCCGGGGTTTCGGCCCCTTTACCCCCCGAAATCCGCACTTCGTCGCTTTCGGATGGCGGGCAGAGGGGCCGGAGCCTACAGTCCGTCCATCGATCAACGCACCACCACCAGGAGAAAAACAATGTTCGCGATCCTCATGTCCTTCACGTTCTTCGCCCCGATCGCCGTCGCCGTGCTGGGCAACATGACCGACGTGCACGCCCGCTAGGAATTGTGGCGGGCCGCACATGACGGGCGTCAAAAACCCGTCAGGGGAAATAGGTACTCTTCAACTGAAACTTTCGCCGCCACCGCATAGTCTCTCAATCATGATCACGCGCAACACGAACCGCGCCACCTGGCGCAGCCGCTTCCTCGAGATCGCCCGCCGCTACGATGCGACGGGGGAAGGCTCGGCGGCCATCGTCCTTCCGGGCCTGCGACGCCGCGGCCGGATGGCGGGTTTCGCGACCCTGCGCCGCTCCCGGGCGGGCCTCGCCGGCTGACCCGGATCCCCCCGAATTCCCCCTGAAAACCGGGCCTTGCGCCCGGTTTTCGCTTGGGGCGTGTGTGGTTTTTCACCATCCCGGGAGCCGAGTTCGGATACACTGGCCTCTCCCTGGGAGCACCCGAACCCGATGGACTCCGCCACCTCGAACCGCTTCGAGACCGAGATCGCCCGGTACAACCGCTGGCGAGAGGAGCTCACGCAGTCCGTCCACGCGTACCACGACTGGCTGGAATCGAGCGGCCAGCTGGACGTGCAGCAGTCGATCCGCTTCTACGACCTGCTCGAGAACCTGAACAAGGGCAGGCTCCTGCTCGCCTTCCTCGCCGAGTTCTCGCGCGGCAAGTCCGAGCTCATCAACGCGCTCTTCTTCTCGAGCTTCAAGGAGCGGCTGCTGCCTTCCGACGTGGGCCGCACGACGATGTGCCCCACCGAGATCTTCCACGACCCGAACGAGGAGCCGTACCTGAAGCTCCTGTCGGTGGAGACGCGCTACCGCGACGAGTCGATCTCGCAGCTGAAGAACATGCCGATCGAGTGGAGCAAGATCCGGCTGAACACCTCTTCGGCGGCGGACATGAAGAAGTCGCTGAAGGCGCTCGCGGACACGAAGAAGGTCTACGCGCTCGAGGCGCGCATGCTGGGCCTTTCGCCGATGGTGAACGAGAAGGGCGAGGTCCCGGGCGAGGAAGAGCTCGTGGAAGTGCCGGCATGGCGCTACGCGATGATCAACTACCCGCACCCGCTGCTCACCAACGGCATCTCGATCCTCGACACACCGGGCCTCAACGCCCTGGGCATGGAGCCGGAGCTCACCGTGAGCACGGTGCCCAACGCGCATGCGATCCTCTTCCTGCTCTCGATCGACACGGGCGTCACCAAGAGCGACATGGAGATCTGGGACCGCTACGTGAAGGTGGGCCTGCCGCAGAAGATCGCGGTGCTCAACAAGATCGACCTCATGTGGGACGAGCTCAAGACCGAGACCGAGATCGAGAAGGCCATCGCCCGCATGGTCGAGACCACCTCGCAGCACCTGCAGCTGCCGAAGGACCGCATCTTCCCGATCTCGGCGCAGAAGGGGCTGCTCGGCCGCATCAAGGAGGATCCCGCTCTCGTGAAGCGAAGCGGCCTCGAGGCGCTGGAGAAGTTCCTCGCCGACGAGGTCGTGCCGATGAAGCGCACGATCCTGTGCAAGGCGGTGGTGAACGAGATCGGCGGCATGATGATGTCGTCGCGGGCGCTGGTGGGCAAGAAGCAGCAGGCCAACCAGGCCGAGGTCGCGGAGCTGAACGGCCTCGTGGGCAAGAGCCGCGAGGTGGTGCAGAAGCTCTGGGCCAAGATCACCGCCGAGAAGAACGCCTACAACGCCGCGCTCGCCGAGTACAAGGTGAACCACAGCCAGTTCAGCGCGAAGAAGGCGGCGCTGCTGGACCTGCTCAACTCGCAGAAGCTCGACGCCACGCTCGCCAAGAGCGCCCAGGCGATCGAGGACTCGTGGACGACGGTGGGCCTGCAGCGCGGCATGAGCTCCCTCGTGAAGGACATGAGCGGGAGCTTCGAGCAGGTGTTCGCCGCCTCCGAGGACATCAAGAAGCTCATGCAGGGCGTGTACAACACGTTCATCGAGAAGTTCGGCTTCCAGAAGATGACGATTCCCGCCCTCGACCTCGATCCCCAGCGCACCAAGCTGCAGCTGCTGGTGATGCAGACCGAGCAGTTCGTGAAGGACCCGGTCAACATCGTGGTGAAGGAGAAGCACTTCGTCGTCAAGAATTTCTACAACACGCTGGTGAAGGAAGCGCGCTCCAATTTCTCCTCGGCCAAGACGCAGGCCGAGCGCTGGGTCACCGCCGTCGTCCTGCCGCTGGAAGTGCAGATCAAGGACCACAAGGCGCAGCTGCAGTCGCGCCTGGACAACCTCGCCAAGATCAACGAGAAGACCACGTCGATCAACGAGCAGATGGCGATCCTCAAGGCGGCCGAGGCGGACCTGAAGAAGCAGCGCGAGATGATCGAAAGCCTCATCACGCGCGTCTCGCAATACGAGAAGGTGACCGAGGCGCCGGCCGCGCCCGCGCGGCCTGCCGCGAGGCCCGCGCAGCCCGCGGACATGATGAAGACCGCGCGCGTCGCGGCCTTCGAGCCGGAGAAGACAGTCACCGAGGCCGCGCCCAAGCAGGCGGCGCCGCTCATCGGCGACGATGCCTTCGCCTCGATGCTGAAGAAGCCCGAGGCGCCCGCGCCGGCCGCCGCGCCCTCGTTCGACCCGATGAAGACGCAGAAGATGGAGGCGTCCGATCCCCAGCGCACGCAACGCATGGACGCCCAGGACCCGCAGCGCACCGCGAGGCTCGACGCGCAGGACCCGCAGCGCACCACGCGCCTGGATGCGCAGCCCGCGCCCAAGCCCGCCGCGAAGCCCGCGGCGCGCGCCGACGGCGGCGACAAGACCGTCCAGATCCCGAAGCTCGACCCGAACTTCCGCCCCGAAGCCACGCAGAAGCTCGACGCGCCCCACGTGACCACGCAGAAGCTCGACCCGAACGCGGCCCAGAAGGCGGCCGACCCGAACGCGCCGGCGCCCGGCGCCGAGCAGACCCAGCGCCTCGACGATTCCATCTGGAAGCTGCAGGAAGCCAAGCGCATCCTGCAGAACATCAACCCCAAGTAGCCTCGAGCCGCTCCCCGGCAGTCCCCCGGGCTTGGGAGTAATATCGCAATCCGATAGGGCTGAATATGTCGCGTCACGATATAAACACCAACAACGAAGGAGGATGCCATGAAGAACCCCAAGGATTCCCTCAATCCCGGACGGCGCGGATTCGTGCGCACGGGCCTGGGCCTCGCGGCCGGCGGCCTGATGCTCCCCGGGCGCTTCGCATTCGCCGCGAACCAGCCGGCGCTGGGCACCTGGCCCGCGGGCTCGTCGGGCAGCTCGGTTTTCATCGGGATCGCCGTGCCCCGCACGGGCACCTACGCGGTGCAGGGCGAGGATGAGCTGAAGGGCTGGGAGCTCGCCGTCGAGCACATCAACGAGGGCAACGAGCTCATCCGCAAGATCTCGCCCAAGACCAAGAAGGGCGTGCTCGGCAAGGAAGTGAAGTTCGGCGTCGCCGACTCCGCCGCCAAGCCGAACGACGCGGTGCAGGCCGAGCAGCGCTTCATCTCCGAGAACAAGGCCGTGCTGATGACGGGCTCGACCTCGAGCGCCGTCGCCGTGGCCCTGAACAAGCTCGCGCAGCGCGAGAAGGTGCTCTACGTGACGGGCATCTCGGGCTCCAACGACACCACCGGCAAGGACTGCGTTCGCTACGGCTTCCGCCAGTGCTTCTACGGCCAGACCGCGGCCGCGGCCATCGGCCCGGTGATCGTGAAGGCCTACGGCAAGAACAAGAAGGCGGCCTACCTCACGCCCGACTACACCTACGGGCACACGGTCACCAAGTCGATGCAGGACTACCTCGCCACCGCGGGATGGACGACCACAACCGACCAGGTCGCCCCCCTGGGCGCGCCGGACTACTCGTCCTACCTCCTGAACGTCGCCAACTCGGGCGCCGACGTGCTCATCAACGTGAACTGGGGCCACGACGCGGTGCTCTCGACGCAGCAGGCCAAGCAGTTCGGGATCCTGGACAAGATGAAGCTCGTGATCCCGTACCAGATCCCGTTCCTCGCGCGCGAGGCGGGCCCGGACCTCACGGCCGGCGTGTACGCGGCCACCGATTTCTGGTGGACGCTCGAGGACAAGTTCCCGCTCGCGAAGCTCTTCGTGCAGTCCTTCGAGAAGAAGTACGGCTACAAGCCGGAGTGGGGCGCGAACAACGCCTACATGTCCTTCGCGCTGTGGGCCGAGGCCGTGGAGAACGCCGGCACGTTCTATCCGCCGGACGTGATCAAGTCCTTCGAGGCCGGCCGCAAGATCCAGTCGACGGTGGGCGAGGTGTACTTCCGCAAGGAAGACCACCAGCTCGTGCGCCCCGTGATCATCGTGCAGGGCAAGAAGCCCGCGGACATGAAGGGCAAGGAAGACTACTGGAACGTCCTCGAGGTGCTGCCCGGCGCGCCGCTCATGCAGAAGCCCGATGCGTTCGGCTGCAACCTCGGCGACTATACTTAGCACTTCGCGGTAACCATCTCGGCGTCGCCGGCGGTTCCGACCGCCCGCGGCGCCGAATTTTTGCATGCTGACCTGGTCGAACTTCATCTCGCAATTCTTCAACGGCCTCGCGCTGGGGGCGCTGCTCGCCCTGATCAGCTCGGGGCTCACGATCATCTACGGCACGCTCGGGGTGCTGAACCTCGCGCACGGCGCGATGTTCATGATCGGCGGCTACGCGGGCTATGCGGCCTACCAGTGGAGCGGCTCCTACACCGTCGCCGTGATCGCGGGCACGCTGACACTGCTCGTGCTCGGCGTGCTGATGGAGCGCGTGGTGATCCGCTACTTCTACTCGCGCCCGCCCGAGGACCAGCTGCTCGTCACCTTCGGCCTGGCCATCTGCTTCGTCGAGGCGATCCGCCTCATCTTCGGCAGCCAGTCGCTGGTGGTGCCGGCGCCGAAGATCTTCGCGGGCATCACCAACATGGGCTTCATGCTCTATCCGACGTATCGGCTGGCGGTCGTGGGCATCTGCGCCGTCGCGCTTGCGGTCCTCTTCGTCGTGCTCTACCGCACGCGCCTGGGCCTCATCGTGCGCGCCGGCATCGAGGATTCCGTGATGGTCGATTCCCTGGGCATCAACACCCAGCGCATCTTCATGGTGGTGTTCGGCATCGGCGCGATGGCCGCGGGATTCTCCGGGATCGTGAACGCGCCGGTCGTCTCGCTCACGCCCGAGGTGGGCGAGATGATCCTGGTGCAGACCTTCGTGGTCGTGGTGATCGGCGGCGTGGGCTCGTTCCCGGGCGCCGTGATCGGCGGCCTCATCGCCGGCGAGATCATCAGCCTCACGTCGATGGTGAACCCGAGCTACGCGTACGTGATGCTGTTCGCCGCGATGACCCTCGTGCTGATGGTGCGTCCTCACGGGCTGCTGGGCGCCCGCGGAAGGGACTAGATGCTCGTTCGCCAACGCCGGGGCCTGGTCGAGCTCGTCATCGCGATCGTGCTGGTCGCGATCCCCTTCGTCCTGCCGCTCCTGGACTCCGCGCCCAACACGGTGAACCGCGTCCTCGTCTGGGGCCTGTTCGGCATCGGTTTCGACATCCTGTTCGGCTACACGGGGCTGCTCTCCTTCGGCCAGGCGGCCTTCTATGGCACCGGCGGCATGGTGACCGCCTACCTGCTCACGCGAGCCGGGTTCCCGCACGTGATCACCGCATTGGTGATCGGCATGGTGTCGGCCGCGGTGGTGGGCGGCATCGTGGGCCTCATCGCGCTGCGCCGCACGGGGATCTACTTCGCGATGATCACGGTGGCGATCGGCGAGGTGTTCTACTTCGTGGAGTTCAATCCGCTCTCCGCCTGGACGGGCGGCGAGAACGGGCTGCCCGGCGTGCCGACGCCGAGCCTGCACCTCGGGTTCATCAACATCGATTTCACGTCCGGCTGGCACCTCTATCCCTTCATCGCGTTCTGCTACTTCGTGGGGATCGTGATCGGCCTTCGCATCGTGCGCTCGCCGGTGGGCGCGATCCTGAGCGCGATCCGGGAAAATCCCCTGCGCGCGGCCGCCGTCGGGCACAACATCCACGGCTACAAGCTCGCCGCGTTCGTGATCGCCGCGGCCTACGCGGGCCTCGCGGGAGGACTGCTCGGCGTGCTCCAGGCCTTCATGCCGCCGGAAGCCTTCACGTTCGACACGTCGGGCCAGCTCGTCATGCAGACCGTGATCGGCGGGCGCGGCACGCTGATCGGCCCGCTCGTGGGCGCCGGCGTGTGGCTCTTCCTCCAGGATTTCCTGCAGGCCACGCTCAAGCTGGGCGCCACGTGGAAGCTCGTGCTGGGCCTCGTGTTCGTGCTGCTGGTGTGCTTCCTGCGCCAGGGGATCGTGGGCGGCGTGCGCGACCTCGTCATGCGCCGGTCGCGGCGCAGGGCCGCGAGCGCGCCTGCGGCCGCGGGAGCCGGTAGCGCGGACATCACCGAGGCCGAAGCGGCGAAGATCGCCGAGGCCATGCCCGCGCAGCACCACGCCAACGCCGCGTACTCCGGCCCCATCCTGGTGGCCACGGGCCTCACCAAGCACTACGGCGGCGTGATCGCGAACTCCGACATCAACTTCACCGTGAACCGCGGCGAGCTTCGCGGCATCATCGGGCCCAACGGCGCCGGCAAGAGCACGTTCTTCAAGATGCTCACCTGCGAGGTGCCGCCCACCTCGGGATCGATCGTCTTCGAGGGGCGCGACATCACCGGCATGAGCGTGACCGACGTGTGCCAGCTGGGCCTCACCAAGAGCTACCAGGTGAACCAGCTCTTCAACAAGCTCACGGTGCGCGAGAACATCACGATCGCCGCGCTCGCCGAGCTGCGCGGCAAGATGCGCCTGGACATGCTGCGCAGCCCCGACTCGATCGCGGGCCTGCGCGAGCTCGTCGTGCATACCCTCGAGCTCGTGCACCTCACGGGACGCATCGACACGCCCGTGGCGCAGCTCGCCTACGGCGAGAAGCGCCGCCTCGAGGTGGGCCTGGCGCTCGCCTCGTCGCCGAGCCTGCTGCTGCTCGACGAGCCGCTCGCGGGGATGAGCCCGCAGGAGCGCGCCGAGACGGTGAGCCTGCTGCGCTCGATCGCGCGCGGGCGCACGCTCATCATCATCGACCACGACATGGACGCGCTCTTCGAGCTGGCCGAGCGCGTGACGGTGCTGCAGGAAGGGCGCGTGCTCGTGGAAGGCACGCCCGCCGAGATCAAGGGCAACGCGCAGGTCCAGGAGGCCTACCTGGGCGGCGTGCACGAGGAGGCCGCGCCATGAGCCTGCTCGAAGTCTCGGGACTGAACAGCTACTACGGCGATTCGCACATCCTCTTCGACGTGTCGCTGCGCGTCGAGAAGAACGAGGTGGTGGCGCTCCTCGGCCGCAACGGCGCGGGCAAGAGCACCACGCTGAAGAGCCTCATGGGCGTGGTCACGCCGCAGGCGGGCTCCGTGAAGCTCGACGGCGTCGAGATGGCGGGGCGCAAGAGCTACGAGATCGCGCGCGCGGGCATGCAGCTCGTGCACGAGGACAGGCGCATCTTCGGCGCGCTCGACGTGGAGGAGAACCTCGTCCTCGCCGGCCTCACGGCGGGCTCGCGCTGGCCGCTCGAGCGCGTCTACGAGATGTTCCCGCGCCTGAAGGAGCGGCGCAGGAACCGCGGCACCGACCTGTCCGGCGGCGAGCAGCAGATGCTCGCCATCGCGCGGGCGCTCATCCGCGACCCGAAGATCATCCTGCTCGACGAGCCCTTCGAGGGGCTCGCCCCCGTGATCGTCCAGGACCTCATGGCGGCGTGCCGCACGCTCGCCGCCGCCGGCCAGACCATCGTGCTGGTGGAGCAGAACATCGCGGCCACGCTCGCGCTTTCGCACCGCGTGTACATGCTCAACAACGGGCACATGGTGCACGAGGGCACCGTCGAGGAGATCCGCTCCAGCCCCGAGGTGCTGCACCGCTTCCTGGGCGTCTAGACCACGATCACGTCGTACTGCTCCTGCATGTACGCGGTCTCGACCTGCATGGAGATGGGCTTGCCGATGAAGTCGCCCAGTTGCGCGAGGCTGCCGCTTTCCTCCTCGAGGAAGAGGTCGATCACCTTCTGCGAGGCGAGGATGCGGTACTCCTTCGCGCCGAACTGCCGGTCCGTGCGCAGGATCTCGCGCAGGATGTCGTAGCAGACGGTCTGCGGGGTCTTCAGCTCCCCGCGGCCCTCGCACACCGGGCAGGGCTCGCACAGCACGTGGGCGAGCGATTCGCGCGTGCGCTTCCGCGTCATCTCCACGAGGCCCAGCTGGGAAAAGCCGTTCACCGCCACGCGCGTGCGGTCGCGGCCGAGCGCCTTGCGGAACTCGTTCAGCACGGCGTCGCGGTGCTCCTGCGAGTCCATGTCGATGAAGTCCACGATGATGATGCCGCCCAGGTTCCTCAGGCGCAGCTGCCGCGCGATGGACTGCGCCGCCTCGAGGTTGGTCTTGAAGATGGTGTCGTCGAAGGAGCGGCCCGAGACGAAGCCGCCGGTGTTCACGTCGATCGTGGTGAGCGCCTCGGTCTGGTCGATGATCACGTAGCCGCCGCTTTTCAGGTCCACGCGGCGCGCGAGCGCCTTCTCGATCTCGTCTTCCACGGCGAAGAGGTCGAAGAGCGGCCGCTCGCCCTGGTAGTGCTCGAGGATCGG
>Ga0335085_10017008_pt1 | contig 10488 bp, 8 predicted proteins | sample Lox_Sample_45_FD_206712 | JGI IMG/M metagenome (GOLD analysis project Ga0335085, IMG submission 206712) | Soil microbial communities from Loxahatchee National Wildlife Refuge, Florida, United States - Lox_Sample_4.5 | ecosystem: Environmental > Terrestrial > Soil > Wetlands | place: USA: Florida...
AGAGGGCGCCCTTCGCCGCCAGCTCGCCGCGCAGCTCCTCGGCGTTCACCAGGTTGCCGTTGTGGGCCACGGCGATCTGGCCGGCGGTGGTGCGCGCCACCATCGGCTGAGCGTTGGAGAGGATCGACTGGCCCGCCGTGGAGTAGCGGGTGTGCCCGATCGCCGAGCTGCCGGGCAGGCTGGCGATGGCCTGCTGGTCGAAGATGTCGGCGACCAGGCCCATCGCCTTGTGCAGGTGGAGATCCGTCCCGTCCCAGGAGGCGATGCCCGCCGACTCCTGGCCGCGGTGCTGCAAGGCGTGGATGCCCAGGTAGGCCAGGTTGGCCGCCTCCGGGTGCCCGAAGACGCCGAACACGCCGCATTCGTCGTGGAGCTTGTCGTCGCCGAGGATGGGCAGTCTCATCGGAAGGCCGAAGGGTACAGGGGCGATGGAGGCGGGGCAACTGCCTGGAACAGTCCGGAAACAGGTCTCATTCAGTAGATGCCGGAACCGTCCGGCAGTCGCCTGCGTACAATCGCCGCATGGACGAGAAAGAAAGCCGGATCGTCGAGGCCCGGCTCAAGCTGCGCGATCGCTTCCTCGGCAGGATGAAGGGGACGCCGGGCGCTTCCGACTCCCGGCCGCTGGGCCACGGGCCGCCCAACCGGCACGGGATGCCCAAGGTCCCCGAAGGGCAGACCGTCACCCAGGGCTGGCCGGTGCTGGACCTGGGCCGTCAGCCCGAGGTCCCCCTCTCCAAGTGGGAACTGATCGTCGACGGCGCGGTAGAGGAGCCGGTGCGCCTCTCCTGGAAGGACTTCCTCGCCTTGCCCCAGGTGAAGGACGTGAGCGACTTCCACTGCGTGACCACCTGGTCGAAGATGGACGTCCAGTGGGAGGGCGTTCAGCTCGGAACAGCCATCGCCCTCGCCCGGCCCAAGGCCGAGGCCACACACGTGATGACGCACGCCTATGACGGCTACACCACCAACCTGCCGCTGGAAGAGGCCCTGAAGGATGACGTCCTGCTGGTGCACTCCGTCGGAGGCAGCCCGCTGCCGGTGGAGCACGGCGGTCCGGTGCGCATCATCACTCCCCAGCTCTACGCCTGGAAGGGAGCCAAGTGGATTCACCGAATCGAGCTTCTGAGCCGCGACCGCCTGGGGTACTGGGAGCTGCGGGGATACTCCAACACCGCGCATCCCTGGCGAAACGATCGCTATTCCTAGCGCTGCTGCTGGCTCCCGCCGCGCCAGCCGCGCGGCAGAACGTGCTGGAGTACGTGCACGAGAAGCTGGCGCAGGATCGCTCGCTCGACGCCGGGTCGCGCGCGGCCCTGGAGACGGCGCTCAAGGATCGCTTCGCCAACTACGGCTTCAACGTGGTCAATCCCGACAAGCCCCAGGACGTGCAGACGCTGCTGCACGTCATCTGCGAGGGCGTCCTCGACCGGGCCGACCCCGCGCGCATCGCCGACGTGGGCTTCGCCGCCTACCGCGCCATCTGGCGGGGCGCGCCCGCCGACGCGGTGGACGGCATCGCCCTCTACGGCTACCAGAAGAAGATCGCCGCCGACACCATCGCCACCTGGGCCAACGGCTACCGCGACGGGATCCAGGGCGGCGTTCCCGGCGAGGTGATGGCCGACGCGGTGCACGAGGCGATGGTGGGCAACTGGCCCGACTCCACCTTCAACACGGTGAAGTGGGGCCTGGTCTCGGCGGCGAAGTCGGGCTGGGACACGCGCCTCTACGCCAGCTACCTCTTGCTGGAGATGCGCAAGGATCCCACCAGGCCGGGCGCGATCCAGGGGCGCATGCAGGGCAAGTTCTCCCAGGCGAAGGCGAGCAAGACCGCGCTGCCGGACCCCGGCTACAAGGGCGCCTTCGCGGTCTCGGTCGCGCCGCCGCCCAAGGTGGCCTGGACGCCCGCACCGCTGCCCAAGGACTGGCACAAGCCGCCACCTCCTCCTCCCCCGCCGGCGCTGCTTCCGGCGCAGCCGGCCATCTGGCCGGGGCTCGAGCACGCGGTGCGCAGCTACCTGGGCACGCCCTACGTCTGGGGCGGCCTGAGCCACGGCGGGATCGACTGCTCGGGCCTGACCATGAACTCGTATCGCGAGGTCTCCATCGGCATCCCCCGCGTTTCCAGGCAGCAGTACGCCACCGGCAGGCCCGTCTTCCAGCTGGAGCTGGAGGATGGAGACCTGGTGTTCTTTGACACCTTGGGCAACGGTGTCTCGCACGTGGGGATGGTGGTGGACGCGAGGAAGCACAAGATCATCCACGCCAGCTCCTCGCACGGCGTGGTGGAGGCGAGCCTGGACGACAAGTACTTCCAGTCGCGCTACCTGGGCGCGCGCCGGGTGGCGCGCTGAAGAAGGCGCTCGCCGCCCTGGCGATCCTGGCGCTGGGCGCGCTCGCGCTCTTCTGCGCGGTGCCGCTCTCCGGCGCCGCCCCGCCGCTCCCCGGCATCGCGGTGCACGGGAGGGTCGCCCTCGAGCTGCTCGGAGTGGGGTCGCTGCAGGCCGGGGCCGGCAAGGCGCGGATCGCGCTCGGGCCGCATCCCATTCTCGCCGGCTATCCGGGCCGCAGGCGGGCGGCGGACGCCGGCGAGCCCGTCTACGCACGGGCCATCGCCTTGCAGGTGGAAGGGCTGCGCGTGCTGCTCGCTTCCGTCGACACGCTGCTCATCCCCGGCGGGCTGGAGGAGGAGGTGCTGCGGCGCGCCCGGCTCCCGCCGCTCACCTGCCTGCTGCTGGCCGCGACGCACACGCATTCCGGGCCGGGCGGCGCCTGGGACAACCTGATCGCGGGCTGGGCCGGGGCCGGGCCTTTCGACCGCGGCCAGCGGGACGCCATGGCCCAGGCCGCCGCCGAGGCGCTCACGCAGGCCATTGGCGCGCTGGGGCCGGCGGAGCTCCTCGTCGCCCGGGAAGACTGGCCGCAGGGACCGGCGCGCGCGCGCAGCATGGGGCCGCTCGATCCCCAGCTCGTCGCGCTGCGGGTGCGCCGGCTCGCCGGCGAGGACGTGGGCACGCTCATCGACTACCCCATGCACCCCACCACCACCCCGCGCTCCGCGAACCGCCTCTCCGCCGACTGGCCCGGCCGGGTGGCCCAGGCGCTCGAGGGAGCGCCGGTGCTGGTGGTGCAGGGCGCGGGCGGCAACGCCACCTGGGACCGCGGCCAGGACGTGGCCGCGGCTGTGGCCAGGGAAGCGGAGCAGCTCCTGCGCAAGGCGGAGCCGGTGCGACACCTGATGGTCGGCTGCCAGGCGCGGATCGTGGGAGTGCCGCCTCCGCAGGCCTCCAGGGCGATCCCCTGGCTCTTGCGGCGCGCGTTCGCCAACGCCGTGGCGCTGGTGCGGGAGCCGGCGTTGATCGAGACGCGCCTGCGCATCGGCCCGCTCGCCCTGGTGGGCGTTCCGGGAGAGCCGGTGGGCGAGCTCGGCCGCCGCATGGCGCCGGAAGTGCTGGTGGGGCTCTCCGACGGATACGCGGGGTATCTGGAAGCCCCGGAGCGCTGGGCGGCGGGCGAGGGCGAGGCGTCGCGCAGCTGGTTCGGTCCCGCCCTGGCCGAGGTGCTTGGGCTATGGTCGCCGCGATGACGCTGGAGATCTCGGCCGAGGTGGCGGCGGCCCTGCGCGAGCGGCGGCCGGTGGTGGCGCTGGAGACCAGCGTGGTGGCGCAAGGGCTTCCCGCTCCGGCGAATCTGGAGTCGGCGCGCCGGTGCGCGGCGGCGGTCCGCGCGCAGGGCGCCGTCCCCGCGGCGGTGGCTCTGATCGGCGGCCGGGTGATCGTGGGGGCGGACGAGGCCGATCTGAAGACCCTCGCCGATCCCGGGCGGAAGGCGGCGAAGGCGGGCTCGCGGGATCTCTCGGCGATGTCTGCCCGAGGCCTGGACGCCGGCACCACCGTCAGCGCCACCTGCGCGGTGGCGGAGCGGGCGGGCATCCGGGTGTTCGCCACCGGCGGCATCGGCGGCGTGCACCGGCGCCTCGATCCCAGGGAGCCGGCCGACGTCTCCAGCGACCTCCTGGAGATCTCCCGGCGCCGCCTCTGCGTGGTCTGCGCGGGGCCGAAGGCCATCCTCGATCTGCCGGCCACCGCCGAGCTTCTGGAGACGCTGGCCATTCCCGTCTGGGGATACGGGACGGGCGAGCTTCCCGCCTTCTTCACCGATCGGAGCGGCATCGCCCTCGAGCACCGCTTCGAGGATGCCTCCTCCGTGGCCGCCGCGCTCCGGGCCCAGTGGGACGGGCTGGGATTGCCTTCGGGCGTGATCCTCGGCGTTCCTCCGCCCTCGCCCTTGCCGCGGGCGGAGATCGAGGGGGCGCTCGCCGACGCATTGGGGAAAGCGGGGGCGCGGCGGCTCCCCGGCAAGGAAGTGACGCCGTACCTGCTCTCCGCCCTGGCGGAGGCAACCGGAGGAAGGACGATGGCCGCGAACCTCGATCTCCTGGAGAACAACGCCCGCGTGGCGGCCCTGGTGGCGCGCGAGCTGGTCCGGACATGATGCGCCGGACCTTCCTGGCGGCGGCCGCGCTCCTTCCCGGCGTCGCCCGGGGAGCGGAGGAGTGGGCGCCGTACTCGCGCACGCTCTTGATCGACGCTTTGGGAGGGCCCGGCATCCCCGGGACGCCGGAGGAGGCGCAGCTCTCTCCGCAGGCGGTGCGCGATGCGGTGGCCTCGGGGCTGACGGCCTGCAACGTGACCGTCGGCTACACCGAATCGCTGGAGGCTTGCGTGGAGGGCATCGGCCGCTGGCAGCGCGAGATCGACCTCCACCCGGACGCCTTCCTCAGGGTCAGGTCCGCCGCGGATCTGGAGACGGCGAAGGCGACGCGGCGGCTGGGGCTGATCTTCGGCACCCAGAACCTGGCGATGATCGGCGGCGAGCCTTCCCGCCTGGGAACGCTGCGCGACCTGGGCGTGCGCATCGTCCAGCTCACCTACAACCTGCGCAACTTGCTGGGCGACGGCAGCATCGAGCCTGCCGACGCGGGCCTCAGCCGGCTGGGCCGCACGGTGATCGGCAAGGTCAACGAGCTTCGCCTCCTGCTCGACCTCAGCCACGGCGGCTACCGGACCATCACCGAGGCCATCGCGGCCTCCTCGCGGCCCTGCGCCATCAGCCACACCGGCTGCGCGGCGATCACCGCCCATCCCCGCAACGTGCCCGACGCGGTGCTGCGCGCGCTGGCGGAGAAGGGCGGGGTGGCCGGCATCTATTTCATGCCCTACCTGCGGGAGAAGGGGCAGCAGACCGCCCAGGACGTCGTGCGCCACCTGGAGCACGCCCTCGAGGTGGCGGGCGAGGACCACGTGGGCCTGGGCACGGACGGGAACATCTCCCCTCTGGTGCTCACGCCCGGGATGCGCCGCGCGCACCGGGAAGAGGTGGAGAAGCGCCGCAAGGCGGGCATCGCCGCGCCCAACGAGGATCCCGACGTGTTCCTCTTCGCCCCCGACCTGAACACTCCGCGCCGCTTCGAGACGCTGGCTTTGCTGCTCAGAAGGCGCGGCCACCAGGACGCGCGGATCGCGAAGATCCTGGGCGAGAACTTCGCCCGCCTGTTCCGCGAGGTCTGGGGGACGGGTTGAAGCCTCGGCCGCCAGCATTCGTGAGCGCCGTCGCAGGGATTGCCGCGTCTTTCGCCTGCCAACAACCCCGCGTCGATCTGGCGCGCGAGAGCGCCGGCATACGCTGGGACCTGCTCTCCGGCCGCATCGTCTATGCGCGTTGGGACCAGCCGATCAGCTCCGACCCCCGCGGACTGATGTTCCTCATCGACGTCCCGGGACGTCGCCTGACGGTCGTGCGCGATGTTTCTACGAGAGGGAAGCCACCTTCGTTCGAATCGACGGGCTGGGCGCGGGAAGTGGCGCTCAAGCCGGGGTCCTCCACCGTCGCCTTCACGGTCCTCAACGAAAGCGACCTCTGGGAGCTGAGAACGCTCGCGCTGGATTCGGGGAACGAACGAGTCCTTTTTCCGGACCCCATGGCGCATCACAACTTTCCTGCCTGGGCGCCGGACGGGCGGCTGGCCTACTACGCCAACGGAGCCGACGGCGAGCAACTATTCGTCGACGGTCGATTCCTCATGAATGGCGTCGGACCGTCCCGCGTCGCCTGGATGCCGGGTGGCACCCTCATCGTCTCTCTTCCCGACTCAACCTCGCCTGCTGCGCTCTACGTCGCGGACCCGCAGAGTCATTCACTGGCGCCCCTGGTGGTCGGTACCGACATTTTCGAGGAACCGATCATCGATCCCGCAGGACAGAAGCTCGCGTACGTACGCCGCGGTCCGGGGGCTGACGGGGAGGAAGTCTGGTTCAGCAAGATCGATGGCACTTCGCAGACGAGGGCGACACACGGGTACGCCGACTACAACCCCGCCTGGTCGTCGGATGGGTCGGCAATCCTCTTCGCGCGATTCAATGCGGGGCTGTTCGTCTACGATCTGGCGACAGGATCGACCACACAGGTCACGGAAGGATATGCGGACGCGATGACCTGGTCGCCGTGAGCCACGGCTAGCTGGACGACGCTCGTGTCAGCCGGTCCCGGATGGCGTCCCACTCCGTTCCCGCAGGCACCTGCTCCACCAGGATGGCCGTGCAATCCGCGTCTTCCAGATCGCGCAGCGCCGCGTAGAGCTCGCGTGCGTATCCCTGGGCATCCGCCGGGAGCCGCGCCACGGCGGCGGCCGCCGGGACCCGTTGCGAATCGCCGCGCAGGAGGACGCCCACCTTCCCCGGGAGGCGCGCCAGAGCCGACTCCAGTTCCGGCCTGGGAGCGATCCGGACCAGCGCGGCCGGCGCGTAATGCCGACGGTGCTGTCCCGGAGATTGGGCCACGCCGGCGGCTGCGCCGATCTCCAGCGGTCCGATCAACTCCTCGATCTCCGTCCGGGGGATGGCGCCGGCGCGGAGCAGGCGAGGAGTCCCGCCGAGCGAAATGACCGTCGACTCGATCCCGAAGGGGCAGCGCCCGCCGTCCACCACCGCGTCGATCCGTCCGTTCAGGTCGCGCAGCACGTGCGCCGCGGTGGTGGGGGAGACGTGCTCGGCGCGGTTGGCGCTGGGCGCGGCCAGCGGCGCGCCCACCCGCTCCAGCAGGGCGCGGGCGGCGGCGTGGGAGGGAGCACGCACCCCGACGGTGTCGCCTCCGGCGCTGCACTCGTCGGGGACCAGGTCGGTGCGGGGCAATACGATGGTGAGCGGCCCCGGCCAGAAGCGCGCGGAAAGCTGCCGGGCCTCCAGAGGCCAGCGGGAGACCAGCGGGCGCGCCTCGTCCTCCCCGAGCACGTGCACGATCAAGGGATTGGTCAGCGGCCGGCCCTTGGCGGCGTAGATGGCCCGCACCGCCAGCGGCTCCAGCGCCAGGGCGCCCAGGCCGTAGACCGTCTCGGTGGGAAAGGCGACCAGCCCGCCGCGCCGGATCAGCGCAGCCGCTTCGTCCAGGTCCGCGAAGGACCTCGCGCTGAGGAGGCGGGTCTCCACCTCACGGAACGCCTTCGAGGGCGGCCCTGTGGATTCCCTCGCCCACCAGCCGGGGAATGGCCGAGCTCCACGCCTGCTTCAGCTCGGCCACCTTCGCCTCCAGGAGCCCTTCGACGACCAGCGAGGCGCCCCCCACCTGGCCGATCTCCACCAGCGGCGCTCCCGCCTCCTCGCAGATCGCCTCCAGCTCCGGGCGCTTGTCGGGCGCGTACGAGATCACCACCCGCCCCGCGTCCTCGCCGAAGAGGAGGGCGTCGGGCCGGAGCGACGATTCGAGCGTGACCCGGCATCCCAGGTCGCGGGAGAAGCACATCTCCGCCAGCGCCACGGCCAGGCCGCCGTCGGAGCAGTCGTGCGCCGCCTTCAGGACGCCGGCGCGCACGGCCTTTCGCACCGCCGCCTGCACCGCCTTCTCCCTGGCCAGGTCGAGCGGCGGCGGCAGCCCGGCGACCTTCCCGTGGACGGCCTTGAGGTACTCGCTCCCGCCCAGGTGCCCGTTGCCCAGCCCGCCCACCACGGCCACCAGGTCCCCCGCCGCGGCGAATCCGCCTCCGGCGTTGCGGCCGCAGTCGTCCATCAGCCCCACCATGCCGATCATCGGGGTGGGGAACACGGCCTTGCCCTCCGTCTCGTTGTAGAGGGAGACGTTGCCGGAGACCACGGGCGTCTCCAGGGCCGTGCAAGCGTCGGCGATGCCCAGGCAGGCCTGCTCGAACTGCCACATGATCTCCGGCCGCTCGGGGTTGCCGAAGTTCAGGCAGTCGGTGACTGCCAGGGGCTCCCCGCCCACGCAGGAGACGTTGCGCGCCGTCTCCGCCACTGCGTGGGCCGCGCCCAGCCGCGGGTCGAGCCAGCACCAGCGGGAGTTGCAGCCCACCGAGAGGGCCACGCCGCCCTCGCGCTGGCCGGTGAAGCGCACGATCGCCGCGTCGCCCTGCCCGGGCCGCATGGCGGTGCCGATGCGCACCATGTGATCGTACTGCCGGTACACCCATTCCTTGGAGGCGACGCCGGGCGAGGAGAGGATGGTCTTCAGCGCCGGGAGCAGGGTCCTGGGCTGGGGGATCTCCGGCGTCTTCTGCACCTGGTCCTGCCAGGCGGGTCGCTGCCGGGGGCGGTCGTAGGTGGGGGCCTCGTCGGTGAGCGGGGCGATGGGCAGCTCGCCCACGATCTCGCCGCCGCTGCGGATCACCAGCTTGCCGCTGTCCGTCACCCGGCCCACCAGGGCGTGGGAGAGGTCCCACTTGTCGCAGATCCCGAAGACCTCCTTCTCCCGGCCCTTCTTCGCCACCAGGAGCATCCGCTCCTGCGACTCGCTGAGCATCACCTCGTAGGGGGTCATGCCGGTCTCGCGCCGCGGCACGGCGTCGATGTCCAGGTCCAGCCCGCTCCCCGCCCGCGAGGCCATCTCCACCGAGGAGGAAGTGAGCCCGGCGGCGCCCATGTCCTGGATGCCCACCAGGCAGTCGGTCTTGAACAGCTCCAGGCAGGCCTCGAGGAGCAGCTTCTCCATGAAGGGATCGCCCACCTGGACGGTGGGGCGCTTGCTCTCGCTTTCCTGGTCGAACTCGGCGCTGGCCATGGTGGCCCCGTGGATGCCGTCCCGGCCGGTGCGGGCGCCGATATAGATGACGGGGTTGCCCACCCCGCTCGCCGTCCCCCGGAAGATGCGGTTCGCCTTGAGCAGGCCCAGGGTGAAGGCGTTCACCAGGCAGTTGCCGTTGAAGCTGGCGTCGAAGGCCACCTCGCCGGCGACGGTGGGGACGCCGATGCAGTTCCCGTAGCCGGCGATCCCGGCCACCACTCCTTCCAGCAGGCGCGCGGTCTTCGGGTGCGACGGGTCGCCGAAGCGCAGCGCGTTCATCGAGGCGATGGGGCGGGCGCCCATGGTGAAGACGTCGCGGAGGATGCCGCCCACCCCGGTGGCCGCGCCCTGGTAGGGCTCGATGTAGCTGGGGTGGTTGTGGCTCTCCATCTTGAAGGCCACCGCCAGCCCGCCCCCGACGTCCACCACGCCGGCGTTCTCCCCGGGCCCCTGCAGCACCCTGGGGCCCTTGGTGGGCAGGTGCTTGAGGAAGCGGCGGCTGGACTTGTAGGAGCAGTGCTCGCTCCACATGGCGGAGAAGACGCCCAGCTCCAGGAGGTTGGGATCGCGCTCCAGCGCCTTGCGGATGAGCGCATACTCGTCCTGCGAGAGGCCGTGCGCCGCCACGATCTGTGGGTTGATCGCCGCCATGGGGCGCGCAACATACCAGACCCTTGGCGCCGCGGTGCGCGGGGGTGGGTTGCAAAAACCCCGCGGCGGCGGTCCGATGGAGGTCATGGCCCAGGTGGAGTCCGAACGCTCGCGCTTGCAGGAGGCGGAACGGCGCCAGCGCATCCTCTCGGACGTGTCGCGCGTCCTGCTCGACTACGCCGGGCCGGACGAGATCGAGCCCTTGCGCCGGGTGGCGCGGCTGGTGACCGAGGCGATGGGCAACGACTGGTGCGCCTTTTCCCTGGTGCAGCCCGACGGCACCTTGCGCAACGTGGCCGCCTACCATCCCGATCCGCGGCAACGCGAGCTGGAGCAGAAGCTCAACGCCCTGGTCCCCCCGCGCCGCTGGGATCGGGGGCCAGCGGAGACGAACGCGCTGCTCACCGGGAGGCCGGTGGTCACGGAGCAGGTCACCGACGAGATGCTGCGGGCCGCCGTGCCCGACGAGCAGGCCTTCCGGATGCTCAAGGAGGTGGGCATCACCTCCGCCATCGTCGCGCCCATGTTCGACGGCAAGGAGCCGCTGGGGACCCTGCTCCTCGCCAGCACCGGCCCGGGGCGCGGGTACTCGCGCGACGACGCCGACTATGCCTACGCCCTGGCGGCGCGGGTGGCGCTGGGCGTGCGCAACGCCCGGCTGGTGCGGGAGCTGGCCGAGGAGCGGGACCGGCAGGCGCGGGAGCGGGAGCAGTCGGACCGGCGCTTCGCCGAGCTGCGGGCGGTGTTCGACAGCGACCCCAACGG
>Ga0335085_10017009_pt1 | contig 10488 bp, 17 predicted proteins | sample Lox_Sample_45_FD_206712 | JGI IMG/M metagenome (GOLD analysis project Ga0335085, IMG submission 206712) | Soil microbial communities from Loxahatchee National Wildlife Refuge, Florida, United States - Lox_Sample_4.5 | ecosystem: Environmental > Terrestrial > Soil > Wetlands | place: USA...
CCGACATCCGCAAAGAGGGCTCCGCCTTCGACCTCCCCATCGCCCTCGGTCTCCTCGCCGCCACCGAGCAGATCGCGGGTGATCGACTCGGCGCCGTCGTGGTCCTGGGAGAGCTGGGGCTGGAGGGGGCCGTCCGACCGGTGCGCGGTGCGCTCCCCGTGGCACTCGCCGCCCGCGCGGCGGGGCTCGACGCGCTGATCCTGCCGCGCGAAAACCTCCCTGAAGCGGGCGTCGTCTCAGGGCTCCGTGTCCTCGGCGCGAGCACCCTCGCGGAAATCGCGGAGTTCCTGGACGGCAAAGCCGAGCTGCCGACCCCGTCCGTCGACATCGCCCGCCTCTTCGCCGAGCGGGCGCAGGACGACGTGGACTTCGCCGAGGTGAAAGGCCAGCAGCACGCCAAGCGGGCCCTTGAGGTAGCCGCCGCGGGCGGGCATAACCTCATCTTGATCGGTCCGCCCGGGTGTCTCAGGCATAATGAAGCTCACGACCGTGGCGCGGTTCGAACTCCCGCGGCGAAACGGTGGCCGTCGCGAAGCGTAGCGAGAAATGCAGCAGACCCGGTAAATTGAAATAGTAGATTTGATCTTGATGCACCGAGAAAGCGTCGCGGCCCCCACATGGGCCCGGCGCTTTCGCCTCGTAAGGAGAGGACCACAATGGCAAAGCGACCCGGGCGTCCCCGGAAACCCGCAGGGAAGCGGCGGGACTACCTGTACACGCTGAAGGTGACACGCGATGAGCGGCATGCGCTCCGGCGGTTCGCCGCGGCCCAAAACCGCGACCTAGCCGACATCCTGCGCGAATCCGTGCGCGCCGCTGGAGGCCCACTGTGACCGCCACGGCTGGGCCGATGCCGGCCGTTCGCATAGACACGGTGGCGAATGCGCTTGTCTGGCTGGCCTGGGCTATGCGTGCCGTCGCGCTGGGGGAGTTGACCCCCGCCCAGGCGCGAGTGATTCGCATGGCTTGCACCGCGACCCTGCCGGCCCCGCGGGCCCGCTTTAGCAGCCGCGACTTTGCTCGGTTTCGAAGGGCCTACCACACGCTCCGCGAGACGCTGGACGAGACGACGATATAGGCGAGCAGTACGGAGATTCCTACCCGGCGGCCACTCCTGAACAGCCGGGCGCTTTAAACAGAATGGCTCCCGCCAAGATGAGGGGAGAAAGGAGGGACGACGAAACACGGAAGGTGACACATGCACCCGCAGGACTGGACCCAAGCGGACAAACTCCGCGCGGCCGAGTTACTCACGCAGTATGCCCGAGCGCTCGAAGAATTGCAGGACGTGGAAGCCCGACGCTGGGGTCACATCAAAGCCTCGAAACTCGCCAATACTCGCCCTGATGCGATGCTCATCGGGGAACTGACGAGCGCCGGCGCGGCGATTCGCGCCCGGCTCGCCCTGCTCGGCGACGCGCTCGCCCTGCTCGGCATCCCGCCCTCGCCCCATGTGCGCGCCATGAGCCTGGCCGAGTATGTCCAGCTCCCCGTCGCCTATAAGGAGTGTATCGCGCGCTGGGAAACCGCCTGCGACGCCGCCCGGAAGGACGGTGCCCGATGATTGCCGCGAAGATTGAACTCGAAGCGGCCGATGCGGCCGTGCTTGATGCGCGTTTCGAGCGATTCTCACCCGAGGAGCTAAGCACCTTCAGCCGCCTGTACGATTACGGCGAAATCACGGAGCGCTCGCCGTCGGAGGCCGACTGGAAGCTGCTGTGCCTCATTGGCAAGCTGACCCGTGACCCCGGGGTCGCGGAGCGCCTTGCGCGGTCCGCGGCCATTGCCTCCACCGTCGACATGTGGTCTGGTGGGAAGCTCGTCGGGACGGATAGCTCGCGGGCCAAGAAGTGGGACCGGCTAGTCAAGTCGCAGGTCGCGAAGGCCCTTCGGGCAACCGCCCGGACGTATCAACTCGCCGAGTCCAAAGCGCCCCAGGATCATCTCGCGGATGCGGAGCCGCTAGATGTCACGGTTGCCGCCCTGGCCGAGGACCCCGCGCTCCTGCAAGGGCCCGAGGCTATCAGTCCGTGGCTCACGTGGCGCGGACAGTTGACTTTGCTCGTCGGCCGCGAGAAGCTGGCCGGCAAGTCCACGTTGGCCGCGTCGGATGCCGCTCGGGCTGCCAAGGCGGGCCACACCGTGCTCTGGGTCGATGCCGAGCAGGGGCACAATCGCGTGGTCTCGCGCTTCGTATCCCTCGGCGCACCGCTCGACCGGCTCGTGACCCTCCGCCGCTGGCCACAAGCGTGGGCTGAGGTTGAGGACGTCATCACGCGACGCCACCCGGACGCGATCTACATCGACTCCGTGTCGTCGTTCCTGATGGCCGTTGAAGGCAAAGTGCCGGAGACGTCCGAAGGCGAGAAGTGGCAAGCGCTCGTCGGCCGCTTCAAACAGTGGACGCAGCTCGGTCCACGGGCCGCAGGCGTGTGCGGCCTGCTGCACGCCACGAAGGCGGACGGCAACTATCGCGGCTCCACGGGCATCGGGGCCGCGCCCGATGTGATCCTCACGATGCGCACGGACCCTCAAGACACTGCTCGCCGGTGGCTCGATTGCATCGGCCGCTGGGGCTTTCCGTCGCGCTGTGTCCGGTTCGAGGGCGAGGCGAAAGGCTACGCGAGCCTAGACGGGGCGCTCCCGCCCGCGGGGCCGGGTCCCAAGATGAGCGAAACGCGGCACAAGGTCCTGACGGCCCTCACGGGGACCATGACGTGGGGCGAATGGCGAGAGGCCTACGGTGGCAATCAGAGCACGTTTAACCACGCCATCGCGTGGCTCCGGACCGAGGGACTGGTCCACCTGGAGGACGCCACAGGGAAGTACTCCCGGGACGAGTTTGCTGCTTCACAGGTGCCTGTCGGAGGCAGTGCCTGAGTTAGTGCCTAAGGTGCCTACCTCTGGTAGGCAGGCACCTAGGCACTTCCTAAGTGCCCAGGCAGTGCCTAGGCACTTGGGCACTGACCGGAACGAGCGGCGGCCTGGAAATACCCATGCCGACAGCATCGCGACAGCTACTAGCCGAGCGTCAGCGAGGCAGCCGTTTCGCCTACCTCGGGACGCATGACTATGTCGTTTAGTGACTAATTATGCAGAGCAGATTTGTGACCTGGTCCAAGGATCACGGACCGCGTTGCACTCGCCGTCGATCCCGTGCTCGCGACCCGCGGACCGGATAACCCGGCACGCCGGGCTATCAGCCAGCAAAACGACCACGCGCAAGTGACCACGGAGCAAGCACTTCCGAGCACGCTCCGTGTCATGCGGCCCGGGGTCCAGAGCTGGTTCGGCCAGGGGTCCCCCGGCCGGGGGCGGGCGCGAGCGCCAGCCGTTCGGCACCTGTGAACCGTGGACCGCGAAGCCCGGACCGCCGCATAAGAACTGCATAAAACACACAAAGAGGATCATATGGAAATGCCCAATAGCACGCAGAGCGTAGACCCGACAACCGACAGCATCGTAACACCACAAACGGCCAAGGAATCGCGGGCCATTCACCGGTGTGAGGCGCGCAAGCGCGACGGGTCGGTCTGCGGCTTCTACGTGGGGACGGTGTTCCTGGACGGCCTCTGGCGTTGCCAGCACCACCGGCCGAAGAAACGGCCCGAGACGGCGGCCCCCGTGCCCAAGCTTCCGCGCCCGCCGGTGGCTGCCCTGAAGTCGCCAGCCGATGCGGCGACGCTCGCGAGCTGGGCCGCGGTCCAGGGCTCGCTCGGGCGCTTGGATCATCAGCGCTCGGGCGCCATTGTGGCTGCCTGCCGGGAATTCCGTCAGGCCTGGGCCGCGCAAGACACGCATGCCAAGCAAATAGCGGTCGTGGTTGCGTGGGAACGACTACTGGACGCTCAAGACCTCGGCGACCGAGACGCTATCACGGGCGCCCGAGAAGGCCTGCGGCGCTGCTTCGCCGCGCTCGGCTTTCCGCGCGAGGCCTACACCGTGCCACGACCCGGGGACCCGACGACATGACCCCGACCGAGCTGCTCGCCGATTACGCCGGGCTCCGGCGCAATCTTCGGCGCCTGGGGCAGGTGGCCGCGGCCGCGGCCCGGCGGTGGGCGGAGCACGAAGCGCGGTGCGAGTTGTGCGCGACTGATGAGAACAACACGGGCGACCTTTGTGCCGAAGGGCTGGCCCTTTTCACGCGCGCGGAGGCGTTCACGCACGCCCTCCTCACCCTCAAGGGCCGAATGGTGTGGCAATGAATCGGGCCCGGATCACGGAGAACCTGCCGCCCGCCGTTGCCACGTGGCTGGCTGATGCCGGTCCCGAGCTATGGGACGCCGTGGCCCGCGAGCTGTGCGTCCGCCTGGGGCGCCAATTGCTGGGGCTCGAAGGCTGGAACCGGCCGGCCCGCGCGCGGTTCCTGGCCACGTGTCCAAGTCCGGCCCTGCGCGCGATCCTGCCCGGCCTCCCAGTGCGGCAATGGGGCGCGAACACCGTGGCCGGCCCGCTGTGCGCGCACTTCGAACTCTTCGGCGCGCAGGATGACGTGCGCCGCCGCTTGGGGAATCTCCCCAAATCCGACCGCGCGGCCTAAGGATCGGCTAACCTAGAGATGCACGAAACGCGAACGCAACGGTTGGCGCGTTCGATTCCGGGGGCCCGAGCGACAGGTCGCTCTCCGCTCGGCCCCGGACACCTTCCACTCTTAGAGGATTTCCCCATGACCGTACTCGAAGCCCAAGCCGCGTATCAAAGCGCGGCGGATCGACGCAACAGCCTCGATGCCGAACTCGGCAACCTGCGCGCGGACGAAAGCGCCTTGTCGGATCAGATTGACCGCAGCATTGCCGACGGCGCGGACCCGGCCACGCTCGCCGACTCGAAAGCCGCCCGGGACGCGCTGCGCGAACAAATCAGTGACCTGGACGGCGCGAGTCGCTTTGTCGATGCGGACCTCGCGGCCGCGAGCATCACGCTGAAGGCGGCGCAGAAGGCGGAGCGACAGGCCGCGCTCGTTGCCGTGATTGCGGACGCCCGCACGGCCGGCGCCGCCTATTCGGACGCGCTCGCGGCGTTTCTCGACGCCCGCAACACGATGCGCGCCCTGGCTTCGAAGCTCCCCGGGCAGGAGTCCGCCGTCATACAGTTGATCGAGGACGTGATCGGCTACGCGCTCCGCCAGTCCCCAAGCAATCCGGCCTACGGCCAACCGTTCTCCGTGCTCCTTGAATCGTATCTCAGCGCCACGAGTGCCCAATGACGACCCCCCTCGAAGCGAAATTTCAGCCGAGCCGGCGTGCAGAAGGCGCCAAGCTGGTCGGCGATATGGGCGGGATGCCCGACGTGAACGACAACACGGTCGTTCCCTCGCGACTCCCGACCGAGGCAGATGAAGTGCTCGTGGTCCCCGCACCGAGTCGCCCCACGACGACGCGCCCGGATGGGACGCGGCTCGTGGGCGATATGGTGAGCGGCATGCCCCAGGTCGAACAGAACCGCAGCGTCCCTCTAGAAGGCCCGGTTGAAGTAACGGGGCCCACGACTAGCTCGCTGCCGCACCGAGTGACCGAGGAGGAAATCCAGATATGACCGTGACCTTTCCCGATGCCGTCGAGTATGGCGCGGAGTTGGTGAGCCGCGTGTTTACCGCCGTGCGAAATGCGCACGGCTCGAACGCCGCGCCCGAAGAGGGCGAGATGTTTGAAACCTGGGTCGAAAGAATGCAGGGCGAGGGTGTGCTGCAACTGGCGACCCGCGCAGAACTGAAGGACCTCCGGACCTACAAAGACGCGACCGCGTTCGTCGAGGGCGGGGGGATTCTCCTCGATCCCGAGACGGGGCTCTCACCGCTCCGTGATGCGCAGCATGACGTGCAACACGAGCGCCACGGCATGGCCGGGATCCCCGTCGCCGACCGACTGGCGAAGTATCGCGAAGCGCGTGACACGCTCCAGGGTCGGGTCGTCTTCGAGCCCTAGGCGGAGTGCCCATTCCACGATCCGCGGTACTCATGCGCCGCGCCGTGACTAAAGAGCGGACTTACTCCCCGCGCCGGGCCTCTCTTTAGAAAGCGCCTTGCCTGTGACGATGCCAGACCGCAGCATTACCACTGGAATCGACGGGCGGACAACCTTGGCTAACAGGAATGAGTCATGACGCGCACCATTTTTTCTCGTCTCGTGGCCTGTGCGCTCCTCACGGTCCCGCTGGCGTGGGCGACTACGACGAGCAACGCTCATCGTGCTGCGGCGGCGATCGCTCAGGGGAACAGCGCGATGCCCGTTGCCCGGCCCGACACCCCGCCAGGGTTTGCGGCGTTCGAGCGTCGGTACGATTCGCTTGCCGCGCTCGTGGATACGATCGTCATCTTGTCCCCTGATTCAGTCGTCCTGCGTTTGGGACAGGCGATTTCCCTTCTCGACACCGTGCGTTTCGAGGGACGTCGCAGGAGTGGCGAAGTGGTAAAGGTCTTTGCGTCCACGATGGAAAGCGAGGACGGGTCGATTGCGCAAAACATCGAAACAGGGTTCACCGGCTTGAAGGTTGGCACCACGAGAATTGCCGTGAGAGTCACAAACAGTCGCAGCCGCAGGGGACCCACCGGTATTTGGGCCGCTGAGCGCGAAGGTATAGCGGGCGCGCGACCGCCACATGCGATCAGCTACATACCGGTGCGCGTAATCCCGTGACCGTGGCCACGTTCCTCAGGAGTCGGCGACTCAGAAAGTGACGAGCGCGAGCAAGCGGCTGCATCCGGGCCAAGTGGGCATCCTTGTCGTTATCGGTGTCCTCGTAGTTGCAGGTTTGTTCTCAATTCGTGTGGGGTTGGTGGATATTGGGAATCCATCCTCAACCGAGGCTCGCGATGTCGATCCACGCTTCTAAGGTCCTCAGTCGTGTTGTTCCGACGGTATTCGTGCTCATATCCTCGGCGGTAGAGTGGCCCTTAGCGGGACAGAGCACCGAGTCTCAGCGCGTGTGGCTCGTTGGTTTGCAAGGCGTTCAGGTCATCGTGGGCCCAATTGCGGATGAAGCCCGGAGGGGTGGTTTAGACTCGGCCCAGATCGTGGCTGATGTGGAACTGAGGCTCCGGGAAGCGGGAGTACCGATTAGGGCTGATGCGCCAGCCCTATATGTCGTCGTCTCTGCAGGCAAACGCTCAGAAGACGCAGAGAACGAGTTCTTCTACTTCCATGTACAGTCGAGTCTGTTTCAGTCGGTGAGGCTGACTCGCCAACCTGCCACGACGTTACGCGCCGCGACGTGGACTCTAGGGCTTATTGGCTCGGTGGGGCCAAGCACCTTCGCCAGCTATGTCCGAGATAGGATACACGACATCACAGACCGCTTCATCAATGACTACTTGGCATCGAACCCCAAACGATAGCCCCGAAAAATGATCGACATTGACGACGTCAATGGACGTGACCTCGATAAATTGGTGGCGAAACACGTATTCGGTTACCAAGTCGAAAGCCGGACCAATACCCGAACTGGCGAGAAGGACCTTGTCTACAATGCGACGCCCGAGGCACTCACGCCGTCCTGGCTCCGCCTCCCGTTCTACAGCGCCGGCATAGCGGCAGCGATCACGGTAGAAATGGACCTACTGAAACACGGATGGACGCGGAAGACGCCGCCGCTCGGCTCCCCCGAGTCTGACCGCGGGCGCGTAGTACTGGCCCATCGAGACGGGCGACACGTGGAGGCGATCGGGTCGGGGAACGAGGCCCTGTGTCGGGCGGCGTTGAAGGCGATGGGAGGGAACGACCCGTAGTCATGCTTCGATCTGCCGTTTCTTACCTCGTGCTTCTGGCCTGTTCGGTCAGGATAGCGGCGTCTCAACGACCCTATCATGTCGAACGGACCAAGGACCGGTTCACTGGTGTCGAGGCCGTGTCCGCCCAGCTTCCCTTGGCGCCGGATATCGACCCATCTGAGTGCCGCCTGATGAACTTGAGTGTCTTTCGAACTCGGAACAAGGATTCAACCATCACCGCCATCGGCCTTGGCATCGGGTACACTCCTGAAGGGTGGCTGGGTCCAGCCCAAAGGGCGCAATTCATCATCGATACACTTCACCTGTCCATCGATCCTATTGATGTGACGAAAGCGGCTCCCCTCCCATCCGGCGGTGCGATGTTTGTATTCACTACATCGACAGAATTTTTACGCAGAATGGCGAAGGCGGATTCTGTTTTTGGAAGGCTCTCTGCGGATGATGGCCGCTGTGACTTTCGTGTCAGCCGCGCTGCACAGAAGGTGCTATCTCAATTCGTAGTCGACTACGCTCCGAAGGAGTAGCACACTCCAACGGTGGGGGGCGCCGTCGTCTAAGGCTTGGGAGGTCGAGCGGACCCACGGCCGCGATGATTCGCGAGGGGCTCGTGAACCTCGCGGACGACCTTGCCGGTCTCCTTGTCGATTATCCGCTCGTGGTATTCACCGGCAACCCGGTCGATAATGCGCTCCACATAGTGCATCCTGCCCTCGGCCTTGAAGAAGGAGTCTCCTTCCTGGTCTTGGTAGACCCAGGGCCCTCCACCCGGTGGTCGTTCGCGGCTGCGACTTCTGCTGATTCGTAGTCGGAACTCCTGACCGACCGGATACCAGACGCGCGCGTCGTGACCACATTTTGGGCATGGGCCGGACGGGCACGAGGTCCAGTCCTCGCCGAGCAATAGCTCGCAGGCGGCGCAGAAGACGGGCATTCTAGCAACTCGGCTTGCAGAAGTTGGCCTCGCTTTGGATGAGCGCGTAGACGGCCACCGCGATGAGCACCACCAAGAGCACCAACCCAGCGATCCGCGCCGTCCGGTCGGTCTTGGCCTTCGCGGCTTGCTCCGCCGCGATCCGATCCTCCTCCGCCCGTTTCGCGATGTCGCCCAGTTGACCGGAGAGGGCACGCATCCGGCGCTCCCCTTCGGTGCCCGGCACCCATTGCATCCCGCAGATCAGACAGGCGTTCACGATGACCGTCTTGGAGCCAGCGATCACGCCCGCCGCGGTGCTATCCAACACCATTTCTGCGAGTAGGGCCTGACCCACGCTCCGCTTGGCCACACTCACCGCTTGCACGGAGGTCGCGCCGCACCGGGGGCACGTCGGTTCGCTTGTCATGCCCACCGGTCCTTCTCGGGCATCGCGAGCCATAGTAGAACCGCCGCGGCGTTGGAGATGGCGCGCAGCCAGAGAAGCGTGATAACACTGCCCAGGCCGATGAACCACCACTCGAACATCTCGCCCGTGCTCTCGGCCGCCATGCCTTGACCGAAGAACACCACGACCGACAGAATCGCGAGGACCACGTAGAGCGCCGCGAAATTCTGGAGACGGTGCGCCAAGGCGTCGATGCGTTCCGGGACAGAGGGCTTAGGAGCGGGCACGGGCACCTCCTGGGTCAGGACGGGCGAGCGGGGACAGCGGTCCGGGGACCTCTTGGAATCTACGCCGTTTCCGGCACCGAGGACCACGCTGGACTACGGTAGATTCCTGGCTACGACTGGGTTTTTGTGTGGAGCGTACACTTCGCGGTCAGCCCCGACCGTAGTGCGTCTGACGACGTCATCCGCCCATCCCTGGTCACTGTACGCGATGACATCCTCCGAAGGCCCTCCCCACGTCAGTAGCAAGCAGTGTTGAGGATCAAGCGGCATCGTAATTTCGAGATCCCTAGTTTCAGATGCGCGAGCCGGACCGGCAATAATCACGGGATTGTCCGACGTGACAAACTCTTTTCCAAGTGGAGCATGCAGGAGACGCCAATGCATGCTCAAAAACATGCTACACAAAGGAACGATGGTGAGCAGCGGGAAGCCGATCCGAGCCTTGTCCTTCAGTCGCAGCGTAGCGTCGCCGGAAAGAACAGTCCCGATGAATCGTCGGGCGTCCTCCTCCTTGAGGGCCTCACCTTTAACTGCATTGTACCGTACAAGGGACGCCCTGAATTTGGGCTCGTCCTCGACAAAGTCCTTGAGCTTGGATACTCCGAGCTTCTCGATCCCCCTGACAATCGTTCGTCGTGTTTGGGGAGTGCGGGCGTAGGCACACGCCACAAAGAAAATCAGGCTCCTGCGCTCTCGTGGGCTCAACGCAGAAAGCCCCGAGGATACGAGCTTCAAAACGATCGGTGCGACCACGGTCTCAACGTTCGCCAGTAGCTCCTCCATCTCAGGGTTTCTCTTCCCTGATTCGTCGATGTAACTGTAGAAGTGACTATGGATCGTCACGGTTGCGGCCGGGAGCCATTCGGGCGTCCCCTGTCCACGACGGTACACCCAAAAGCCGTCGGGCTCCCCGCTCGTGCTGGAGGGAACAGCGAAGCGAAGGAGGTAGAATCTAGAAACCGTGTGGTGTCGCTTCTTCAAATGAGAGCGCTTCGCTGACTTTGAGATGAGACCGAATTTACAGCCGGCTCCCCAGTGACCAAGCGGGTGATCAAGAGACGACCTTGGCCCACGTGGGGTCGTTCTGCGCAACGTCCTACGCCGAGCCCAAGACCTCGGCTATAGGCGTGTGAAGCTGCAGGAATGCCACTTT
>Ga0335085_10017011_pt1 | contig 10488 bp, 9 predicted proteins | sample Lox_Sample_45_FD_206712 | JGI IMG/M metagenome (GOLD analysis project Ga0335085, IMG submission 206712) | Soil microbial communities from Loxahatchee National Wildlife Refuge, Florida, United States - Lox_Sample_4.5 | ecosystem: Environmental > Terrestrial > Soil > Wetlands | place: USA: Florida...
CAGAAGAACTGCGCTTGAGTGCGATCATGCGCTGCGAGTAATCGTGCCAGTCCTGGTAGTAGGTCAGCATGCGCACGACATCGCGGTACTGCTCCCGATCGGAGCGAACCAACCCCAGCAGTTCCTTGAGGACCGGGTCCACCTGGGGCTCCGCGGCATTATAGGGCGCGAGGAAATGCTCTTCCCCGGTCAGCAGGTACCCGCGGAGGCCGGTCTCCATGTCCAGGATGAGCTGCAGGGCCGTCCGGCAGCGGCTCTGCACCAAGTAGCTGTGCTCCACCGTCCGCACATTGTTGCGGAGGTAATAGGCTTGGGCCACGAAGACTCCGCCCACCAGGCTCGCCAGGAGTACTGGTATGGCAAACGCCAGTCGCAGGTGCCGCCGGAAGGTTTGGAGTTGGTCCTGCATCCGGTTCGTCCCCGAAAACACAGTAGAGTACTACTTTTTGATGGCAACTTTGACCGAACTGACCCGTTAACCACGGAAATCCTTCGGTCATCAGCAGTTGCCGCCAGAGGTCTAGGGCCGAAAGAGGGGGGAAACTCTACGTCCTTAGTTACTCATCAGACAAGTTTTCGAACCGTTTGCATCAACACCACTGTATCTTGGGGCGGAGGGGCAATAAGGCCACAAATGCTGGCCACGGACATGTCCTTTGGTACCGAAAAACGCCCGATAGAAACCTAAAACTAACGGAAAACTCCGGAAGTTCTCCTTGACACCACCCATGTTAACCCTGATATAACCTCCCTGCTCGCAGTTCCCCCCCGAGACTCGCAGAGGATTCCTCGTCGGCTCCCTTCGTTTGGGACCGTGTCTATTCGCCCTGGCGAGGGCAGCACATCTGTGGAAAGGGCTACTGTCTATGGCCGACGCGCCTGAAGTGATGAACATCCGCCAAGCTTCTGAGTACCTCGGCGTGAGTCCTGACACCTTGTACAAGTACGTTTACGAGGAAAAGATTCCCGCCTTCAAGCTCGGCAATCGCTGGAAGTTTAAGAAGACGATTCTCGACTCGTGGATGGAGCGCAAGAGCACGGTGGGAGAAGGCAAAGCCAAGAAACGGCCCCGGGCCGCACGCGCGGTGGCTGGGCGATAGAGGCGAACACTATGTTTGGAAGCGGATCAAAAACGATTGTCGGATTGGATATCGGCTCCAGCAGTATCAAGGCCGTCGAGCTGAAAAAGTCCCGCAGCGGCATTGAGCTTTCCCATGTCGGTGTCGAACCGCTGGCCAATGACGTGGTGGTCGACTCCATGATCATGGACTCGCCCGCCGTTGCCAGCGCCATCACCAAGCTCTTCACCGAGTCCGGAATCAAGTCGAAATCGGTAGCTACCTCGGTCAGCGGGCACTCCGTCATTGTGAAGCGCATTAACGTCGCTACCATGACCGAAGAGCAACTCGCGGACAATATCAATACCGAAGCGGCGCAGCACATTCCGTTCGATATCGCCGACGTTAACATCGACTACCAGATCCTCTCCGAAGACCTCAGCGGTCCGCAGATGGACGTCCTGCTCGTCGCGGTGAAAAAGGACAAGATCCTGAACTACACCAACGTGCTCTCGATGGCCGGCAAAGCTCCGACTATCGTGGACATCGACGTTTTCGCTCTTCAGAACTGCTACGAGTACAACTACGAGCCGTCGCCGGGTTCGACAGTGGCACTGCTCAACCTGGGCGCCAGCGTGATGAACATCAACATCCTGAAGGGTTCGACGCCGCTGTTCACGCGCGACGTCAGCGTTGGCGGACACCAGTACACGGACGCGCTCCAGAAAGAACTCGACCTCAGTTTCGACGACGCGGAATCACTGAAATTGGGCGAGAAAGTGGGTACCGTCTCCGAAGACGCCAAGCTGCCCATCCTGCAGCAAGTGACGGAAATCATCGTCCTTGAAATCCAGAAGACGTTCGACTTCTTCCGCGCCACGGCGGCCGGCGAACATATCGAGCGTATTTACCTGGCTGGCGGTTCTTCGAAGGTTCCCGGTTTGATGGAAGCTTTACGGCAGGAATTCTCGCTGCCGGTGGAAGTCTTGAATCCGTTCGCGAAGATTGATCCCGCGACGAATTCCGAACTGATCGATCGCAACGCAGGGCAGTTGGCGGTAGCCGTAGGTTTGGCCCTGAGGAGTTTTGAAGACCTATGATCCGGATAAACCTGCTAGGCGTACCGAAAGCAAAGAAAGCACGTCGGGGTCCCGCCATTTCAATCGGTGGCGGCGTCAACTTGACGCTGGTGGGAGTCGTCCTCCTGCTCGCGGCGCTGGGCGGCAACTGGTTTTACTACAACCGGCTGACCGGCGAATCGCAGAAGCTGCAAACCGATCTCCAGTCGGCCAAGCAGGAGAACACGAGGCTTGCCGGAGCCAAGGCTCGCTACCAGGAGCGGCAGAAGCAGTTCGACCTCTACGATCACCGCGTGAAGGTTATTCACCAGTTGCAATCGAGCCAGACCGGTCCTCTCGACTTGATGAACGCCATCGCCAGCACCGTCAACAATACCGACGCAGTCTGGCTAGCCTCCATGAACGAGGACGGCAACAAGGTGAACCTCACCGGCACCGCGCTGAGCGCCACCGCGGTGGCCAACCTGCTCACCAATTTGAAGAAAAGCGATTACTTCAAGAACGTCGAGCTGAAGGAAACGTATCAGGACCAATCGGTGAAGGACATGCAAGCGTTTCAGTTCACCATTGTTTGCGAGAAACAGGACAAGCAGAACTCTAAAGGGTGACTTATGAAGTGGAGCGAACTTTCTCCCATTAAGCAACTCGGGGTCTTCATCGTTATCGCCCTCGTTATCTCGGGAGCCGCGTACTACTTCGTCGACAAGACGATCATGGATGCGAACGAAGCCACCAGCAAGCAGATCGTGGCGGTGAAGGCGGAGAACGACTCGTTGCGTCCGTACGAGAACAAGATCAAGGAACTTGATCAGCAGATCGAGAACCTCAAGCAACAGCTCGAGATTCAGAAACGCATCGTTCCCGACGAGAAGGAAGCCGATAACTTCATCCGCCTGGTGCAGTCGACGGCCGCCAGTGCCGGCGTCGAAGTGCGCATGTACAGCGCCAAGCCGACCAGCGCGAAGGAGTTCTACGTGGAAGCACCGTTCGATCTCAACATCGACGGTCCCTATTACTCGATGCGCAACTTCTTCGATCAACTGGCGAAGCAGGAACGCATCGTGACGGTTTCGAATCTGCAACTGGCCGGCGTCGGCAAAGCGAGCGATGCCAAAGTCAAGTACCAGTACGCGTACGCTCCCTCGGAGACGGTGGTCGCGTCGTGCGTGGCAACAACGTATTTCAGCCGCGAGGCTCAGGCGTCCGCTCCGGCCACAACTCCGGGCGCACCTGCTGCCAAACCGGCTTTGAGGTAGTCACAGGATCGCTTATGAAGCTGAATACGAGCTTGTTGATCGTCACTCTCGCTTGCGGAACCTTGTGGGCGCAAGCCCCGGCTCAGAAGAGCCCAACGCCGGCGGCGAAGAATGCACCTGCGGCAAAGGCGCCGGCCACGCCTGCGAAGACGATGGCCCCCGCCCCGCAGAAGCCGAAAACCGCCGAGGCGCCGAAGTCGGTGATCGTGCCGCACGCGCCCAAGCCGGCAGTGGCGAAAGCGCCGATGAAGGCGAAGCCACCAGTGATGGCAAAGAGCGTCTCGCATGCGCCGAAGAAGGCAGAGAAAGCGGGCGAAGTCAAACCTGCTGCTGTCAAGGAAACCACGCGCACGGCGGCCGCCGGCAAGATGCGCGACCCGTTCGTCAGCCCGGTCGTGCGCAGCAATGGCGTAATTAGTTCCGGTTGCGATACCGGCAAGCGCTGCCTGGTGGTCGATCAGATTGAGTTGAAAGGAATCGTGAAGTCGCCCTCGGGATTCATTGCGGTAGTTGAGAATCCTGCGAAGCGCGCCTACTTCATGCGTGAGAACGATCCGGTATTCAACGGCAAGGTGGTCAAAATCACTTTCGACACCATCGTGTTCCAGGAAGAAGTGCTGGACAAAGTTGGTAAACAGTCCACGCGAGAAGTTGTAAAGAAAGTGAACGCACCCATTGTATAGGTAAGCAGGGGCAGTCTGCCCGCTTCGATTTTGGGCGGAAGCTCTTTTATTCGCAGTATCGCAGTCGGGTAGTCGCAGTTTCAGTAGTCAGGCCGAGCCAGGGAGAAGTAACCGTTCGCTTTTCAAGGGAGACGAACGGGGGGCTAATTCTTTCGCGGCGTGAAAGATCGCCGCACACGCGAAGGCGAAAATACAACGCGTGGGGAGAAACGAGATGAGACTGAAGCAACTGCTGGGTCTTGTAACGCTGCTGCTCGTTATTAGTACCGTGGGGATGGCTGCTACCACGCAGCTGACGAATGTCAGCGCGGCAGCCCAGGGCAACGCCACGGTGATCACACTCCATGCGAGCGGTGCCTTCACGCATACGGAATATCGGCCGACGGAGACTTTATTGCTCGTTGACCTATCCGGGGTTTCCGCGGGAAAACTGAGAGAGATAACTCGCAACCTCAGCTTGCCGGGCGTGAATTCCTACCATGTTCTTGGTTATACGGGATCGAGTGGCTCGGAAGTCGCTCGCGTCGAGATGAATCTTGCGCCCGGCGCTGTTGTCGACGTCAGCCAGGCCGGCGACGCCCTTAACATCCGCGTGATGAGCAAGAGCGGCAACGCAGCCGCTGCTCCCGCCCAGACCATGGTGGCCGAGAGCAAGCCGGTGGCTCCGCCGAAATCCGCCGTTACCCCTGCTCCGGTGCATGCCGCCGCGATGAAGACCACCGAGCCCCCGATGAATTCGGGTGGACCAGTCCGCGTCGATGGCATCTCTGTGGTTCGGGGTGAAGGCTCGCTCGACATCGAGATCAAGGGCACTGGCCCGATGACCGCGAAGACGATGAAGCTGTCTGGGCCCGACCGCGTCGTCGTTGATATCGCGAATGCCATCCCCGATCGGCAACAGACTGTTTCCGTCAACTCTGGCGACGTGAAGGAAGTCCGCGTGGGACGGTTCCAGTCCGCGCCTCCGATAACGCGCGTCGTAGTCGACATGTCGTCTGCGCGCGGATATGAACTGGTTCCCGCCGGCAACAAGCTCATCCTGAAGTTGCAGGAAAGCGCCGCGGTAACCCAGCCGGCCGTTTCGCAGCAACCCGCGCTCGCCACTGTGGCTCCCAAGCCCGCGGTCGCAGCTCCCGCTCCGGCGTCCGCGCCCGTGACTCCAGCCGTCCAGCAGCCGGCGACAGTCGCAGCGAAAACGCCCGCTCCTTCGATCGCCGCCCCGAACCAGGCCCAAGGTTACGCGGTAGTGGAACCGACCTATCATCCGGTTGCGGCGCAAACTGCGGATGACCGCAAAGCCAGCGCGGATGCCGCGGCGGCGCAGGTGATGCAGGATAGCTCCAACGCCACCGACAACGTTCTGCCTCCGGTTAGCGCTACACCTCGTCCGGCGGAGAATCCGGCTCAAGAGCAGGCAGCTCAAGCGGCGATGCCGCAGCAGCAGCCCAAGCCGAAATACACGGGCGAGCCGATTTCGGTCAACCTGAAGGATGTAGATCTGAAAGATTTCTTCCGCCTGATCCACGAGATCAGCGGTCTCAACATTGTGCTTGATCCCAACGTCAAGGGCACGCTAACCCTCGTGCTCGACGACGTGCCGTGGGATCAGGCGCTCGATCTGGTGCTCGCTAACAACGGCCTGGATCGCAAGCTGCAGGGTAACGTCCTCCGCATTGCCACGGTGCAGACCATGCGTGAAGAAGCCGATGCGCAGCGCGCCAAGAATGAGGCCGAAGCGCTCTCCGTGCCGAAGGTTACGGTCACGCACTTCCTGAGTTACGCGCGTGCGCAGGACGTCGTCCCCACGGTAAAGCGCTTCCTCTCGCAACGTGGTGACGTGATCGCCGATACCCGCACCAACGCCGTCATCATCCAGGACATCCCCTCGGTGATTCCGGAAGTTCAGCGGTTGCTCGGCCAACTCGATCGCAAGACGCAGGAAGTCGAAATCGAAGCCCGTGTAGTGGCTGCGACTCGTAACTTCGCTCGGGATATCGGTACGCAGGTAGGCTTTGGCTGGGGCAATAAGCCGACCGCTATCGGCGGCGCGAGCGGTGTCGGCACCAGCCCGCTGATGGTTACCACTCCGACCACGCCTCCGTACTTCACGGTGGGTGGCACGCAGATTCCGTTGTTCTCGAACCTGCCCGCGGTCGGTCCGACCAGCGGCCTGAGCTTGGGCAACATAGGATCGAATTACCGCCTCGACGTGATCCTCACGGCCGCCGAATCGCGCGGCTTGGTGAAGATCCTGTCACGCCCGCGCATTATCACTCAGAACAACGTGCAGGCCACAGTCAAGCAGGGCGTCAGCCTGCCGATCGTGACCGCGGCCCAGTTGGGCGGACCTCCGACGACGACCTTCGTGCAGGCCTTCCTGCGCTTGACGGTTACGCCGCAGATCACCGTCGAGAACACCATCTTCCTGAATATCGACGTCGAAAACACGACGCCCGATTTCAGCCAGGCGGTCCAGGGTAACCCGGCGCTGCTCACGCAACAGGCTACGACTTCGGTGCTCGTCACCGACGGTGGTACGGTCGTGATTGGCGGTGTAATCCAGACGCAGAACTCGGTGACCATCCAGCAGGTGCCGCTGCTCGGGAGCATCCCCGGCTTCGGCAACCTGTTTAAGCGTCGCGCGGTTTCCACGCAGACGCAGGAGCTCCTGTTCTTCGTCACACCCAAGATCATTCAGACTTAGCAACCCTCTTCACCAATCGACCACAACCGCCCCCGGACAAAACCGGGGGCAATTTTCTTTTGGGCGGCCGCATCAGAAACGAGTGCAAACTCTTCCGTTGTTGTGCATTTTCGATCCGCCGTTTTCGTTCTGAAAGAGTGCTTAGATATTCCTCTCAACGACACGTAGTAATCGGATCATTCGAGAAGCGTGACCCTGCCAGAACCCAGGTCGTAATGCCCAGAAACCACTTTCAGGGTTCCTGCTTTTACCATCCCTCCGATCACAGTGGAGGAGGTTCGCAAAAGAGATGCTTGAAACTTTGCGTTTGCCTTGGTGGCTGCCTCGAGCTGCGTGCCTGCTTGGTCCACCGCCGGTTGGATCCGAGAGAATAGGGAGCTGATCTGTCCAGGCACCTCTTTCCCTTGAATGGTAGCTTTTACCGCTCCGCAGTTGGAGTGTCCTAGTACCAGAATCACTTTTGTACCCAACACCGCCGCGCCATACTCGAGGCTGCCAATTATCTCCGCCGTCGCCACGTTTCCTGCCAGGCGAGTTACGAAGATACGGCCGATACTCTGGTCGAAGACTAACTCTACGGGTACTCTTGAGTCAGCACACGAAAGCACTGCAGCAAATGGCTCCTGCTTCTCTTCTGTGTGCTGCTTAAGGATTGTGAGGTCTTGCTCAAAAGCATTCAGCGTACCGGAGGTGAACCGCTTGTTCCCGGCCATCAACTCATCCAGCGCAGCTGCGGGAGAAAGGGTCGTCTGCGCCTGAGCACTCGATGGAAATGAAATGCTCAACCCGCCAACGAGGCAGGCGGTTGCACCAGCTGCGATCCCCATCTGAAGAAGGTCACGTCTAGACACAGAAGAATCCTTCATAGCATTCCTCCTTGGATTGTTGGATTTAGGCAGTCACACTCCCACCATGGAGAATGATATGGAGCGTGGTCACTGGCGCCAACTAGGACTTCTACCAGCTAGCCTGAATTTGCCTTGTAAATCAGGGGATTCAATAGCTGAATCTTGAATCACGGTGGCCAACTGCTTCTTTTGACATTACGTGCTGCTGACGTTTATGCAGCTACCTGTGTATACTTCCTGAACTCACTTCCATCCGCGCGATTCGCGCCTGAACAGGGGTTTTCGAGTGGAACCGGCAATCCGCACGCGCGAACTGCGCAAGGTGTATACCTCTCTGCCGCCGATGGCTGCCGCCCGGGGAGGCCCTCGTCCGCCCGCGGGTAGGTCTGGTCCGAAGGGCAAAGACGGCAAAGAGCCGAAGCCCCAGATCGTTGCTCTCGATGGCATCGACCTCGAGGTCCAACCCGGACAGATCTTCGGGCTCCTCGGTCCAAACGGAGCGGGGAAAACGACGACGGTCGGCGTACTCACAACGCGCGTGCGTCCGACCAGTGGCAGCGCCTGGGTTGTGGGTCACGACGTCTGGGCCGACCAGATCGCCGCCAAGCGCATGATCGGGGTGGTCGCGCAGCGCCCGAATCTCGACTTCAGTCTCACCGCGCGCGAGATACTGCTCTTCCACGGCGCGTATTTCGGCCTGAACTCGAAGGAAAGAACTGACCGCGCCGACGAATTGCTCGATCGGTTCAAACTCACCGACCGCGCCGACCAGCTTGTTCGCGGTTTTTCCGGCGGGATGATGCAGCGCATCTCGATAGCGCGCGCCATGATGCACGATCCGCAGGTGCTCTTCCTCGACGAGCCGAGCGCCGGGCTCGATCCGCAAACCAAGCTGCTTCTCTGGGATATCGTGCGCGACTACAACAAGAAGGGCCGCACCATCTTGCTGACTACGCATTACATGGAAGAGGCCGACGCGCTGTGCGAACGGTTGGCCATCATCGATCACGGCAAGATCATTGCGGCCGGTACACCAAGCGAACTGAAAAGCTCCATTCCCGGTGGCTACCTTCTGCGTCTGCGTTTCGGCCAGCCTGTAGCGCAGATTATAGATTGCGTTTCGAAACTCAGTGGCGTCAACGAGGTGCGCGCATCCGGCGAGAACGGCGTGGACGTCTACGCCAGTCGCGGCGGCTCGCTGATTCCGGAGATCGTCACCATGGCTGCCAACCTTGGACTCGAAGTGCAGGACGTTCACATCTCCGAGCCGAGCCTTGAGACGCTGTTCCTTCACCATACCGGCAGGAGCCTGCGCGAATGAACTGGAAAGCCTTCATGGCACTACTGGCCCGTGACGTACACGTCGCGCGCCGCAACCTGTTTACCCTGCTTTTCCAGACCTTTCTGCAGCCGCTGCTGTTTGTCTTCATCTTCGGCCGCGTGATGGTCGGCAGCGGATACATGCCGCCGCAATACAAGAGCCTGCTGCTGCCCGGCATCATGGCGATCAGCATGGTCTTCACCGGTATCTGGGCCGTCGCCATGCCGTTGATCGGGGAATTCCAGTTCACGCGCGAGATCGAAGACCGGCTGCTTGCGCCAATCGACATATCGTGGGTGGCTGTCGAAAAAGTGGTCGCTGGACTGGTGCAGGCGATGCTCGCAGGACTAATCGTCATCCCTCTCGGCTGGTTGATTCTGCGGCCGCTCGAACTACAGATGCCGCATCCCGCCGTGTTCCTCGCAATCACCGTTCTAGTGGCCGGTTTCTCGGCCTGCGGAGGATTGGCGCTTGGCTGCAGCGTAGATCAGCAGCACATCGGCCTAATGTTCAGCATGGTGCTGACGCCGATGATCTTCTTCGGCTGCACCTACTATCCGTGGAGCGCCCTGGCGAAGTTCCCCATCCTGCAGAAGGTCGTGTTGATCAACCCATTGGCTTACGCGAGCGAGGGCCTGCGTGCATCGTTGGTTCCGCAGTTTCCACATCTGTCGCTGCCGTTTGTTCTGGTGGCGCTGGTGGCGTTTGATGCAATGTTTCTGATCGTGGGATTGAAACGCTTTCAGAGTAAGGCGGTGAACTGATCAGTCTTTGACCTCCCAACCAAGGTATGGACGAGAAACCGATTCGATGATGTCGTCAGCGTTCTTGGAGGAGGCGCTTGTGCCATTCCATGATTTGAATTTGACATCGATTTTGATCAAAGGACAATCTTTATAGGTATATGTTTGCTGTGTCGGAAACGACAGTCCTCCGTCTTCATCAAACAGAGCAGTTACATCCTTTCTCTTCATCCCTGGCTGAATCGCCTGGATTTGCCTGAGCACCTTGGTTATCCACGCGGTCCTCTGTTTCGACAGTTCGGGGCTTTCAGGTACTGATTCATCGGCCAGTTGCGCGCGGCTCTTTGCCCAGAGCGGCAGGAGCTTGCCGTCAATCGGCTCCGGCACGCTTTCGACAACGCGTCCCGTTGCGGAGTCATACAGCGCGTGCACGCCTTGATGTTTCTGTGTTCCTGAGAAGACCGCCAGTTGATCCCCACCGTTCCAGAAGTGCCACTCACGAATCGGCGCTTCCGTTTGGATGACCGTTTTCTTCCCGCCTCGCAGGTACAGCTCGAGCCGGTTCCAGGTTGGACTGGGCGAGTTCTGATCCGGCTTAACCCAGCAAATCATTGTCTGGCGATTCGGAGCCCCAGACGCTTCTCCGCAATGGCTTAACGTTGTCATTATGATTGGCTTGCCGCCATCGCCAACCACGTACACATTCCCCCTGCTGTCGAAGCCGGCTTCACTGACGGTAGGTTCGTCCTGCGAAAAGGTAGTGAGCGCACAGGACAAAACCGCGACCCCAACAAGA
>Ga0335085_10017012_pt1 | contig 10488 bp, 10 predicted proteins | sample Lox_Sample_45_FD_206712 | JGI IMG/M metagenome (GOLD analysis project Ga0335085, IMG submission 206712) | Soil microbial communities from Loxahatchee National Wildlife Refuge, Florida, United States - Lox_Sample_4.5 | ecosystem: Environmental > Terrestrial > Soil > Wetlands | place: USA...
CAGCGAACCCTCCCGTCGATGGTGACGCTCCGGAGCACGCCGTCGCGTGTCCCCACGACCACCCGGCCCGAGGTGGGGTCCACCGCGGGGGTGGCGAACTCGCGGGGCACGAACTCCATCACCGTCGAGGCCTCCATCATCGCGTGCCAGTAGTCGATGGTGTAGACGGCGAGCGGGGACCCGGACTCGCGGGAGAACGGGTCGGCCAGGACTGGCGCCCGCCCGGCGCAGGCGGCGAGCCCGGCGAGGGCGAGGGTGAGCGGCGCGGCGCGGCTCATCCGGCGTCCGGCTTTGCGGCGACGGTGGCCTTGAAGCCCTCGGCCTCGAGCACCGAGAGCCGCTCCTGGCCCATGCGCGCCGCCGGGGTGCCCGGGTTCGCGGCCACGAGGTCGGCGAAGCCCTGCGCAGCCTCCTGCTTCTTGCCCATCAGCGCGAGGATCCGCGCCCGGTTGAATGCGCCCATGCCGGCCTCGAATCCGGCGCTCTCCTCGCGGGCCATCCGCTCGTAGGCCTCGAGGGCCTGCGGCAGCTCCCCCTTCGCCTCGCGCGCGTGCCCCAGGCCGTCGAGTGCCGCCGTCCGGAGCGGCTCGCTGGACGGCGTGCCCCGGAGGTAGGACTCGAAGTGGCCGATGGCGGCGTCGAGCTGGCCGAGCCGGACCTCGGTGGCGGCGAGCGGCAGGCTCGCGGTCACCGCGGCGTTGGTGCCCGGGTACTTGCCGAGGACGGCGGTGAGCGCCGCGACGGCCGCCTGGTCACGCTCCTGCTCGGACTTGAAGGGCGCCGGCTCCGCAGCGGAGCCGGGCGGCAGATCGGCCTGCACGGGCCGCGACAGCACCCCGATGGCCGTTCCGAGCGCCGACCGCGCCTTCTCCTCCTTCTTCTCGGAGAAGGTGCGCACGAGCATCACCGCGAAGAACACGACGAGAAGCGTGACGACCGCGCCGACGACCGCGTTCCTGTGCTGCGCGATCCACCCCTCGGCCTCGACCCCCACCCGCTGGAACGCGTCCGGCGCGCGGAGCTCCCGTCGACTCATTCGATCCTGTGCCACGTGGTGTCCTGGTGTCCTTCTTGCTTGGGGGCCCGGAAAGGGCGCGCACTGTAGGGATCCGGGTGGTTGGACGTCAACGACGGGCGTGTGGCCGCTTCCGGGCAGCCCGCCTGGCCTTTCCTGGCTTCTCCCGGAAGAACAGCTGGAGGGGGACGCGCAGTCCAAACGTCTCCCGGAGCTGGTTCGAGATGTACCGCTTGTAGGCCTCGGGGACGTTCTCCGGCCGGTTGGTGGTGATGGCGAAGGCCGGCGGGGCCGTCCCCACCTGCGCGATGTAGTACAGCCGCAGTGGCCGGCCATCGACGATGGGCGCCGGGTGCGCGTCCACGAGCTGGCCGAGGAGCTTGTTGAGCGGGGGGGTGGGGACGCGCATCCGGAAGGAATCCTGGAGCCCCGCGGCGAGGTCGAGCACCTTGTCCACCTTGGACCCGGTGAGCGCGCTCACGAAGACGATGGGCGCGTAGGCCACGAACTTCAGCGTCCACTTCAGCTCCTCGCGGGTGCGCTTCTCGGTCCGGGGGTCCTTCGTCACCAGGTCCCACTTGTTGACCACCACCAGCAGCGCACGGGCCCGTTCGGCGACGAGCCCGGCCAGCCGCGCGTCCTGCTCCACCCCGGGCTCGGTGCCATCCAGCACCAGGACCGCGACATCCGCCCGCTCCATGCTCCGCAGCGCGGCGAGCACGCTGAGCTTCTCCACGCCCTCCCCCACCGCCTTGCGGCGGCGGATGCCGGCGGTGTCGGTGAGGACGAAGCGGCGACCCCGGTGGACCAGGGTGGTGTCGATGGGATCGCGGGTGGTGCCGGGCTCGGGGCTGGCCACCACTCGCTCCTCGCGGACGAGCGCGTTGAGGAGGGTGCTCTTCCCCACGTTGGGTCGGCCGAGGATGGTGAGACGAACCGGCGCGTCCTCCTCCTGCGTCTCCTCGGGCGCCGTCTCGGCAGGCGCGGGAAGCCGGGCGACGACGGCGTCGAGGACCCCGTCGACTCCGAGCGCGTGCTCGGCGGACACCGGAAACACGTCCGCGATGCCGAGCCGGTAGAAGTCCCCGGTTCCGGTCTCGGCCGCCGCCGGCGAATCGAGCTTGTTGACCACCACGAGCACCGGCTTCCCCGTCCGGCGCAGGGCCCGGGCCAGCGTCTCGTCCGCGGCGGTGGGCCCGCTCCGCCCGTCCACCACCATCAGGACCACGTCCGCCTCGGCTGCGGCGAGCTCGGCCTGGGCGCGCACCTGCGCCGCGAGGCCTCCTGCCTCCTCGGCAACGAATCCGCCGGTGTCGACCACGGCGAGCTGCCGCCCCTGCCACTCCGCGTCGGCGTAGTGACGATCCCGCGTGACGCCGGGCACGTCCTGCACCAGGGCCAGCCGCCGCCCGGCGATGCGGTTGAAGAGCGTGCTCTTGCCCACGTTGGGGCGGCCGAGGATCGCGACCAGCGGCCTCATCCGAGCCCCACCTTCCGGAGTCCCCGCTCGCTCTCGGTCCAGCGCGGCTCCACCTTGACCCGCAGGTCCAGGTAGACGTGGGTCCCGAGGAGGCGCTCCAGCGACTTCCGCGCGTCGGTGCCGATCGCCTTGAGCATCGCCCCGCGCTTGCCGATGACGATGGCCTTCTGGCTGTCCCGCTCCACGTAGAGCGTGGCGTGGATGCGCACCAGACCCTGGAGGCCGCCGGGCTTGCTTCCGGGGCGTGGCGCGCGCTCGCTCTCGTCGAAGGCGTCGATGACCACCGCCGACGAGTGCGGGACCTCCTGCCGGGTGTGGCGCAGCACCTGTTCCCGGATGAGCTCGGCGGCCAGGCCGTTTTCTTGCTGGTCGGTGAAGGTCTCGGCGTCGAACAGCGGCGGTCCCTCGGGGAGATGGGCCAGCGTCCGGCCGAGGAGGTCTTCCACCCCGTCGCCGGCGAGCGCGGAGACGAGCAGGACCTCGTCGAAGGGTCGCACCTCGGTGAGCGCGGTCACGAACGGCAGGAGCAGCGGCTTGGGGACCGTGTCCACCTTCGTCACGACGAGGAGCACCGGCTTCTTCACCGCCACGAGCCGCTCGAGGATGGACCGGACCCCGGGCGTGACCTGCGGCGTCCTTCCGTCCGGCCCCAGCGAGGGCTCCACCAGGAGCAGGACGACGTCCACGTCCTCGAGCGCGGCGAGGGCCGCGTCCACCATCGCCCGGTTGAGCGCGCCCTTCGCCTCGTGGATCCCGGGGGTGTCCACGAACGCCACCTGTCCCTCGGGCCGGTTCACGACTCCCGTGATGCGGGTCCTCGTGGTCTGCGGCTTGGGCGAGACGATCGCGATCTTCTCGCCCACCAGCCGGTTGAGCAGCGTGCTCTTGCCCACGTTGGGGCGGCCGAGGAGCGCGGCGAATCCTGAGTGCTGAACGGGCATCGGGAGGTGGTCTGGAGGAGGCCGGAGAGCCCGGGCCTCCCCTGGGAGGTGGCGGGGACGGGCCCCGCGGCTCAGGGCTGGGTGGAGATGGTGAGCTTGTTGATCCGGATGTCCGTCCGGGGGCGGTCGCCCGCGCCCTTGGGAACTTCGTTGGCCACCCGCTTGACGATGTCCTGTCCGGAGACGACCTCGCCGAAGATGGTGTGCTTGTTGTTGAGCCAGGGCGTCGGCACCACGGTGATGAAGAACTGGCTGCCGTTGGTGTTGGGCCCGGCGTTGGCCATGGCGAGCAGGCCCGGCTTGTCGAACTTGCGGCCGCTTCCGAACTCGTCCGCGAACTGATACCCGGGACCGCCGGTGCCGCGTCCGAGCGGGTCTCCGCCCTGGACCATGAAGTCCGCGATGCAGCGGTGGAAGATGGTGCCGTCGTACAGCGGTGTGCCGGTCTTCTTCGCCCGCGTGGCGGGGTCGGTCCACTCCTTCTCGCCGGTGGCGAGTCCGACGAAGTTCTCCACCGTCTTCGGCGCGTCCTTGCTGAACAGCTTCACCACCACCTTGCCCTCGGTGGTGTCGAAGTGCGCGTACAGGTCCTTGCCGGCCTTCACCTCGTCGACCATTGCCATCGTGCGATTCCTTTCGAGGACCCTCTACTAGCTCCGAGGCGGCTTGTCAGACACGGTGACCGAGGTCAGCGTCACCGGGTCGGCCGGCCGGCTGCCCATCATGGTCTTCACCTGGGAGATGGCCTCCACCACCGGGTAGCCGCTGACCACCTCGCCGAAGATGGTGTGCTTGCCGTTGAGATGGCCGGGCGTCGAGGTGGTGATGAAGAACTGGCTGCCGTTGGTGTCCGGGCCGCGGTTGGCCATGGCGAGCAGGCCCTTCTTGTCGAACTTGCGGCCGCTCCCGAACTCGTCCGGGAAGGTGAAGCCGGGCTGCCCGCGGCCGGTCCCGGTGGGATCTCCGCCCTGGATCATGAAGTTCGGGATGACGCGGTGGAACTCGGTGCCCTCGTAGAGCGGGGTCTTCTTGCGCTGGTTGTCGCGCGGGTCGACCCACTCCTTCTCTCCGGTGGCGAGCCCCACGAAGTTGGCCACGGTGTTCGGCGCGTCCTTGCTGAAGAGCTTCACGACGATGTCGCCCTTGCTGGTCTTCAGGGTGGCCCAGAGGTCCTTCCCGGCCTGGGCCTTGCTCATCCACGGGCCCCCGGCGGCGAGCGGCCTCTCCGACTGCGCCGCCGGCGGCGGCGGGGTCGGAGCAGCGGCCTTCGAGGGGGGCGCCGGCGGCGCTGGCGGGGACTGCTTCTCGCAGGCCACGAGGGCGAGCGCGGAGAAGAGGCAGACGGTGCGGGCGAGTCGCATGCGGATGTCGTCACTCCAGGGAAGGTGGCAGCTGCCAGGCGGCGCGTCCTTCAGCGCGCGCCAGGGTCCTTCTTGGCCTCGGAATCGAGCATCGTCAACGTCTCTCGTGCCGCGGCCTGCTCCGCCTCCTTCTTCGAGCGACCGCGGGCGCGGGCGAACAGCTCGGTCCCCACCGTGACCTCCACCTCGAAGGTCTTGGAGTGGTCCGGGCCCTCCTCGCTCACCACCCGGTACCGGGGCGACTGCCGGAGCCGCGTCTGGACCAGTTCCTGGAGACGGGTCTTCCAGTCCTCGCCGCTCTTTCCCTCGGCCACTCCCTGGAGCAGATCGCCGAACAGCCGGTCCACCACCGTGAGGGCGCCGGGCAGTCCGGCGCTCAGGTAGACCGCCCCGATGACCGCCTCCAGCGCGTCGGCGAGGACGGAGCTCTTGTCGCGCCCGCCGGTCATCTCCTCTCCCCGGCCCATCCGCAGCAGATCCCCGAGACCGAGCTGCCGGGCCACGCGGGCGAGGCTCTCCTCGTTGACCAGCAGCGCGCGCAGCTTGGAGAGCTCGCCCTCGTCGGCGCCGGGGAAGCGCTCCATCAGCCGGTGGCTCACGGCGAGGTCCACCACGGCATCGCCGAGGAACTCGAGTCGCTCGTTGTCCGCGCCCTCGTCCCGGTGCTCGTTGACGTAGCTCTTGTGGGTGAGCGCGGCCAGGCCCTCCACCGCATCGAGCGCCTCGAGCCCCAGCCGGCGGCAAAGACCTTCGACGAGCAGGGCATCGGTGGGGCGGGCGGGAGCGGGCATCGGTCAGGTGGCCAGCTGACGGGCCAGGGTCTCCGCGAGCGCGTAGGGGTCCGCCTCGCGCCGGGCGATGGAGAGCGCGACCTCGTCGAGCCTGCCCTTCTCGGCCTCGAGGCGGTCGAGCGCGGACTGGAGGAGCCGGTTGCGCAGGAGAGCGAGAAACTGCATCCGCGCACGGGCGCGCTCGCGCTCGGCGCGCTGGCCGGTTCGCTCCAGGAACTCGCGGTGCCGGGCGATGGCCTCCATCACCGGATCGAGCCCCTGATCGCGGGCGGCGATGACCTTGAGGATGGGCGGCTCCCACTCGTCCGAGGGAGACGCTTGCTTCGGCGGTCCCGCGGGCTTGCCGGCGGCGCGGGCCTTCAGGCGGTGCTGGCGGTCGTGCTCCACCGCCGGGTGCCGGAGGGCGTGGCGGAGCTCCAGCATCTGCCGCAGCTCGCGCACCGTGCGGTCGGCGCCGTCGAGGTCGGCCTTGTTGACGATGAAGACGTCAGCCACCTCGAGGATTCCGGCCTTGATGGCCTGGATGTCGTCGCCCATCCCGGGCACGGTGACCAGCAAGGTGGTGTGCGCCATCTGGGCGATGTCGATCTCGTCCTGCCCCACGCCAACGGTCTCCACCACGATGACGTCCTTCCCCATGGCGTCCATCACCCGGATGCAGTCGCCCGTGGCCCGGGAGAGTCCCCCGAGAGACCCACGCGTGGCCAGAGACCGGATGAACACGTCGGCGTCGGAGGCGTGAGCCTGCATCCGGATGCGGTCCCCGAGGATGGCGCCGCCGCTGAAGGGGCTGGTCGGGTCGACCGCGAGGACGCCCACCTTCTGCCCCTGGGCGCGGAACCTGGCCACCACCCGATCGGTGAGCGTCGACTTCCCTGCGCCGGGCGAGCCGGTGATGCCGAGGACGTAGGCCCGCCCCGTGCGGGGGAAGAGCGCCTGGAGGTCGGCCGTCGCGGCGGGGTCCTCGTCGTCGATGCGGCGCATGAGCCGGCTCGCGGCGCGCACCTCGCCGGCCAGGATCCGGTCCACGAGGGAATCGGTGCTCACGCCTCGTCCCCCTCGAGCCAGGAGATGTCACCGGGCGCGATGCCCAGCGTCCGGCAGGCGACGTCGGCCACTCCCGGGAAGTCCTCGAGCTGGAAGTGCTCCGCCCACTTCTTCCCGTCCGGGCCGGCGAGGAGGCCCCGGAAGGTGCGGCCCCGCACGCGGGCGGCCACGAAGCGGTACCGCTCGCCGCGGACGGCGAAGTCGCTGACCAGCTCGAGGGCGCTGGTCCCGGGGACGCGCGCCGCCGGGCCGAAGCGCTCGGCCAGCTCCCCGTAGCCGATGCCGGTGCGGGGAGCGGCCGCGCCGCCCACGAGGCCGAGAAGGTGCCCATGCAGCGCCGCGGCATCCGGGAACTGTGAGAGCGCGAAGGGCGGACCGACGTCGGAGCGGAGGAGCATGCCCGCGCGGTGCACCTCGAGGATGCGGAGCTTGCCCTGCTTGTCTGCACCGAGCAGGAGCCGGAGCCCACCGACCTGCGCCTCGGCGTGGACCTGGAGGGAGCCCGGTTCCACGCAGGGCCGGAGCCCCAGCGCCTCCAGGTGGGTGGCCATCGGCTCGAGGCTGGCGACGTGCTCGTCGAAGCCGGCCAGCAGGCGGGCCTCGAGCTCGGGCGCCTCGGTCAGCGTGTCCACCGCCACCGGCGGGAGGCCGACGAGCTCCGGCGGATCCACCGGGATGAGCAGCGCCTCGGCCAGCGCCAGGGTCACCACGGACACGGTGCGCCGGGTCAGCGGGTTCACGACCGCGCGCTGCAGCGGGACGACGACCTCCGGGCCGGCCGCGCCCTCCTGCACCGTGAGCCCGAGCTGCGCCAGCCGTTCCGCTTCCATCGACACCGGGGTCTCAGGCCTTGAGGAGCTCGCGGGAGATGACCGTCCGTTGCACCTCGCTGGTGCCCTCGCCGATCTCGCACAGCTTGGCGTCGCGCAGGTACCGCTCCACGGGGAACTCCCGGGTGTAGCCGTAGCCGCCGTGGATCTGCACCGCCTTGTTGCAGGCCCGGGTGGCGACCTCGCTGGCGAACAGCTTGGCCATGCTCGCCTCGCGGCCGTAGGGCCGGCCCCTGTCGGCGAGGACTGCCGCCCGGTGGACGAGGAGGCGCGCCGCCTGGAGCTCGGTCTGGATGTCGGCCAGCATCCAGCGAATGCCCTCGAAGTCGCCGATGGGCTTCCCGAACGCCCGCCGCTCCCGGGCGTAGCGAGTCGACTCCTCGAGCGCGCCCCGCGCCAGCCCGGTGGAGAGAGCGCCGATGGTGATGCGCCCCCGGTCGAGGATCTGCAGCGTGTTGATGAAGCCCATCCCCTGCTCGCCGAGGCGCTGGGAGTCGGGCAGCTCGACGTTCTCGAGGATGAGCTCTCCGGTGTCCGAGCTGCGCATCCCGAGCTTGCCGTGGATGGCGCGCTGGCTGAACCCAGGCGTGCCCTTCTCGACGATGAACGAAGTGATGCCCTTCTGCCGCCGATCGGCGTCGGTGAGGGCGAGCACGACGAACACCTGTCCCACCGTGCCCTGGGTGATGAACATCTTGCTGCCGTTGAGCACCCACCGGTCGCCCCGGCGGACGGCGGTGGTCTTCATCGCCGCGGCGTCCGAGCCGCTCCCGGGCTCGGTGAGGCCCCAGGCACCGAGCCACTCGCCGGTGGCGAGCTTCGGCAGGTAGCGCGCACGCTGAGCGTCGTTGCCGAACACGCGGATGTGGCTGGTGCCGAGCCCGTTGTGGCTGGCCACGGTGAGCGCGAGGGAGCCGTCGTACCGGGCGATCTCCTCGATGGCGACGGCCACCGCGAGGCTGTCCATCGCGGCACCGCCGAACTCCTCCGCCACGAGAATGCCGAGGGCCCCGAGCTCGCCGAGCCCCTTCACCACCTCGGCGGGGAACTTCTCCTCTTGGTCCCACTTCCGCGCGTGTGGCTTGACGTACTCCTCGCAGAAATCGCGGAGCGAGGCCTGCAGGGCGCGGTGGCTCTCGGGGAGGGTCAGGTCCATTCGGCTCCCCTTCTACACCGGCAGCACGCCGTGCTTCTTCGCCGACCGCGGCTGGTATCGCCGGGAGTACGCCTCCAGCCGGCGCTCCAGCTGGTCCCGGAGCTCGTCGCCGGGGACGACCTCGTCGATGATCAGCTCGGAGGCGAGCTTCAAGAGATCCACGTCGGCGCGGTACTCGTCCCGGAGCGCCTGGACGTAGGCGGCGCGCTCGACCTCGGGCTTCTCCTGGATCTTGTTGAAGAACACGGCGTTGACCGCGGCCTCCGGCCCCATGACCGCGATCATCGCCTGGGGGAGCGCGAGGGTGACGTCGGGGCCGAAGCCGGGTCCGGACATGGCGTAGAGGCCCGCGCCGTACGCCTTGCGGACGATGACCGAGATGCGGGGGACGGTGGCCTCGGAGACCGCGGAGATCATCTTGGCCCCGGCGCGGATGATGCCCGCGCGCTCGACCTTGGTGCCGATCATGAAGCCCGGCACGTCGGCCAGGTAGAGCAGCGGGATGTTGAAGGCGTCGCAGAGCCAGATGAAGCGGGCGGCCTTGTCCGCCGAGTCCACGAAGAGGACCCCACCCTTGTACTTGGGCTGGTTGGCGACGATGCCGACCGGTCGGCCGGCGATTCGCGCGAGGCCAGTGACGACCTCCTGGGCGAAGAGCTTCTTCACCTCGAAGAACGAGCCGGCGTCGACGAGCTCGTTCACGAGCGCGAAGATGTCGAAGGGCTTGTTCTGGTCGGCCGGGATGATCTCGTCGACGCGCTTCCCCGAGCGCGCGGGCGGCTTTGCCTCGGCCCGGGGTGGCGGCTCGGCGAAGCTGGACGGAAAGAAGGAGAGGTAGGTCTTCGCGGCGGCGATGGCCTCGTCCTCGGTCTTCACCAGGACGTCCCCGCAGCCCGAGACCGAGCAGTGCATCCGGGCGCCGCCCATCTCCTCCAGGGTGACCTTCTCGCCGATGACCATCTCGGCCATGCGGGGAGAGCCCAGGTACATCGACGCGTTCCCCTCGACCATGACCACGAGGTCGCAGAACGCGGGGATGTAGGCGCCGCCGGCGGCCGAGGGCCCGAAGAGGAGGCAGACCTGCGGCACCTCGCCGGAGAGCTGCACCTCGTTGAAGAAGATCCGCCCTGCTCCGCGCCGGCCGGGGAACATGTCCACCTGGTCGGTGATCCGGGCGCCGGCCGAGTCCACCAGATAGAGCAGCGGAAGGCGGAGGCTGCGCGCGGTCTCCTGGATGCGGAGGATCTTCTCGACCGTCCGGGCGCCCCAGCTGCCGGCCTTCACCGTCGAGTCGTTCGCCATGAGGGCGACCGGACGGCCGCCCATCTTTCCAAGCCCGATGATGACCCCGTCGGCGGGCAGCTCGGGGTCGGCGGCGTTCGCGAAGCTCCCGTCCTCCACGAACGAGTCCGGATCCAGGAGCCGCGAAATCCGTTCTCTTGCGAACAGCTTCCCCGTCTCGGAGTTCTTGGCATGGTACTTGGGCGCCCCGCCCTCGCGGATGCGGGCGCGGCGCGTGCGGAGGGTGTCGTCGGCAGGCATGCGGCGCGGGGGCTTACCACGGGGGGTGCCGCGCCTGTCAGGCGTTCCTACCGTTGGGCTTCAGTCAACGCATTTCTCCAGGAAGGAGCCCAGCATGGCGTTCTCGGACATCGTCGGCGGATTCACGAAGAGCTACCTGTACACCAACCTCGCCCGGGACGCGGTGAGGCTGTGGAACCGGCTCGGGGACATGGACCTGGGCGACATCGACAAGGAGCGGCTGCTCCGGAAGATCGGCGTCGTGCCCTACAGCCCGGGGAGCCGGACGGCGAGCGATGTGACGCTGTTCCTGCTCGGAGGCCTGGTGGGCGCGGTGGTCGGCCTC
>Ga0335085_10017013_pt1 | contig 10487 bp, 8 predicted proteins | sample Lox_Sample_45_FD_206712 | JGI IMG/M metagenome (GOLD analysis project Ga0335085, IMG submission 206712) | Soil microbial communities from Loxahatchee National Wildlife Refuge, Florida, United States - Lox_Sample_4.5 | ecosystem: Environmental > Terrestrial > Soil > Wetlands | place: USA: Florida...
TACGCCGTGCTCGCCGAACCCGAGGATCTCCTCGCGTTCCGCCTTGGACACCGGCTTTCCGAGCTGGTCCGGCGGCACCAGCGGCCAGATCTCCTCCTCGAGGAACCGGGTGAGGCGTTCCTCGCGCTGCTGGACGGACAGACGGGACTGCGCCAGGAGAACCTGGCGCAGGGCGTACCGGACGGCTCCGGTCTTCGTCGTTCCCGTCAATGCGGCAACCTCGGCCGCCAGGCGTTCGGTCTCCGGATCTTTTATGTTCAGCGCCATGGATACATGGTACCAACTAAGGTTGAAAGGTACCAGATGCCAGCTGTCGGGGCCGCAGCCCTAAGTGTGATTTGCCGAGTGCTCCCAGCGGGCCGCCGCGGGTGCCGGCGTCCTTGGACAACTCGCGCCGGGCCAGCACCATCAGACAGCCGAGCAGCCGACGCGCGAGCAGGTAGGCGACTGAGGAGATCACTCAGCGCGGAAGACAGGCCAGGTCGAGTAATCGAGCCTCACACGATCCGGGACAGCGAAGCGTCCAGGCAACTGCAGGCCACGCCGTTGGGCTTCAGAGCGAAGAGCGGTCAGCTGCATCTCGGCTTCCGCAGACGCGGTAAGGATGATAGCCACAAGGTCGACCAGGTCCCTGTAACGGGTCGACGGCGTCCCGGCCGAGCCATGCCGCTCGAAAATCGCGCAGACTTTATCTGCGACATGATCGACAAGCGGATAGGCCCGGTATCCATGTTGCTCTACATCGGGCGTGACCACGCGAGCCAGTGGCGGGACGCACTCCGGGTCGCTGGTCATGCGGAGATCCTCTCCGACGAGATCGACATGAAAGGCCGCCCACTCCGTATTCCCCACGAAGGCCTTAACAGGAAGGCGGGCACCGCCGGTACCTGCCAGTGGCCGTGGAGGGCCGATCTCGAAGCGGAACCAGTCGCCAACCTCCAGGGCGGCCGCCCGGCGCAGGTCCGCCTCTGCAATTTCCCGGGCCACCTGGCGGTACAGATCAATGTCGATAGTCCCCCCGGACGCCGATGTCACGGGCGAGCAACGCTGTCGCGCCTTTGATGATTCAGCCCTCATCGACGAGGTAGAGGCGCTCCAGCAGCCGGTCGTACGCCATCTGCCGCTGGAGTTGCTGGAGCGTCCAGCGGCTCTGGGAGGCGAGAACCCTGAGCTTGTCGGTGAGAGCCCGCCGGAAGGCACAAGGGCTTGCGTATGAACGACCGCCGGTCATCGACGCTCGCTTCGACGCGGAGAACAGCTGGCGACTCCCCATCCTTCCCGGCGGAACGTTCGAGATGCGCCCTCGCCTCCTCTATCCACCGGGACGTTTCCGGGTCGCCAGCCGTGTCGAGGAGCCAGCGGAGGAGCGCTAGACCATCCCCTCGCCTGAGCCCGAAACTGGCGGCGTACGGTGCGAGGGCGTCCGCGAACGTGCCCGGGTAGTCATAAGCGGGCCGGAGAGCGTCGACAATGACCTGTGCGACTGCTTCGGGGTCTTCCTTGTCATCCAGCATGTCGGCGGCGATGCGCGACGGCCTCGTGACTGGCATCCCATGAAGAACGATCCACTCGCCGGGGCGGACCGCGCGGTGGTGGAGCCGGACGTCCGATCGGCGAGATTGCCGCCGCTCCGGCAGCGTGAACTCGTGCCGGTCTGCGGGCAGGTGGCCAAGACCGTACAGCGCTGCGGCGGACCGGTGGGATACGACCCCCTGATCCGGCGTCCGCTCCCACGCCGGAACCTCCGGGGCGAGCTGAAGCCACGCGGCCCGAAGGCCAAGGTAGTCCGGAGGCGGTGCCCCAGTCAGGCGGTAAACGCCGTGCGCAACCCGGTCAAGGATGCCCGTCTTGGCGAGTCGTTGCAGAGTAGCCTGGGAGACACCGGCATTTTCGGCCTGGCGGCGCGTGATGAGCCCCCACTGATCCTCAGCGATCCGGGCGATGCGGCTGAGCGTCGAGTACTGGGCCACTACTGCAGAATAGCTCATTTCTGATTATTTTTGCAGCATATACTGCCCGAGGCAGTACTGCGATGCATCTCAAATTAGAACTACCCTGCAGTTCAGTAGACGTGGGCACAGTTCTCACGCCCAGCGGGCACACGCCGCTTTGGGATTACGCCGGTCAGGCATCGGGATTCCACTGTGCCGAGAGCCACTCTAGGTCCGTTTCATCCCTGGTCCTCGCCTCCTGCTCACGGGCGAAGAGCGCTTCAGCCTTGGTCAGGACGAGCGTGTAGGGGCTGCCTTGCCGTCTGGTCATGTGGGTGACGGGCAGTTCGGCCGCGTCGATCCGGGAGTGGATGTGCTGCCTGCGCTGCTTGGCGAGCGGCCACTCGAAGGTCCGCCGGCCCTTGTCATTCAGGAACGCGCGGAGGGTATCGCACAGGTCGCAGGTGCAGCCGCCCGCGGGCAGTTCGGTCGACCAGTCGCCGGATGCGCGGCGCGGGCGGTCCAGCCGGCTGCGGAGCCGTGCCGCGCAGTCGTCTGCCAGATCGCCGAAGCCGGCCTTACTGCGCGTGCCGTGCCCGGACAGCTCCGCCGCTACGCGCAGCGCGGACATCTCCAGCGCGGTCACCACGTCTCCTTGCTTCCGGGTATAGCCGGTCACCACGTCTCGGGTGCCAGCCGCCCCGATCACGGCGGCGGCCGTCAGCACCGAGGCGAGCGGCTTGCCCAGGCCGCCGAGTTTCTCGTCGCGGCGGCTGGGCGACGACGACGTCAGTCCTGCGCCGATGTCCTGCCCGAGCCATTCCCATGCCAGGTCAACGAGCTGCTGCGCAGCCAGGGTGCCGACGCTGCCGGTGGCGTGCAGGCCCTCGCACAGGCCGGGCAGCGAGTCGGCCACCCACTGCGGCCGTTCCTGTCCCCCGCCGTACGCCCAGGCCGGCTGATCGCCGCCGAACCACGTCCGCAGCAGTTCCGCCGTCCAGTGCTGCCCGTACCCGTCCGCGATCTTGGCGAACGACTTCACCTGCGCGTCCGTCAGGTTCTCGATGCGGAACGGGCGCAGCAGCATCGCCGAGGATTCGGTGTCCGCTACGGCGTCGGCCGCTCGCAGCGCCTTGTCGAGCAGTCCGGAGGTGCTGCCGCCTTCTCCCGGAGTCCGGCCGCGCACTGTGCTGTCCCAGAAGGGCGCCAGCGTCGCCGCTGCGGCCCGGGCGCCCGGTACGTCGCCTGCTGACGCCATCGCGGCGAGCTCATCTAGAGCCCAGGCAGGGGAGGTCTCGGCGCGGTTAGCGAATGCCTGATCACGGGGCCATACTGCGACCGCCGCCCGGTGGTACCAGCGGTCCAGCGTGTTGCCCCAGTTGCCCATGTAGCCCTCGTACTCCGAGGAGTACGGCGAGAGGTCGCCCGTAGGGGTGGACGCGCACACCTCATCGCCGTCCACGGACAGCGAGGTCTCCTCCAAGCGGGTGCCCTCCGGGCCGGTCCAGTGCGTGAGGGTGACCTCGGAGTCGATCAGCTCCTGGACGTCGTACTCGTCTTCGCTGCCGCTCGCGTCGTCGGAGTACTCATCATCGTCTTCGTCATACTCGTCATACCAGTCCTGGTATCCGTAGCCCTCATCGGCCGCGAACGCGCTGTGCGTCGTCTTGATATCGGCCAGCGCGAGGACGGACTCACAGCCTGCCCTGTCCGCTGCGGCGCGCAGCAGCGCCACCCGGCTCGCGTCCGCGCCTTTCAGCCGCCGCCAGGTCAGCCCGCGGGGTGTGTACTCATGGTCGAGGAGGTAGACGAGCCGGTTCGGCGGGTCACTTGCAGGTCCGCCGTAATAGCGAGGCACCGGCGTGCTGAAGTGCTCGTGGAGGAGACCCGCAAGTTCGGCGACGGTTCCGTCATCGCCCCCCGGGCGGCTTGTGTCCCCGTACAGGAGCAGGTTGTAGGTCAGCGTGATCCGGTAGCCCGACGTCACCCTGAGCACTTCGTGCCTGCAGTCGGCGTAGAAAGCAACGAGCGACAGCGCCGTCTTCGACCCCCGGTAGGCCTTCCACTCCTCGTTGTGACCCACCATCAACTCGCCGCCGGCATAGCTGGACGGCAGCGTCACCACCAGGGTCCCCACCATCGAATCGTCCTTCTCGGAGTCCTGGTGGACGAGGAAGAACTGGTTCGGCTCATAGACCAGGAGCGAGTGAAGATCAGCGGTCAGTTCCGCGGCGTTCGGCAGTCCGAGCTCGTCTTTTACCGTGGCGAGAATGTCCGTCAGCGCGGCGTCGTTCCATCCGGCGCGGACCAGGTGCTTCGGGATCTCCCATGTGTCACGGACATCCGCATCGGTCACCGTCTCCTTGCCACGGCCGAACCTGGCCGGCTGACCGAGGCCGGCCAGCTTGCGGGCCTTCGCCGGCGTCACCGGGAACCTGACCTGCCCGAAGCCCTCAACCTGCAGGCTCAAGTCAGCCGTACTCGCCGTCAGCTCCACGCTGAACGCGGTCTGCGCATCGGCCCGAAGCGTCCTGGCCAGCCGGTCACGCGCCGCCATCACCATGGCACTGTCCCTCCCGTATCTCAGGAAACCGTCTCAATTCCTCTAGCGCGACCCTAGTGAACCATCGCAAGCTGCAAGCCACGCTTCCGCCGATTGCAGACGGACACCGGTTCGCACCCAGGTAAGGGGACGGCTCATCCGACCGTGGATTCCCGTATGACCACAGCGATATCGGGTCGGCTTCGAAGGCGGCGGCGCCGAGGGCTTCGAGCCGGGCGAGCAGGTCACGTAGCCGCCGGTCGTTGTCGATCCAGGCCTGGTAGTCGTGCTGCTGCCCGGGGCTCAGCCAGCGGCAGACGGTTCTGGCCGCGACCTTGCGTCCACTGCCAGTACGGGCCGTGTAGCCGGCGAGTCGGCGCGGCAGCCGCACCGGGGGTGCCCGCAGCGGGTGCGCCGCTGGGTGATGGTGCCGGGCAGCACCATGCCGGTGGCTGCGATGGCAGCCAGTTCCGCGGCGATCTTCTCGGCCTCGGCCTGGTGGCCGGCGGCGCGCCACCGACTCGGCTATCGATCAATTCCTCGACTTGCGCTCCACGTCGAGCCTGAGACGGTGCGCAGGTCTGCTCGGAACCGGTCCCGGCGGGCGTGTCTTCTCCGGTATTCGCGGGGACGAACTGGCGTCGATCACCTACTGCAAGGCGTGGCATCAAGCACGCCGCACCGCGCTGATCTCTGCAGAATACGCCTCGCCGCTGGCCAAACGTGTCTACGGCCTCCGCGTGCGTCTCCACCTGGCTCAACGGCGGTGTCCCGCCCGCTCAGGTCGCCGAGTGGGCCGGGCACAGCGTCGCTGTCCTGCTCAAGGTGTACGCCAAGTGCATCGACGGCCAGGACCGGATCGCCAAGCGCCGCATCGAGGAGGCGCTATGCGACCCCGGCGAGGCTGAGGAGGGGCATTCCGCACGGACCCGAGGCGAACGGTTAACCTTACAACCGGGCTGTCAGGAAACACGGACCTAATGGGAGGTGCTCACCCGACCCTGCGCCGGTATTTCCTCGCTGTGTCGGCACAGATCCCACTGGCCGATTCGGAACACCAGCTTATCGGAGCTGCCATTCGCCTCCGCGAGCGATGTGTGTTCCTGCTGCCGCCTGTGCGTTTCATTGATTTGTCCAATGAGGCGGTCGCAGTCACTCAGTTGTTTGCGCTCCAGCGCAAAATAACGATTTGTCATCACGAGGTCGAGCCGTCCGACACGGAAAGCCAGCCAGTAGACAGACCTGATGCAAATGAAAGCGAGTACTATCAACAGCAGCCAAGCAGACCAGAGTGGCACGCTAGGTAGTATCGAAGCCAGCCGACTAATGATTATCAGAGCAATCGCGCAGCCTGCTATGAATGGGGGTATCCCAAGTTGCCACAATCGCTTGCGCAAAATCCAGCGCCATACTTGCTTACGGGTGACGCTACCACGTAGCAGGGTACCGAATTCAACCGGATCATTCGGGACAGATGAAACCCACTCCTCACGCGCTTTCGACAATTCCAGCCCCAGTGTGCTTAGCTCTTCCGGATTGCTAAGGGGGTTCACATTAGTACGCTGCTTCCACCTCTCGCGCCGCTTTCGGATTTCCGTTAGGTCAGTTTCGCTGACCAGTTCTTCGCGTTTGATTTGTCGCAGATACGACCGAAAGCCGCTAGCATCCCATACCCATTTCCGCGCTGGCCTTGTGATGTAAGCAGCAATGATCATTCCAGAAAATACAGTCAACGAGGCAGCGAGGACGATCAATGCGTAAGGTACCTGGGAAGAGGGCCACTGGAATTGCTTTCCGTCAACGAACAGCGATGAACCAATTCCTGCCAGCGCGCCAGCCATGACGTTTACCATGCCCATCAACGCAAGCTGGCCTACCATTACCGCCCTATTCCGCAGTTCATCAGGAGAAGGGCGTTCGGCATCCTTCATCCGCCGATTCATCTGCCTACCATCCAGCCCAAGGTACAACAGCCAGATAATTGTCCATAGGAGATTAAGGACAAGCGCAAAAGCGATTACGATCTTGACTGCGGCCATGGCTTGACCTCCCGTTCGTCTGGTTGGATCGGCGAAGGCATGCTGTCCTTGATCGGAACCAGCGAGTGCGCACAATTGACAGAGATGCCGACGTTCCTGACCGTACCTCGTCGCAGCCAAATGTGACGCGCATCTCACTCTCCGTCATACTTTCGTCATACTCCAGAGCCTCTATGTGACGCGCGGGACCATCCTTGGGAGATCGGGCGCGGAGGCCCACCATCAGGCCACCCGACCAGGACGGCCGAGGAAGCTCGAAGGGGGCGCGGCAGGCTCCCCGGCGAGACCTCCTGCCTCACCTGGTCTGGGCCGTACTCGACCGGGCCTCCCGCGGCTGGCGCGGTCCGACCATGGCCGCCGACAGCCTGCGGCTGGACCTGCGCCGTTCGCTCCTGAAGCCACCCCGCCACCTGCGGCCACGCGCGGTCACCACCGCCGCGCCTGCAGATGATTCCGAAACTGCCAGCACCGTCGCCTAACCTGATCATGAAACCGGGAACCGCCGTGCAAGTGCTAATAACACAGACTTGTCGCTCTCCGCGAATGTCAAGAGGTGATAGTCCGGCGGTTACGCTGGATGCGCGATGCGGTACTGATCCCAGATCTCGGGGCGAAGGCGGCCGCGGGCGGAGACGTCAAGACCGTTTTCCTTCGCCCACGTCCTAACTTCCGCTGCCGAGACGGCAGCGGGTTCGGATGGGCGCGCGGGCGCTGGGGCGGCCATCTCGGTGCCGGGGAACAGCGGGATCTCGCCAATCACCGGATTGGTGAAGCCGATCCTCTTGTAGGCGGTGAGCCTCTTCCCGTGCATGCGGGTCAGCATGGGCACTCTGGTGTCGGCGTAGTCGTGTACCTCGACCGTCGTTTTTCCCGGCAGATCACGCATGATCCGGCCGACGTTCTGCGTGATGATCGACTCCGAGGAGGACGGTGAGCATAGGAAAAGCGTGTCGAGCGCTGGGCAGTCGAAGCCTTCGCCAATGTAGCTGGCGGTTGCCGCCAGCAGCATTGGCTCGCGCGCGTGCACCGGGTCCCAGTCTGCGAGCTGCTTCAGGATGACACGCCGCTTTCCGGGGGATATGGAGCCGTGCAGCACCATCGGTGCCAGGCCACGGGCGTTCAGTTCGGCGGCGAGCTGGTCGACGTGCTCGGTCCGTCCCGCCATCACCAGGCAGTTACGGCCACGTCCGACCGCGTGAACCACATCATCGATGATCTGCGCGGTGCGGATCCGGTCCGACACGAGCGCCGGGATGATGATCGACTGAAGGATGCCGGGCGTGTCGCTGTCGATGTCGTCACGGATCGTGGTGGCAGTCGGATGAACATGCAGTTCCTGGATGAGGTCCGTCGCACTCGGGATCTTGTGTCTTACCTGTCCGCAGTGCATGAACATGATCTCCTCACGGCCATCCGCCCGCTTCGGCGTCGCGGTGAGCCCGAGCCAGCGCCGTGCCGGTATCGACTGGATCGCCCGCGCGAACGTATGGGCCGCGACATGGTGGCATTCATCTACGATGACCAGGCCGTACCCAGAAAGGATCGCTGCTGGGTCATCTGCCCGAGTGAGCGACTGCAGCGTTGCCAGGTCGATCCGGCCGGTGAGTTTCGTCTTCTTGCCGCCACCGAGCTGGCCGATCTCCTTGGGGCCAAGACCCAGGTGTTCACGCAGCCGCTCCTTCCACTGGTCCACCAGCGGAGTCCGGTCGACCAGGATTAGTGTCGGCACCTTGTGCCGGGCGATCACGCCACAGCCCATTACCGTCTTCCCCGCGCCAGGCGGCGCGACGAGGACTCCGAGTTCGTACCCGGCGACGGCGTCTACCGCGGCCTGCTGTTCTGCCCGCAGCGTGCCGGTGAACTCGATCTTCAGCTCGGCCGGTGCGCTGCGCAGATCGGTGATCGCCAGGCGGCTGCCTGCTTTCTCGATCAACTTCGCGGCACGGTCGGCGACGCCGCGTGGTAGGTACAGCCGGTCCAAGGACTCCGAGTAGCAGCGCAGCATCCGCGGCGCGCCCCAGACGCTCAGCCCGATCTGCTGCCGACTGTAGAACTCGGGATTGTGAAGTGATGCTAGGTGCTTCAGCGACGACAGCAGACTCGGCGGCAGCCCGGTCCGGCGGATCGCCAGCATGCCGCTCAGCTCAGCTTTGATGACGTCCGGCGGCGGAGGCTCGGCCGCCAGCGGAGATCGGTGCAGCCGCACCGCAGGACCGACCATTGGTGGCTGAAGCTCTTCTGCGCGCTCCACTACGTCGCGGCGGGTCATGCGCTCAAGCGATGACAAGTACGCGAACTGATCCCGGTAGGGCTCGAACGTCGCCGGATCGACGAACAACGTGGTGCGATTCTGACGGCACCTGCCCTCCAGCGGCAGCGCGATCAGGTTCCCGAAGCCGCGCCGCGGCAGATAGTCCTGCGCAGGGAAGAGGCGGTCGTAGCTCTCTATATCCATCTCGCCGCGGATCGCCATCGCCTCGTGCAGCAGCGCGGCACCCATGGCACGCGCGTCGGCGGCAGCTACCGGCTCCGAGAAAAAAGTCCACACGTGTGCGCCGTCGCCCGACCGGGAAATCTCGACAGCCGCGGGCACGCCGGCCCAGGCAGCCGCTTCCGCGTACGCAGCGGCGTCGAGCCCCCAGGCGCCGCCGTCGAAGTCGCAGACCAGCAGGCGGCAGGTACTGTCAGGCAGCATCACGTAAAGCCCGCAGGCGGCCGGGTTCTCCTTGGTCAGGTGCGCGGAGATGACCTCATCGGTAAGCGGCAGGTACTCCGGGTGGTCGCGGGTGGTGCCGGGCCGCCGTTTCGGCGCCCAGCCCCTGGTGCCTTCCGCAGTGTTCTCCCAGCGGTAGGCGTACACATCGCTGCGTCCCGCGAAAAGGGTCCGGTACAGGCCCACCTTGGCCTGCACGCTTGACTCGTGATCTACCCGGGGCAGGGGAGGTCCGTGGACCGGGCCGAACAGCGGCATCTGCCGCGGCGGCGGTTTCGCGGCCACGTCGAGTTCAGCCTGCGGCGGCAAGGGGTCGCTGGCGCTTAGCGGCGGGGTGGTCAGCGCATTCAGGCGTGCCCGAAGCGCGGCGATCTCTTCGCGCAACAGTGGTATCTGTGCGCAGTGCTCGCAGCATTCCGATCCAGGCATCTCGGCGGACACCCTTCTAATACTGCCCTGACACGCGTGATCCCCTGCCTGCCAGGCGCCGGGCTGACTGTGACTGGCTAGATTCAGGTAGCCATGTGTAGACCACCGGCACGAGCGGCGCGGTCAGCAGCAAGAGGTCCCCAGGACGTTATCACTCGACCGTTTAGCCTGGTCAGTGTCTTATTTGCAGATGCAGGCATTCTCCAGCGCACGTGATGACGACACACTTGGCGCCGATCTTTGAGCGGAGCTCGGCCTGGAGGCTAAGGACCATAGCCCGGACAGCGGCATGACCATGATCCTGTCTTCCTTGCGGTAGGCGAGTTCCCCGAGGTTGAGCAGGAAGCCCGCGATGAACCGCTCACCTAGCCTGTCGCGGAGTAGCCGGAGGCCGCTCAGGTCAGTGTCCTGGACGCGGGATCCGGCCTTCACCTCGACGCCGGCGACGCGGCCGTCCCAGGTCTCCAGAACAAGATCAACCTCGTCCCCGCTCTGTGTCCGGAAGTACGCGGCTGTGACTGCCTCTTCCGACCAGCTCACCTGCTTGAGGATCTCCCCGACGGCGAACGTCTCGACGAGATGCCCGAACTCGGTCAGCACAGCGGGATCGCGGCTGCTGATCTTCGCGGCGCTGAGCCCGAGCAGCCAGCCGGCCAGTCCCGAGTCGATGACGTGCACCTTGGGGTACGCGGCGATCCGCTTGCCAAGGGTCGTGCCCCACGCGGGCAGCCGCTGGATCATGAAGGCCGCCTCCAGCAAAGTCGCGTAGCGGTTCGCGGTGCTGCTTTCCAGCCCGACGGCCTGCCCGGCTTTGGATATGTTGAGCATCTGGC
>Ga0335085_10017014_pt1 | contig 10487 bp, 5 predicted proteins | sample Lox_Sample_45_FD_206712 | JGI IMG/M metagenome (GOLD analysis project Ga0335085, IMG submission 206712) | Soil microbial communities from Loxahatchee National Wildlife Refuge, Florida, United States - Lox_Sample_4.5 | ecosystem: Environmental > Terrestrial > Soil > Wetlands | place: USA: Florida...
TGGCCGCCCGCGCCCATCTCCACGCGCCGCATCACCTCGCGGTTGAACGTGAGCCGCCGCTCGGCCGTGGCGGCGCCGGCCGGGACGCTCGAGCGCGCCGCCATCATCCCGCACCCGATGTCGAAGCCCACGGGCCCCATGGCGAGCGTGCCGTCGGTGGCGATCACGCAGCCGACGGGCACCCCGTAGCCGTAGTGCACGTCGGGCGTCACGACCACGCAGCGCACGCCCGGGAAGGCGCAGGCGTTGAGGATCTGGGCCAGCAGATTCTCCTCGGTCGTCTCGAGGAGGTGGTCGGTGAGGAACAGGCGGACGGGGACGCCCTGCGTCAGGGCGGGATCGAGGACGTAGAAGCCCGCGGCGTCATGGGTGAGGCGGTCCTGCCAAGTCATCAGGTGGAAGATGGCGGTGTACGGGTCGCTTGCCAGACGGCAAGGTGCCAGCGGTTCCAGGGCTCCAGACCTGAGGGGCCAGTCCAGTTGCCAGTACTGGCCTCTGGACTGACCCCCGTCGACTCCCTTCTGGTAACCACTTCCCCCTTGCCGTCTGGCAACTGACCGATCCACCGACTGACTAAGCGCTGTCCTCCTTCAATGCCGCGTGCACCTCCCTCGCCAGCGTGGGCAGGTCCACCGGCTTCTGCAGGAACCGCTCCTCGCCCATGGCGGCCTTCTTGCGCAGCACCTCGTCCTCGGTGTAGCCGGACATGAAGATCACGCGGAGGGCGGGCCAGCGCTCGCGCAGCCGAGCGGCCAGCACGGCGCCGGACATCCCCGGCAGCACCATGTCGGTCAGCAGCAGGGTGAACGGCTGCGGTGTCGGCAGCAGCTCGGCCTCCTCGGCGCTGCCGACCGCCCGCACCTCGTAGCCGAGCCGCACCAGCAGGCGCTCGAACGCGCGCCGCACCGCGTCGTTGTCCTCGACCAGCAGCACGCGCTGGCCGTCGCCGCGCGGCAGCGCCGTAGCCCGGGCGGCTTCGGGCGCCGCCGCGTCGCCTTCGTCGGCCCGCCGCGGGAGCAGGACCCGGAACGTCGTCCCCGTGCCGACCGTGCTCTCTACCTCGACCTCGCCGCCGTGCTGGGTCACGATTCCGTGCACGACCGCGAGCCCCAGCCCCGTGCCGCGCTGGTCGCCCTTGGTGGTGAAGAACGGCTCGAAGATGTGGTCGCGGATGGCCTCCGGGATGCCGTGCCCGGTGTCGGTCACCGAGAACCACACGTCGTCGCGCTCCCGGCCCGAGCGCACCGTGAGGGTGCCGCCTTCGGGCATCGCGTCCGCGCCGTTCACGGCGAGGTTCATGCACACCTGCCCGATCTGCCCGCGGTCGGCCTCGACCGGCAGCGGCTCGGCCGCCAGCGCGAACGCCAGCGTCACGTCGGCCCGCAGCAGGCGCTGCAGCAGCTTGGCGGTGTCGCGGATGCCGTCGTTGAGGTCGAACCGCTCCGTCTTCGGCTCCTCGCGGCGCGAGAACAGCAGCAGCTGCTGGGTGAGCTGGGCGCCGCGCCGCAGCAGCTCCTCCATCTCCTGCAGCCGCTCGGGCGAGGCCGACGGGTCGCCGCCGCGCAGCCGCTCGAGCTGGGTGAGCCCGAGCATCGCCTGCAGCAGGTTGTTGAAGTCGTGCGCCACGCCGCCCGCCAGCCGGCCCACCGCCTCCATCCGCTGGGCCCGGCGCAGCTGCTCCTCCATCTGCTTCAGGGCCGTCACGTCCTCCTTGACCGCCACGAAGTGGGTGATCGTCGCCGTGCCGCCGCTCCCGCCGCTCTCCAGCACCGGCGTGATGGTCATCCGCTCGGTGTACAGCGTGCCGTCCCTGCGGCGGTTGACCATCTCGCCGCGCCACACCTTGCCGGCGAGGACGGTCTGCCACAGGTCCGCGTAGAAGCCGCGCGGCTGCTTGCCCGAGTTCAGGAGCCGCGTGGTCTGGCCGATGGCCTCGGCCGCGCTGTAGCCCGTCAGGCGGGTGAACGCGGGATTGACCCACTGGATCGTCGCGTCGGGCGCGGTGATCACGATCGCGTTCGCCGCCGCCTCCATCACCGCGCTCTGCAGCGACAGCCGCTCCTCGGTGCGCCGCCGCTCCAGCTCGGTCGCGGCGCGGATCGCGAACACGCTGAGCAGCGATTCGGCGAGCGGCGCGCGCTCCATCGGCCCGCCGTGCATGACGGTGAGGCACCCCAGCACCCGCCCGGTGCCGTCGCGCAGCGGGATGCCGACGAACGACTCCGCCCCCAGCCGGGCGACCTGGCGGTCGTGCGGGAAGCGCTCGCGCAGCCGGTCGGGGTAGGCCACCAGGCCGGAGCCGGTCACGACGCTCTCGCAGGGCGTTCCGGCGAGCTCGAACTCGGCGGGCTCGCCCGGCCGGCCGTCCGACCACACGGCCAGGGTGCGGACGCGGTAGTAGTCCGGCTCGACCAGCTCGCCGACCAGGGCGTGGCGGACGCCGAGCGCCGTGGCCAGCTGCCCGACCAGCGCCTGGAAGAACTCCTCCCCCGTGGTCGCGGCGGTCGCCACCAGCACGGCGCGCAGCGCGTCGGCCGCCCGCCGGCGCTCGGAGACGTCGCGCGCGACGCCGAGGGTGCCCCGGGCCACCCCGTCCGCGCCGCGCAGGAAGCTGATCCGCAACTCGACCCAGACCGTCGTCCCGTCCTTGCGCACCAGCTCGACCTCGAGGGTGCGGCCGCCGGGCACCTTCCCGCGCGCGGCGTTGTCGGCCAGGGCCTCCCGGAGGTTGCGCCGGGCCTCCTCGGCCGAGGCCGGCGTGAGCAGGCGCTCGAGCGGCAGCTGCATGGCCTCCGCGACGGTGTAGCCCATCAGGCGCTCGATCGACGGGCTGACGTACGTCATGGCGAGGCCGAGGTCCGTCGTCCAGATGACGTCCACGATGTTGTCCGACACCAGCCGGTAGCGCTGCTCGCTCTCGCGGAGCGCGTCCTCGGCGCGGCGCCGCTCGGTGACGTCGCGGAAGCTCCACACCCGGCCCACGACCTGCCCGCCGACGCGGTGCGGCTGCGAGTAGCGCTCGAAGATCCGGCCGTCCCTGAACTCCAGCACGTCGAAGCTCGCCGTGTCGGGCGAGTCGTAGAGCGCGTGGACCTTGTCGAGGAACGCCTTGGGATCCGTGAGCTGGTCCAGCACGGTCGCGAGGGCCCGCTCGTCCTCCCCGGTCTCCATGACCTCGTCCGGGATCCGCCACAGCTCGACGAACTTGCGGTTGTAGTCCTCGATCCGGCCCTGCCGGTCCACGACCAGCAGGCCGTCGGCCGTGGACTCGAGGATGCCGCGGAGGATCGACAGCGAGGTCTCGAGGTCGGCCGTGGCGGTCCGGTCCCGGGGCGCGGCCGTGCGGCGCGGAGCCTTGGCGGGTCGGCGCGGAGTCCTGGGCATCAGGCCGAAGTTGACGCTGTTTGCGGCGGCCCGCTAGCTTTCACGGCCGCCGGCCCTGGTGGTGGAATTGGTAGACACGCCATCTTGAGGGGGTGGTGGAGCAATCCGTGCCGGTTCGAGTCCGGCCCAGGGCACTCTGACGACTGGTTGCCGGTTGCGCAGACGGCGACGTACCGAAGTGGTTACCAGTTGCGCAGCCGCCAGTCGCGGTGCGGGGTGGCAGGGTCTTCGCCCTTCGCCGTCTGGGAACTGGTAACCGGTCTTGCCACCGTAGCTCAGTGGTAGAGCTCTCGATTCGTAATCGAGCGGTCGTCGGTTCAAGTCCGACCGGTGGCTCTCCGCAGTCCGCATCACGCGTCCACGGTGTCGGGGTACAGCTCCCGCTGGCACGCGGGGCACACGAGTCCCCGTCCGGTTGGTCCATTCGGCTGCACCTCGTTCCCGTCACCCCGCCGCTGGCCCTATAATTGGAACATGGGTCCAGACCTGAGCCGCCGCCGGTTCCTCCAGGCCACCGGCGCCGCGACGCTGTACGGCGTATTCGGGACAAATCCTGCCGCAATTAGCGGACCACGCACGGGGGCGGCGCGGTTGCGGGTGGCCGTTCTCAACGAGCCCGGTTTCCCGGTGGCCGACGCGCCGGGGGGCGGGGCGGACCGGCTGGCCGCGGCGCTGCAGGGGCTGGAGTCGACGTGGCTCAGGACGCGGGACCTCGTCGAGAGTCTCTCGCCCGAGCGCTTCGACGTGTTCGTCACGCCCTACGGCAGCGCGTTCCCGAAGGAGATGTGGCCCGCCATGGTGCGCTACCTGGAGGCGGCGGGCCACTGGGTGAACGTGGGCGGCGTGCCCTGCGCCGTACCGGTGGAGCGCGACCAGGACGGCAGCTGGCGGGTGCTGCCGCGCGACGACGGCTACAGCCGCCAGCTGGGCATCGTGCTGGCGTGCGCGGTTCCCACGACGGCGGTGCGCACGTGGAGCGCGAGCGCCGAGGTGCCGGGGACGGCGCCGCTCGCGACCGACGTTCCGGCGGGCAACGTGTGGGAGCCGTACTGGCGCTTCTCGAGCGTCGCGGACACGCCGGCGGAGTCCGGCTCGGCGGGGCCGCGCGAGGCGGCGGTGGTCCCGCTCCTCTCCGGCCTCGACGCGCAGGACCGTGCCGTCGTGGCGCCGTACCTGCTCGTCAGCCGCCTCGAGAGCCGGTTCGCGGGCGGGCGCTGGGTGTTCGCCACGGGGGACGGGCCGGTCCCGCCCCCGGCGCTGCGCGCCCTGGTGGAGGCGGCCGGCGCGCCGGAGTGGGAGCTGGCGGTCTCCACGTCGTCGGCCTGCTATCGCGAGGGCGAGCGGCGCTTCGTGGCCGTGAGCCTCAGGGGTTTCCCGCGCGGCCCGGCGGCCCGGCTCGGCGCCACCTGCGCCGTCGAGATCGCCGACGCGCGCGGCGACGTCCAGGACACGCTCGACGTCGCCGTCACCGGCACCGAGGCGGAGGCGACGGGCACGGCGGACCTCGCCTACCGGCTCGAGCCGGGACTGTACCGCGTCCGCGCCCGGCTCGCCGTGCCGGGCGCGCGTCCGGCGGAGCTGCGGCACGCGACGGGCTTCTGGGTGTGGGACGAGGAGCTGCTGTCGCGCGGAGCGCCGCTCTCGGCGGGGGCCGACGGCTTCACGCGGAGCGGCGAGCCCTTCCCGGTCACGGGCACGACCTACATGGCCTCGGACGCGCACCGGAAGTTCCTGCAACGGCCGAATCCGGACCTGTGGGACCGCGACTTCGACGCGATGCAGCGGGCCGGCGTCAACCTGGTGCGCACCGGGATCTGGACCGGGTGGAAGCGCCTGATGCCGCGGCCGGGGCAGCACGACGAGACCGCGCTGCGCGCGCTCGACGCCTGGATGCTGACGGCGCGCCGGCACGACGTGCCGGTGATCTTCACCCTGTTCGCCTTCCTGCCCGAGGCCTGGGGCGGCGAGAACCCCTACCTGGATCCGGCTGCGGTCGAGGCGCAGCGCGCGTTCGTGACGCTGATCGCGAGCCGCTACACGGCGATGCACGACCTGGTGTGGGACCTGATCAACGAGCCCTCGTTCTGCAACCGGGACCACCTGTGGAGCTGCCGACCCAACTACGACCGGTTCGAGCGGGCGGCGTGGGCGGCCTGGCTGGCGTCGCGGCGGCGGCCGGCGGCGGAGCTGCCGCGGCTCGAGGACTTCGCCGAAGGCGACGCGGCGGCGGACCAGCCGGTGGTGGTCGAGTACCGGCGGTTCGCCCAGGCGATGTTCGCGCGCTGGGTGCGCGCCATGCGCGTGGCGCTCCGCGCGGCCGGCGCCGGCCGCCAGCTGGTGACCGTGGGCCAGGACGAGGCGGGCACGCGGGACAGTCCCAACAACCTGTTCCTGGCGCCGGAGCTGGATTTCACCTGCAACCACACCTGGTGGCTGAACGACGCGCTCGCCTGGGACGGCGTGATCACCAAGGCGCCGGGCCGCGCGAACCTCATCGAGGAGACGGGCGTGATGTTCGCCGCCCACCCTCCCGGCGCGGAGCTGCGGTGGGAGGGCTACGCGCGCGACCTCCTGGAGCGGAAGATGGCGCTGGCCTTGGGCCCCGCCGGCGCCGGGTTCGTCGAGTGGGTGTGGAACTCCAACTGCTACATGCCCTCGGACAACGAGGCCGCGATCGGCCTGCTGCGCGCGGACGGCACGGCCAAGCCGGAGCTGGAGGCGCTGCGGGCCGTCGCCGCGTTCGCCGCCCAGGCGCGGTCCGTGCTGGTGGGGCGGGAGGCCGCGCCGGTGCTGCTGGTGGTCCCGCACTCCAACATGTTCTCGACGCATAACACCGCGACCGACGCGACCCGGCGCGCCGTCAGGGCGATGCTGTACGGGTGCCGGATCGGTGTCGCCGCCGTGTCCGAGTTCGCCGCGTCGCCGGCGCGGCCCGCGCCGCGCCTGGTGCTCGTGCCCGCGCCGCGCCTCCTGACCGGCGGCGCGTGGGCCGCGCTCGAGGCCTGGGCCCGCCGCGGCTCGCTGGTGCTGGTGACCGGCCCGCTCGAGCAGGCGGCGCGCGCGGCCGCGGCCGTCCGCCGTCGCGAGGGGCCGTCCGGCGCCGGCGTGGCGCGGATCCGGATGCGCCGCGGCGCGATCCTGTGGTGCGCGCAGCCGGTGGAGCTGGCGGCGGACCCGGCCGCGGCCGTGGAGCTGTACCGCTGGGCGCTGCAGCAGGCGCGCATCGCGCCGTCGTTCACGGTCGACGGCGGCGACGACGCCACGCTGGTGCACGCGGCGGCGTACCGCGACGCGATCCTGTACACGGTCGTGGCGGAGGGAGCGGCGGCGAACCTGCGGGTGCGCGACACCGCCTCGCGCGGGATGTTCGAGCTCGCGGTGCCGGCCGGACGTGCCGCCCTGCGGCTCGTGAGCCGCCGGGGCGGGCGCATCCTGGCGGCCTACGATCCGGCCTGACGGCGCGCCGCCGGCCGGCGGGAACCCTGCATCACCGTTGGGGGGCCGCGGCGCCGGGCGGCGTCGCGGCGCCGGAGGTCAGGGGCCTTCCCGCCGCACCCGGATCGCCGACTCCCCGTGCCTGGGCGGACTGCCGGAGCCCACGGCCTCGGCGCGGATCACGGCGGTCCCGACACCCACGGCCGTGATGTTCCCGGCCGAGTCCACCTGCGCGACGTTCACGTTGTTCGACGACCAGGCGTACCGCACGCCGGTCGCGATCACGTTGCCGTCCTTGTCGTAGGCCAGCGCGCTCAGCCGGTGCCGGGCGCCGACGCGCAGGTTGACGTACGGCGGCGCGACCTGGACCTCGGCGACCGGCTTCTGCGCGCGGGCCCCCTCGGGGAGCCCCAGCGTCAGGCACGCGGCCACCAGGGCCGGCGCCAGGGCGACGTACCTGCTGAGTCTCATTCCGCACCCTCCCATCTCGGAACCACTCGCAACTGCCCGTCTCGCCACTGACCTGCGTTTTCCCAACTGATGCTGTCTACTCCGCCGGCGAAATCGCCACCTGCGTCCACGCCTCGACCGGCTGCCCGCTCTTGCGCGCGGGATTGAACCTCAGGCTCTTCGCGGCCGCGAGTGCCGCCGTGCTGAAGTCGGTCTCGCTCGAGGTCTGGAGCGGCAGGACCTTCAGGGCCGCGCCGTCCGCGCCCACCTGGATCCAGAAAACGGCCGGCGTCGGCGTGCCGGAGCCCGTCCAGGCGACGGTCGGCGCCGCCAGCGGCTGCGGCCGGGTGTCGAAGCACACCTTGTCCGGATTGTACCCGTAGTTGCGGCACTGCGGCGGCAAGGTGACGGCGGCCCTCGCCGCCTGGCCCGAGCGAACCGCCACCGGCACCGTGGTCCACGCGTCGACCGCCCGGCCGCCCTTGGTCGCGGGGACGTAGCTCGCCTGCTGCACCGCCGCCAGCGCGAACGCGGTGATGTCGTCGTGGTTGGACGGCGCCTTCACCCGCGCGTCGCCGGCCTCCCCGTTCTTGAGAACCCGCACCAGCATCGTGGCCCCGGTCGGCGACGGCTCGCCCGCCTGCGGCACGTCCGTCACGGCCAGCGGCGCGCCGGCGCGCGCCGGCGTGTCGTAGCAGAGGTGACGCGGGTTGAACTCCGGCTGGGTGCACATCGCCTCGGCGACCGAGTCGGCCATCCGTCCCACCAGCACCGTGAGGCTGTCCCGCGAGCCGGAGGCCTCGCCGTGCACCAGCCGCGTCAGGTCGTGGGTGTCGTACACGTCGACCGAGAGCAGCAGCGACCGCCCGGAGCCGACCGCGCTGCCGAGGACCATCTGGTTGCCCCCGAGGCGGTAGGCGAAGGCGGCGTTGTCGGCCAGCGGCGCCGCGATCCTGCGGTGCTCCTGGGTCCAGCGGCCCACCAGGTCGCGCGCGTCCACCGCCGGGACCGCGTACTGCGAGGCCACGCGGTCGGTCAGGAGCTTGGGCAGGGTGTTCGCGAGCGAGGAATCGGCGCCGGACACCTCGAAGGGGAGGACGGCGATCCTGGCTTCGGTCGAGCGGATCGAATCCGCCCGGGCCCCGGCGTCGCCCGTCCGCGTCGCGGGGCGCCGCCACAGCAGGGCGGCGCCGAGCGCCAGCACCACGACCGCGCCGCCGGCGGCGGCGAGGAGCGGCACGGGCAGGCCGGGGCGGCGGGCGGCCGCCGCGCCGGTCGCGCACGCCCGCAGCGCGTCGGCCAGCTCGCCCGCGGTCTGGTAGCGGTTCTCCGGCTTCTTCTCGGTGCAGCGGGCGACCACCTTGCCGAGCTGCGCGTTCACCGCCGGGCGCTTGGTGCGGATCGCCGGCATCGCCTTGGTGAGGTGCTGGATCAGGATCCCCTGGCTCGAGGGCGCGTCGAACGGCACCTCGCCGGCGAGCATCTCCCACAGGACGATGCCGAGCGAGTAGACGTCGCTGCGTGCGTCCACGTCCGGGTCGCCGCGCGCCTGCTCGGGGCTCATGTAGTGCGGCGAGCCGATGATGACGCCGGTGCCGGTGAGCCGCTCGCCGCTGCCCGCCGCGGCCTTCGCGATCCCGAAGTCGGCGACCAGCACCCGCTGCTTCGGCCCCTGCAGCATCACGTTCTGCGGCTTGATGTCCCGGTGCACCAGCTGGTGCGCGTGCGCCTCGGCCAGGGCGTCGGCGATCTCGGTGCCGATGCGCACCACCTCGGCCTCCGGCAGCTGGCCCTCGCGCCGCAGCCTGGCGTCGAGCGACTCGCCCTCGACCAGCGGCATCGCGAAGTAGACCAGGCTCTGGCCCTCGCCCACGAAGAAGATGGGCAGGATGTTCGGGTGGTTGAGCTTCGCGGCCGACTCGGCCTCGCGCACGAACCGCTGCACGCTGGCCCGGTTGCCGGTGAACTCGGGGCGCAGGACCTTGATCGCGATCCGGCGCGACAGCTTGCGGTCGGTCGCCGCGAACACGTGCGCGAACCCGCCCTCGCCCAGCTCGTGCTCGACGAGGAAGTTGGGGCCCAGCGCCGTCTGGAGCTTGGTGGCCAGCTCGTTCTGCTCGAGCAGCTGGGTCTCGTCGGCGGAGGCGGCCAGGGTGGTGGGGGCGTCCGGGTTCGGGGTGCCGCAGGCGGGACAGAAGGCGAACGCCGGCGGGATGTCGCGGCCGCACTTGGCGCAGGTGGGCATGGGTCAAGCCTAGCAGGCGCCGCGGCCTTGGGCCAGCCCGGAGGCTTGCCGGGGTGCGTGAAACCGCGATACTTAGGGCGTGCCCTTGATCACACCGGAGTGGCCGTCGCGGAGGTGCGTGTGAGCGTCGACAGCTCGAGTCCGCCGCCCGTGGAGCGGCGTCGGTCCGCGGGGCGCCGGGCGGCGAGCGTGCGCCGGCGCGAGCCCGAGCGCCGCAAGGGCGAGCGCCGGCTGGACATCGTGGTGGTCGCCCTCCACCGCCGCGTGAGCGGCGAGCGGAGGTCGGGGTCCGACCGCCGGGACGGAAACGAGCGACGCCTGCTCGCCGACCGCCGCCGTTCCGTCGCGGTGAGTGGCGCTCTCCGCTAGCGGCCTCGCCGAGCGGCTCGCGCACGGTCTCGTGCCGGCCGCTCCGGTGCCGCATCGCGCCGACGGTGCGTTCGACGCGGCGGCGCACGACGCGTACGCGGCGTGGATGGCGCGCCAGCGCGTCGCGGGCGTCGCCGTCTGGGCCCACACCGGCCGCGGTCTCCACCTCCCCGAGGAGACCGCGGCCGCGGTGCTTTCGTCCTGGCGCCGGGCCCTCGGGCCGGAGCGGCTCGTGGTGGCCGGCGCGGGCGCGCGGCCGCGCGCGGCCTCCGGGCAGCGGGCCGCCCGGGTCACCCCGCCCGCCGATCCGCTCGGCCTCACCGCGTTCGTGATCGAACGGACCGTGGCGATGGCGCGGCAGGCGCGCGACCTCGGCGCCGACGCGATCCTCGCCCTGCCGCCCGTCCTGCTCGCCAATCTCGAAGACCACGAGAGCCGCATCGTGGACGTCCACGCGGCGCTCGCCGACGTCGGACTTCCGGTGCTCGCCTTCTGGCTCTACCCGGCGGCCGGCGGGTGCGCCTACGGCCCGCGGCTGGTGGAGCGGCTGCTCGCGCTGCCCCACGTCGCCGGCCTCAAGGTCGCCACGCTCGACAGCGTGGTC
>Ga0335085_10017016_pt1 | contig 10487 bp, 9 predicted proteins | sample Lox_Sample_45_FD_206712 | JGI IMG/M metagenome (GOLD analysis project Ga0335085, IMG submission 206712) | Soil microbial communities from Loxahatchee National Wildlife Refuge, Florida, United States - Lox_Sample_4.5 | ecosystem: Environmental > Terrestrial > Soil > Wetlands | place: USA: Florida...
TTCCGACAGGGTCAGAAAGCCGATGGGGTAGTTCTCGAATATGGATGAGGAGGGGATGACGTCGCTGATCGGTCCGTAGAATACCGGCAGCTCACGGAAATGGTAGTTGCTCGGCGGATGAAGCAGGATCAGATCGGCGTCCATCATGGCTCAACGCTCCCGGGCCCGGCATCGGTTATCCGTCCTCGAACCTGGTTCCCTTCCTGCACCAGCGGCCGCCGCTGACGATGGACGATATCCCCCCTTCCCGCTCGACCGTGTCGGCCCGGATTGCCAGGTAGAAGTGTATCGGGATGAAGATGAGGAAAATCCACATCACCGCGAGGTGGACGAACCGGACGTGCTGAATGCCGACCGTTTTGTCGAACCAGATGAGGTAGTGGAAGAGCGGATTGTCCGGGGCATAGAGGGCGTAGAGGGCGAAGCCGGTCAGCAGGGCGCCCATTCCGACCCCGTAGATGGCGGTATAGGCCACCTGCTGGAGGGGATTGTGGCCGATGTAGTGGGGACCGCGGTCGAAGCGGCAGAAAAGGTAGTTCAGCATGACAGTGAACAGGTTCCTCAGGTCCCGCGGCTTTATCGGAAAGAGGGCGTCCCACCGCTGGTACCTGTTGGAGGCCAGAAAGAGCCCGGCGATCCTTACGATGGCGGTTGCAAGGAGGAGCCATCCCGCTCCGAAGTGGAACAGGCGGAGATAGCTGAAATAAAAGGAATCCCCCCGGGTGCCGTTGTACGCAAACCTCCCCCCTCCCATCAGGATGCCGGTGATGCTCAGCACGACAATCAGCGCCACCGCCAGCCAGTGGAAGACGCGAAGCTGCCAGTCCCAGACCGGGACATAGCGGAAGTCGCCCGGCTCCTCGCTCCGGCGGCTCTTCTGGCGGGTCGCCCTGACCGGGATGTAGCCGAGGAACGTCCATTTCTCACTTTGGTCGGGCATGATGGAACCGTGGGCCACCGCCAGCGACCGGAACCCGTGGAGCATCTTTTCTCCCGTCTGAATCGCCGCCCGGTAACGGGTGGACTGGTCGGGGCGGCAGAGATAGAGAATGGCATCCAGTTCCCCCCGGGCGATCAGCTCAACCCTGTCCGACCCTGTGCGGCGGAACCGGGTGATGCCGATCCTGTCTTCGGGGGTCGGCGGGGTGTGGCCCAGCTGCTCGAAGTGTCTCAGGTCCTCCTTCCGGGCAGCGACGCTCAGAAGGGCGAGGTCGACCGGGTCATCCGTCCCGATCCTGGCGCCGAGGGCGGCGGCGAGCATCAGCTCGTCCCGTTTTTCCCCTGCAAACGGCACCGGTTCACCAAGCTCAACGCGGATATCCTCCGCTCTGCTCTCGTATTCGTTCATGGCACCGTTACCTCGGCAACTCCTCTTCCGGACGGATCAACGAGATGGACCGCACAGGACTGGCAGGGATCGAAGGAGTGGATCGTCCGGAGCACCTCCAGGGGGCGTGCGGGATCCTGGAGCGGATGGCGGCCGCCAGCGGCGAGGGAGTGCTCAAAGGGGCCCATCTGTCCGTCCGCGTCCCTGCCGGAGCTGTTCCATGTGCTCGGCACCACGCATTGGTACCGGGTAATCCTGCCGTTGTCGATCTCCACCCAGTGGGAGAGGGTCCCCCGGGCCGCTTCTGCGAACCCGACCCCCTGGGCGCTCTTCGGCCATCTCTTCGGGTCCCATTTGTCGGGGTTGAAGGTGGTCCAATCCCCTCCCCTGATCTGCTCCAGGAGTCCGTCGAACCATTCCTCCATCCTGCGCGCCACGAGCACCGTCTCGAGGGCGCGGCAGAGGGTGCGGCCAAGGGTGGAATTGAGGGCGCCGGTACCGGCCCCCAGCTTCCCGAGAGCCTCGCCGGCGAGCTGCATGGTTTCCTTGTGCCCCTGGGCAAGGGCGACCATGATCCGGGCGTTGGGCCCGACCTGGACCGGCCGGCCGTCGTAGCGGGGCGCCTTGACCCACGTATATTTTTCCTTGTCGGAAAGGTACCTGTAGGGAGGGTGCGGACCGGTATAGTGGGGGATGGTGTCTCCCTTCCAGGGGTGGCGGCCGGCCTTGTCCCCCTCGGGGTAGCTGTACCAGGCCGATGTGACGAATTCGGATATCTTCATCGGATCGAATGCCTGGAGGCTCCCGTAATTTCCGTCCAGAAGAACCCCCGCCTTTATGACACCCCCCTGGGGCGGCCCCGAACAGGAATAGCCGCTTTCGCCGAGCGCCATCAGGGTGGGACTGGCGGCGCCGATGGCGGCGTAGTCCTTGTAGAAACCGGCTATGGCCATGACGTCGGGATAGTAGACCTGGTCGACGAACCGTTTCGCCTGGGCGACCATCCCCTTCAGCTCATCGAGCCGAACGTCGTTGATGGTCAGCTGGTTGTCCAGGTTTATGGAGCATGCCATACCGCCGACGAGGAAATTGGGGTGGGGGTTCTTCCCTCCGAAGATGGCGTGGAGCCGGATAATCTCCCGCTGCCACTGCAGGGCCTCCAGATAGTGGGCAAGGGCAAGCAGGTTCGCCTCGGGGGGGAGGCGATAGGCGGGATGCCCCCAGTAGCCGCCGGCGAAAATGCCGAGCTGTCCTCCGGACGCGAATTTTGCCACCCTCTGCTGGACCTCCCGGAACCAGGTGGCCGAGTTGTTGGGCCAGGGTGAGACGGCGGCGGCGAGACGGGAGGTCGCCTGGGGATCGGCGGCGAGTGCCGACTTCACGTCGACCCAGTCGAGGGCGTGGAGATGATAGAAGTGCATGACGTGGTCCTGAATGGTCCCCATGCCGGTGACGAGGTTCCGTATCAGTTCCGCAGACCTCGGAATCGGGTATTTGACGGCGTCTTCCACGGCGCGGATGGAGGCGATGGCGTGAATGCCGGTGCAGACCCCGCAGATGCGCTGGGCCAGTGCCCATGCGTCACGGGGGTCCCGGCCGTGGAGAATGGTTTCGATCCCCCGGAATTGAGTGGCGCTGGCCCAGGCATTGGTGATCCTCCCCCCGTCAGCCTCCAGTTCAATGCGGAGGTGCCCCTCGATCCTGGTGATGGGATCTATGACGATTCGCTGGGTAGCCATGGTCTCTCCTTGCGCAAAACTGCTGCGGTCCGGGTCTGCGGTGCTGACTCGCCCCGTGTCCCGGTTTCCTCATGACGTTGTGGATCAAGCTTCTTTGTCCCTGTCCGAATCGGGCTTCTGCTTCGTATCGCCCAGGACCGCCAACGGCACAGACTCCGGCTCGACCCGCCGCTTCCGCTGCCTGGCGATGACCGTTGCCGTGGCATGGACCGCCACGCCCCCGACGGATGCGGCAACTGCGGCCGTGCCGAGAAGGTTCGCCGAGCATTCCACCCCGAGGCCCGGCACGACGATGTCGGGTATCCTCTTGTAGAACGGGGTCATCCGGTCGAAAAAGTGCCGTTCAGTACAGCCGAGGCAGGGGTGCCCCGCCTTGATCGGGAAGCTCTGGCCGAGGTTCCACTCCAGGGTGGAGCAGGGGGCGAAAGTCGCGGGTCCCTTGCAGCCGACCTGATAGAGGCAATACCCCCTGCGGGCATTGTCGTCGTCGAAGCGTTCGGCGAACTGGCCCGCGTCGAAATTCGCCCGTCTCGGGCATTTGTCGTGGATCCGCTGGCCATAGGCAAAGAGCGGCCGACCTTCGCCGTCGACCGGCGGGGTCCGGCCGAAGGTCAGGAAGTAGGTGATGGTGGCGGTGATCACGTCGCCTATGGGGGGGCAGCCCCCCACGTTGATGACGGGACGGTCGCGGATGATTTCGCCGACGCCGACGGCGCCGGTCGGGTTCGGGCTGGCCGCCTGGACAGAGCCGTAGACGGCGCAGGCGCCGACGGCCAGGATGGCGGTGGCGTTCGCTGCCGCCCGCTTCAGGACCGTTTCGGCCGATTCGCCGCCGATGGTGCAGAATGCCCCGTGTTCCTTGAGCGGTACCGAACCGTTCACCATCAGCAGATGGGGTTCCCTGGCCGCTGCCGCCAGGAGCCCGTTGGCCGTTTCCCCCGAAGGGGCCATCAGGAGCTCATTGTAGTCGAGGGAGATCGTTTCCAGGAGGAGCTGGTCAACGGGGGTGCTTCCGGACCTGAGAAGGCTCTCCGGGCAGCCGGTGCACTCCTGCAACTGCAGCCAGACAACCGTCGGCCGCTTTGCGCTCCCGAGCTTCCGGGCAATCTCCGCCGCGGCGGCGGTCCGGGAGATTCCCGAGGCTGCCGCTCCCGCGCCGGCGATCAGGGCCATTCTCCCGCAAAAGGCGAGGAACTGGCGGCGGCTTACGCCGCGGCGCCGCAAATACTCGGCAAAGGTTTCATCGCTGGTCCAGGGGTCATTGAGAGGAGGCGTCATGGCTGTTCTCCCTCGTCGTTCTTTGCCGGTCGCCTTCCGGCTGGCTGTTGCCGGCATGATACGTTAAGGTTGAGTTGTGATGAACAGTTGCAAATTAACACCGCATCACGAAATAAATTTTATCACCGGAACCGGCACGGTCAAGCGATTTTACAGAATATTTTCAGGGATGTTGCCGGGTTATCCAGTTTTCAGCAGGGTGTGTGGCATGCCGGGATTGAGGAAGCGGTGACGTTGGGGGAAGGGGCCTTCACTCCATGATCGATGACGGGTGAAGCCGGCGCCGCAACAGAGGAAGCCCTCTGGAGAGCCGATTTCAGGGGAGAGCGGGAGACCCCCCGCGGGGATCGGCCGCATGGGCCGATCCCGCCTGATGCAGGCCGGCACAGGGAGAGGAGGTGTTCTCCGAAAACTCTCAGATTGCCAGGTTCGATTCGTTCACTTCATAGGGATCATAGTCGGGCGATGCGGAATTCCGCTGTGCCCTCATCTCATGCTTCAGATGGCGGATGGCTTCCATCGCCTCCAGGATCAGTGATTCGGTGTGTGAGTCGTAGTTTTCCTCGTAGGCCTCCTCAAGGGCGAAGAGCGCCGTGTCGGCGTATGAACGGGGATCAGGATAGGAACCGGGCATGGCAACCTCCGGTGCGGTATAGTTTGATGTTAATCATACTCATCTGTCAGTTAAAATCAATTAATAATTTGCGCGATGCGTCACTCTGCTCCGGCAGAACCGGTCTCGTCCCATTTGCCCCCCAGTGCGACAAACAGGGCAACGGTGTCCTGAAGTCTCTGGGCCTGGGCCTGAAGAAAACCGAGTTCCGCCTGATGACACTGGCTGTCGGCGGTCAGAACCTGCAGGTAGTTGACAACTCCGGCCTGGTGATTCGCCTGGATGAGGCGGAGCGACTCCCGGGCGGTCCGGAGCGCCTCGGTCTGCGCTCTGAGGGCTTCGGCGTCATGTTCCAGTGCCCGCAGGGTATCGGCGACCTGGGCAAAGGCGCCGAGGACGGTCTGCCGGTAGGTGGACAGCGTCTGCCGGTATCCCTCGATGGCTGCCTTTCTCCTGAACCAGAGGGTCCCGCCATGGAACAGGGGGGCGGAAACGTCCGCACCCATGCTCCAGAAATTGCCGCTCTTCCAGAAAAGGCTATCGAGGGAGGTGTTGTTCTGTCCGTAGGAGCCGTTCAGTGTAAAGCTCGGGAACAGAGCGGCAGTGGCGACGCCGATTTCCGCGCTTGCGGCGTGCAGCGCTGCCTCGGCGGCAAGGATGTCGGGGCGTTGGCGGACCATGTCTGACGGGAGGGTAATCGGCAGGTCGGGAGGAAGTCTGATATCCCCCAGGTCGACGTGGGGAGGGGCATATTCAGAGGGTGTGCGGCCGGCCAGGGTGGCGAGGAGATGACCGGTCTGGCTGAGCTTCTGCTTCAGGGGGGGGAGCTGGGCCTCGAACGACGCCAACTGGCTTTTAAGGCTGAGCACGTTGGCGTACGGCACCGTTCCTGCCCGTGCCTGGGCTTCGCTGACGGCTACCTGCTCCTGCTGGAGACCGATGATCTGCTCGGTGGCATTGATCTGGGCCTGATAGGCGGCCCGGGCGATGACGGTGTTGACGACGTTCCCCGTCAGGGCGAGGTAGGTGCCGCGGAGAGTTGCCTTCTGCACGTCGACCTGGGCCTTCAGCCCTTCCACGGTCCTGCGCTCTGCCCCGAAGACGTCAAGGGCATAGCTGACCGTCGCCGAGAGGGTGAAAAGATTGAAGATGCTGGGGGGAGAACCGGATCCGATGCGGGCCGGGGAATACTTCTGCCGGGTGGCGTCGAAGCTTCCGTCGGCCTGGGGAAAGAATACGCCGTATCCGGCCCGGAGGTTGTCCTGGCTTTGTCGAAGGCTTGCCTGTGCAGCCTGAACCCCCGGGTTGCCGGAGAGGGCCTCCTTGACGGTTGCATCGAGCCGGGCGGAAAGGAAGAGCAGCCACCAGTCGCCGACGATTTTCGCCCTGCGGTCGAAACGCTGTTCCCGGCCGTTGGCGACGATTGTGGCGCTTGGATCCGCTTCGCGGGTATATCGCTCCACCGGCGGCGGATCGGGCCTGACAAAATCGGGCCCCACGGCGCAGCCGGCCAGGGTGAACAGTGCGGCGCACCCTGCCGCCGCAGCCGTCAGGACCCTCCTTTTGCGGCCGGGTCGACAGCTGTTGCCGCCATGCTCCGGTCGGGCATGAATGCATGCCCGATGATGCAGTCTGCTCGTTGTTCCCATGGGACTCAACTCCTGGCTATGGGATTATTCCTCGCCGATGTAGACGTCCACCAGCTGACCGGGATAGAGGCGAAACCCGTCGGGCCGGGCGAACCTGAAGATAACCGGCAGAACCCGGACATCCACCCGTTCGGTCCGCTGGTTCGACAGCTGGATCTTGGGTGAAACATAGGGCTGTACCCGAACATATTCCAGAGGGATGCGGATATCGGTCCCGCGGACGAACATCTTCGCCTTGATCCGGTCCGGCGTCGGCAGACGATGCACGAGGATTTCGTCGATATAGCACCGGACGCCGATGTACTTCTGTGCGCTTCCCATGACGAAAACGGGTGTCGACCCCTGGGTGTAGGTGTCATAGGTCCCCTGGGGGGATATGTAGCTCCCCGTTGCGGCGTTTATGGAGAGTATCACCCCGTCGGAAGGCGCCCGCAGGGTGTATTTGGAGAGAAGGGCATCTGCCGCCGCGTACGATTTGGCCAGTGCCCGGTACTGGTTTTCCTGGTTTCGGATGTCGTATATCCAGGCCCCTGCCTTGGTCAGTTCGTACTGCCTCTGGACGACGTCGAGATTCGCCTTGGCCACTTTGACCCCGTTTTCGGCGTTGTCCAGGTCGTTCTTGCTCACCGATTTCGGGTTAAGTTCGAATGACTTCCTTTGCTTGTCCAACTGGTCCTGGGAGTTCTTGAGGCTTGCTGCGGCTAACGTCACCTGGGCACTGGCCACTTCAAGGTTTTCCTTTCTCGGCTGGGCCCTGAGCTCATCCAGGAGGGCCAGGGCGGCCTCGGCCTGGGATTTCTGCTGAGCCACGGTTGCCCGCTGCACGGAATCGTCGATGGTGAGGAGAGGTGCTCCCCTGTGCACCCGCTCCCCCTCGGCGACCAGAATGCGGGTGATCGTTCCCGGCACCTCGGGGTAGATGGTGATGTTCTCGCCGTTATCCTGATAGCTCTCGATGATCCCGTTGGAGTAGATTCCCTTGCCATAGGGGTTGGAGGCGGGATTGAACGCCGGCGGCTGGGGTTTTTTTTCAATGCCGAAGATGTAGGCGCACATCAGTCCGGCCAACAGCCCGATGACCGCCAGGGAGAACAGCGCCTTATTCCTCACGGCTTCCTCCTTCTTCGATGCCGGTGATCCGGCCGTCCTCCATCCGCATGATCCGGTCCGAGTATTCGTAGATCCTGCTGTCATGGGTGACGATGATGATGCAGCGCCGATCGTTCAGGATTTCGTTCTTCACGAAATCGACGATCTTCCGCCCCGTGTCTCCGTCCAGGGATGCGGTTGGCTCGTCGAGAATCAGAATGTCGGGGCGGCCGGCAATGGCCCGGGCGATGGCGACCCGCTGCTGTTCCCCGCCGCTCAGTTTGACCGGCGGCAGTTGTGCCCGGTCCTTGAGCCCGACGATTTCAAGGTATTCCATGGCCGTTTTCAGGGACGCGTTCCAGTCGAGCTTTTTCAGGATCAGGGGAATGGCCACGTTTTCAACCGTGGTGAGCCGTGGAAAGAGGTGATAGTCCTGGAAGACGAATCCCACCTTGTTCAGCCTGAATTCGGCGATCCGGTCGCTCGGGAGTTCCCAGAGATCCTCCCCCTCCACCGTGACGCTCCCCTCGTTCGGCCTGAGGATGCCGGAGATCATGCTGAGCAGGGTGGTTTTCCCGCTCCCCGAAGGGCCGACGATGTAGAGCATCTCCCCGAACGACGCCTCGAAGCTGACCCCCCGAACCGCAACGGTTCTGGTTTCCCCTTCGCCGAACCATTTGGCAAGCCCTGATGCTTTTACCGCCAATTCTGCCATGTCATCCCCGGAAAATATCGAACGGTTCGATCTTCAGCACCTTCCTCACGCCGATATAGCTTGAAATACCTGCGATTATCAAGACCATCACGAAAGCAAGGAGAAGATTTACATACGTTATTCTGGCCGCATAGCTCGGCAGTCTCAGCCGTGCGACGGTGATTATGAGTGAGGCCAGACCGATACCGAGGCCATAGCCGGCAAGGGAGGTAAAGCTCGCCTGGAACAGGATCATGAAGATGAGTTCCCTCCCCTTTGCGCCGATTGCCTTCAGTGCCCCGAATTTTTCCAGGTTCTCCAGGATGAAGGTGTAGAAGGTCTGTCCCGAAATGGACAACCCCACGATAAAGCTGATGATCGTCATTATCAGCACGTTGGTTCCTACGCCGGTCTGATATTTGTAAAAGTCTGAGGTTTTCCGGATGAATTCGTCCCTGGTCAGCGCCTCGTAGCCGAGCGCCCTGACCTGCTCCTTGATGCGCGGCACGGCGTCGGCGCTCTGCGGCTCCACCAGGATGAAGGCCGTGGTGAATCTGGTGGAGGGGATGTATTGAAGCGCCCGATTGTAGGTGGTGTACAGAGTAGGCACGCCGAAAAGGCCGCTGGTGGTTACCCTGGCGATGCCGACGATCACTCCGCGGTGGTCGTTGATTTCGAACTCGGTCCCGACATTGGGGTTTTCGAGTTTGGCGAATTCGGAGTCCTTTACCACGACAAAGGCGTTCTCTGCGTAGATGTCTTCGATTTTCCCCTCGATGAGGGCAGGCCTTCCGTACAGGCTGGCATCGTCGAGCCCGAGGACGGTCACCGACTGGTAGGTGCCGTCGCGGAGCTTCACCAGCGCCCCGCCGTAGTAGAGCGGCACCGCGTACGTGACGCCGTTGATGCTCCGGACCGCATCGAGGACATAATCGGGCATCGGGATGCTGTTGGCAGGGGTGTTAACGGCCGGGTCCATGACCCAGAGCTTGGCCCCCACGTTCAGAACGGTAGCGGAGGAACGGTGGAGGATACCGGCAAACATGGAAGTCATCATCACCATCAAAAAGACCGCGAAGGTAATGCCGACCAAGAGGGCGGCGAATTTCCCCTTGTCGTTCACCAGGAGCTTGTAGGCTATCTTGAGAATTCCACTCACGGCTCGCGTCCTTTACCGAGTGAGCCCGGTTCCGCCTCTTCCCGAGGGTCTGCTGGCGGTGCCGGTTCCAAGGGGCCGAAACAGGCCACCTGGGCCCGGGAAAGGCCGGTCGGCCCGAAATGCCAGGTTTCCGCGATGCCTGAATCGGTGACCATGCGCATTCCCTCGGTGGCGGTGTCCCGCCCCGTGCGGCTGTACGTTACGGTCGTCTCCGGTGAGGTCAGGAACAGGCGGACCGCGCCGTCGAATGTTACCTTCCATGTCCCGGCAGGGGTGACGTCCGGATCGGGACCGCGTGCGGTCATGGAAGGGGATGAGAGGAACGTGCCGTCCGGGGCGAATTTCATTTTCCGGAAGGATGAGGAGGGGCCGCAGGCATACACCGTGCCGGCGGTAAGGATCGAGTCGGTCAAGGGAGAGGCGGAGACATCATCCGGAACGGAGCCCTTTTCCTTGCCGCCGCTGAACGAAATGGAGATGAGGGCAAAGACCGACAGGGAAATCAGGGAGAAGATGGCCATCTTTTCCACCACGTTCCCTTCGCTGCCGCCATGGCCGCCGCACGCGGACAGGAGGAGAAGAGCGGCTGCAGTTCCCCGCCGCAGGGCGGAGAGTATCTTCTCCTCTACCGCTCCGGCTTCCGGTTGTCTTGCCGAAGTCATTGTTCTTCCCTCGCTGTACGAAGCGCCATGGTTGCCCTGTGTCAGGAAAGCCGGCCGCCTGACCCCATGGAGGGATGGATGATTGTGCCGTGCCGCCACTGTTCCGGGCATGCCCGGCATGATCCATGAGCTAATTATACACTACTAATACGGAAGTTTCAGGGTTCTGGTTACAGAAAGGAACGATTCTTTTCGGACAACGGGGATGGTTGGCGGTCTGCACCGGGCTTGGGTACCGCAAATGGGGTATCGTATGGAGCATTTCGGGTGAGGTTTC
>Ga0335085_10017017_pt1 | contig 10487 bp, 12 predicted proteins | sample Lox_Sample_45_FD_206712 | JGI IMG/M metagenome (GOLD analysis project Ga0335085, IMG submission 206712) | Soil microbial communities from Loxahatchee National Wildlife Refuge, Florida, United States - Lox_Sample_4.5 | ecosystem: Environmental > Terrestrial > Soil > Wetlands | place: USA...
GTACGACAGGTCGGTTTCGCTTTCCAGGACCTGCAGCCGTGCGCCCAGCTTGATCAGCGCGATGGCGCGCTGGATCTGCTTGCTTTCGGTGACGATGCTCTTGATTCGCATGACCCCTCTCCGCGGCGCTCGATAAGGCTCAGTTACCGACGTCGGCGATCTGGCCGGCCATCACGATGTTGGCGTGCAGTCCGGCGACCGCGCCGGTGCCGCTGGCGCGCGACTTCGAGTGGTTGGTCAGCAGGTTCCACACCATGTCGTCGTCGAAGCGGAAGCGGCAGATCAGCTGGTTGGCACCTGCGATCTTCATCAGCTGGGACGGCGTGAGCTGGTCGATGATGCTCGCCACTTCTTCCGCGATGCCGAGCCGGTACATCGCCTGCGCCTTGTCGGCGCGGATCATGTGCTGGGCGAGCACCAGGTAGGCGAGGTTGACCTCGCGCACTTCTTCCAGCAGCTGCTCGTTCGGGAAAGCGACGTTGCTCATTTCCTGGCCTCCAGTTTGTGGGTGCTTTGAATCACCCGAATTGCGTTGCGAAGTGGTGCCATTGTCGATAGCGCCCCGGGCGGGTTGAAGCAGGAGCCTTCCAAACGCCGTGTCGGATCACGCGCCAGGACGCGTGTAAGGTTTTTTCCTACACGGACCGCTTTCCCCTCTGAAAAGCGGCACTTGCGCGCGAATTCGCTTGCAGCCCGCGAACTCAAGTTCGCGCCCGGCGCGCCGATCAAGAGGCTGTTCAGTCGCGGCTTGACGGCGCTGAACCGGAGTGCAAGAGGAAGCTCGCAATCCACGCAAGAAAGCGGAGCGAGCTGGAAACAGCAAGAGCCAACCAGCCAGTCAGCAACAAGAACAGTTTTTCTCCCCCGCCCTGCGCGCCGTGGCGACTCCGGTCCCCGGCGCGCTTTTTTTTGTACGTCGCCTTCTTTCTCGTCGTCATCCTGCGCGGAACGCGAAGGATCTCGCCCTTCGAAGTCGGAGATCCTCGCTTCGCTCGGAATGACATGGGCGAAAAGAAATAGTGCGAACCCCAGACGTGCCTCGATGACGTCTATTCAATAGGGCGCGCACTGCGCTCGCTTTCTCTCTCGGGCACTGGTGCTCCATCGCGCATGGATTAGCGCGATTTCGTCCTGCTACTCATCCGATCGATTCATGGACACTCAAGGATGCAAACGGATGGCTTCCTAAAGTTCGCCGCGCTGCGGCCCGATAAGCAACCTAACGCGGCGCCGAACGAGTACCTGACGATCCGGGACGCGTGGCGACGGATGTCTCTCAAGACAGCCGCTCCGCAAAAAGGTGAGCAAGCCTGCACAAAAGCGGCTGCTATTCGAGAGTGAAGGAAAGGAGCTAGGAAATGCCTCAAATCATCAACACCAACATCATGTCGCTCAACGCGCAGCGCAACCTGAACACGTCGCAATCCGCGATGGCCACCGCTGTACAGCGGTTGTCGTCGGGCCTGCGCGTGAACAGCGCGAAGGACGACGCCGCGGGTCTGGCGATCGCCGAGCGGATGAATGCGCAAGTGCGTGGCATGAACGTCGCGGTTCGCAACGCCCAGGACGGCATCTCGCTGGCGCAGACGGCGGAAGGCGCGCTCGGCTCGATCGGCGACAACCTCCAGCGGATGCGTGAGCTGGCTGTGCAGGCCGCCAACGCGACGTCGAGCAACGACCTGACCGCCCTCAACAGCGAGTACCAGCAGCTGGTCTCGGAAAACACGCGTCTGGTTGCCGCCACGAAGTTCAACGGCACGGCGCTGCTCAGCGGCGCCGCAACCCTGACGTTCCAGGTGGGTGCCAACAACACGGCGAACGACCAGATCTCGGTCTCGACCAGTGCGGTTACGCTTACGTCGGGTGACCTGACCACCACCGCGAACGCCCAGACCGCCATCGGCAACATGGATACGGCGCTGGACACCGTCAACGGCCTGCGCGCCACGTTCGGTGCAACGCAGTCGCGCTTCGAGGCCGTCGTCAGCGGCCTGCAGATTGCTTCCGAGAACACGGCTGCCTCGCGCAGCCGGATCATGGACGCCGACTACGCGCAGGAAACCGCGAACCTGACACGCGCGCAGATCCTGCAACAAGCGGGCACTGCGATGCTGGCGCAAGCCAATGCGGCTCCGCAGAGCGTGCTGACGCTGCTCCGCGGCTAAGTCACGCTTCACCGCAGTAACGAAGGGACTCCGCCGGAGTCCCTTCTTTTTTCCACTCTTCCGTGGATGCAGGGTCAAGTTAGCCGTGGAATCTGCCGAATAGATCTTCGAACAAGGATCAATCCTGCGGACTTCTAGCGGAGGTCGCGCGATGAGCATGGAACTTCTGAACACGATAAGCGGCATGCCCCTGCCCGGCGCCCCTGCGGGACGCAGGCCGTCGCCCGCGCCTGCGCAGCCGGTGGCCGATGCGCACGCATCCGCGGCAAGCCACGCCAAGCAGGCGGAAGACGCTCGCCAGGCTGTTGCTGACGCAAACCGTCAGCTGGCGCAAAAAGCCAGCGAATTGACATTTGAATTCGACGAAAACAGCTCGCGCGTGATCGTTAGATTGGTCGACAAGCAGACCGGCCAGGTGCTGCGCCAGATCCCGTCCAAGGAAGCGCTGGAAATCGCGCGCGCCTTGCAGGACGAGTCGTCAGGCGCTCTGCTGCGCACCGACGCCTAGCTGCCTGCCGGACACACGCGGAGGGATCGGCCATGGCAACGAGTGCAATTGGTGGTGGAGCGATCGACGTCAACGGGCTGGTGAGCCAGTTGATGACGGTCGAGTCGCAGCCGCTGGTAGCCCTGCAGCAGAAAGAAAGCTCGGTCCAGGCGCAGCTCACGGCGTTCGGCCAGATTCAGAGCGCGGTGTCGAGCTTCCAGGATGCAGTGAACGGATTGCGGGTCGGCTCGGCGTTTTCTTCCGCCACCGCGACCGTCAGCGGAGACGCAGTTACGGCTACGGCGAGCGCGGGTGCATCGACGGGCAGCTTCGCGGTGTCGGTGACGCAGCTCGCGCGTGCGCAATCGATGGCGTCCGCCCCGGTTGCGACGGCCGACACGAGCATCGGCTCCGGCAACCTGACCATCAAGAGCGCCGACGGCACCACGGTGCTGGCGACGCTCAGCATCGGCTCCTCCGGATCGGGCACGCTGAGCGAGGTGCGCGACAAGATCAACGCGGCGAACATCGGCGTGAGGGCGTCGCTGGTCAACGACGGCGGCAAGGTGCGGCTCGTGCTGAACGCGAGCAAGACCGGTGCGGCCAACGCCTTCCAGGTCAGCGCCGATGCCGGCCTGACCGGCCTCACGCTTTCGCAGACACAGCCGGCGCAGGATGCCTCGTATTCGGTCAACGGGCTTTCTCTGACTTCGGCCAGCAACGTGATCAGCGACGCCGTGCCGGGCGTGACGCTCACCCTCACGAAGCAGCCGCCGGCGGGGTCGCCTCCCGGGACCACGGTCGACTCGGAAGTCGACGTCGCACTCGATACCACCGCAGTGACGGCCGCTGCACAGAAGTTCGTCACGGCCTACAACTCGCTCAACACGCTGATCGTCAACCTGACCAAGTACGACCCGAACACCAAGACGGCAGCCGTGTTGAACGGCGAGTCGGTCGTGCGGCGCCTGCAGGACCAGGTGCGCGGGCTCGTCACGGGCACGAAGACGGGCGGCGCGCCCGGCGATCTGACGCGCCTTTCGCAAGTCGGCATCTCGATCCAGAAAGACGGCACGCTGGCGCTCGACACTGCGAAATTCTCGGATGCCCTCGCGGCCGATTCGAGCAAGGTTTCCGCCCTGTTCACGACGACGTCGACATCGACCAATTCGAGCGACCAGGGCTTTGCGGTGCGCATGAGCCAGCAACTCGACTCGATCCTCGGGCCGGATGGATTGCTCGATGCACGCCAGCAGGGATTGCAGTCCTCGATCAGGGATATGGACAAGCAGCAGGCAGACATGCAGGCGCGCCTCGCCCTGACCGAACAGCGCTTGCGCTCGCAGTACGCCGCGCTCGATGCACTCGTCACCACCCGCGAGCAACAGAGCGCCGCGCTGGCCAATGCGCTTGCGGGCCTGCCGACCACTGGCAAGTGATTCGTTGCGCCGCATTGCAGTGGCGGCGCCCGCAGGACCGGTGCTATTCGACGGCTCTGCACGCTCAACCGTGCGCGGGCTCCTTCCGATAAGTCATCCATGACACGCAAGCGGGCGAGGCATTCATGACGGGTTTCAGCGCAAAGGCATACCGGCGCATCGATGTCGACACCAGCGTGACCGAAGCCGACCCGCACGCGCTCGTGCTGATGCTGTTCGATGGTGCGCTCGAGGCGATCAAGAACGCCGAAGGGCATATCACCGCGGGGCGCATCGCGGAGAAGGGCCAGGCGCTTGCCAAAGCGGCGCGGATCGTCGAGGAGGGCTTGAAGGCCAGCCTCGACATTGCGGCGGGCGGCGCGCTCGCGCAGCAGCTCGCACGCCTCTACGACTACGCCACGCTGCGCCTCTTGCAGGCCAACCTGCGCAACGATCGCAAGGCGCTGGCCGAAGTCACCACGCTGCTCTCCGACCTGCGCAGCGCCTGGGCTGGCATCGGTGCCAACGCAGCGCCGGTTGCTTCGGCAGGCTCCGCGGATGGGAGTGCTCCCGGGCGCCGGATCGTCGCGGCGGCCTGAAACGCAACCGCCCGGAGAAGAACAACAATGGCCACACCGGACGATGGACGACAGCTGGCCAGGCACACGCTGCCTGCCGTTCCCGCGTTGATCCAGTGCTACGAGGCGATCGCCGACACGAGCCGCCTGATGCTTGCCGCTGCCCACTCGGACGACTGGGACGAAGTGGTGCGGCTGGAACACCGCTGCGGCGAGCAGATCGCGCACCTGAAGAAGGTCGCACGCACGCGCCCGCTCGGCACCGCCGAGCAACGGCGGCGCATCGAGTTATTGCGCGCGATCCTCGCGAACGACGCTGAAGTGCGCCGGCGCTCCGAACCCTGGCTGCAGCAGCTCGAGCGCATGCTCGAACCCGCACGCGGCGCGCGGCGCGCTTAAGAAGAGCCATGGACCTCGGAACCATCGCCGCCGCGGTCCTTCGCCCGGGCGCGCTGGTGGGTCCGCGCGACGAACGAATCGCGGTTTCTCTGCGCCTGGTCGGTTCGCTGCTCGATGGGCGCGCGAGCCTGTCGGACGTCAGTCCCGATTTCGTGCGCGAAGTGCGCGCGGCCGCCTCCGATGCGCAGGCGACGCTGATCCTTCCAGCCGGTCCGGGGCCCGCGCGCATCGATCTTGGTGGCCGGCAATTCGTGCTGCCCACCGCGCTGCGCGATGCGTTGCTCGACTTGTTGAGCGGCGCACGCGGGCAAGCCGCCGCTGGCGCGGCATCGCCCGCCACTGCGGCAGTCGTCGCGGAAGAAAGTGCGCAGTTGCGCCTGCCGACTCAAGCGCTCGTTGCGCTCACGTCGGCCGAGGGCGCGATCGCGGAGCCTGCAGCAGCCAACATTCTCGCCGCGTCGGGTGCACTGCGTACCGCGCGCAACGAATCGAACAGGACGCCAGGCCAGGCCGTCGAATTCGAGGCCCCGGTCTTCGATCCGCGGGAGGCAGGTGCGACCGCGAACCGCCTCGCCGCGCGCGTCGCAGGTAGCGGCGTCTTTTTCGAAGCGCATGTCGCGCAGTGGGTGCGTGGCGATCGCACCACCGAGGCGGTGCAGAGCGAAGCGCAACAGCTGGTGCGCAGCGTGCTCGCCGATCCCGCGCGTGCCGACGAGCGCACGGCGGTCCAGCTCGATGCGCTGCACCGGGGCGCGTTGGCGCTTGCGGGTCCGGCGTGGTCAGGCCAGCAAATGCTGCTCGAGCTTGGACGCGATCCGCAGGTTCTGCCCGATGGCGCCAACGGCGCCGGCGCGCACGCGCCACCTGTGTTCGTCGCGCGTCTGCGCATGGAGCTGCCGCGGCTCGGTTCGATCGAGATTCGGTTGCGCCTTGCAGGCGAGGCGATCGCGGCAACGATCGAGGCGGACGGTGCGAACGGATCGATTGCGGAACTCGAAAGCGCGCTGCCCGAATTCGCCTCCGCGCTCGCCGCACGCGGATTACGCCCCGTCTTGTTGCAGGCGACTGCTGGCGCAGAGGCGGTTTCATGAACGACCAGACGCCACGCCGCCGCGCCGCTGCCCTTGCTTACGACGCAGAGGACGCGCGCCGCGCTCGTGCGCCACGCGTGGTCGCTAAAGGGCAGGGCCTGGTTGCCGATGAAATCATCGAACGGGCGCGTGTCGCCGGCGTGCCGATCCACGCATCGCGCGAGCTGGCCACGCTGCTCACACAAGTCGACCTCGACCAGCACATCCCGCCGGCGCTCTATGTCGCCGTAGCGGAAGTGCTGGCCTGGGTCTATCGGCTCGAGGGACGCGCAGCGCCCCAGCCGCAGCGCAATTGAAGGACGACACCATGGGCATGACCTCGCCGTTTCCCGAACCCGACTCGCCAGACCTGGAGCGCTTTGCGGTCTATTCGAAAGTGGAGATCGCCGCGATGCTGCGCAACCTCGGAAACGAGGGTGTGCTGCTCACCGCATACTTCGACGGCGATCCCGGGTTTCTGGTCACGGTCGTGCTCGAGGTCAACGCCGACTTCGAGGAAGTGATCTTCGACAGCGCCGTCGATCCGATCGCGCAGAAGCGCTTGCTGGCCTCGAAGAACATCGTGTTCGTCGGCTTCCTCGATCACATCAAGGTGCAGTTCGTCGCGCGCCTCGCGGAGGCGACCCAGCACGACGACCGCCCGGCGTTCCGCATCCGCATGCCGGAATCGTTGCTCCGCTTGCAGCGCCGCGATTTCTTCCGCGTGCGTCCGCCGATGTCGAAGCCGGCGAAGTGCCTGGTTCCGTACGGCGCCGATGGCAAGCAGTACGAATCGCTGCGCGTCCTCGACCTTTCGGCAGGAGGCATGGCCGTGATGACCTATCCGGAGAAGTTCGAGCTTCCGGTCGGACGCGCCATCGAGAACTGCTATCTCGACCTGCCGGGCGTGGGTTCGATCAGCCTGAGCCTGACGGTGCGCCACATCGATCCGGCGCCGAAGGATGAGAAGGCACGTCGCTGCGGCTGCGAATTCGTCGACATGCCGCCGGCATCGCGAGTGATGCTGCAGCGGTACATCAACCAGATCGACGCCGAGAACCGCAAGGTCGCGAGCATCAAGCGGGTAGCTTGAAAACCTGACGCGGATTCCGCGGATCGACGCGGAGACAGATTTGTCGTCCTGGCGCACGCCGCGTGAATATTCCGCGGCCCTTGTCCGCTTTTCCGGCGCGAGTCCGTAGGTGCTTCGAACAACTCATTCGAGTTCGTCACCGATGGAGTCGTCGATGATCCAGATCCGCAACGCCGGGCCCACATGGAGCGGAGCCCAGGAAGCTGTTCAGGAAGAAGCAGAGCGGCAGGCAGTCGAGCAAGCGATATCCAATGTGATGAACGGAGGCTCACAAGGGAATCGGCCCGGCTCTGCGCCGTCCGCGCCTGACAACTCGGGGCAGCAGATATGGAACGCTTTCATGGGCGACGGCCAGCCAACAGACGGAAACCCGCCGGCACAGAACCCCCCGAACCTTGGCACGGGTCAGGGATACTCGCCGGAGAGCCAGGCGCAGCAGATTGGCGACGCCCTCAAGGCCGACCTCCAATCAAGAGATGGAAGCCCGCCGGCACAAAACCCGCCAGAGCTCGGCACGGGTCAGGCGTACTCGGCGCAGAACGCAGCGCAAGGGGTTTGGGACGCCGCCATGTCGCAGTCGTTTGGGCCAGTCCTGCCGGGATGGGTCGACGTTTCTTCGGAAGGCGGACCGAAGGCGGCTGACGCGGTTCCACACAAGCCCATCCTCCGCTCCCACTAGAGAGCACCAACACTTCCCTCCCCGCTTACGGGGGAGGGAGTCGTGTTGTGGCCCAAGGCTTTACTTCTTCGCGTCCTTCTTCGGTTCCACCGCGACCGCGACCGCTTCGGTGTAGGTCGCCTGGATCTGATCGCCGATGCTGATCAGCTTGAACTGCTCCGGATCCCGCACCTGCATGTCAACGGTGCGCGTCTTGCCTTTGAGCGTCACCGTCTGAGTCATCGCGTCGAGACCGACGACGTTGCCCACAAGCTTGACCTGACGCGCCGCGCCCGCGCCCGGCGATTCGCCCGGCTTCGAGGCTGCGGTGCCGCTGCTCTCGGTCATGCCGAGTGGTTCGCCGCCCCCCTTCTTCAACTCGACGACGAGTGCTTCGACGTACTTCGCAACGACATTGTCGCCAACCTTCAGCTTGTCGAAATTCTTTACTTCGGGTCCCGCGACGATGCTGTGGACGTCGCCTTTCGCGCCTTTGAGCTTGATGGTGCGGGTGGCCTTGTCGATGGCCGTGATGGTCGCCGCAGCTTCGACTGAACGCCCGGCGGCGACGACGCCTGGGCCGCTTGCAGCCGCTCCCTGGGTGTTCTGGGCCAGGGCGGCTTGTGCGATGACGAGCGTCAGCGCAAGAGTGGCGGCAGGGATGAGTCTTTTCATTGAGGGCTCCGATCGGGGAAAACGATTGACTTGTCTGTAGGCCTGGCACGGATGAGGCAGGTGCGCTGCGGCGGCGGCAGCATACTCGCTCGACATTTCGAGCACCCGCGGCGCCGCCGGGCTTGCGCGACGCCGCGAATTGCGGCCGTTATCGGCGTCACTCCGTGCGATTCGCAGCGGACGAATCGCGCCCGATCAATTGGCCATCGATTCGGCGCGATATCGGGTCTTGCGCCGTAAACCGGCTCCCTAAGATCGTTTTGCCCGGGTGGCGGCGCGTCGCATGCAGACCGTGCCCGGCTGGGGATAGCGATGATTCAATGTGTGGCGCACGTCATCCGGGTGGGTGGCGCGCCGATGCCAGAACCGACATCCACCTGGTGTTCGCCGTCACGCCGGCTCTCGCCGCGCAACTCGCGGCCGGAAGATCGCAAGCGCGGGCTGCTCGATGATTTCACCGTCGGGCGCCTCGTCATCGATCGTGTCGCGTAGTCGGCGCATGACCCGAACCACGGCGATGCCCGACGGCCTTCCTCCGAACGACGCCCCGTGGCTGCTGTGCATGGGCACGCGCCCGGAGATCATCAAGATGGCGCCGGTGTACCGCGCGCTGCGCGCCGCCGGCGACCGTGTGTGCGTGATGCATACCGGACAGGACGACGCGATGGCGTGGCCACTTTATCGTTTCTTCGCGATGCGGCCGGAATGCGAAGTGGTGCTTACGCGGTCGCGCAACGACCTCACCAATCTGGCGGGAGAACTTCTCGCGCGCATCGGCGAGGTGCTCGACTACGTTCGTCCGCGCGGCGTGCTGGTGCATGGCGATACGTTGAGCGCGCTCACGGCAGCGACCGCGGCGTTCCTCGCGCGCCTTCCGGTCGGCCACGTCGAGGCCGGATTGCGCTCGCACGCGATGTACGACCCGTTTCCCGAGGAAAAGACCCGCGAGCTGATCGCGCGGCTGGCTTCCGTCCATTTCGCGCCAACCGCAAAGGCGCGCGCGAACCTGCTGCGCGAAGGCATCGACGCTGCCGCGATCGTCGTTACCGGCAACACCGTGGTCGATGCGACACGGCTCGCGACAACGCGTTTGCGAGCGGACCGCCACGGCCTGGTCGAGACGGAGGTGGCCGAGTTCCTCGCCGCGCACGCCGGCCATCGCATCGTGCTCGTGACCGCTCATCGGCGCGAGAGCTGGGGTGCCGGTATCGAACGGATCGCCGCCGCCGTTGCGCGGATCCTGCGCGAGCATCCCGACGTTGCAGTCGTGTGGCCGGTGCATCCAAATCCGGCGATCGCGCACGCGGTCGCCGCCGGCATGGCTGGGCTCGATCCAATGTCCGCCGGCCGGCTGCTGCTCACCGCACCGATCGAATATCCGACGCTGATCGCCACACTGCAGGCGAGCTGGATCGCGCTGACCGACTCCGGCGGCATCCAGGAGGAAGCGGTCGCAATGGGAGTGCCGATCCTCGTGTTGCGCGCGAAGACCGAGCGACCGGAGATCCTCGCTGCAGGTTACGGGCGCCTCGTCGGCACCGGCGTCGATTCGATCGCGACCGCATTCGATGCGCTGACTCTCGACCGTGCGGCGCATGCCGCCATGCGTTGCCCGGCCGGCGCAAGCCCGTTCGGCGATGGTCGCGCCGGCGAACGCATTGGCGCAGCGCTGCTGCAAACCGCTTGAACGTCAGTTGCTCGTCTTGATCTCGCGCCCGTTCAGCGGCTGCACCGGACGTGCGTTCATCGGGTAGGACTTCGCGAAGCGCGCGATCTCGTCGCTCGAGATCGAACTCGGGTTCTTAAGGACGAACCACGTGACGTTTTCGCTGCACGGTGGCGTCGTGAGCGATCCGGCGAACGTGTAGTACGCCTTGTCGCCGGGAAGCAGGTCGGCGATGTTGATCGTGACTGCGTCGACCGCCATCTCGTGTCCTTTCTGCT
>Ga0335085_10017018_pt1 | contig 10486 bp, 8 predicted proteins | sample Lox_Sample_45_FD_206712 | JGI IMG/M metagenome (GOLD analysis project Ga0335085, IMG submission 206712) | Soil microbial communities from Loxahatchee National Wildlife Refuge, Florida, United States - Lox_Sample_4.5 | ecosystem: Environmental > Terrestrial > Soil > Wetlands | place: USA: Florida...
GATCCAGCAGCGCATGCGCCAAGGCAAGCTTGAAGTCTCAGCCAGGATTCATGGCGCGGACTCGAGCGCCAACGCCCTTACCGCGCCCGTGGATTTCGTCGGCAACAGCGTCGATCAGGCGACCGGCACCATCGAGCTGCGCGCGACCTTTCCCAATGCCAATCTCCGGCTCGTGCCGGGCGAACTGCTCGATGTCTCGGTTGCGCTGAGCGACATCCAGAACGCCGTGATCGTCCCGCACGATGCCGTCAATCTGGGCCAGGACAGCCGTTATGTCTTCGTGGTCAAGCACGGCAAGGCCGAGATGGTGCCCGTCACGTTGCTGCACGACAACGGCAGCGAGGCCGCGATCTCGGGCAAGGTGAGGCCGGGCGACGTAATCGTGACCGAGGGTCAGCTTCGCATCGTCCCGGGCGGGCCGGTCGTCATTGCGCACGACCACGGCGGCGGCCAAGCCTCATGACCATTTCCGAGCCGTTCATCCGACGCCCGGTCATGACCACGCTGCTCATGGCGGCGCTGGTGATCTTCGGCCTCTACGGTTATTTCACGCTGCCGGTCAGCGAGCTTCCGAACGTCGATTTTCCGACCATTGTCGTCAGCGCCAGCCTTCCCGGCGCCGATCCCGAGACCATGGCGGCCGCGGTCGCTACGCCGCTCGAAAGCCAGTTTTCGACCATCGCCGGCGTCTCGGACATGAGCTCGTCGAGCACGCAAGGCGATACCCAGATCGTCATCCAGTTCGATCTCGACCGCAATCTCGACGGCGCGGCGGAAGACGTGCAGGCCGCGATTTCGGCAGCCACCCATCAATTGCCGCAGAACATGCCGTCTCCGCCGACATTGCGCAAAGTCAATCCGGCGGATTCGCCCATTGTCTATCTGGCGATGGAATCCTCCACCCTTCCGCTCCAGCAGGTGGATAAGTATGCCGAGACGCTGCTTGCTCGGCAGCTTTCGACGCTCGACGGCGTCGCCCAGGTCAACGTCTACGGCTCGCAGAAATTTGCGGTGCACATCCAGGCCGATCCTTCCGAGCTTGCCGCGCGCGGCATCGGCATCGATCAGGTGGCCACGGCCGCGGATGCCGCCAATCCCAACATCCCCACGGGTACGCTCAACGGTCCGCATCAGGCGGTGGTGATCCATTCCAGCGGCCAGCTCAACGACGCGTCCCAGTTCGAGGACCAGGTCATCGCCTACAAGAACGGCGCGGCGGTGCGCGTGAAAGACGTAGCCAAAGTCGTGAACGGCGTCGAGAATCAGTACCAGGCGACCTGGTACAACGGCCGCCGCGCCATCGTGCTCGCCATCCAGCGCCAGCCCGGCTCCAACACCATCAAGGTAGTCGACTCGGTGATGAGCGTGCTGCCGCGCTTCCTGTCGCAGCTTCCGGCCTCGGTGAAGCTGCATGTGCTCTACGACCGCAGCCAGTCGATCCGCGCCTCCATTTCCGACGTGCAATACACGCTCCTGCTCGCCGCCTTCCTGGTGGTGCTCGTCATCTTCGCCTTCCTGCGAACGGTACAGGCCACCGTCATTCCCTCGTTGGCGCTGCCAATCGCCATCATCGGCGCGTTTGCCGGGATGGCGCTGTTCGGCTACAGCCTCGACAATCTTTCGCTGCTCGCGCTCACATTGTCGGTGGGCTTCGTCGTCGACGATGCCATCGTCATGCTCGAGAATATTGTGCGCCACATCGAATCGGGCGAGCGGCCGCTTGCCGCCGCACTCGCCGGCTCGCGCGAGATCGGCTTCACGATTCTCTCGATGACGGCTTCGCTGATCGCGGTGTTCATACCGCTCGTCTTCATGGGCGGCATCATCGGCCGGCTGCTGCACGAGTTCGCGGTCACCATCACGCTCGCCATCGCGTTCTCGGGCCTGGTCTCGGTCACCTTGACGCCCCTTCTGTGCAGCCGGCTGTTGCGGCCGCACGAGGAACGCCGCCACAACCGCTTCTATCGGGCCAGCGAACGTACCTTCGATTGGATGTATCGCACCTACGATTCCACGCTCACCTGGAGCCTCGAGCACCGGCAGTTCATCTTCATCCTTTTTCTTCTGAGCTTCCTGGCGACGGCGGCGATGTTCATGATCTCGCCGGCCGATTTCCTGCCCTCCGAAGACACCGGCGAAATCTTCGCGCCGACGGAGGCGGTGAACGGCACGTCCTACCAGCAGATGGTCACGTATCAGCAGGAGGCCGCCGCCATCGTCGCCAAGGATCCCGATGTCCACGATTTCATGTCGGCGGTGGGCTCGGGCGGCGCCTCCAGTGGCGTGAACAGCGGACGCATGTTCATGCATCTGAAGCAGGTGGACGAGCGCACCCCCGAGACCACCACGCTTATCAGCAGGATCCTCGCGCCGCTCGTGCATGTGCCGGTGCTCAATTGGATCGTGCCGCGCTCCTCCGCCTCCGACATCATCCAGCGCCTGATGCCCAAACTCAATAAGCTCGTCGGCATCCGGGTTTATATGCAGGTGCCGCCGCCGATTCGCCTGGGCGGCCGGCTGACCAAGTCGCAATACCAATACACGCTGCAGGATCTCGCTCAGGACGAGCTGGAACAGGTTTCGGTCCGTCTCCAGAACGCGCTTGCCGTCACGCCCGGTTTCAAGCAGGTCACGAGCGACCTTCAGCTTTCCACGCCGTCGGTCGCCGTGAAGATCGATCGCGATCGCGCCGCCGCGCTCAACGTCACGCCTGCGGCCATCGAAACCGCGCTGAGTTCGGCCTATGGCGGCGGCCAGATTTCGCAGATCTACACCTCCTCCGACACCTACAAGGTGATCCTGGAGCTGATGCCAAAATATCAGAACGACCCCGCAGCGCTTTCCCGGCTCTATGTCACCGCGACCGACGGCACGCTCGTGCCGCTGACCGCCGTCACGACCATCACGCCCACAACGACGCCGCTCAGCGTCAACCATGAAGGCCAGCTGCCGTCCGTCACGATCTCCTTCGATCTGGCGCCGGGCTATGCTTTGTCCGACGCCGTGGCGGGCATCGACCGCGCGCAGAAGCAGATCGGCATGCCCTCGACCGTCCAGGCAAGCTTCCAGGGCACGGCTCAGGCTTTCCAGAGCTCCAGCGGCAACATGGGCATGCTGCTCCTACTCGCCATCATCGTGGTCTACATCGTGCTCGGCATTCTCTACGAAAGCTTCGTCCATCCGCTGACGATTCTGTCGGGCCTGCCCGCGGCAGCGACCGGGGCGCTGTTCACCTTGTGGCTGTTCATGACGCCTTTGAGCCTCTACGCCTATGTCGGCATGATCATGTTGATTGGCATCGTGAAGAAAAACGCGATCATGATGATCGACTTCGCGCTCACCCGTCAGCGCACGGAGAACGTCCCCGCGCTGCAGGCGATCCACGAGGCCTGCCTCATCCGTTTCCGCCCGATCATGATGACGACCATGGCTGCGATGATGGGCACGTTGCCCATCGCCATCGGCTTCGGTCAGGGTTCGGAAAGCCGCCGCCCGCTGGGTCTCGCCGTGGTCGGCGGGCTCTTGTTCTCGCAGCTTCTCACGCTCTACATCACGCCGGTGATCTACGTGTATCTGGAGCGCGCCGGCCAATGGGTGAAGGCCCACGGTTTCGGCCGCCGCAGCCCTGGCCCGCAACCGGCGGAGTGAGCGTTCAGCGCGCGTGCGCGAATGCGTCGAACGCCGCCCAGAATCGGGCGCGGATGGAGTCGGTCTCCATCAGAATCTCGTGTTCGGCATCTACGAGATCGAGATAGGTGCAATGGGGCAAGCGGCTCGCGAATTCGCGCGTCGCTGCCGTGTCGACGATGCGGTCGTGGCCCGCGCCGCACAGCAGGACTGGCGTGGTGATCGCCTCGGCATAGCCCGGCGCCTGCATGGCGGACACCGAGCGATACGCCGCCGCCAGCCACCCCCATGTCGGTCCCGCCAGTCGCAAATCGGGATGGTTTTTCAGGAAGTCCTGCGCATGCGCAAAACGCGCCCGATCCGTCGTCACCAATTGCGTGTCGAAGGTGATCAGGAACGGATCGCGCGCCGCCATGCCCAGCGCGAATTGTTTGGATTGGCCGGCGAGGTTCTCCAGCCCCGTGAGGCCGCGTGCGAGCCATGTCGGGAATCCGCGCGCGGAAAACGCGATCATCGGCGCGCTGAACGCCGCGCTCGAAACCAGTGCCGGATCGCGATGGAGCGCGCGGAGCAGAATGTGCCCGCCCATGGAATGCGCCAAGGCGAGCGGCGGCGAAGGCGAGAGCGGCTTCACCACCTGAACCATGAACGACGCAAGATCGTCGTCATATTGCGCGAAGTCGCCGACATGCGCCTTCAGGCGATTGGGCAACAGCCGGTCCGAGCCGCCTTGTCCGCGCCAGTCGAACGTGGCCACGGCGAACCCGCGGGTGTTCAGTTCGCCGATAATTTCATCGTATTTCTCGATGAACTCGGTCTGTCCGGACAGCAGCACGCACGCGCCACGCGTTGCGGACGCAGGCGCGATCACGGCCGTTCGCAGCCGCGTGCCGTCGGAAGCAGAGATATAGTGCGGGGTGATTTGCACTGGGTCAGACGCGCGAATAGCGAATGGGAAGTCTGGTTACTATTCGCCACTCGCGGATCTTATCCCCGTGCCTTCTGCAAAATGGGCCCGAGCTTCATGGCAAGGCCCATGTCGCCGGCCACGCGCAGCTTGCCTTGCATGAAGGCGGAAGTGCCGTCCAGCTCGCCCTTGACCATCTTCTCAAAGGTGTCGAGGGCCACAGTGATGGTGCAGTCGGCATTTTTGCCCTCGCCGTCGCTCACCGTGTTGGGCGTGGATTTGCCGTCGATATAGACCGAGCCGGGCTCGCCAAAATCGAATTTGAGCGTGCCGCCCAGGCCGGAATTCGCGCCAATGGCGCCGCCCATCTGCTTGATGATTTCCTGTACCTGTGCCGAGGCCATGAAGAGGTCCTTCCCTTGCTGTTCTTGGTCCGCCCGTAACCATTGCCGCGCCCGCGCTGCGCGAGCGTACGGGCAGGATTTGAGCATTTGTCAGCGGCGGGCACAACTCCTGAAACCGCAGGTCCAGGGCCGAAAAAGACGGTGAAGGGAGGTCCTTTTCGCTTCCCTTGCGGCAGCTTGGCGCGCGCCCGGTTGCGCCCTAATCTCGCGTCCGCAACGCCATCGGGGTATCCATGAGCATCGCCGAGCGTCAGGCCGTACTGGCCTTCCTGGCCGCCAATCCGTCTGAAGACAACCCGAGCCTGGAAGCTCAGCGCGCGCGGCTGGACAGCCTTGCAGATTACTTCGCGGTACCCGATGGCGTCGAGGTTGAACTTGCCGCCGTTGGCGGCGTGCCCGGCGAATGGGTGCGCGCCAAGCGCGCGCGCAACGATGCGGCGCTGCTTTATCTCCATGGCGGCGGCTATGTCGTGGGCTCGTCGAAGTCCCACCGCCATCTGGCCGCCGCGCTCAGTGAAGCCTCAGGTCTTCCCGTGTTCGCCGCGGACTACCGCTTGGCGCCGGAGAACCCGTTTCCAGCGGCCGTTGAAGACGCCGTCGCCGCCTACAAGGGCCTGCTCGATTCCGGCCTTGCGCCGGCGCATCTCGCCATCGCCGGCGACTCCGCGGGTGGGGGCTTGACGCTAGCGGCGCTCGTAGCGCTGCGCGAGCAGGGCCTCCCCATGCCTGCTTGCGCGGTGGGGCTTTCGGCTTGGACCGACCTCTCCGCGTCCAACCCGTCGCATCGCACGCGGCTCGATCGCGACCCCATGATCCGCGGCGACGGGCTGCACGTCATGGCTGCGCACTATCTCGGCGGCGCCGATGCCAGGATGCCGCTCGCCTCACCGCTTTTTGCGGATCTGACGGGGCTTCCGCCGCTATTGTTGCAGGTCGGCAGCGAAGAGGTGCTGCATGACGACACCATGGTCTTCAAGGCGCGCGCCGAAGAAATGGGTGTCGAAGTGAGCGCCGAAAGCTGGGGTGGCATGATGCATGTCTGGCACGTGTTTCATCCCATGCTGAGCGAAGGCCGCGCCGCCATCGCGCGCATCGGCCAATTCCTGAAGGTCCACATCGCGTGAGCGCACATCCCGGCGAAGAGCCCACCGAACTCGGCGCCGCGCTGCCCGAGCATCCGGCGAAGCGCGACGCATTCGGCTGGTTCTGCTTCGTCTTCCACTTCGTGGTGATGATCTACATCGTGCTGGGCTGGCTCATCCCAGTTGGTGCGGCCCTGATCTTCTACGTGGCATTCCTGCCGCTCGTCTTCATCCAATGGCAGTTCAACAAGAACTCCTGCGTGTTGAACAACATCGAGTCACTTGCCCGCACCGGGCGTTGGCGCAGCCCCACCTCTTCCGAGGAGGGGGTGTGGCTGCTCACGCTGGCCCGGAGCGTCACCGGCTGGATGTGGCTCACTCCGCGCATAATGAATGCCTTCACCAATTCGGTGATGGCGCTGCTCTGGCTGCTTGGGTTTTCGCATCTGAAAGGTTGGATTTAGCCAGCCAAAGCAGTGGCTTACGGATTTGGCACTCACCCCCTTGAAGCGCCAAAACCGGCTCCCTATCTCCTGTCCGTCCGGCAGGGCCAACTGGGCTGCCCGACATCGCAAGGCCCTCGCGCCCGGGATCGGGGCGAGGCCGGAAACCACATCGCTTTCAGGAGGTTGTGAACCATGCGTGCATTCGACTTTTCCCCGCTTTTCCGCTCCACCGTCGGCTTTGACCGTCTGTTCGACATGCTCGACCAGGCCGACCAGGTTGACGTCCAGCATTCCTATCCGCCCTACAACATCGAGCGCACCGACGAGAATCATTACCGGATTTCGCTCGCGGTTGCCGGCTTTGGCGAGAAGGACCTGACCGTCGAGGTCCGCGAGGGTGTCCTGACCGTCCAGGGCAAGCATGAGGGCAGCGAGAAGGCTGAGAAGGGCAGTTATCTCTATCGGGGCATTGCCGGCCGCGCGTTCGAGCGCCGCTTCCAGCTCGCCGAGAACGTCGAAGTCCGTGGCGCCAAACTCGAGAACGGGCTGCTCCATGTCGACCTCGAGCGCATCGTACCCGAGGAGAAGAAGCCCCGCCAAATCCCGATCAATGGCGCGGACGTCCGCACCATCGAGGGCAAGAAGGCGGCATAACGGAAATAAGAACACCGAACTCAGAAATCGGAGGGGCGCCGGCCGGGTCCGGCGCCCTTTTCGTTACAGGTGACAGGACTAACCACATGGCCCTATTCTGATTTCTGACTTCTGATTTCCGGCCTCTGGCGAATGCCCTCCTGGCAAAGCACACTCTTCGCCCACGTTTCGCGTATTGCGCGTCCGCGTGTCGCCGGCGCCGAAGGCGACATCGCCGAACTGCGCCGCCAATTCACCTATCTCTCGGATCGCTTCGGGCCGATCCCGCCCGACGCCGTGTTCGAGACCGCACAGCTCGGCCCCATCAAAGGCGAATGGACCAGGGTCGATGGCTCGGCCGCGCACCGCGTGCTGCTCTATTTCCACGGCGGCGGACACATCGCCTGCTCGCCCGAAACCCATCGCCCGCTGATCGCGCGGCTGTGCCAGGTCGGGCAGGCGGTGGCGTTTGCGCCGTTCTACCGGCTCGCGCCGGAGTTTCCGTTCCCGGCGGGCCTGCGCGACGGCATCGATGCCTACCGTTATCTGCTCGCGCGCGGCTTGCCCGCGTCTTCCATCATTCTCGCCGGCGACGCTTCCGGTGGGGGACTCGCGCTCGCCTGCCTGTTCGCAATCCGCAATGCCGGGCTCGCAACGCCGGCCGGTTGCCTCGCCATGAGTCCGTGGGCGGATCTCGCGCTTACCGGCTGGTCGCTGTTGCAGAATGCGCGCAACGATGCGGTGCTGTCGTGGGAGTTGCTGTTCCTCTGCGCGCGACACTATTTGCGCAAGACGAGTCCGACCGATCCTTACGTTTCGCCCATCTACGCCAACTTTCGAGATTTCCCGCCTTTGATGGTTCACGCCGGCAGCCTCGAGGTGCTGCGGGACGATGCGAGCCGCATCGGCGACCGCGCGGCCGAAGCGGGCGTGCAAGTCAGCGTGGAGATCTATGACGGGATGCAGCATCTGTTCCAGGCGAACGCGCTCGTGCCCGAGGCCAAGGCCTCGATGAGCCGTTTCGGCCATTTCATCCGTTCACGGATTCCAGACGCAATTCCGGCAGCGGAAACGGCCTAACCGGCCGCGCGCAGGTCTTCCGAAACGCTTTCGGCAATCAGCGGCGGGAGCTTCGCGCCCGTCAGCGTGGCGCTCACGATCTCCGCGTCGCGCAGATCGGCGTCGCAGAGGTTGGCGTAGGAAAGATCCGCGTCGGAGAATTTCACGCGCCTGAGATCGGCGCCGCGGAAATCCGCGTAGCGGGCTTGCGCCCCGTCGAGCCGCGCCGGCAAGAGCCGGGCGTCGGAAATCAGGAGCGGCCCGAGCTTCGCGTCGGAGAGATTCGCGTTGTTCAGCTTTGCGCCGGAAAGATTGACGCCGCGCAGATCGGCGCCCGACAGCTTCGTCGCGCGCAGGTCGGCGCCGGAAAGATTGCTGCCCTGCAACAGCGCGCCTTCCAGGTTCAGGCCGTAAAACACTGCGCCGGGCGCAATCAGCGCGGTCAACGCCCGATGCATCAGGCCTTCGGTGCCGCGCAGATCCATGCCGGTGAAGTCCGCTGGCTTGCCTTCGCGGCCGTCCGTTTCTACCCAGCGCGAATGCTGCTCCATCATTTCGGAAAGCGTTGGGCCCGCGGCCTCGCGACCCACGGGTGCGTCGGTCAAGGCGCCCGTCATGTCAGCGCCGTCGAGCACGGTGCGCGACAGCCTCGCGCCGATCAGGATGGCGCCGGACAGATCGGCGCCGGAAAGGTTACTGCCCGACAGATCCGCATTCTCGAGATTGGCGCCGGTGAGCTTGGCTTGCCGCAGATTGGCGCGGTTGAGCTTGCAGTCGCGCATCACCGCGTCGGTGAAATCGGCCTGAATGGCCATGGCGCCGGCCATCTTGGCGCGTTCCAGATTGGCGGAATGCAGAAGTGCGGCGGGCAATTCGGACGCGCCGATGTCGTGCTGCAAGACGCGCAGGTTCCCGAAGCGGTCCTTCTCGGCGATGGTTCCCTCGCGCAAATCGGCTTCGTAGAGATCGGTTCCGATGAGGTTGGCGCCGCGCATGCAGGCGCCGCGCATATCCGCGCGCCTCAGGCTTGCGCCGGAGAGATTGGTGCGCCGCAAATCGGCGCCGAAGAAGCTCGCCGAATCGAGCCTAGCGCCGGCGAGGTTGGCCTCCTCCAGCATCGCGCCCGTGAAGTCGGCGTCCGCCAGGTTGCGGCCCGACAGGTCGAGCCCCGAGAGGTCGCAGAAGGCGAACACGGCGCGCGCCCCGCCCATCCGGCCGGCGTAAAGCATCTCGTGGCGGGCCGCCGCTGCCGAGGCCTGTTTTTGGGTCAGTTTGGTAAAGCTGATGCGGCGATCGGGCGTCATCAGGATGTCCGGAAATCCCCTCACCCGGCATTGTGGGGCGAAGCCGCTAACGCCCGATTAAAAAACGAAAACATGAGATTTCCCCGAAACTTCCGGCTAGCATCCGGCAACGGAAAATGGCTATCTTGCCCCGCCGCGCGGGCCTCTGGCAGCGCACCGGGACCGGCGGGCTTCCGCCTGCCTCAATCGCCGATCGAAGCATCACGAAGGGGTCAGACTTGAAGAAGTCCGCGTTACTGATGACAGCGGCCACGGTTGCGTTGCTTTCCGGGCCCGCGCTCGCCGACAGCACCACGGCTTGCGACACGTCGAACACCACCGACTACAGCAGCATCACCACCAAGATAACCCAGCCGCTTTGCACCAGCACCGCGGACAAGGGCGCCCCCGGCGACATCGAGATCACCTCCACCGGCTCGGTCGTGCTCTCCAAGAGCGCGGGACCCATCATCACGATCGACAGCAATGCGGTCGGCGCCAACAGCCTGCTGGAGGATGCTGGCAGCCTTATGTCCGCGGATGCGATGGACAGCGCGATCGGCATCAAGATCATCACGTCCACCACCGACTCCATGACCGGGGTTGTCACGCCCTTGACCATCAGCGGCGGAAACGGCACCGACCCCGGCATCCAGCTTGCCGGCGCGCTCAATCTGACGGGACAGGGCACCAGTAAGGTCGGCGTTTACCTCTACGGCGGCGGAACCTACGTCGGAAACATCGAGATGATCTCCGGGTCCACGCTGTCGGTCACCGGCGACAACAGCATCGGCATCGAAAGCGATGTCGGCTCCACGCTCCAGGGCAATCTCTACATCGACGGAACCATCGCCGCGGGCCCGGCGACCACCGGCGCGACGATCAACACGCCAATCGGGATATATCTCGGCGGCACGGTGACCGGGAACGTGCATATCGATACCGCCGGCATCGTCGGCGCCGTCGGCACCGGGGCCGAAGGCGTGGTCGTGGCGGGGAATATCGGCGGCTTTTTCGAGAACGCGGGTTCGATCACCGTCCGAGG
>Ga0335085_10017019_pt1 | contig 10486 bp, 9 predicted proteins | sample Lox_Sample_45_FD_206712 | JGI IMG/M metagenome (GOLD analysis project Ga0335085, IMG submission 206712) | Soil microbial communities from Loxahatchee National Wildlife Refuge, Florida, United States - Lox_Sample_4.5 | ecosystem: Environmental > Terrestrial > Soil > Wetlands | place: USA: Florida...
CCTGCGCCATATGTGGAAAAAATTCGTCGGTTGGGAGAACCTTCACCGCCACGCCGGTTGCTTGCAATGGCGCAATCCAATCCGGCACCCCCGCCATCCCGGCAGACTTGCCGGAGGCAACCATTTGCCACACCCCGACCGGTCCGGCCGCCTGAATGTTGACGTCATCTTGCGTGAGGCCCGCACTCGCCAATAAGCCGAGCAGCGCGTAGAACGTCGTGTCCTGATAGGACATGACGGTAATGGTCTTGCCCTTGAGGTCGGCCGGCTTCTGGATATTGGAATCCGCGCGGACGACGAGTTGCATGAACCCCTTGCCGCCGAACACGGCGACGACTTTGATCGGCACGCCGTTTTGCCGCACGATGATCGGACCGTCTGCAACAATGCCGCCGAGCGGCGCATTGCCGGCGCCGACCTCCTTGGCGACGTCGACGCCGCCGCGGCCGACTGCGTAGCTCACATCCAGCCCGGCTTGCGCGAAGTAACCTTTACCCTTGGCGAGTTGGATCGGCCCGAATGCCGGAAGGAGTGGGGGCGCCGGGAACAGATACGTCAGCTTTTCGTTCGCGTGTGCCGGTAAAGCTGCTGGCAATGCACCAAGCCAAATTGCCCCACTGGCGACGGCCCAAAAGACCAAGCCAGTGGATCGCCTGCTCACACGACCAAACATTATTCGCTCCTTCTGCGCGGATAGGGACGCATTGTTGCCGCTGCATCCTCAGCCACTATACTGAATTCACCGGACGCCGATACGCGGGCAATCGGCCCCAACAAGCGAGCTCTTGCGGTCGATTTGCCGATGTCGGACGCTGTACGCCTCGAATACCGCAACGTGACGATGCGTTTTGCGGAGCGGAGCGGCCGGGGCCTCCTCACCGCCGTGCGCGGCGTGAACTTTTCAGTCCGAGACGGCGAAGTGGTCTCCCTCATTGGGCCGAGCGGCTGCGGCAAGAGCACGCTTTTAAATATCGGCTCCGGCCTCACTGCGCCGAGTGAAGGCGAAGCCTTCGTCGACGGCGAACGAGTCGCAGGCCCGCAGGCTCACGTCGCCTTCATGCTGCAGAAGGATCTTCTGTTGCCCTGGCGGACCGTCGCCGAAAACGTCATGTTCGGCGTCGAGATTCAGGGCGTACCGGCTGCCGAGCGCCGCAGGCGCGCCCAGCAGTTTCTTGCGAATTTCAATCTCGCGGAATTTTCCGGACATTATCCGCACCAATTGTCCGGCGGCATGCGTCAGCGCGTGGCGCTTGCGCGAACGCTTGCGGTCGATCCGCATGTACTCTTGCTCGACGAGCCGTTCTCGGCGGTGGACGCCCAGACCCGCATGGTGCTCCAGCGCGACCTCGCGAGAACACTCAAGGAGGCAGGCAAGACCGCGCTGCTCATCACCCATGATTTGATCGAGGCGGTGACGCTTTCCGACCGCGTGCTGGCCATGAGCCGGCGGCCAGGCAGGATCATCGACGAAATCGCCATTGAGCTGCCGCAACGCGACGACCCGATCGCGCGCCGTCAAAATCCCAAGGTGAATGACTACGTTGCCCGACTGATGGATCGGCTGGGCATCGGCCACGACGAGCCTGCAACGCAAACGGCTGGAGATGCCGCATGAACGGTGCGGCGCGATCTTCCGTCCTGCGTACCGGCAGTACTGCAAGCGTCGCGCTGCTCATTGCATTTCTTGCCGCATGGCAGTGGGGACCGGGCTTGCTTGGTATCCCGCCTTTCATTGTGCCGCCGCTTTCCATGGTGGCCGCAGAATTTGTGCACGATTGGCAAACGAGCCATCTGCTGCTGCACACCGGCGTGACCGCGGGCGAGGTGCTTGCAGGCTTCCTCCTTGGCAGTCTGCTTGGCGCCTTCGTCGGCTATCTGCTGGGAATGTCGCCGACAGCTGAGCTCGCACTCTCGCCCTACATTCTGGCGTTGCAGATCGCGCCCAAGGTCGCATTCGCGCCGCTGTTCATTCTGTGGATGGGCTTTACGGTTTACCCGAAAATCCTGGTAGCGATCCTGATTGTGTTCTTCCCGGTCATGGTCAACGTCCTGACCGCGATCCGCGGCGTCGATCCGGATTTGATTAACCTCGCGCGCGCTTTCAAGGCGACGCGTGCACAGATCTTCTGGAAGGTCGAATTTCCAGCGTCACTCCCGCCGATGTTCGCCGGGCTCCGTATCGGCTCGACTCTGGCCGTGGTCGGTGTCGTGGTCGGCGAACTGGTCGGCGGCAATGTGGGGCTCGGTTATCTGCTCAGTTTCGGCGAAGGCCAGGCCAATACACCGATGGTGTTCGTCTCAATTGTGATGCTGACCGTCGTCGGCGGCATCGCCTATCTCGGCGTCATCGTCGTCGAGCGGCGGGTCTTGCACTATCTGCCGGCACGAAGCGTTGGCGGCAATATCTGAAGGCGAGGAACGCAATGAAGCCCGTCGGGATCAACCGGCACGATGCAGGCACGGCGCGGAGAATGATCGCGGAGGGCAGCTTCACCGCGACCGACTATCTCCGTGCATGTCTCGATCGTATTGCCGAGCGCGAGGCCGATGTCGGCGCTTGGACGTACCTGGCGAAAGAGGCTGTGCTGGCGCAAGCGGCAAAAGCCGACGCATCGCAAGGGGAGGGCGCGTTGCACGGCGTTCCGATTGCGATCAAAGACATTATCGATACGCACGACATGCCGACCGAGCACGGTTCGCCGATCTACAAGGGCATTATTCCATCCTCGGACGCAGCCTGCGTGGCGATGCTGCGGCGCTCCGGCGCGATCATCCTCGGCAAGACCGTCACCCCGGAGTTCGCCGCAGTTACGCCGGGCCGCACGGCGAACCCGCACAATACCAGGCACACGCCCGGCGGCTCCTCGTCCGGATCGGCCGCCGCGGTCGCCGATTTCATGGTGCCGGCCGCAATCGGCACGCAGACTGTGGGTTCGACCATCCGGCCGGCTTCGTATTGCGGGGTGGTCGGCTTCATGCCGTCGCATCAGATTCTGCCGGTGCAAGGCGTCAAGGTGCAGGCCGGATCGCTGGACAATCTCGGAATCTTGACGCGGTCGGTCGCCGATGTCGCGCTGGTTGCCAATGCGATCCTGGGGTGTGATGCGCTGCATGCAGAGCCCACGACTCATCCGCCGCGCATCGGCTTCTGTCCGTCGCCGCATTGGCCGCAGGCGCAAGCCGCAACGCGGCAAGTCATGGAAGACGCGATCGCGCTGCTGCGCGGCGCCGGCGCCACCGTCGAAACGGTCGAACTGCCAGCGAGCTTTGATGCCGCGCTCGATGCGCACTGGACAATTCTCGCCTTCGAGTTTGCCCGGGCCATGGCTTATGAATTCTACAACCATGCCGACGAGCTCAGTCCGCGGCTTGCCGGTCTTCTCGAACGCGGGTTCGCCACACCCTTTGCCGAATACGCGGCGGCCTGCGCGCTCGTTGTTGCGCGCCGCCGCGAGTTCGGCCCGATTATGGCCGGCTATGACGCGTTGCTGACGCCGGCGGCCGCGGGCGAAGCACCCGAAGGGCTCACGGGTCCCAGCGATTTGCTGTTTCAGCGCTTTTGGACCGTACTGCACGTGCCCGCGATCACGCTGCCCGGATTTGTCGGTCCGCAGCATCTTCCAGTGGGCATTCAACTCATCGGCGCCCATCTCGAAGATACCAGGCTGCTTCGTGCGGCGGCGTGGGTCGAGCGCGCGATCCAGGCGAGTAAGCACCTCTGAGATTTTAGTGAAAAGGTGTCAGGCGGCCTTCATGCCGCGTCGGGCGTGACCGATCACCAGCGCCGCGATGGCGGCGATGTACGGCAAGATCACGAGAAACTGGTAGGGCAGGTCAGGATATTGCGTCTGCAATCGGATCTGCGTCGCCTCGGCGAGACCAAATCCGAGCGCTGCCAGAAACGCGACGACCGGCCGTCTTCGTCCGAGCATCACGCAGGCGACGGCGAGAAAACCGCGGCCCGCGACCATGTTCTCAACAAACGCATTGACCTGCACCACGGAAAGATAAGCGCCGCCGAGACCGGCGGTGATGCCGCCAAATAGAATGCAGGCCGTCTGCCGCTGCCTGACTGGAATAGCCAGTGTCTCCGCCACTTCGGCGTTTTCGCCGCAGGCGCGGATTTCGAGACCGAACGCGGTGCGGTTGATGACCCATCCGGTAGCGATGGCGAGCGCAAGCGCGATGTAAGCGAGCGGACTTTGCGCAAACAACACCGGGCCGATGATTGGAATGTGCGAGATAGCTCCGAGGTCGACCGGCGCGAGGCCCTGCACCGAAGTCGGCTTGGCGCCGATCGTCAGGCGGGCAACAAAGCTGGAAAAGCCAAGGCCGAAGATGACCATGCCGATGCCGCTGACGAACTGGTCGATCCGCAGCAGGAGAACCATGAAGGCATGAACGCCGGCGAGGATGAGCCCAATGATGATGGCGAACAGCACGCCGAGCCACGGTGAACCAGTGCGCACCGAACCCCACGCAGCGGCAAACGCGCCCGACAGCATAATGCCTTCGATGCCGATGTTGAAAATGCCGGAGCGTTCCGAGGCGGCTTCGCCGATCGCTGCAAGCCCGATCGCCATTCCGAGCCTGATGGTGGCGGCGAGCAACGCGGTGATGAACAGCGCATCCATCAGGCGATCGCCTTTCGGCTTGGTAGTGCCCATTGCAGCGCCGCAACGGCGAAGATGACCGAGGCCTCAATGATCCAGACCAGCGGGAAGGGTAGCGCCAGCTCGCGTTGAAGCGCGCCGGAGCCGGCAAAGAAAATCCCGAACAGGCAGGCCGCAAACGGAATTGCGGCGGCCTCGAGCCGGGCGATCAGCGCAACCGCGATGGCGGCGAGGCCGAAACCTTCGCTCATGTTGTCCTGCAGGCGCTGATAGATCCCGCCGACTTCAACCGCGCCCGCCAGCCCCGCGAGTCCTCCTGAGATCGCCATGACGATGACAGTCAGTATTTTCACCCGAAAGCCGGCGTAGGCCGCGGCGCCTGGATTGGCGCCGAGCACGGAAGTCTCAAAGCCGAGCACAGTTCGCCGTTGCACGATGGCCGCGGCGATGACCATGACAAGAGCGACGAACAGACCGGCATGAAGCCGCGTGCCTTGCACGATGATCGGCAAAATGCAGTCGTCGGGAATGAGAAACGACTGCGGCCAGAACCGCGAGGTCTCCTGCATCGGACCGCGGATGAGGTAGCTGATCATCTGAATCATGACGTAGTTCAGCATGATGGTGACGATGATTTCGCTGGCGCCGAACCAAGCCCTCAGATAGCCGACCAAGGCTCCCAGTGCCGCTCCGCCGATCGATCCGAGGATGAGAAAGACGATAAGGCCGGCGATGCCCCAGCCGGCGAAATACGGTGCGAAGAAAACGGCGAGGACGGCGCCTGCGATCAGTTGTCCGTCGGCGCCGATGTTGAACAGACCGGCGCGCAGCGCAAATGCAACGCCCAAGCCGATCAGGGTCAGCGGGATCGCGTGCACCAACACTTCGCTCCAGCCCTGGGGTCCAAATGCATAGAGCAGCAGGGTCGCGAGCACGCGCCAGGGATTCTGCCCGGCAAGCAGCACGAACAGGCCCGGCACCAGCGCAGCAACAATGAGGATGACGCCGACACGAACCACGCGGGTCATGGCCGCGCTCATGGCGTCGTCATCCAATGCCCGATCTCCGCCAGCGTGGTCTCGGCGACGGGGACCGGGCCGCGCAGCCGTCCCCGCGCCATCACCATGATGCGGTCAGCAACGTCCCACACTTCCGCGAGATCGGCCGAGAGAAGGAGAATCGCGACACCTCGGGCGCGCTCCGCGACCAGCCGGTTGCGGATCGCGACCACCGTGCGAATGTCGAGACCACGGGTTGGGTGTCCGGCTAGAATGACCGCAACGTCTTCGCCGAGCTCGCGGGCGATGACAAACTTCTGCTGGTTGCCGCCGGAGAGATCGGCCATGCGTGCGCGGGGTCCTGAGGCCCGGACGTCATTGTCTTTGATGGCGGTCGCCGTTGCCTTGGCGGCGGCCTGACGCCGTAACAGTCCCCAAGCAATGAAGCGAGGGTTGCTCAACTTTCGCAGCAGCCAGTTCAAGGTCAGGCTGAAGGCGGCGACCACCGCGTAATGGAGCCGATCTTCCGGGATGTGGGCCACGCCGATCCGGCGGAGCAAGGCGGCGCCCGCATTCGTCACCGGCCTGCTGCCGACCGCAAAAGTGATCTCGCCGGACTGGACTGGACGCATGCCGGCCAAGGCGTGCAGCAATTCGGTTTGGCCGTTGCCTTCGACGCCGCAAAGACCGACGATTTCTCCGGCGTGCAGGTCAAAACTGCCGTGATCGACTGCAACGGTGCCGTTATCGCGATAAACCACAAGCTCCTTGACCGAAACGAGCGCCGCCCCGCGGGTGCCGTGCCGCGTATCCGGTGGGGGCAACTCGGCGCCGACGATCAGCCGGATCAGCTCGGCGCGATCGCCCGGACGAAGCTCGGACGTGCCGACCACGCGGCCGGCGCGCATGACGACGGCGCGGTCGCAGCAATCATAGAGGTCGTCGAGCTTGTGGCTGATCAGGATCGTCGCGGTTCCACGGCCTTTCAACAGGCGAATGAAGCGCAACAGCCGGTCCCGCTCGTCCGGCGGCAACACCGCTGTCGGCTCGTCGAGGATAAGAAGCCGCGGATCGTGAAACAGCGCCCGGATCAGCTCGACCTGCTGACGGCCGCCGACCGAGAGCGTCGATATGCGGCTGTCGAACGCAATGTGAGTGCCAAGGTCCTCCGCGACGCTCGCAAACTCGGGGCGCAATTCCTTGAAGCGCAGGATGCCGTGGCGCAATTCAGGGCGGCCGAGAACGAGGTTCTCCTCGACCGTCAAATCCTCAATGAGGTTGAAGTGCTGGTGAACGAGTGAGATGCCGGCCTTTTGCGCGTCGGCAGGAGAGTGCAGCGCCACCACTGAGCCGGAGATCAGGATTTCGCCGGAATCCGGCGCCAGCGCACCCCCCAGCATCTTGACGAGGGTGGATTTGCCGGCGCCGTTCTCACCGACGATGCCGACAATTTCACCGGGAAAGATCGAGAACGAAACGTCATCATTGGCGCGCAGCTGACCGTAGGATTTGTTCAGCCCGCGCGCCTCCAGAAGCGGTGTCAACGTTGGTTCCGACCCTTAGCGGATTTTCGGCAGGTCCGGCGTCTTTCCGGCCTTGATCTCGTCGATGATGGCCAGGACCTTGGCCTTGCCGGCAGCCGGGATTTTATCTTCGAACTTGCCGTAGCCCGACCAGGCGATGCCGTTTTCCTTGAATCCCAGGTTGTAGATTTCCGGCTTGATCGATCCGTCCAGGATCCTGCCGATCGCCAAATCGATATTGACGTCGAAATTGACGAGTGCGGTCGCCACGATCGTATCGGGCGCAAACGAGGCGCTGTCAAAGGCCGTGCCGATCATCAGCACGTGCTTCTCCTTCGCGGCCTCCAAGGTACCGATGACGCTTTCGTTGCCAGTCGGCGAAACCACGTCGGCGCCCTTTTCGATCAACGCCAGGGTGACTTCCTTGCCCTTGGCGACGTCCGAGAACGATCCGACCATGGCCGTCAGCATCTTGACATCGGGGCGCGTGCGCTTGGCGCCACGCTCAAGGCCTTCGTTGTATTCCAGGATGACGGGGACCGGGATGCCGCCGATGCCGCCGATGATTCCGGTTTTGGTCACGACGCCCGCCAGTGCGCCGGCAACGTAGCCGATGTCGCCCCAGCGATTGTCGAACGATGCAAGATTCGGCGCTTCGGCGACTTTCGCGGTGTTGATGATGAACCAGGTCTTCGGGAACTGCTTGTGGATCTTTTTCGCCGGTTCGGCGAACTGGAAGCCGTGGCCGATCACGACGTCATAGCCGTTGCTGGCATATTCGAACAAAGCGGCTTCGCTCTGCGCCATCTGGGTATTTTCGCGGATCGAGACGGTGATGTTGGGATATTTTGCCTGGGCGGCCTTGATGCCTTTGGCGGCCGCCGAATTGAAGGTCCCGTCGCTGACCGGCCCGGGCAGAATGAGCGCGACCTTCAGCGGCCGGTGCGGGTCAACCTGGGCGAACGATGGAGCGGCAGGAAGCAAAACCAGCGAAAGCCCGGCGACCAACAACGCAACAAACAATTTTGTCATTCTTTCTGCCAGTTTCATCGTTCTCTCCACTCTTTCCCCGAAGTACCGACAAGCGTTAGACGCCCTGCCACAATTTTCTGCGCCGCGGCAGGCGGAGCAAATACCTACTCGGCTGCCACCCGATCGTTGCGGCCAAGCTCGGTTCGCATTTCCTGCAGCAGATCATCGGTCGTCATGACGCGGCCAAAGAACATGTCGATGGTCTTGAGCGATGCCTCCTGCATTCCCGGATCGAAAGTCGCGTTGCAGTCACTTGGGAAAGCGACCTGATAGTCCCGGAAAAATCCCGACCGCGCCGTCGACTCGCAGCAGACGTTGGTAGCCGTTCCGACAATGATGATCGTCCTGACCCGGTGGTTGCGCAGGATCGAGTCCAGATCCGTTTCGAAGAAGGCGTCGTATTTGTGCTTGACGACCCGGTATTCGGTTTCCTCGGGCGGGGGCATATTCTCGTAAAGCTCGAAACTCGGCTGGCCCTTCCAGAGATATTTGTCCTCGCGGATGGTCGGAAATTTCTTCAGCATGACGCCGCCGAACGGCGCGCTGTGGTCCGATTGCGTCCAGACGATCGGCATGCGCTGCTCGCGGGCAAAGCCGATGAGGCGCTCCAGATTGGGCATCATGGTGCGGGCGCCGGGCGTTTCGTAGGTCGCGCCCTCGGCGACGAAGGCGTTTTGCATGTCGATGATGATCAGAGCGGTAGAGCGCGGATCGACCTCGAAGAACTCACGGCCGAAAACAATGGGTGCTGCAGGCATGCTCGTCCCCTCGTAGCCAAGGCCCGGCGACAGGATCGAAGTCCGTTATGCATTCCCGCACAACCCGGCAGCGATGCCATGTTGCGCGGCGCACGCGATTTTCCCGGAAGTGCTAACGCCTGAGTTGAAGTGGATATGGTCGGACGATCCCCCTCACGCGACTGCGACCAACCCTTCTCTCAGGCGAGTATTTTAAGTGTAAAGTGTTGCTCGACGATTTGTCAATCGAGCGACCACGCGACTAAGCTTCGAGCGCGGTCATGTGTTCGAGCTGGAATTTAAAATCATGGAACACGGAAGATTTGAATATTCGGCAATTGCCAAGCGTCCGAAGTGGGAGCTGCCAAATGGCGCGCGCATCGCGGTGTGGGTGACGCCGAATATCGAGCACTTCCACTATGACAAGCCGGCGATGTCGATGACGCCGATGACGATGGGTTTGCGCCCGGACGTGCTTAACTATGCGTGGCGCGACTACGGCGCCCGCGTTGGCGTCTGGCGGCTTATGGAGATTCTTGAGCGGCAGGGATTTGTTGCGACCGCCGCGCTCAATTCTGAAGTCTGTTCGCGCTACCCGGCGATCATCGAGGAAGGCAACCGGCTCGGCTGGGAATGGATGGCGCACGGCGAGAACAACTCGTCGCTGTTCACCGGGATGCCCGAGGGTGCCGAGCGCGGCATCATCAACAACGTACTCGATACCATTACCAAAGCCACCGGCAAGAAACCGCGCGGCTGGCTCGGGCCAGCACTGACCGAGACCGACAACACGCTTGACCTCCTTGCCGAAGCCGGCATCGATTACGTCGCCGACTGGTGCAACGACGAACAGCCCTATCCGATGAAAACCCGTAACGGGCCGATTATCGCTATTCCCTACACTCTGGAAATCGGCGACATCCCGGTGTTTCTCCAGCACGGCGGTTCAGGCGAGCATTTCGAGCGCATGATCATCGATCAGTTCGACACGCTGTACGAAGACGGCAAGAAACAGCCGCGGGTGCTGTCGATCGCGCTGCATCCTTTTCTGGTCGGCCATCCGTTCCGCGCGCGCTACCTGGAACGGGCGCTGGCGCATATTCGCAAGCACGATGCGGTCTGGATCACGACCGGCAGCGCTATCGTCGACTGGTACCGGTCGAAACCACGCTAGCCGGCATTTTTTGACAGATCGGCGTTGTCATAATCGCCGTTGTCATTGGGAGGAACGCTGCGATACTCTGCAACACCGTCACATCAAATAAAGCCGGCGCCGGCCCCTCTTGCTGGGCACCAGCCAGCTAACAACGAAAGTACGCCGATGCGGCACGAACTGCCTGAGGACGTAACGTCACTGGTAAAGCCGGCGGCGGTGCATCGTTCGCTTTACGACGATCCGGCAATTTTCGAGCTTGAACTCGAGCGCATTTTCGGGCGGGCGTGGATCTATGTCGGCCACGAAAGCCAGGTTCGCGAGCCTGGCGATTATTTCTGCACCCAGGTCGGACGAAAGCCGGTCGTCGTGGTCCGCGGTGCCGACAAGACGCTGCACGTCCTGCACAACCAGTGCGCCCATCGCGGTG
>Ga0335085_10017020_pt1 | contig 10486 bp, 8 predicted proteins | sample Lox_Sample_45_FD_206712 | JGI IMG/M metagenome (GOLD analysis project Ga0335085, IMG submission 206712) | Soil microbial communities from Loxahatchee National Wildlife Refuge, Florida, United States - Lox_Sample_4.5 | ecosystem: Environmental > Terrestrial > Soil > Wetlands | place: USA: Florida...
CAGCCCGCGTCGCAGGCGCTCAATGCAGGTGCTTGCGACCCTTGCCGGGCGGGGTTGGCTCCGAGGTCATGCCGATTTCGCCGCTTTCCTTGCGCTGGATCCAGCTGCGGGAGAACAGCTCGTTCACCAGCGTCACCACCTCGGAGACTTCCTGCTGGCCGAAATGGCGCGACAGGATATTGGAGATATCCTCCACCATGCGACGGCGCTGGGCCTCGTGGATCGCATCGGCGGTCGGCCCCACGAACACGATTCCGATCTCGTCGCGGCCGTCCTCGTGGTAATAGGAGAGCTGCACCTCGGCGGCCTGCTCGCAATAGCGGCTGAGTGCCTGCAGCGAATCCTCCACGACCTTGCGAAAGTTCCGGCCGACGTCTCCGGTCCAGCACAGCTCCAGCAAGCGCCGGCGCGAGTCGAACACGATTCCCGGCTCGTCCCGGTGTACGCTCTTGGCTTCGTCGATGTTCTCGACGTCGAGATAATCCAGCCAGGGCTGCAAGGCGGCCTCGATCTGTGCGAGGTTCACCCCTCCGCGCAGCGGGATGTTGCCGTGGACGTGTACTTCGACGCGCATAAGCTCTGCCCTTCTGGTGTCGTGGTCGGTGCGGCCGGCCCCGCGGGATCCGGAGCGAGGCGCAGCAGGAAACGGCTGGGGCCCTGAACAACAGGCATAGTCTACCCGGAACCGGCTCGCGCGGGCACCCCAAGGCTCGGCATCGCGCCGCAGCTAGCGCACGCGGACCAGCAACTCGCGCGCGACGCGTTCGATGACCTCGCTCCAACCGCCGGCGGTGTGTTGGCGAAAGATGCGCATGGTCGGGTACCACGGGCTGTCCTCGCGCTGGAGCATCCACCGCCAATCCGGTACTTGCGGCAACAGCAGCCAGACCGGTTTGCCCTGGGTCGCGGCGAGATGCGCCACCGAGGTATCGACGCAAAGGACGAGGTCGACCAGCTCGATCAATGCAGAGGTGTCGCAGAAGTCCACGATCTCGTGCTCGAAGTGCAAGAGGTTGGTGGACTTCTGCAGCGTCGCATGGTCGCTCGCCCGGATCTCCGTTTGCAGGCAAACGAACTGCAGCGGAAGCGCGAGCAGGGGCTCGAAGAGCGCTAACGGGATCGACCGCTGCCGATCGTACCGATGCCGAGCGCCTCCTGACCACGCGAGCCCCACGCGCAGGCTCTCGCGCGGGCCGAGCCTGGTCGCCCAGCGCGCGACCCGCGCCGCGTCGGGTTTGAGGTTGCCCGTCGGCGAGGGAATGCTATCCAGGGTGGTCGCAAGCGCAAGCGGCAAGCTGAGCAATGGACAGTGCAGATCGAACTGCGGCAGAGGGTCGCCGCGTGCCACGATGTCGTCGATGCCATCGATCTCATGGAGCAACGACTTGAGCGGCGGTTGCACTTCGAGGATGACTCTGGCGCCCCGCGCCGCGACCAGCGTTGCGTACCGGCTGAACTGGATGGTGTCGCCGAGCCCCTGCTCGGCGTGCAGCAGCAGCGACTTGCCGCGAACGTCTCCGGCGCCGCGCCAGAGAGGCTGCTCGAAGTCGCGCGCGGCGCCGAACTCCTTGCACTTCCACCGCCATTCGTAGCCCTCCCAGCCGACCGGGAGCTGGCCCAGCAGCAATGCAGTCAGGGCTCGGTTGAAATGGGCGTCGGCCAAGTCGTCCCTCGTCGCAAGCGCGTCGTCATAGCTGGAGAGCGCCTCGTCGGGCCGGTTCAGCGCGTGCAGCGCGATCCCTCTGTTGTTGAGCGCCTCGGCGAAGCCGGGTCTTAGCGCAAGCGCGACGTCGATGGCCGCCAGAGCCTGACCGGGCCGGCCGAGCGCGATCAGGACGCCGCCACAGTTGTTCTGCGCATCGGCGTAACCGGGCTCGATCGCAATCGCTCGCTCGTAGCTCGCCAGGGCCTGCTCGAGTCGGCCCAACGCCTGCAGCGCCACACCCCTGCTGTTGTGGACCTCGGGACGACCGGGGTCCACTGCCAGCGCCCGGTCGTAGCTCGCCACGGCTTCGTCGAGTCGCTGAACGCTTTGCAGCACGAGGCCACGCTCGTACAGCGCTCGCACATCGTCGGGCCGAATGGCGAGCGCCCGCTCGTAGCTTGCGAGCGCTTCCTCTCGCCGGCCCAGCGCGAAGAGCGTGCTGCCCCGGGTCTTGTGCGAATCAGCGCGCTCGGGCTCGATCGCCAGAGCCTGATCGCAGCTCGCCAATGCCTCCTCGAGCCGATTCAGCGCCAGCAGTGCGACGCCTCTGCCGCCGTGCGCGTCCGCGTACGCTGGATTCAACGCGAGCGCCCGTGCGTAGCAGCCCAATGCCTCCTCGTATCGCTGCATGCGTTGCAAGGCGTTGCCGCGGTTGAACAGAGTTTGCGCAGTGGCCGGCCGGATCGCGAGCGCGTTGTCATAGCTCGCGAGCGCTTCCTCGGCGCGCTGCAGGATGCACAGCACATTGCCGCGGTTGTTGAGGGCTTCCACGTGCTCGGGATTGACTGCCAAGGCCTTGTCATAGCTGGCGAGCGCTTCGTCCGGGCGGGACAAGGCTTCGAGCACGACACCGAGATTGAAGTGCGCTTCCGGCAAGTCGGCTCTGACGTCGACGGCCCGCCGCAGCAGCTGGTGCGCTTGCTCGAGGTCTCCCTCCCGCGCGGTGATCACACCGAGCAGGACCCGCGCGCTGTAATGATCCGGTTGCACCTCGAGAACCGCGAGGCAGAGCCGCCGTGCCGCCGCGAGGTCTCCATGCTGGTGGAGGGCACGCGCTCGGCGCATCGCGTCGGGCAATGTGAGCGCGACCTGCGCTTCGGCCGGTTCCACTGTCGTTACCCGTGCCGATCTGGGAAACGCGAGTGCCGCATCCGCGGATCGGTGCGGACGCGAAGAGATGGCCTTCGCCGCGCGTTCGACGGCGTTCTTCCGCGCGAATGCGGGGCCGCTTGTCGCGTGGGGCGAGCAGGACGATGGGCCGACGACCGGCCCAGCGCAACGTCATTGCGCATCAGGGTCGTCGGTCGGTCGGGTACCGTTGGATGCAGCCACCGGTCGCGACACGGGCCCCGGCTCACGGACGGAGTCGAAGTCGTCGCGAGCCGACGGTCCAGAGCCGTCACGGGCGGAGGGCAACTACGATCGAGCCCGCGTCGCAAGGCCGCTGGCGCAGCCGGATGAGCACCCGCGAACGCGTGCAACGGCGGGGCGTCGGACCGTTCCCGGATCGGGAGCGCGGACGCCCCGGCGCTTCACTGCACGGTGAACTTCATCTCCTTGAGCGTGTTGCCGCCGGCATCGCTCACGGTGACCGTCCATTCACCGGCCTTGAACGCGGTCTTGCTGGACCAGGTACGCCACGGGCTGCCGCCTACCTTGAGGCTCACCGAGTCGGTGAAATCGCCAATCTTCCAGTCGACCTTCACCGGGTCCGATGGCCCGCCCGTGAGCTTCAGCCAGAGGTACACCTTGTCGTTCACCGCGAAGCTGGTCGATTCGTCGGTGATCTGCCGGTCTTGCACGCCTTTCCCGAGCTTTGCCTCGGCGACCTGAACGCCTTCGGCGGCCGCGATCAATGGGAGTGCAGCGACGGACACAACGGCGATGACGCGAGTCAGCATCTTCATGGGAGGCTCCTTTCGGGACTATGACCTGGAGATCGACGCAAGCCGGACCGACGGCTCCGAGCAAGCAATATTCATACACGGGATGGATCGCACGAAGGGCTCATCGTACATCGCTTGGACTGAAAACGCTGCGCTCGGCGTCGATCTGCGCGGCATCGTCGCGGTCCTGCTCGAGCAATCCCTCCAGCTCCTGGGCCGCTTCTTTGGAGGTCTGGATGAGCTGCGTCTCGTCGTGGTAGACCGCATGCTGCCGCTGCAGCGTGCGTTCGTCATGGGCCTGGAAGCGGGCGAGCGACTGTTGCGCCTCCCAGCCGGAGACTCCTAGGCCCGTGAGCACCCCCTCGGCCAAACGCAGCGACGAGCGAAACGTCTCGCGCTCGATCAGCTCACAGCCCAGATCCATGAGGCGATAGGCGTGGAAGCGGTTCCGGGCTCGCGCATAGATGGCGAGATCGGGGAAATTGCGGCGCGCCGTCTCCGCGGTGCGGATGGAGGCTTCCACGTCGTCGATGGCGAGCACCAAGATCTTGGCCTTGTCGGCTCCGACAGAGCGCAGGAGGTCGAGGCGCGAGGCGTCGCCATAGTACACCTTGCTGCCGAAGCGGCGTACCGCCTCGACCTGCTCTTGGTTGCGGTCCAGCGCCGTGAAGGCGATTTTCCTCATGTACAGCACGCGGCCGACGATCTGTCCGACGCGGCCGAAGCCGGCGATGATCACTCGGCCGTCTGCGGCCTCGATGGTTTCGAACTGCTCCTCCGCTTCGGTCTTGCGCAACCAGCGGGAGAGCGCATCGTTCACCGCCAGCGCGAGCGGCGTTGCCGCCATCGACAGGGTCACGATGACCACCAGTCGATCCACCAGCGCTGCGTCGAGGATCTGATATCCGGCAGCGAGGTTCAACAGCACGAACGCGAATTCGCCGCCCTGAGCCAGCGCCGCCGCCAGGTTTCGGGCCGAGTCGGCCGACTGACCCGCCAGCCGCGCGATGGCGAACACGATGATCGCCTTGGCGAGCATCATCCCGAGCGCGCCGGCGAAAATCAGCACCGGGTCGTGCACGACCACGCCCAAGTCCACCGACATCCCCACCGAGATGAAGAACAGGCCCAGGAGCAGCCCCTTGAACGGCTCGATCGCCGCTTCCAGCTCGTGGCGATACTCCGAATCCGCGAGCAGCACGCCGGCCAGGAACGCGCCGAGCGACATCGACAGTCCCACCACCGTGGTCAACAGGGATACGCCGATCACCACCAGCAGTGCGGCTGCGGTGAAGATCTCCGCAACTCCGGTGCGCGCGACCGCATCGAAGCCACGCCGCAGCAGCAGCCTGCCGCCGTAGATCACCCCTGCAATGACGGCAACGGCCTTGAGCGCCGCGAGCAGGGGATGCCCGAGCTTCGCCGCGGCGGCTCCGACACCGAGCAGCGGGATCAACGCGATGAGCGGGATCACCGACAGGTCCTGGAACAGCAGGATGGCAAACGCGGAGCGGCCGTAGCGCGTAGTGAGCTGCTTGCGCTCGGCGAGCACCTGAAGCACGAAAGCGGTCGAGGACATGGCCAACGCGAGCCCGATCACCAACGCCGCCTGCCAGGTCCAGCCGAACGCGAGCCCCGCGAGGCTTAGAGCAAGCGCAGTGGCGGCGACCTGCGCACCACCCAGACCGAACACGGATTTGCGCAGCACCCACAGCCGCGCCGGCTGCAACTCGAGGCCGATGATGAACAGCAGCAGCACCACGCCCAGCTCGGAGAAGTGCAAGATGGTGTCTACGTCCTGCACGAGGCGCAGCACGGACGGGCCGATGATCAGCCCGGCGGTCAGGTAGCCGAGCACTGCCCCCATCCTGAAGCGGCGGAACAGCGGGACCGTTACGACGGCAGCGGTGAGAAAGATCGCGGTCTCGGAGAGCAGGGACATCGCGGTGCAGGACGGGGCGGACCCGGCCGGTCAGTGTGAGCGGGAGGCCATAGCATAAGGCCGCGGTGCGCGCGCGCCTATATCCGGCGCGAAGCGATCAGGACAAGGTGCCTGGCAGGAAGACGCGAGGTGCGTCTTCTGCACGCATGGCTCGGCCTAGTTCGTCGCGGCGACGACGCGGATCTCGACCAGATATTTCGGTGCGGCCAGCTTCGCCTCGACGCAAGCGCGAGCCGGTGCATGTCCGGCGGGGACCCACTTGTCCCAAACGGCGTTCATCTCGTCGTAATAACGGGCGTCCGCCAGCCAGATCGTGGCCATCAGGATGCGGGTCTTGTCCGTTCCGGCCTCCTTGAGGTACCGGTCGATCCGGTCGAGGATCTGTCCCGTCTGGGCGGCGACGTCCGGGATCGGATGCTCGGCGACGATGCCGGCGAGATAGGCGGTGCCGTTGTGGATGACCACTTGGCTCAATCTCGTGCCGATGTGTAGACGCTGGATCGTCATGGGCTCCTCTCGCGTGGGGTTGCTCGATCCGGGACAGGCCGGCGGCTAAACTTAGCACCAATCCGGATGCCGCAAAAGGGTGAGATCGCGATGGGATGCCGATGAGCGGACAGTGGATCCGCGTATGCGGCGAGGACGAGCTGGGCAGGCGCGCAGTGCGGACCGTCGCGTCGGCTGCAGGAGAGATCGCGGTGTTCCATCTCGAGGACGGACGCATGGTCGCAATCGAGGACCGGTGCCCTCATCGTGGGGCACCGCTCTCCTCCGGCGCGGTCTACGACGGCGACAAAGTCGCGTGCTTCGACCACGGCTGGACGATCCGCCTGACCGACGGTCGGGTCGAACCTCCGGAACAGGGCTGTGTGCGGACGTTTCCGGTGAAGGTCGAGGCCGGATCGGTGTTCGTGCTCGTGCCGGTTCCAGGCCAGCATGCTTGACGAATACGCCATGCCCCCAGCGGAAGCTCAGCGCAGCTGCGCGGGGTGCGTCAGGCGACCGCGGCCCGGGCGCTCTTGAGGGTGACCACCTCCTCCGCCACCGTGGGATGGATCGCCACCGTGTCGTCGAAGTCGCGCTTGGTGGCGCCCATGCGCACGGCAACGGCGAAGCCCTGCAGCATTTCGTCCGCCCCCGGTCCGATGACATGGCACCCTACGATGCGCTCCTCGGGGCCGGTCACGACCAGCTTGATGGCGGTCGCCACCTTGCGGGTGGTGAAGGCGTGGTACATGGGTGTGAAGCGTGCCTGGTAGACCTTCACCGCCTCGGCACCGAAGCGTTGCGTGGCTTGCAGTTCCGTCAATCCCACCGTCCCCAGCGGCGGATGACTGAATACGACGGTGGGGATGTTGTCGTAGATCAGGTGGCGCTCCGGCATGCCGCCGAAGAGGCGGTCGGCCAAGCGCCTTCCCGCCGCGATTGCCACCGGGGTCAGCGCGATGCGTCCGCAGACGTCTCCGATCGCGTAGATGCCTGATACCGCGGTCTGCTGGTAATCGTCGGTCCACACATATCCCAGCTCGTCCGCGTCGAGCCCCGTCGCGGCCAGGTTCAGGTGGCGCGTGTTGGGTGCGCGGCCGATGGCCCAGATCAGCGTGTCGAACCCGCTCAGGCGGGTGCCGCTCCCGCTCACGACCGTGAGCTCGCCTCGTGCGTCGCGCTCGACGCCGACGATCTGCGTGTTGGTGAGGAACTCGATACCGGCTTCACGCATGTGCTCCATGAGCGTGTCACGCAGCAGCGCGTCGAAGTTCATCAGGAGCTGATCCCGGCGCAGCAAGATCGTGACTTCCGCACCGAGCGACCGGAAGATCCCGGACAGCTCGGCTGCGATATACCCCGCACCCACCACTGCCACCTTATCGGGCCGGCGCTCCAGCTCGAAGAACCCGTCGGAGGTGATGCCATGCTCGGCTCCCGGGACGTCGGGTAGGATCGGATGTCCACCCGTGGCGATGACGATGTGCTCGGCGCTCAGCCGCTCGCCCCCGACTTCGACCGTGCGTGTGTCCAGGAAGCGTGCCGTGCCCCTGATCAGCTCGACATTGTTGCGTGTGAGATGCCGCAGATAGATCTCGTTGAGATCGAGGACATGCTGGTCGCGATTGCGCTTGAGGTCTTGCCAGCGGAACTCGTGCGGCCCCAGGCGAAATCCATAGTCCGCCGCGTCCTCGAGAGCATGTGCGATCTGGGCGCCGTTCCACATCACCTTCTTCGGGACGCAGCCGACGTTGACGCACGTGCCGCCGATGCGCCCGTGCTCGATGAGCGCACAGCGGGCTCCGTACATCGCGGCTCGGTTGGAGACGGCGACGCCGCCGCTGCCGGCGCCGATGGTGAGCAGGTCGAAATGTCGCGTCATGGCAAGGTCCGAGCCCCAATCGATGCCGGCGAGTTTGCCGCAGCTGGCGGCATCGCTCAAGCTCGTTGCGCACGAACCCTGTGCGCAGGATCGGCCGCCTGTGCCAACACCAGTGCGGCTTCACTAGGCCGCGGCGAGGGCCGTCAGCGCCTCGAGGCCGGTGCACGACACGCGGTCGCGCTGTGCCTGCGCAGCCCCGAGGTCGGGAACGGGCGCGTCAAACTTGCCGCCGAGCCTTCCGATCTAGGCGACCAGGGAAAAAGACAAGCCGCTCGGGAGAGCGGCTTGTCGCAGCGTCCAACTTCGGCTGCCGGCGCGACGGTCAGGCTCCGGTCAGCTCACTTGTCGTCCTTCTTCTTCCGAGCATCGCGGTCTCTCGCGGCTTTTCTTTCCGCCTGCGCCGTGGGGCTCTCTGGGGCGAACGCACCACTCACGCGAGGCCCCTTGGTCCCGGATGTGGATTGCGTGCTAAAGCCGTGCGGCACCGGCGCTTCCGCGGGGTTGGTCGCGTCGGCCCGCGCGCTGCTCGGACTGTTCAGGGCGACGATGCACAGTGCCAGTAGGCCAACCAGGCACGCTGGTCTGATCGGTGTCGGTGTCGATCGGTTCATTGCTTTGATGCTCCTGTTCAAGTTGGTACGCAGACCGGGAGAAGATGCGCTCGTGCCGATTCGAGCAAGTCCACAGCGAAGCCGCATCATCCGCCCGATCTCTCGGTTCACTGCGAGAGCTGCCGCCAGCCCACTCGCTTCCCGCTGATCGGGGCGGAGCCGACGTTCACGCCTTCCGTGGTCTTGGTGGCGGTGGCATCGGTCACGATGCCCTTCAACGCGCCCCCGGGCAGTTGCACCACCACGTTACCCACTGTCACTGCGTTCTGGTTCATGGTGCCGACTATCTGGTTCGGTGACGTGGACACGAAGCTGCCGCTGTCGTAGTCGAACTCGTAATCCCAGCTGCTTCCACCCACCGTGCAGGCGTTGGTGCCCGGTATGTTGGTGAACACGACCAGGGTTCCCAGCACGAGCTGCGGGTCGACGTTCATGCGCTCGCCTCCGGTGGGGAAGTCGACGAACCACCCGTTCTTCGAAGTCCAGTCGACGGGGTAGGTCGTGGTAGTCCGCGTCGTCGTGGTGACGTTGCTGATCGTCTGCTGAACCAGGTTTCCGCTGCGAACGTTCGGGACGTAAGCGGTCCCCAGGTCCTTGAAGGCATAGAGCGACTGCGTCTTGCTGTTCGAGAGGTCGCTCTGACCGAGGTACTCGCCTGTCCCCACGTAGAGCACGCGGAAGTTCTGGACCAGGCCCAGCTCGGGACGGGTGGTAACCGGCTGTAGGTTGCCGGCGGTGTCGGTGAGCACGCCCAGCGACATGACCGTGGCCGGGTTGGTCGTCAGGTCGAAGCGCCAGACGTTGCCGAGCAGATCACCGCCGTACACGTACTTCGAAGTGTTGTCCTGCCAGAAGGTGTCGGCCCAGGCGTTGATCTTGGCCAACCCGCCCGGGCTGGTCGAACTGCCTACGTTGGTGGGCACTTTCTGCAGGACCAGGCCGGTGGCCAGATCCAGGATATACAGAAACTCCTTGCCCGGATTCGCCCCCGACAGGTTGTTGTAGCCGGAGGTCACCAGAGCTACCCACTTCCCGTCGGAGGCACGCTTGGTGATGATCGGGTTCCCATAGGAGAGGCCCATGTCTGTATCGTAGTTGTTGCACAGGGTGCTATCCGAGCAAAATTCCCAGAGCACTGTGGGGTTGGCCGGGTTGGTCACATCGAGCGCATAGTAGCCGCTGCCTCCGCTGTTCAGGCCGCCGACTAGGACGGTGTGCCAGGCGCCCCCGAAGTACGCGTCCATGGTCACGGGCGAGCCGTCGACGTAGAACTGATGCATGGTGCCGTAGTTCAAGTCCCCCAGCACGTACAGCTTCTTCCAGAGCATGCGCGGCACATACGCCCACAACTCGTTGCCGGTGGAGCCAGATACCGCGCTTGCGTTGAACGCGTGCAGCATCCCGTCGTTCGCGCCAATGTAGAGCACCGGCTGGCGTGAGGCGTTGGCGGCGACGAACGCGGCGTAGGATCCGGTCGGTGCGTCCGTGAATCCGTAAATCGGGGTGGCCACGAAAGCTGGCTGAGCATCGACCGTGTCGCCGAGCACGTGGATCCGCTGGTGGAACAGAGTGCCTTCATTGCCGCGCTGGCCACGGATGAAGTTGAGCAGGTCGTAGCCGTCGTTGATCTGGGTGAGCTGCGCCGGCGTCAAGCTCGGACATTGCGTGAGGTTGGTCATGACCCCGCACACGTTGGTGAAGACCGCCTGCTCCGCGGTGGTCAGGCTGGTCCACGCGAAGGGCTTGATGGCCTTGGCCACCAGGTCATAGCTGTAGATGACACGGCTGTCCGAGGATGCTCCGGCGGCCCCATCGAGCGTGTTGGCCGCGTCCCACACGACCGTCGGGATGACCTGACCGGTGCTGGTGTTCACGTTCTGCGCGATCAAGTCGCCGCTCCACTGCACCGTTTCGTACGTCGAGCTGTAGATCACGTTGTTCTGCTGCGTGATGTTCGGGCTGCTGGTGGACGAG